>CABEBF010000306.1_pt1 | contig 13990 bp, 13 predicted proteins | sample 3132511 | NCBI WGS metagenome assembly CABEBF01 (sample SAMEA5534345, study PRJEB31848) | metagenome | biome: tundra; feature: field; material: soil | place: USA | collected 2013-05 | depth 0.45 m | reverse complement strand
GCCCCCAAGCGGCGGGCGTCGGGCGCCACCAGCTCGGCGGCGGCGGAGGGCGTGGCCGCCCGGCGGTCGGCGGCGAGGTCGGCGATGGTGGTGTCGGTCTCGTGGCCGACGCCGGAGACCACCGGCAGCCGGCCGGCCCGGATAGCCCGGGCGAGCCGCTCGTCGTTGAAGGGCATCAGGTCCTCCAGCGAGCCGCCACCGCGGACGAGCAGCACCACCTCGGCGCCGCTCACCGACTGAGCCCGCTCCAGGGCAAGGACCAGGGTATCGACCGCCCCCTCCCCCTGGACGGTCGCCGGGGAGAGCACCAGGTCGACGCCGGGAGCGCGCCGGCCGACCACCGTCAGGACGTCGCGCAGCGCGGCCCCGCTGCGGGAGGTCACCACCACCACCCTTCGGGGGAGGAGCGGCAACGCCCGCTTCCGCGCCTCATCGAAGAGACCCTCGGCCGCAAGCGCGCGGCGGCGCTGCTCGACGGCCAGAGCGAGAGCGCCGACGCCCGAGGGTTCCAGCCGGTCCGCGTAGAGCTGGTAGCGCCCCTGGGCGTCATAGACCTCGATCCGGCCGTGGACGATCACCGTCATCCCGTTCTCCGGCCGGAAGGGGATCTCGGCCCGCTGCGATCGCCAGACGACGCAGTTCAGGGAGGCGTTGGCGTCCTTGAGGGTGAAGTAGAGGTGCCCCGAGGCCGGCATCGAGAGGTTGCTGATCTCCCCCTCGACCAGCACGTCCTCAAGGTCGGGGCTGAGCGCGATCACCCCGCGGATGACCGCGGTGAGCTGGGCGACGGTCAGCGCCTGGCGGAGGCTCATCGGCGGCCGCCCCCGACCGGGGGGCCCTCCGGGTCGTGCTCGAGAGGCGATGCCGGTTTCATCGATCGAACATATGATCGCTCAAAGGACGCCGCCGCCGCAGGGGCCGCACGCCCTGTTCCGATGCGGTCAGAGGTGGTCGCAGCGATCAGCTCACGCTCCGCCTGCCGGCGCTCACACCCTCTCCCGGGCGATCCGGCCAAGCACTCCGTTCACGAGGGGGACCGCCGCCTCCCCGGCATACACCCGCGCCAGCTCCAGGGACTCGTCGATGCTCACCGCGACCGGGGTGGCCGGCTCATAGAGGACCTCGTAGGTCCCGAGCCGCAGCACCGCTCTCTCGACCTTGCCGTAGTCGACGAGGTCCCAGTTGACACTCGCCTCGGAGATGGCCGCGTCGATGTGGACGACGTGCTCCAGCGTCCCCTCCACGAGCGTGCGGGCAAACTCGACGGTGTCCCGGGGCGCGCCCATGTCGTCGGCCTGATACTCGAGGGTCGGGCACGGCTCCTTCTCGGTCCCCTCCAGCTCGAAGAGGACGCGCAGCGCGAGCTCACGTCCCCGGCGCCGCCTCCCCGCGGAGCGGCTCATGGGGCGAAGACGACCTCGCTGACGTGGACGTTGATGGTGCCCACGTCCAGGCCCAGCATCCGCTCCACGGCGTCGGCGACGCGCCGCTGCACCTCCGCGCCGACCTTGGGGACGGAGTGACCGGATAGCACCACCACCCAGAGGTCGATGTCGAGCGTGCTGTCGTCGCGCAGCTCGACCCGGGCGCCGCGGTGAGCCGCAGAGCGGCGCAGGATGCGCTCCAGCGACTGGCCGGTCGCCTGGTACATGGCCTGGACGCCCTCGACCTGGAGGGCGGTGAGCACGGCGATCCAGGCCACGACCTCGTTGGCGACCCGGGTCACGCCGAGCGGCCGGCGGAGATCGGGACGGTGCCCGTTGGTCGCGGCGTCGGCCGGTGCGTCCATCACGCCCTCTCCAGGTACCGTCCATTGCGGGTGTCGACGCGGACGCGATCGCCGGCGTTGACGAAGAGCGGGACGTCCACGGTGGCCCCGGTCTCCAGGGTGGCCGGCTTGGTCGCCGCGTTGGCGGTGTCGCCCTTGAATCCCGGATCCGTCTCCAGCACCTCGAGCTCCACCGAGGTGGGCAACTCGACGCCGAGGACCTTGTCGTCGTACATGAGCAGGGTGAGGTTGACGTTCTCCTTGAGCCAGCGAGCACCCTGGCCGACCTGCTCGGGAGAGAGCGGCGTCTGGTCGTAGGTGGTCGTGTCCATGACCACGTAAGCGTCGCCGTCCTTGTAGAGGAACTGCGCCTCGCTGCGCTCGATCCGCGCGCGCCCGAACTTCTCCTCGGGGCGGAAGGTCTCCTCGGTCACCGCCCCCGTCGAGAGGTTCTTCATCTTGGTGCGCACGATGGCGGTGCCCCGGCCCAGCTTGATGTGGTTGAAGTCGAGGACCTGGAGGAGCTGACCGCCCCTCTCCACCGTGGCCCCGGGACGGAGGTCGCCTGCACTGATCATTGGTTCAATTCTCTTCTCTCTCGCACGATCCGGGTGGCTGCCTCCAGGGCGACCGCGTACCCGGAGGCCCCGAGCCCCAGGATGACCGAATCGGCGGCCTCCGCGGTGAGCATGACCCTCCGGTAGCTCTCGCGCTGGAAGGTGTTGGTGAGGTGGATCTCGACGACCACCCCGGGGAACGCCCGGAGCGCGTCGAGCAGGGCGACGCTGGTGTGGCTGTACGCCCCGGGATTGATCACCACGGCGTCGGAGTGCCCCGTCTCCGCCTCGATGAGGTCGATCAGCTCGCCCTCGCCGTTGCACTGCTCGGTGCGGATGTCGACACCCATCGCCGCGGCACGCTCGCGCAGATCGGTGTCGACCTCGGCGAGGGTGCGGTCGCCGTAGAGCTCGGGTTCCCGGCGCCCGAGGCTCCCCAGGTTGGGACCGTTGAGGACAAGGACCCTGGTCATCTCGTTTGCAGTACCTCCTCGAGCGTCTCGCGCACCAGGTCGGAGGGCACGCTCTGGTCCAGGACCGGCTCGCCGCGCCGGGCCAGGAGCACCCAGCGCACCTCGCCGCCCACCGCCTTCTTGTCATGGGCGAGTCGCCGCAGCACGGCCGCGGCCTCGACGGGGGGCAGGGGGTGGAGGCCGAGCCGGTCGAGGAGGCGGTCCTGCCATTCCCGGTCGGCCGCGGAGAGCCCCACCAACTCGGTGGAGAGCCGGCCGGCGACGCGCATCCCCGCCGCCACCGCCTCGCCGTGGGTGACCGTGCCGTAGCCGGTGGCCGCCTCGATGGCGTGGGCGACCGTGTGCCCGTAGTTGAGGGCGGCCCTCAGGCCGGATTCGCGAGGGTCGCGGCCCACCACCTCCGCCTTGATCGCCGCGCAGCGCTCGATGATCGGGGTGAGGGTCTCGACATCGCCGGCTCCGGCACTTTCCACACCCTCGTCGAGGAGGGCGGGGAGGTCGGTGTCGGCGATCATCGCGTACTTGGCGATCTCCCCCAGACCGGAGGCGAGCTCCCGGGATGGGAGGCCGCGCAGCAGGGCGGGGTCGGCGAGAACCGCCCGCGGCTGCCAGAAGGCGCCGGCCAGGTTCTTGGCGGCACGCAGGTTCACACCGGTCTTGCCCCCGATGGAGCTGTCGACCATAGAGAGAAGGGTGGTCGGCACGCCCAGCCAGGCGATCCCCCGGCAGTAGGTCGCGGCCGCGAACCCGGTGAGGTCGCCCACCGAGCCCCCGCCCACCGCGACCAGGGCGTCGCGGCGCCCCAGCTCCAGGGAGGCCAACCGCTCGATCAGCCGCCCCGCCGACGCCCAGCTCTTGGCCGTCTCGCCGCCGGCCAGGCTCACCACCCGAGCCTCCCGGCCGGAAGCGGCGATGCGGGCGGCGAGACGGCGAGCGGCGGGCTCGACGCTCCGGTCGGTGACCACGGCGACCCGGCGGCAGTCGGCGGGGAGATGCGTCTCGAGGTTGCCTGCGGCATCCTCGCCGACGATCACCGGGTAGGCGGAGCCGGCGGTCGGCACCGGGATGGAGCCGGCCAGGGGGCGGATCGCGGCCTCGGCCTCCTCCGGCGAGGTGCGACCGGTGTCGATGCGGAGGTGGGCCTCGGCGTAGGCGCGCTGCCGGCGCCGCCGCAGCTCGGCGAGCCGGCCGCTGACGTCGCCCCGGAGCAGGGGGCGGTCCGAGGCCGAGCCCAACCGCTCGAGCAGGGTGCTGTCGGGGGCATCGAGGGCCACCACCCAGGCGGCCTCCAGCAGGCGGCGGCGCGCGGCGGGTTCGCCGAAGAGCCCTCCGCCGCAGGCGATGATGACCGCCCGGGGGCGTTCCAGCAGCTCGGTCAGGGTGGCCAGCTCGATCCGCCGGAACGCGTCCTCCCCGTCCAGGTCGATGATCTGGGCCGGGCTCCGCCCGGTGCCGCGCTCGATCTCAGCGTCGGTGTCGCAGAGCTGCCAGCCGAGACGCCCGGCGAGCCGCCGCCCCAAGGTGGTCTTGCCCGTCCCAGGAAGGCCGACCAGGGCCACCGGCCGCGAGCCGGCCGCGGTTGGCGCGATCAACGGAGCCGCCTCGTGCTCCGCCGGTAGCCGGCCAGGTTGCGGCGCATCTCAGCCAGCGAGTCGCCTCCGAGCTTCTCCGCCATGGCCGCCGCGATCACCCAGCCGAGCATGGCCTCGGCGACCACGGCGCCGGCCGGCACCACGCAGATGTCGCTCCGCTCGTAGTGGGCGTTGACCTCCGCGCCGGTGTGGGCATCGACCGAGCGCAGCGGGGAGAGCAGCGTCGAGATCGGTTTGAAGTGGACCGTCGCCCACACCGGCTCGCCGTCGGTGACCCCGCCGGTGAGACCGCCCTGCCGATTGCTGAGATGGCGAAAACCCTCGCCCTCGACGTACCGGGGCGAGTCGTGGACCTGGGAGCCCGGCGACCGCGCGGCGACCGCGGCGGCCCCGATCTCGACGCCCTTGACCGACGGGATGCTGCAGAGGGCCTGAGCGATCAGACCGTCCAGCTTCCTGTCCCACTGCGCGTAGCTGCCCAGCCCGGCGACCACACCGGAGGCGGTCACCACCGCGCTGCCCCCCAGGGTGTCACCCCGCTCGCGGGCGACGTCGATGGCCACCACCATCCGCTCCGAGGCGCCGGAGTCGGGGCAGCGCACCGGCGACGCCTCGACCGCGATCGGATCCACGTCCTCCCGCCAGTCGATGGCCACGACCCCGATCCGCTGCACCCACGAGGTGACGCGGACGTCGAGCCGTCGCAGCAGCGCCATGGCCACCGCCCCGGCGGCGACCCGCGCGGCCGTCTCGCGCGCGCTGGCCCTCTCCAGGACGTCGCGGGCATCATCCAGATCGTACTTGAGCATGCCCGCGAGGTCGGCGTGCCCGGGCCGGACCCGGCTCACCAGCTTGCGCTTGAAACCCGCGGCGGTGACCTGCATCGGCCCCCGCCAGTTGTCCCAATCGCGGTTGGCGATGACCAGGGCGACCGGCGAGCCGAGGGTGAGGCCGCCGCGCACCCCGGCCACGATGTCGGCGTGGTCGTGCTCGATCTGCTGGCGCTTGCCCCGGCCGTAGCCGCCCTGGCGGCGGCGCAGGTGCGGGTCGATGTCGCGGCGGGCGTCGAGACGCAGCCCGGCGGGCACGCCTTCCACTATCACCGTCAGCTGGGGACCGTGGGACTCCCCGGCGGTCAGGAAGCGGAGCATGGCCGCGGCTTCGATTGGGACCGGAGACCCGCTCGGCGGGTCGGTCGCGGGGACGTCATCAAGGTGGGAAGCTCACTCTCCCTGGGGCGCGGTCGGCGCCGCTGGCTGCGCCAGCGATTCTACGGGTCAGGGGGGCCCGATTCCCCGTCGCGCCGGGATCCGTCATGCCACCGGGTACCCGTCCCGCACGTAGATCCACAGATCGCCGGACCTGACCAGGTGGAAATCGGCGGCAACGTAGCCGTGGAGCGGCGCGTACGCTTCGCCCAGCCACTCCTGGGCGGAGTTGGCGAGGACCAGGTAGTCGGAGTGCTCCAGCGCCGTTCGGAACGCCGGCACCGGGCCGCCCGGGCTGTCGTGGTCGACCAGCCGCGTCGACCCCGGGTCGGTGAAGGTGGTGCACCCGGCAACCGAAGATTCGAAGCGGTTGCTCGTCACCACGAGATATGTGAACGAGGCGATGGCGCACCCGTTCACAGGCACGACGGCGTCGACCCACGGCCCGACGTCCACGGTGGACTCGGTCTCAATGAGGGCCGCCTGGGCGACCACCAGACCGGCCACGGCAAGGGCGGCCACCGCCGCAGCCAGACGCGGCGCCCACCGCGAGCTGAGCCGAGCCACCGCGATGCCCAGGAGGAGCGCGGGGTACGGCACCAGCATGGCGGGGTAGTGATTGAAGTAGACGCCGATGGTGAACTGGACGCCGCCGAGGATGAGCGTGCCGCCGATGGCGAACCAATCCAGGGCGGTGAGCCGGCGGCGCACGGTAGCCAGCCCCACAACGATGACGACCCCGAGCACCGCCAGGGCGACCGCGGCTCCGATCACGCCGCCTCCGTGGGCGGCGAACGTCATGTACATGAGCCGAGCCGCCACCGGGGTGCGTCCGCCCACCGGGACGCGCTCCAGCTGGGTGACCACGGTGTCGTGGAGGAAGGTGGCGGGCGCCGCCGCGAAGAAGGGGATCACAGGAATGAGAAAGCCGGCGGCGACACCCCCCGCGAAGGGCAGCAGCCGGCGCCTCGGGCGGCTCGCGCAGAGCGCCATCACCACCAGCACCGGGAGGGCGGTGGCGACCAGGACCGACCCACCGAACCCGAAGGCAGCGCCTCCCGCGGCCAGCCGGCGCCGCCCGGCGAGACCGTCCCGATCGAAGACCAGGACCGCGCCCAGAAGGCAGAAGAGGCACATGAGTGGCTCGACCATGCCGTCGAGCAGGGCGGTGTACGTCGCCGGGTAGACAGCCATCAGCCCACAGGCGGCGAGGGCCGCGCGCCAGCCGCGGTGAACGATCAACCTCCCGACCAGGGCCACGTTGGCGGCGGCGAGCAGTGGTGAGCAGCAGGTGACTGCCATCACGGCAACTCGGGTGCCGACCGCCATCGAGAGCAGGCCGAACGGGCTCATCAGCAGCACCATCCCGGGCGGCTGGAGCGTCGCGAAGTCGCGGTAGGGAAGGGCGCCATGGACGAACCGGACCGCCGTCCCGAGGTAGATGCTGGTGTCGGACCAGCCGGCCAGAAGGGCGTTGGGGCGGGTGAGCCTCAGCACCTGAAGCCCGGCGGCGAGCAGCGCCACGACCACCACCACGGTGGTGGCCGGGTCGCGCCGCGCCGCGGCCCGCCACCGGCCTCCCGTCGCGGGGGTGACGGTCGCCGTGCTCATCGCCCGCCCCCCACCACCGGGGACCCGTCTCGCACGTAGATCCACAGATCACCGGAATGGACCAGGTGGAAGTCGCCGGTGACCACGGCCTGCAGGGGCGTGTACGGACCGCTCAGCCAGCCGGCGACACCGCCGGTCAGCACCAGGTAGTCCGCGTGAGATATCGCGGCCCGGAAGAGGGCGACTCCAGCGCCGTCATCGCCGGCGAACGTCAGCATGGTGCCGAAGGGATCGACCATGGCAGTGCAGCCCGGCACGGTCGAGACGAAGCGGTCGCTGGGGACGAGCACCCGCGGCCCGTTGGAGAGGGTGCATCCCCCGGGAGGCACGACCGCATCGACGGCGGCGGCCGGGTCGCTGACCGAGGAGGCCTCGGTGGCGACCACCTGTCCGGCAAGGACGGCCGCCAGGCATGCCGCCACCGCGGCGAGGACGAGCACCCGCCGCCTGACCAGGCCGGCGAGACGGTCGACGGCGGTGGCCAGGCTGAGCGCCAGGAAAGGCGCGAGCAGCGCGGCGTACTGCGGGTAGTACTGGGACGGTACGAACTGGACACCGGCGACGAGCAGCGCCGAGGCGATGGCGAACCACTCGCTCGCGTCCCTCCGCCTGCCGCGAACCGCCAGCCCGAGCACGGTCACCGCGAGCAGCGCGAGCGTGATGCCGACGGCGGCGTCGCCGCCTCCGCCCACGGTCATGCCGGCGAGCCGGGTCGCCACCGATGCGCGGCTCGCATCGGGGACTCGGCCGAGCTGGCCGCCCACCACATCGCGGAAGAACGACCCCGGCGCGGCGGCGATGAAGGCGACGGAGGGCACGGCGAAACCGGCGACCACGCCGCCCCCGAAGGGCACCAGCCGGCGGCGCACCTCGGGAAGGCAGGCTGCGCCGAGGACAAGGGCGGGGACGACCGCGGGGAGCTTGACGGCGACGCCGAAGCCGATCGCCGCTCCGCCGATCAGCCACCGCCGCCACGAGGACGACAGCGCACCGCTGTCGAGGACGATCGCCGCCCCGATCAGGCAGAAGAGGTCCACCAGGGGCTCGAGCAGTCCTGCGTTGAGGGCGTAGACCTCTGCGGGAAGGACCGCCATCACCCCGCAGGCGACCAGGGTCTGGAGCCGGCCGTGGTGGCGGACCAGCCTGCCCACGATAAGGACGTTGGCGGCAGCCACGAGGATGGCCCCCAGCCGGACCATTGCCAGGGCCCAGCGGGTGCCGACCAGATCCGAGAGCAACGCGGCCGGACTGAGCAGAAGGGTGCCCCCCGGAGGCTGCACCAGCACGAAGTCGCGGTACGGGAGGATGCCGTGGACGAGCCTTACCGCGGTCCCCAGGTAGACGCTGATGTCCGGGGTCCCTCCCAGGAGGTATCCCGGCCGGGCGAGCTGGAGGGCGTCCAGCGCTGCGGCAACCGCGGCACAGAGGGCGACGATGGTCGCGTTCGGGCGACGCCCCAGGAAGCCGGTCAGCGATCAGACTCCGCCGGCGCTCGCCTGGGGGGCCGGCGGCGCGGTCCGCTCGCCCTGCTCGGCTCCGCCCGGGTAGGCGATGACGCGGTAGTCCTCGATGGCCTGGAGGATCTGGGTGTAGAAGCGGTCGGGCTTGGGGACGAGGTGGAGCACCTCGGTGCCGTCGCGCCCCGCGGACTGGATCTCGAGCGAGCCCGCCCCGATGAGCCGATCGGCGAGGGGGCGGCGGACCACGGTGTCCTGGATCCGGTCGAGGGCGATGGACTCGGTGACCCGGGAGACCACCCCGCGGGAGAGGACGATCCGGTGGGTGGTGAGGGTGTAGGTCTGGAAGCGCCACCGCAGAATGCGGAGCAGGTACCAGGCCGCCACCACGACCGCCACCACCGCGTCGGCGATCGCCTTAGCCCCGCTGACGTCGGTGCCGCTCACCTGGTTGGGCACGAGCTGGATCAGGACGAGGGGTACACCGAGACAGATCAGGGTGACGAGCGTCGACGGTACCAGCACCGCGACGTGCTGGCGCTCCGTGGTCACCACGGTCTCACCGCTCAGGAGGTGGGGCGCCATCTCGCCGGCAATGATGCGACATGCGGGCGTATCTCAGGTGAGGGGGAGGCTCTGGAATAGGACCAATGCGGCGCCGGCGCAGAGAAAGGGCCCGTAGGGGATGGGATCCTTGAGGCTGCGCACCCGAGTGACCAGGAGGAGCAGCGCGACGGCACCGCCCAGGAAGATGCCGCCGGTCACCGCGTAGATCGCCTGCAGATGATCGGGGCTGTCCAGCCCCAGCCCGGTCACGGCGCCGATCAGGGCACCCAGCTTGGCATCGCCCAGCCCGATGCCTCGGCGTGAGATCAGGTGGAAGAGCACGAAGAAACCGCCGACCACCAGGGCGCCGGTGAGCGAGCGGGTGAACGAGAGCCCAGGAGTGACGGCGGAGAGCCCCACGGCCACCACGATGGCCGGGTAGGTGATCTTGTCGAGGATCAGCCGGTGCTTGAGGTCGAAGAGCACGATCTGGACGAACACGGCAATCCAGAGGAAGCTCTCGGCAGCGCCCCAGGTGAGCGGCTGGTGCCCCGCGAAGAGGCTGAAGCCAAAGGCGCCCAGCACTGGGGCCAGGCCCCACTCCAGCCATGTCCACCCGTACTGCTCGGGCAACCACGGCGCTGCCGCCTCGGGCTCTTCCCCCCGCTCCCTGGCCGCGTCCGCCGCCTTGGCGACCTCGGCCTCGTACTCGGCACGCTCCTCGTCCTCCTCCGGGCGGAGCCGCTCCAACCGCTCCAGGAAGACGTTCAGCCATCCGATGCCGAGCCCCACGGCGGCGCCTGCCGCCCCCGCGGCGAGCGTGAAGGCGAGATTCATCGACGGCTGCTGGCGGCGCGGTACGTGGACGGCCTGGTCATCCGGCGAGCGCCTCCTCCAGCGCGGCGCGGGCGGCGTGCCACGGAGGATCGACACCGGTCCAACGCTGGAAGCTGAGCATTCCCTGGAAGAGGAGCATCTCCGCGCCGTCGGTGGCCCGGAGGCCGCGCGCCTGAGCGGCGGCCACCAGGTCGACCGGGCGGGGTCGGTAGCGGAGGTCGGTGACGACGCAGCCGGCCGGCAGCAGCTGGACCGGCACGGGGATGCCGGAGACCCCGGTCGACGAGGCGTTGACCAGGATGCCGGCCTGACGGGCGGCGGCCTGGACCGCCTCCGTGTCCTTCCAGTCGACGGCTCGGGCGTCGTCGGGTGAGACGCGCAGGCAGAGCTCCTGCGCCTGTTCGAGACGCCGGGCAACGACCACCACCTCATCCACCCCCATCCGGCAGAGGGCGAGCACGCAGGCGGCGGCGCCGCCGCCCGCTCCGAGCACGATTGCATGGGCCTCCGGCTCGGGACGGAGTCGCTGGTAGCTCAGCGCGAGCTCGAAGCCGCGGGCGTCGGTGTTGTCGCCGATCAGCTCCCCCTCCTGGACGAGGAGGGTGTTGACGGCCTGGCAGACGGCGGCATCACCCTCCAGCCGGTCGCAGGCCGCCGCCAGCGCCGCCTTGTAGGGGACGGTGACATTGCACCCGCTGATCTCCCCGCTCCGAAGCTGCCGGAGCAGCCCGGGAAGCTCAGCCGCGGTCACGTCCAGGGCGGTGTAGTCGCCCTGGAGATCGCGGGCGTGGAGCGCGGCACGATGCATCGCGGGACTCGGCGAGTGCCGTATCCCCGATCCGATCAAACCGAGCTGAAGCCACTTTGGCGGCGCTACTGGCATCGTCGGCCCGCCGTACCGATCAACAGGAGGCCTCATATTGAGAAACCTGCTGCTCGTGGACGGCCTCGGTGACCGAATAGTGGTTGTGTCCGCACGCGTCGGTCACGTAGAAGAGGTATGAGGTCGAGGCCGGGGCGAGCGCGCCGCCCAGGGTGGCGAGCCCGGGAGAGTCGATCGGGGTGGGCGGAAGGCCGGGGTTGAGATAGCTGTTGTAGGGGGTGTTGATGCCCTCGTCGGCCGTCGACATCGGCTCCCCGGACAAGTGCAGCCCGTACATCACGATGGCGTCGATCTGGAGGTCCATGTGGGCGGCCAGCCGGTTGTTGACCACTGAGGCGACCAGCGGAAAGTCGGCGGCGAACCGGGCCTCGGCCTGGATGATGGAGGCCGTGATGAGATCGTCGTAGGCCCGGGTCGGGGACGACGGGAGCTTCGGCGCGATGTTGCCCTTGAAGGCGTCCAGCTGCTGCTGCACCACCTGGTGGGCGGTGGCGCAGTCCGGCACCACGTAAGTGGCCGGGAAGAGGAACCCCTCCAGCGAGGTGTCACCCGCCGGGCGGATGCTGAGGAAGGTCGCCGTGTAGCCGCTCTGGGTGAGCGCGGCGAGGTAGTCGGCCTTGGTGATATCCAGTCCCTTGGTCGCGGCGATGCGTTCGGCGATCTGGTCGATGGTGAAGCCCTCGGGGATGACGAAGGTCACCGGCGCGCAGTACCGCGGGCCCTCCAGGACCTTGATGATCTCGCTCGCCGCCATCGCCGAATCCATCTGGTACGCGCCGGCGTGGAGCTGCACGCCCCGGATCCGGGCATAGGCCGAGAAGAAGAGGGCACTCTTGATCAGCCCCCTGTTCTCGAGGCTGGTCGCCAGCTGGTCGAGGCTCTCCCCCGGCGTGACGGTGACCACGGTCGGAGATTCGCTCCCGGTGTCCGCCGCCTCGAGCTGGATGCGGCCATAGACGAAGACGGCCCCGGCGAGCAGGGCCACGACCACGACCACCCCGATGAGTGCGAAGAGCACCCCGAGCCGGCCCCTCTCGCCGCGCCTCACGGCGAAGGGCTCCGGGGGTGGGCGTCGAGGTAGCTCTGGAGGATCAGGGTGGCGGCCACCGCGTCCACCGTACTCCTCCGCTGCGCCCGGCGGACCCCTCCGGCGATGAGCGCGCGCTCCGCCTGAGCGGTGGTCAACCACTCATCCCACATGGTCACCTCCAGCCCGAGCCGGCGCTCGGCGTCGGCGGCGAAGCGACGTGCGACCGCCGCGGCATCGCCTTCACCCCCGTCGAGGCGACGGGGCAGGCCGATCACCAGCAGGCGGCAGCCGCGCTCCACGCAGGCCTGCTCCAGCGCCGACCAGAACTTGGGATGCCGGCGTTCCAGCGTGGTCAGGGGAGTGGCGATGGTGCCGGTGGGATCGGCACCGGCGAGGCCCACCCGGCGGGCCCCCAGGTCGACGCCGATGGCGGCGCAGGTCGCGCTCACGCTCACGGTGCCGATCCCCGCCGGAGGCTCAGCCGCTCGCACTCGACCCAGAGCCGGTCGAGGTGACGAAGGTCTCCACGATGTGGATGCTGGAGCTGGAGAACGGCATGAAGAGGAACTGGACCGGGGTCTCGTCGACGGTCACGCTCTTGACGTTCGGGATCGCCTGCTCGACGATCCCCTGCACGCTGCCGGCACTGTGCCCGCTGAGCTGGCTCTTGAGCTGCGTGAGGTCGACCTTGCCGTGGTAGTAGTCGACGCCCGACACCGACAGGGCGAAGCTGCCGTCGCTCCCCGCCTGGATGATCTGGACGTTGTTGAGCTGGAGCTGGGCGGGCACCAGGCTGTCCCCCGCGGGAAGGTTGGACGAGGTCTCCAGGTCCTTGAGGACCACCGCATCCAGGCCGGCCGGGTTGTACACGGTCTCCTGGGCCGTCATGGTCACCGTCACCGTCTCGGGGCTCATCACCGTGTTCACGGTGGCCGGGGGGAAGGTGGAGGGGCTGATGGTGAAGGTGATGCTCTTGCCGCCGCCGCTCGGGTCGATGGCGAGCTTGTCCTGGCCGGCCTTGGCGCTCAGGTCCGCGGTCGCCTTGGTGCCGAGCGTGGTCTCGACCTGGCCGAGCTGCTCCTGCCAGTTGGCGATGTCGGTGGCGCTGGCCACGGTCTGTGTGCCACCGTCCACGCCACCCGTGGCCGCGGCCGGGTTGGTGGCCTGGAGGTCCAAGGTTGTGCACCAGTCACCCGAGGCCGATGTGGCCGGGCAGAGGCTGATCGCGCCGGCGGGGACGTTCCCGATACTTCCCGTCGTCAGGGCCGTCACCGGGATGGCGCTGCTCGTGCCGCCGCCCGCGGGGATCGTGACCCCCGTCTGGCCCGAAACCCCGAAAACGATCGATGGAGTGGTGGCGGTCTCGAACTGGTAGTTTGAAGTGAGCGTGAAACTGCATCCGTCGGCGCACTCACCTTTTCCACCCGCGGTCAGCGCCACGACGGCGGTCGCGGCCACCGCCGGCACCGGCTGGCTCCCCGTGGGGGTGGCCTGGAAGGTCTGGCTCGCGGTGTCGGTGATCTGCTTGCTCAGGATGTAGTTGGCCTGGCCGGCCTGGGCCGTCGAGGTCGTCCCCTGGATCGTCGGGGTGACCTTGAGCGGCGTCTCGGCCACCGTGATGGTGACCGTGGCGGATGTGCCGAGGAGCAGGAAGAGGACGACGCCGAGCGCCAGCGCCCCCACCACGATGCCGTAGATGACCCGGCGCTGGGGCAGGTGGATGCGTCCCGCCGTGGAGGTCGGAGGCGGGGGCGACGGCTGCCGACGGATAGGGAGCCCGGTCCTCGGCGGCGGGGGCGGTGTCGGCGCCAGGATCGAGGGCGGAGCCGGCGGCGTGGCGATCACCCCGGCGGCCGCCGCGGCCCAGGGCGACAACGACTCCTCCTCGTCAGGGATCTCGGAGAGGGAGCTCCACGGGCCCCCCGGTCGGGGCGGCGGCCCGGCGGGCGACGCGGGCAGGAACGGGGCATATGGCGGCGAGGCCGGGGAGATCTGGCCCCCCGGTTGCGACGCGGTGTAGCCCGGGTC
>CABEBF010000301.1_pt1 | contig 14266 bp, 13 predicted proteins | sample 3132511 | NCBI WGS metagenome assembly CABEBF01 (sample SAMEA5534345, study PRJEB31848) | metagenome | biome: tundra; feature: field; material: soil | place: USA | collected 2013-05 | depth 0.45 m | reverse complement strand
GCGGAACTGCGCCATGAGATCAACGCCCAGGGGGTCGAGGTCGAGCTGGAGGTGGACGGGGGCGTCGAGGCGCACAACGCCGCGATCTGCGCCGCAGCCGGGGCCACGGTCATGGTCGCCGGCACGTCCGTGTTCGGCCACCCCGAGGGGCCCGGAGCCGGGGTTCGCCGGCTGCTCGAGGTCGCCTTGCCGCGCGGTTGAGCCCTGGCTCAGGCGCCGCGGAGGGCGCCCGGATCGACCCGGTACCAGACGACCATGCTCCCATCGACGCGCCGGGGTGGACGGCTACGGCGCCTCCAGGGGCGCCGATCCTAGCAGCGACCGCCGGGCGCGCTAGAGAAGCTCGTACGCCTCTTCGACGTAGTCGAGGAGCATCCGCGTCGCCGAGAACTGCGGGCCGATGCTCATCAGCGAGCGCTTGACCATGGCGATCCAGCCGTGGGGGACGCCGTCCGCACCGCGGTCGTAGAAGAGGGGCACGACCTCGTTCTGGAGGACGTCGAAGAAGACGGCGGCGTCGCGCTGGTCCTGGACGTGGGTGTCGAAGGCGATATCGCCGGGCAGCCCCCAGCCGTTGGTGAGGTCGAATCCCTCCGCCCACCAGCCGTCCAGGGTGGAGAGGTTGAGCCCGCCGTTCATGGCGGCCTTCATCCCGCTCGTGCCGCTCGCCTCCAGCGGCGGGCGGGGCAGATTGATCCAGAGGTCGCAGCCACCGACCATCTGGAGCGCGATGGCGAGGTCGTAGTTGTCCAGGAAGGAGATCCGCTCGGCCGAACGGGGATCGTTCTTGAGGGCAAAGACGCCCTGGGGGGAGCGCTTGCCCTCCTCGTCGCTGGGATGCGCCTTGCCGGCCAGCAGGAACTGGACGGGACGGGAGTCGCCGTCGAGCACGTCGCGGATCCGCTGAGGGTCGGTGTAGAGCAGGTAGAGCCGCTTGTAGGTGGCGAGACGCCGGGCGAAGCCGATGGTGAGCGCGTGCTCGGTGAGGCCCCGCTCCGCCGCCTCCACGTACTCTCGAGGGTCGCTGCGGTCGAGGCGGTTGGCGATGGTGCGGTCGCGGGCCATCTCGACGAGCGCGGCGCGCTGAGCGTTGCGCACCTCCCACAGCTGCGCGTCAGGGATCCCCTCGACCGCCTTCCACGTCGCGGGATCGGAGGCCCGCTCGACCCACCCCTCGCCGAGGTACCGGTCCAGCAGACGGCGCATCGGAGTGTCCATCCAGGTGGGGAGGTGCACCCCGTTGGTGACGTGGCTGATGGGGACGGTGTCGGCGGGGCGCTCGGGGAAGAGAGATCGCCACATCTGGCGCGCCACCTCGCCATGGCGCCGGCTGACGCCGTTGGCGAACCGGCTCATCTTGATCCCGAGTGGGGTCATCACGAAGGGCTCGTGGGGGTTGTCCGGTTGGGTCCGCCCCAGCTGGAGGAAACCGGCGTCGTCGAGGCCGACCTGGGAGGGGTAGTCACCGAGGACTGATTGGACCTCTGAGACGTCGTACCCCTCGTTGCCCGCGGCGACCGGGGTGTGGGTGGTGAAGACCGTCCTCTCCCGGGCCAGCGCGAAGGCGGTCGAGCGGTCGTGCCCGGCGAGCATCTCGGTGCGGGCCAACTCAAGGGGGGCCAGCGCGCCGTGCCCCTCGTTGAGGTGGACGATGCAGGGGTCGATCCCCATCGCACGCAGAGCCCGCAGCGACCCGATCCCGAGCAGCGCGTACTGGGCGAGCCGGATCGCCCGGTCGGCGACATAGAGGCGGCCGGTGATCCAGCGGTCGACCCGGCCGTTCTCGGGCCGGTCGGCGTCGAGGAGGTAGAGCGGGGTCCGACCCACCTCCACGCGCCAGACCTGGACCACCACCTCGCGGCCGCGGAGGGGCACCGGGACGGTGAGCGGAGCGCCGTCCGGCCTGAGCACCAGGGCGGCGGGGAGACGCTGGGGGTCGACTGGCCGCCAGTACTCGTGCTGGTACCCGCTCGCATCGGTGCGCTGGAGGAAGTACCCCTCACGGTAGAGGAGGCCGACCCCGACCATGGGGAGGGCCAGGTCCGACGCCTCCTTGAGGATGTCCCCGGCCAGCACCCCCAGTCCGCCGGCGTAGATGGGCAGCGAGCGGTGGATCCCGAACTCGGCGCAGAGGAAGGCGACGGGGTGCCGTTCGGACGCCCGGCTCGCCATGGGCGGACGCGCCACGTCGGCGGTCAGCCGGCCCAGCATCGCCTCGGCGCGGCCGATCAGCAGCTCATCGTCGACCGCCCGCTGCAGCGCCTTCGAGGAGGTCTCCGTGAGAAGGCGGATCGGGTTGCCGTTGCAGAGCTCCCAGCGCTGGGGATCGATGGCCTGGAAGAGGTCCTCGGCATCCGGGTCCCAGGACCACAGGTAGTTGTAGGCGATCCGGGCGAAGGGGGCGAGTCGCGCTGGGAGACGCTCGGCAAGGGCGTCGGCCGCCGCCGCGACGTCGGCGCGACCGTCGTTGAGCGGGGACGGTGCCGGCGACGCCTGGTCCATGGGTCTGGCGATGGTACCAGCAGGGTGGACGCGGCCCAGCGCCAGCCCTGCCGCCGAGCGAGGTCATGGCGGGACGGCGGGCCCACGGCCCGGCGACTGGCGAGCAACCGGCTTTGCCGGGCCACCGAGGGGCGGCGAGCCCCTGTAAGAAGGGGGACCCCACGCGGCCTGCCGCGTGGGGCACGCGTGACACTTCGGTTCGGATTACCGCGTCCTCTTCACGGGCTGTTCGAAGAGCGACCACGACCCATGACAGGGGAATGATGCCAGTGCGTCTGACCGGTGTAGTGCGTTTAGCCTACGAAGGTGCAACGTAAGGTCGCCGCCCTGAACCGGCGTGTCCCGCTCACCCTGGTCGACGCCTCCGAGATGGCCTACATCGCCGAGGGTGGGACGGAGTGGGCTGATGCCCTCTCCGAGGCAGCACTCCAGCTGGTGGGCTCGGCCAGCGAGAGGGAGGTGGCGGCAGCGATCCGCACCGCGGCGGCCACGCTGGCGCCGGACAGCCCCGTCCGGGTCGCCTCCTCGGGCCCCGGCGGGTGGCATCTGCTCCTCGCCGAGGACAGCCAGGAGGCGGTGGTCCTCCGCATCCCGCTCCGGGCCGGCGGCACCCTCCTCGGGGAGCTGGCCGTACTCGGCGCCGTGCCCCTCCCCGCGACCCAGGCGAGTGCCATCGCGGAGCTCGCATCCCACGCCGCGCTGGCCCTGGCCCGCCTGGAGTACGGGCAGCTGATCAGCGGTGTCACCCCCGACCAGGACGACCCGGACATCTTCGCGGCCACGTCCTTCCGCGATCCCCTCACCAACCTCCCGAGCCGGATGCTCTTTCACGATCGTGTGGAGCACGCCCTCCACCGGCGGTCGCGGCACGTCCACCCGGTCGCGGTCATGGTCATCGACCTGGCCGGATCCATCACCGCCGTCAAGGAGGGGATGGGGGGCGACGCCGGCGACCGGCTGATGGTGCAGGTCGCCAAGCGGCTCCAGCACCTGGTGCGCTCGGCCGACACCCTCGCCCGTCTCCGCGACGACCAGCTGGGCGCCCTCCTCGACGACCTCGACAGCGCGGCGGACGTCGGTCTCGTCGCCGAGCGGCTGCTGAGTGGGCTGCAGACGCCGTTTGTCCTGGAGAGCGATGTCCCGGTCTCGCTCCAGGCCCACATCGGCATCGCGGTCAACTCCGGCGCCGCGGAGTCGGCGGTCGAGCTGCTCCACAAGGCGGGGAAGACGGCGGAGGCGGCGCGGGTGCGCGGGGTCGGCTTCGAGGCCAACCCGGGGCGGCCGCGCGTCCACGTCAAGACGCGGTCCACGCGCTCCTAGACCCGGGCTGGGCGGCGTCCTGCTCGACACCAAGTCGAGTAGTCTCTTGGTAGGGGGTGATCGAGAAGCCCCCTCGCAGCGAGGACTCATGACCTTCGACGCCTTTCTCCAGCAACTCCCCGACGCCGATCCCGACGAGACCGCGGAGTGGCTGGAATCACTCGACAACCTGGTCGCCACGGAGGGCGCGAGCCGGGCTCGGTACGTCATCGGCAAGCTGCTGGCCCGGGCCAAGCGCCTCCAGGTCGGCATCCCGGCGATGGTCCAGACGGCCTTCATCAACACCATCCCTCCCGAGGAGGAGCCCTGGTTCCCCGGCGACGAGGAGATGGAGCGCCGCATCCGCAGGATCGTCCGCTGGAACGCGGCGGTCATGGTGGCACGGGCAAACAAGAAGTTCGACGGCATCGGCGGCCACCTCTCCACCTACGCGTCGTCGGCATCGCTCTACGAGGTCGGCTTCAACCACTTCTTCCGGGGCAAGGACGACGGCAGGCCGGGGGACCAGGTCTTCTATCAGGGGCACGCCGCCCCGGGCATCTACTCCCGCGCCTTTCTCGAGGGCCGGCTCACCAAGGACCAGCTCGACCACTTCCGCCGCGAGACGGCGGGACGCGGTCTCAGCTCCTACCCACACCCACGGCTCCTTCCCGAGTTCTGGGAGTTTCCGACGGTCTCCATGGGCATCGGGCCCCTCAACGCGATCTACCAAGCACGATTCAATCGCTATCTCTACAACCGTCAGCTGGTCGACACCTCGCAGTCGCGCGTGTGGGCCTTCCTCGGCGACGGCGAATGCGACGAGCCGGAGGCGATCGGCGCCCTCTCCCTGGCCGCGCGCGAGGGGCTCGACAACCTCACCTTCGTGATCTCCTGCAACCTGCAGCGCCTCGACGGTCCGGTCCGGGGCAACAGCAAGGTGATCCAGGAGCTGGAGTCGATCTTCCGCGGCGCCGGCTGGAACGTCATCAAGGTCATCTGGGGCAGGGAGTGGGACCCGCTGCTCGCCCAGGACACCGACGGCGTCCTGGTCAATCAGATGAACATCACCAACGACGGGCACTTCCAGAAGTACGCCGTCGAGTCCGGCGCGTACATCCGCGAGCACTTCTTCGGGCCCGATCCTCGCCTGCGCAAGATGGTGGCCCATCTCTCCGACGACGACCTGCCCCGGCTGCGGCGCGGCGGCCACGACTACCGCAAGCTCTACTCCGCCTACAAGCTGGCGGTGGAGCAGAAGGAAATCCCGACGGTCATCCTCGCCCACACCATCAAGGGCTGGACGCTGGGCCAGCAGTTCGAGGGGCGCAACGCCACCCACCAGCTCAAGAAGTTCACCGAGACCGAGCTGCGGGCGTTCCGCGACCGCATCCAGCTGCCCATCACCGACAAGCAGCTCTCCGAGGGCCTGCCCCCCTACTACCACCCCGGACCCAAGTCGCCCGAGGTCGAGTACCTGATGAGCCGGCGGCTCGCCCTGGGCGGCCCGGTGCCGCGGCGGAACGTGATCTCCAAGAAGCTGGACGCTCCCGATGAGAGCGCCTGGGAGGACTCGTTCAAGGGGTCGGGAGGCCGGGCCGCCTCGACGACGGCCGCCTTCACCGCCATCCTCCGCAACCTCCTCCGCGACAAGAGCATCGGCCGGCGGATCGTCCCCATCATCCCCGACGAGGCGCGCACCTTCGGCATGGACGGGCTCTTCCGCGAGGTCAAGATCTACGCGGCCCACGGCCAGCAGTACGAGCCTGTGGACGCCGAGATGGTGCTCAGCTACAGCGAGGCGAAGGACGGTCAGATGCTCGAGGAGGGCATCACCGAATCGGGCTCGATGGGCTCCTTCACCGCCGCCGGCACCGCCTATTCGACCTTCGGCGAGACGATGATCCCCTTCTACATCTACTACTCGATGTTCGGCTACCAGCGGGTCGGGGACCTGATCTGGGCCTTCTCCGACTCCCGCGGACGCGGATTCATGCTCGGCGGGACGGCGGGACGCACCACGCTGAACGGCGAGGGCCTGCAGCACCAGGACGGCCACTCGCCGCTCCTCTTCTCGGCCCTCCCCCACGTGCGCATCTACGACCCCGCCTACGCCTACGAGCTGGCGGTGATCATCCGCGACGGCGTCCAGCGGATGTGCCGCGACGACGGTGACGCCCTCTACTACCTCACCCTCTACAACGAGAACATCGTCCAGCCACCCAAGCCCGACGGCGTGGACGAGGCCATCCTGCGCGGCCTCTACCTGCTGCGGCCGGCGCCGGTCGAGAAGAAGCACCGGGCCACCATCCTCGCCAGCGGACCGGCCGTCGCGGCAGCGCTTGCCGCCCAGGAGCGCCTCGCCGAGACCAACGACGTCGCCGTGGACGTGTGGAGCGTCACCAGCTACCAGCAGCTCCGCAACGACGCTCTCGAGGTGGAGCGGTGGAACCGGCTGCACCCGGAGCAGGAGCCGCGCATCTCGCACATCGCGGAGCAGCTCAGGGAGGCGCCGGGACCGGTCGTCGCGGTCACCGACTACCTCAAGGCGGTGTCCGACCAGGTGGCCCGATTCGTCCGCCAGGACTTCATCCCGCTGGGGACCGACGGCTTCGGCCGGAGCGACACCCGGCAGGCGCTGCGCCGCCACTTCGAGACCGACGCCGAGCACGTCACGGTCGCGGTGCTGGATGGATTGGCCCGCGCAGGGGAGATCCCCCGCCACGAGGTCGCGGCCGCGCTGGAGCAGTACGAGATCGACACGGAGCTGCCCGAGCCGCGCGTGCGCTGAGGACAGCCCGAGTTCTCCGCGGCTAGCCGGTCACCTGGATCACGCTCCCTCCCCCCGCGCTGTAGTCGGGCATGGCGACCTTGGTCATCAGGTTGTAGTAGCCGGGCGGCAGATCCTGAGGAAGCTGGATGACGCTCGTCGGAGCGGCCGGGGAACGATCCGTGGTCGTGACCGCCGGGGCCCGGAGGGTGTACGCCGACGAGGCACCGCTCTTGAGCGTGGTCACGCTGGCGTACGCCCCCTGCAGGGTGGCGCTCAGCGTCAGGGTGGTGGCCACGTCCGAGGCGGTACGCGGGCCCGGGCTCACGATCCAGTGCACGACCAGTGCCTCGCCCGGATGGTAGAGCTGGTTGACGTCGCCGTTCTGGCAACAGGTCACCGTGTACTGGGTGTAGGAGACGGCGGCGGGGACGTTGGATGTCCCGCAACTGCACGCCAGGGCCGCCGCGCCCAGACACCACGCCGTGAGCGGGAGACGCCGGATCACGGCGTGCATCATGCCACCGGGCGGAGCTCGGTCACACGCGGCTCCCGCCGGCAGGCCAGCCGCCGCGTCAGAGCGGCCGCGTCATCTCCAATTCCAGCAGGGTCGGGGCGTCCTCGCGCACCGGCTGAGTGGCGTCGGTGCGGACAAAGCCGTGGTGGGCGTAGAGCGCCTCTGCGGGGTCGTTGCCGACCGAGAGCCAGAGATCGAGCGCCCGAAACGGTCCGGCCGCGGCCCAGGCGATCACAGCGTCCACGAGCAGCCCGCCGATCCCCCGGCACCGCCAGTCGGGATGCACCCACATTCCGACCAGTTCGGCGTGGCCCGCCACGTCACCGCGGATCCCGGCCGCGGTGCCGACCAGGCCGTGCGGGGCGCCGGCGGCGAAGGTGGACCTCCGGGTGAGCCGCGCCCGCCAGTCCGCGGGCGTCATCGCCTCCTCGCGGGCGACGTCCGCGCCGAAGGCGCTCGGGGCTTCGGCGAGCGCCGCCAGCCGGATCTCGCGATAGGCGGCCTAGTCGGCCTGGTGCAGGCGGACAATGCTGATCTCGCTCAAGTGATCGAGTGTAGGGAGGCGGCCGCCGAGGCCGGCCGTCAAGCGCCGGCCGTGAAGACGTAGCCGTCTCCGTCGCTGGCGAGCGAGGGGGTGCAGTACAGGATAACCGCCCGGCCGGTCCACACCGGCGACCACGACGGTATGTCTGGCCTCAGATGGGCGCCGCCCAGGGCTTCAGCGGGGAATAGACCGCAGGACCGGGAGTGTCACGCGGCCCGAAGGCGGGCGATGGTAAGTCGCGTCACCTCGGGAACGACCACCTCCCCACCGTGCGCCGCGATCAGCTCCCTCAGGGCGTCCAGGAGCCCCGCTCTGACCTGCTCGGCGAGGAGTCGGTGGTCCGACTGGGTGGCGAGCACGTCCGCGAAACCATCCGCGGTGAGCCGCGCCGACCAGGGGTAGGTTCGGGTGGCCAGGCCCTCGAAGTGGCCCGTCCCCATGATCTCCTCCGAGAGCCCGTCGTCGCGCTCCGGGCGCAGGCCGGGAAACCCGGGGTTGTGGGCGAGGAGGTCCGGTGCGACGCGGCGGTAAACCTCCTCCAAATCGTCACGAAGGGTCTCTCCCTGCCAGGCAACCTGGTGTCCCATGAGCGCGAGCGAGCCCCGCGGCCGCAGCGCCTGCGCCGCTCTTACCCAGCGCACCTCCGGGTCGACCCAATGCCATGACTGAGCTGCGAAGAGCAGACCGAATCCACCCACCTCCACCGGCCAGTCCTCGAACGTGGTGGACGCGATGTGCACGCGGGGAAACTCCCGGCAGTTGCGGCGGGCCACCGTCGCCATCTCCAGGCTCGGCTCCAGAGCGAGGATCTCGAGGCCGCGGACGGCAAACGCCACGGTGGCCTTGCCCGTACCCGCTCCGACCTCGAGGGCGCGCAGCCGGTCGCTGTCGACCCCCACAAAGCTCAGCACGTCGTCCACCAGGGTTGCCGAGTATCCGGCGCGCGCCCGGTCGTACAGCTCGGCCACCTCGCCGAAGATGAAGCGCTGCTCCCGTCCCTCGGCATCCATCAGACAAGCCCGAGGCGTCGTGCCGCCGCAGTCGGCGACTCCGCAAGCCCCGCCTTCACGAGCTGGAGATCGGCACTGACCAGCGGGATACGCAGCGCCTGCGCGGCCGCCACCCATGCGGCGTCATAGAAGGTGAGGCGGTGACCTGCGGCGAGGTCAGCCGCGCCTCGAAGCCATCCGGCGCTGACAACGAGCGGAGGGCCGCAGATGGCGAGCAGGTCATCGAGCTGGTCGGCCACCTGCGTCGGCGGCCAGCTGAGCGCGCGGGTGAGCACGTTGCCGAGCTCATAGAGGGCGAGGTCGAGGATGTGAGCGCCGAGGTCACCGAGCAGATGGGCCTCGCGTAGTGCGCGCGCCTCGACCACCTCGGACTCGCCCGGGCTGTGGAACCACTTGACCAGGACCGAGGTGTCCACCAGCAGTCGCGTCAACGACGGTTGTCTCGATCGCGCCGCAGGAGTTCAGACGCCTCGAAGGATCCGGCGGCGGCGAATCGCTCCTCCGATCTCGCGATCGCCGCCGCGATCGCCTCGGGATCGGGGCGGTCCAGCTCGCGCTTCGCCGCGACGGCGAGCAGGGCGCTGCGGCTCAGCGATCGGCGCCCGGCCTCGGCGTCCAGCCGCTTCACCAGGTCCTCGGGGAGGGACACCATGACCTTGGACATCTCACCAGGTATTATATCTATCGGTATTGCCATTAGGCAATAAGCCGCCGGCTGCGCCACGTCCTCTAGCCGACGGCCGCCCGCATCCGCTCGACGATCTCGGCGAGGATCTCCGGGGCGGTGGCGATCGTGGCCCGGACCCAGCCGGCGCCGATGGAGCCGAAGTCGGGGCCGCGCCGGAGGGCGACCCGGCCCTTCCTCAGGAAAACCTTGGCAGGCTCTCCGGGCAGGTCGAGGCGGGTGCAGTCGAGCCAGGCCAGGTAGGTGCCCTGGGGTGGGATGTAGCCAACGCCGGGGAGCCGATCCGCCAAGAGGTCGGCGAAGAGCCGGCGGTTGCGATCGAGGAGCATCAGGAGCTCGTCGAGCCACGGGCCGCCGTCGCGGTAGGCGGCGATCGAGGCGATGACGCCGAGGTTGCCGGCGCCGTAGACGAGCTCCTCGGGCAGGCGGCTCACCAGGGCGCGGAGTGCCGGGGAGGCGGCGACCAGCTGTGCGCACTTGAGACCGGGAAGGTTCCACGCCTTGCTGGCGGAGACCAGGGCGATGCCGCGAGCCTGCGCCTCGGGCAAGGAGAGGAAGGGGACGTGACGGGCGCCGGCCAGGGTGAGGGGCGCATGGATCTCGTCGGCGAGCACCAGGACCCGGAAGCGCTCGGCAAGGTCGGCGATCTGCCGAAGCTCCTCCTCCGTCATCACCAGTCCTGTCGGGTTGTGGGGATTGCAGAGGAGGTAGACGGCGGCACCCTGGGTGAAGGCCGCCTCGACGGCGTCGAGGTCCAACACCCATCCACTGCCGGCGCGCGCCAGCGGAGCCTCGACCACCCGGCACCTCGTCTCTCCGATGTGGTGGAAGAAGGGCGGATAGGCGGGCGTATTGATGACGACCCCGCTCCCCGGTGGCACCGCGCGGCGCAGGAGCTCGCTCACCCCGGCCATGACGTCGGGGATCAGACGGACGTCAGCGGGATCGACCTGCCAGCCGAAGCGCCCGAGCTCAAAGCTCGCCACGGCCTGAGCCAGCTCGGGGTCGGGGGTGGCATAGCCGGTGTCACCGGCCGCGATGGCATCCTGGAGGGCACGAGTCACCGGGCTGGCCAGGGTGACGTCCATCTCGGCGACGAAGGCCGGGATCACGTCGGCGGGATAGGCACGCCACTTGTAGCTCCGCCGCAGGCGGAGATCGGAGAGCGGGAGCCACCGCGGCTGATCCTCGCTCATGTCGTGACCGCCGCCTCGGTGCCGCGACGCCCGGCGGCGACCCCAAACGGGAGCCGCTCCCGAACGTGGTACCCGTTCCTGGACTCGTAGAGGACGATCTGATCGGCGACGAAGGCGGGCAGCTCGACGGGCGCAGCCCGCTCGCTCCGCCAACCGCTCAGATCGAAATGCGGCGCCGGCCGGCCGAGGGTCACGTGCGGACGGAAGGCACGGGGGTCCACCTCGAAACCGCACCGGGCCACCGCGGCACCCACGGCGGCCGCCACACGGGCGAGGGCGGCGGATTCCTCGACCAGCCCGATCCAGAGCACCCGCGCCCGCGCCCCCCCGGGAAAGCTGCCCAGGCCGCCCAGCCGCAGCGTGAACGGCTGCTCCCCCGCCGCTGCGACGCCCACCGCCTGGAGGAGCCCGTCCATCCGATCGAGCGGCAGCTCAACGAAGAAGTGCAGGGTGATGTGAGTGGTGCCCGTGTCGACCCAGCGCACTCCGGCGACCCGCTGGCGGAGCCTCTCGACATGCGCGGCGAGCAGCCCGTGTGCGGGCGGTCCGACGGGGACGGCGAGAAAGGCTCTCAGCGGAGGCGAGCCGGAGAGCGGGAGGTGGGCATTCATTTCAGTGTACCGGTGGCCGCGGCGGCTCGGAGAGCGCCCGTCCACCGCCGCAGCGCACTGTGTACACTTCCGGCCCCGAGCGGTGGCCAGAGGGGAGGTGCCTCCCCATCACCGAGCCGGACCTGCCAGGGGATGACGTCCATGCGCCAGCGCATCGCCGGGGTGATGGCCTCCGCGATGGCCGCGGCCGCGCTCACCGCCGCCTGCGGCAGCGGGGGCCTGGCATCCGAGACACCAGCTCAGATCTACCAGGCAGCCGCGTCCGCCACCGCCCACGTGAACGGGTACGAGGCGACGGGCGAGGTCGCGGTCGCGGGATCCATGGTCACCTTCGACTTCAAGGTGCACGGGAGCGACTTCGCCGGATCCTTTGTCCTGGACGGGAGCACCATCCAGGTGCTGGCCGTCAAAGGCACCTTTTACATCGACGCGCCGGAGACCGCCCTCGCCACCGACTTCGGCATCTCCAGCGTGGAGGCGGCGCTGCTCGCCGGTCGGTGGGTGGAGGTGCCCCCCTCCGAGTCCTCCGACTTCACCGACCTGACCTCGGTCACCGACATCGCGGCGCAGCTCGCCCACCACGGCTCCCTGGCCGCCGGCGGGACCGCGACCATCGGCGGACAGCGGGTCGTCATGGTCGACGACGGCAGCGACAGCGTGCTGGCCGTGGCCACCTCGGGTCCCGCCTACCCGGTGCGGATCACCGCCACGGGATCGAGCGCCGGCCACGCCGACTTCTCCAACTGGAACACCATCGCGGCGGTCACCGCTCCACCGAGCCCGATCATCCTGCCCGGGTCCTGATCGGCGGCCGGCCAGCGGCACGCCGCATCGCTCAGGCCGCCGCCGTCACTCCGGGCGAGGGCACGGTGTCGAGGAAGGTGGCCATGGCGTCGAGCTGGCCGCGGATGAATCCCTCGTTCCAGCCATGGCCGGCATCGTCGATGCAGGCATAGTGGACCCGCGGCATCCCTTCCACCAGGTGCTGCAGCGCGTCGCGTCGGAGGAGACGATCGTCGCTGGCGATGATGACCAGGCTCTCTCCCAGATGCCCGCCGAGGATGGGGGCGTCGTGGCGGCGGAGGCCGCTCCGCACCCACTCCTTCGCAGCGCGATGGGATGCCCGCTGCTGGTTGAGGAAGTTCATCTCGGCCTGGCGGGAGTCGACGTCGGCGCCCTCCACCATCAGCCGCTTGTAGAGGTCGCTCACCACCCGGCGGTGGGAGAGCCAGCTGATCACCGGGAAGACCGGCCCGGACGTCATCACCGTCGCCTGTACATGGAAGCGGGCCCGGACCACCGACGGGTCCACCAGTGGGGTGTGGAGGATCAGGCGGTCCACTCGCTCCGGCCACCTGGCAAGGTACTCGAAGGCGACTCCCGCGCCGAGGCAGAGACCGCCGAGGTCGAACCGCTCCAACCCCAGAGCCTCGACCAGAGGCTCGAGCGACCGGGCGAGAGCCGCACAGGTGTGGCGGCCCGGCAACGGCGGGCTCTCCCCGGACCCGGGAAGGTCAGGGATGATCAGCGTCCGGCGCCGCCCGACGTCCTCGAACCAGGTCTGGAAGTTCTCCGCGGAGCCCAACCACCCGTGGCAGAGGAGCAGTGGCGGGCCGTCTCCGCCAATGAGGTAGCGAAGCCGTCGGGGGGAATCGAGAAAACGCTCCTCCACCGGGGTCAGGCGCCCCGAGGGGAGGACGCGTTCATGCTCCCGCCGCTTCCAGCGAGGCCTTCAGGATGTCGAGGCCCTGGGTCAGCTCGTCCTCGGTGAGGGTGAGCGGCGGGATCAGCCGGATCACGTTCTCGTCGAGCCCGCAGCTGAGCAGGAGCAGGTTCCGGTCGACGGCCGCCTGGATGATCCGCCGGGTCAGCTCGGGCGCCGGACGCCCGTTCTCCATGAACTCGAGGCCGATCATGAAGCCGCGGCCGCGCACGTCGCCGAGCCGTGGATGATCCGAGCGCCAGCCGCGGGCCCGCTCCAGGATCCGCTCACCGAGTGCCGCCGCCCGCTCCGGGAGCCGCTCGCTGCGCAGGGTCTCGATGACCGCCACGGCGGCGGCGCAAGCCACGGCGTTGCCGCCATAGGTCGTGCCGTGCTCGCCCGAGTGCCACTTGGACATCACCGACGCCTTGGCGACCATCGCCCCGATCGGCAGCCCGTTGCCCAGGCCCTTGGCCACACACATGATGTCGGGGACCACTCCATCGTGCTCGACCGCAAACATGCGGCCCGTGCGGCCGAAGCCGGTCTGCACCTCGTCGGCGACGAGCAGGATGCCGTGGGTGTCGCAGATCTCTCGCAGCTTGCGCAGGAAGCCGTCCGGGGGCACCACGTAGCCGCCCTCGCCCTGGATCGGCTCGACCACGATGGCGGCCACGGACTCGGGCGGCACGACGGTCTGGAAGAGGAGGTCGAGGTCCTCCCCGGCCGCGATCGGGCAGGGCTCTCCGGGGCCGTGGCTGCACATGCGGAAGCAGTACGGATAGCGAACGTGGTGGACGCCGGGGAGGAAGGGACCCATCTGCACCCGGTACTTGGCCCGGCTGGCGGTGAGGGTCACCGCACCGTACGTCCTGCCGTGGAAGGCGCCCAGGAAGGCGATGATCTCGCTGCGGCCGGTGGCGCGGCGGGCCAGCTTCATCGCCGCCTCGACCGCCTCGGCGCCGCTGTTGCCGAAGAAGACCGAGTTGAGGTCGGCGGGGGTGACGCTCACCAGGGCCTCGGCCGCCGCCACCAGCTGGGGATGGTGGGCCGTGCCCGAGACGTGCCAGAGCCGGTCGACCTGCTCATGCACCGCGCGCATCACCGCGGGGTGGCGGTGCCCGAGGTTGGTGACCCCGATGCCGCACGTGAAGTCGAGCACCGAGCGCCCGTCGAGGGTGTGCAGCCACGCCCCTTCGGCCGTGTCCACGACGAGGTCGCTATACCGGCCCATGGCCGGCGAGATCAGCTCGCGATCCTTCTCCAGGAGGGTGGCGACGGATAGGCGGCTATCGATGATTGAGCGATTCAACGAACCAAGCTCCAGGTGACGGGACCACGACGGCGGCTCAGGGCGCGCTGACGCCTTCGCGGGGCAGGTTACTCCTCCCCGGGGAGTGCAGGCGGAGCCGGCCGAGGGAGAGGAAGCC
>CABEBF010000272.1_pt1 | contig 15496 bp, 20 predicted proteins | sample 3132511 | NCBI WGS metagenome assembly CABEBF01 (sample SAMEA5534345, study PRJEB31848) | metagenome | biome: tundra; feature: field; material: soil | place: USA | collected 2013-05 | depth 0.45 m | reverse complement strand
TCCATCACCATCGCCTGGAGATCGCTGACCCCGCGCCCCGGCTCGGTCGCTCCCAGCAGACCGACCTTCCCGACAAGGGCCCACAGCAGCAGGCAGGCCAGCACCGATCCCACGACCTGGGCCATCAGATAGCCGGGAACTCGCTTCCAGGGAAACTCATGGCGGAGCGCGAACGCAAGGGTGACCGCCGGGTTCAGGTGTGCACCTGAGATCAGACCTATGGAGAGAATCACCGCTATCACCATCAGGCCTGGCGCGGATACATACGCGACGCGGCTGACCGCGCCGTGACTATAGGCCGACACCGCCGGCCCCCCTGCTGCTGCCAGCACCAGGAGGAATGCTGGGAAGGTCCGGTATCCCGTTGCAACGGATGCAATGCCCGCGCAGGAAGCCCGCGACGACGGCGACCCCTCTGCTGAGCCCCCGCACCAGCACCGTCCCCGTGGACGGGCGCAGCGCCGAGCCTCGAACGCGCGCTCGGGGGGTATTGCGCTTTGTGCAATACCCCCGGTTTGGCTGGCAACCATACGGTATGGGGTTGCAGTTACTGCAACCTCGAACTTGGTTTCCCCACGGTCACGTTGGCCTCGAGGAGAGAAGAGAGCTCCAAACTGCGGATCGGGGGCCGATCGAGATCCAGCGGCGCGGTCATCCCCGGGGGGCGCGCTCCTGGTGCGAGTGACGACCGCGGGGCTCGGCGGCGAGGGCCGTCGACCCTCGGGCGGAGTGAGGTTCCGACCCCACGGCGCACCGGTTTCTGAAAAGCCCCTGCGAGTTGGCTCCGGATCATCAATCGTCCGCGCGGACGTCAGCTATCGATGCAAGTAACCGACACCGGTGTCGTTTAGTTGTATCGATAATCCGGCGGGAGGCGCGATTGCCTGCCACGCGGGTCACCAGCCCTCACCGTGGGGACGGGCAGCCGCTTGCGCGGCTTGATGGTCAGGGCACGCTCGCTGCACCTGGCCACGGTGGGTGCGTGGCGAATCGGGGGGCGTCGACCCGAAGGACATCTGGGAGGTGCTGCTGGCTCGTCAGGCGGAGGCGGATACCCGAGGCTAGGAGTTCACGGAAAAGGCAGCCTCATAACCCAGGGCTGCGAGATCCTCGTAGACCACCGTGGGCGCGACTCGGTTCCACCGGTGGCCAAGGAGCAGCGCCAGAGCCATCGGAGCAGCGATGAAGAGGTGAACCCGCGGGTGTCCCTTCACGTGTTGACGGAGAGCTTCGCGAATGCCGACGGCGAGGGCGCAGGCCTCCTCGGCACCGGCCACGGCGTTGTCTCTCGGACCGCTGGTCGGCCCGATGACGACCAGACGCCGAACGGGCAGAGCCCGATCACGTACCCAGGCGGTCACCTCGTCCGCGATGGGCACCGAGACCTCGATTGCTACGGCGAGATCCTCACCCTGGTCGATGGCGCGCTCGGTGACAGCGGGTGTGGCCGCCGTCGCGTACGGAGCCTCCGCCCGCCAGAACTCCCCCCGTTGGACCACCGCGACGTCAAAGCCGGAGACCATCCTGAGCGCGGCCCCGACCGCGAATGCCGGGGCCAGGCGCATGCTCCGCGTGACGACGACCCGCTTCACTGACCCTAGTTGAGACGGGATCGCCTCGATGTCCGCCTGCAACTGGGCCCACGTCGCGGGCGGCCTCGGGCGTCGCTTGAGGTTGGCGTCCTCCCCCTCGAAGCGCTCCACCCAGTCGATGGCATAGAGAGCGTGCCGGGCTAGCGGATCGGGGAGAAGTGTGGCGATGGACACAATTGCCCTGGCGCTGTCGACGCGCAGTTTGCGCGCCTCGACGGCCTCCTGGATGGCGCTGAGGGTGAGCCTGGGGCCAGCACGCCGTCCCCGGCGGGTGCTCTTGGTGCCTGTACGTGAACGGGCGGGACAGTGCGAGGGCAAGTGCCCTCCGGTGCGAACCATTTAAGGAGACGCCATGGGCGAAACGGACGAAGTCAAGGGCAGGGCCAAGGAGGCTCTGGGCGACCTCACCGATGACGACAAGCTCAAGAAGGAAGGCAGCATCGACCGAGCAAAAGGTCGGGTCAAAGACGTAGTCGACAGGCTGCGGACAAAGCGGCGGGCAAGGATTAAAGACAATCGTCCAAAGGCTTGACTTGGTGACTCGGGGAGCGCGCACCCTCCTGAGATCCGGGTGACCCGAGGGTGCTGGGCGGCCGATCAGGGGCATAGGTGGCCGCGTTCAGCGCCCTTTTGCTGCGGTTGTTGCGGCCCCTAGCAGAGATTGAGGGTCCACCGGCGCCACAGACACAGAGAGCTGCGGGTCGAATCAAGGAGACCTCAAGGCATGATCATTCTCGGAATAATCCTGATGATCATCGGCGTCGTCGCAGCTATTCCGGTGCTGTGGACGATTGGCATCATCCTGGTCGTGATCGGGCTCATCCTCTGGCTGCTGGGCAGCATGGGACACGCGGTCGGAGGCCGCAAATTCTACTACTGACTAAGGGCGCTGTCCGGCAGTGCGAGGGGCCGGTCGGTCGAGACCAACTGACACCCCGCCGGGTGTTCCCGACCGGTGCCCTCGATGACTAGTGGCCGTGGAAGAGCAAGCGCAGTGCGCAACCAGTTGAGGAGACACCATGGGACGTTCGGACGAAGCGAAGGGCAGAGGCAAAGAGGCTCTGGGCGACCTCACCGACAACGACAAGCTCAAGAAGGAAGGCAGCATCGACCGAGCCAAAGGTCGGGTCAAAGACGTAGTCGACAAGGCTGCGGACAAAGCGGCGGGCAAGGATTAGGTGGGTCTGTCAAGTCAGCTGACAGCCCTGCCATCCTCAGCGGCGAGCGAGTCGGCGGCCGCTCGGGGTGCTGATCGGCGTGTAGTTCTGCCCAAAGTGGTGATAGAGGGTTGACTCATCCGCCTGAGACAGTTCCTCACCATGCATCTCGAGGTCGGGCGCAGATCGGACCTGCTCCTTGGTGACCGTGACCTGCAGGTCATTGGGACCGACCTGAACTCCATGCAGCGGCACGAACGTCAGGTGATGGCCGATGAACCCTTCCTTGACGGTGCCGAACTGCGGCTCGTCGGTCTCGACATCAACGTAGACGTCTTGCAGGTTGCCGATGTTCTCGCCGTCGCGATCGACGAGCATCTTGCCGTGCCACTCGGTGACACTCCATGTGTCCTGATTCTGATCTTCGGTCATATCGGCCTCCTAGTCGCCTCCAAGCTCAGCCTGCGAAGAGGATTATCCCGACGCGGCCGGCCCCGTGAATCTCACGGACAAGCGCCAACGCTGGTGTCATTATGTGACGCGGCACGTTGAAAAGCCAGAGGCGATGGTTAGCTTCTTCACGGCATCCGAGGACAGGCTCCCGTGGCGCGCCGTGGCCTGGGTGGCTCATGCGCAGACGCCCACGGTCGTCGTCCGAGGTGCCGTTGGACAAGGCGGCGAGGCCCTCGGCTGGCCGGCCGGCCCGATCTTGATCATCTCGGACACCGCAGCCACCACGACGGCAGGATCTGCTGGGATCTGTAGGAGCCGGACGTTGCTCAGGGTGAGCATCTGCCGAGTGCGGGCGTCGTTGGAACTGGCTGTGGTGAGCACCAGCACCGGCAACATCGCGTGGGCGTGCAGGCTCCACCTCCCGATAGAGTGTCAACCCCCGCGAACGGTGGTCGCTATGAGAAGGATCGCTGCAAGGCTCATAACTGCGGTAGCGAGCCACCCGAACGTCTTGCTCAACCGACCGCTGGTCTGCTCGCCCATAACCTTGCGATCGGAGCCCAGCAGAGTGATCAGGATCAGGAGCGGAGGCGCGACCAGTCCGTTGATCACTGCCGTAGCGAACAGCGCCTTGATCGGATCAATACCGACGAAGTTCATGGCCAACCCACCGAGCATCCCAAACGCAAGCACGCTATAGAAGAAGGGACGGTAGCGGGCCTTGTCGGCAAGCCCCCCACGAACTCCAAAGAACTCCTTCACCGCATAAGCGCCCGAGGCGGCGAGAATCGGGATAGCCAACAACCCCGTGCCAATGATTCCGAGCGAGAACAGCAGAAAGGCAAAGGGACCAGCAACCTGCTTGAGCGCCTCAGCCGCACCCTGGGCGGTTTGGATGTTGGTGATGCCGTGGGCATTGAGGACTGCGGCGGTGGTCAGGATGATCGAGTACATGACAATCTGAGAGAACGCCATGCCGACGACCACGTCGGTCCGCGCAGCGCGGAGCTCGGCGCGTGTAATCCCGCGGCGCTCTTTCTCCGTTCTTCCTCCGGCCGCCTTCAGCTCGTCGACTTCACTCGACGCCTGCCAAAAGAACAGGTACGGAGAGATCGTGGTCCCCAGGATGGCGACGAACGCCGTGATGAAGGGTGTGTTGAATGCGACATGCGGGATGACCGTGGCCTTGAGGAGTTCGAGCAGTTGTGGATGGGTGATGAACGCACCTACGACGTACGCGAGCAGCGCAAGCGTCAGGAACTTGAAGAGCCGGAAGATCAGCGAATAGGTCACTTGGAATTGGAGAAACAGCAGGAGCGCGGTCACCGGAACCACAAGCCAGACAGCGGGGATACCCCCGGTCTTGTGGCCGCCGCTGGTGAGCAACTGCCCTCCAGCCGCCACCGCTCCTATGTCAGCTCCGACATTGATCGTGTTGGCCAGGAGTAGGGCGAGAATGGCAAGGCCGACCAACCATGTAGGGAACTTTCGACGGAGGCTGGTACCCAATCCGACCCCGGTGTGGAGCGCAATACGAGCGCACGATTCCTGGACTGCCACCATTAGCGGGAAGGTGAAGAGGGCGGTCCACAGGAATCCATAGCCGAACTGGCTCCCGACCTGCGAGTAGGTGCCGATACCACTGGGATCGTCATCACTTGCGCCGGTGATCAGTCCCGGGCCGAGGATCTGCAGAAATCCGAACGGACCCCCTTGAGTGACGGCCGCGATAGTTGAACGCCCAGCCACGGGCGTGCCCGTCGCCGCCTCACCGGCGGTCGCGGCTTTGTGCACCTCGTCGGCTGGCCGTTCCGGGTCGGCGGATCCTTTGGTCAGAGCGGCGACGATCGGGTCCGGTTTTTCATCCGGTGCTAGCACAGGCTTTCTATGAGTGCGCCGACGTGTGGGCATCGGCTCAATTATCCGCTATCCGATTGTGGAGCACGGCGGCGACCTCACCGCATCTACAGCGAACTCGGGAGAAAGGCAAATCAACTAGTCCCCCGCAGGTGCGCATCGCGTCGACCTTGAGCATCGACTGCACAAGCGCATGGTGTCGATGGGACCCCCGCGCTTCGACGCGAAGCTGATCGATGTCGGGCGCTTCATGATTCACCGAGTTCGTCGCTAGGACGTTTTCATGGCCAGCAGGCTTCCCACACCATAGGTCACGGCTGCAGCCACGGCAGCGATTCCCAGCTGGCGCAACGCCCTCTTGCACGGCGACCGCCCGGTCACAACGCCGAGCCCCCAGCCGATGGCTAAGGCGGACACAGTCCCCCGAACGATCGAAGCGATGATCGCTATAGCCCCGCTGATGAAGAACCACGGAAGCAGCGGAATCACAGCTCCCACGGCAAAGCTGACAAACGACGAGGCTGCAGCCTTCTTGGGTTCGCCCGTCTGTTGAGGGTTGACGCCGAGCTCCTCCCGGCTGTGCGTCTCGAGCGCTCGTTTGGGAGTACTCATAAGCGCCTCGGCGACCTCCTCCGCAACCGCACGACGGACGCCGCGGTGCTCATAGAGCGCCATCAGCTCAGCCCGCTCCTGTTTGGGGGATTCACGTAGCGACTTGCGTTCAACGTCCAATTCGCGGCGGAGAAGTTCCTTCTGAGCGGTCATCGAGACGTACTCGCCGGCCGCCATCGAGAAAGCTCCTGCGACCAATCCGGTGAGCACCGCCAGGCGCACCACGCCAGCGGCGGATGAGCTCTGGCAACGCCAAGGATCAGGGAGATATTGGTGAGTAGGCCATCGCTGATCCCGAAGGCGGCTGCCCGGGATGCGCCGCCCTGGACATCGCGATGATGCGGCTCACTAGGTCCGTGCCGATTCCCGCCGGAATCTTGAGCTGCCTTCACGCCAACCCCGGACACACGCCGATTGTAACATGGGCAGTTGTGACCGCTATCGCATCAGGCCTGGCGCAGATGCATACGCGCCGCGGCTGACAGCGCCGTGACTGTAGGCCGACACCGCCGGCCCTCCTGCTGCTGCCAGCACCAGTAGGAATGTCCCCAAGACCTCGGCGAAGAGGCGGCGCCATTCATTCGAAAGGTCGTCGAAGTCCCGACCCCACCTCGCCTGAATACCCAGCAGGGCCCGCGTCCAGATCGTCTGCACCTCAGATCTGGTACCGGTCACCGGGTCAACCATCCAAGAGCTCCTCCGTCCCGGCGGCCCTAGCCGCAGCGCGGCCCTGCGGCTACCCCACCATCGGGTACTCCTTTGCCTTCTGGGGGAGAAGGGGTCCGCAGCTCGAGCCCGTGCCCCTCCGTTCATGGGCGAGGTGAGCGGATCGACACGGTGACGCTCGGCTTTCGGAACGGCCGACGGCAGAAGACTCCCAACCGCACTGCCCCTGACCGCTCGATCTTCAATGATCCGCAAGCCTGCCTTGTCGACAGACGGACTCACGCGTGAGCTCCCACCACCAAGGCAGCCTCGCCAGACCTCTGTCGGTGCAGACGGAAAGGGCACCCTACGGGGACTGCGTCCTGGTCCACAGGCCGCTTGAGCTCATCCGCTGCCGGCTCCGATGGCCGTGCCTCGAAGCCGAACGAGGTTGACGATCTCGGTGTCCCCGCCGAACCCGTCGATCACGCGACTGGCACGGCTGATCTGGTCGAGTGATCGAACCTCGCCGCGGATGGTGACCACGCCACCACCAGCGAGCACGCTGAGCGCGGCGCGGTCCGGGCTGAGGGCTTCGCCAGGGCATCCTGGAGCCGGGCGCCCAACTCCCTGACCGCGCCGCGACGTGGACACACCGACCATCGCACTCTCGGACGGCCTTCCCGACGGATGGGTCACAGGTCAAAGGCCAAGGCCTCCGAGTGGCGAGTGTTCCGGGAAGGGCAATTCAGGCAGAAGGCGTGTGCATAGGATTCACCACCGTGGGCCCTGTGCGGCGATTGCGGGGGGGGGAGATCACGGCCATCCTGGGGGCAGTCAACGTGGTCGCGACCTACTTCGGCTTTCGGTGGATCGACAAGATCGGCCAGCGGCCATTGGCCCTCGGCGGCTACGCGGACATGACGGCGTTCATCCTGCTCGCGGCGCTGGGCGTGGCCTTCATGACCGGGGTGCCGAAGACCGTTGTGGTCATGGTCGCTTCTCCTTCTTTATCACCTCCTTCGAGATCGGTGTCGGCGTTGCGGGCTAGCTGATCCAAGGCGAGTATCTCCCCACCGGCGTACGCGGCCGTGGAGCCGCGATCTGCGCGAGTGTCGACTGGTTGGCCAACCTCGTGATCATCGAGGCTTTCCCAACCTTGAACCAGAGGTGCGGGCTGGCGTGGGTGATGGTGGGATTCGCCTGCCTCGCGGTGCTGGCGATCGCGTTCACCGCCCGGTACTTGCCGAAGACCAAACGTCTGCAGCTCGAAAAGGTCATCGCCGTCTTCGAACGGAAGGCCGGCCAACCGACTCGACTCACTGAGCCGGAGGGCGGTTCGCGAGTCACACGAGCAAGGGGGCCACCGCCGTCAGACTTGCGCACCCCGTGCGTCAGGGTCGTCAGGCGCCGAGCCATCGCTCATCCTCGCCTCGGCCCGGGCCAGTTCGGCAAGCACCTCCTCCTCGACCCCGCTCCTGCCCATGAGCGTGCTCTCGTCAGGAATGCGCTTGTCCTCTGCTTCACCTGACCGTTCGTCGGAGGTGGTGTCGAGATTGGAAGGGTTGTCACGCGATGCGTCATTGGTCATGGCTCCGAAGGCTCCCCTATCATCAAACGCTGGGGTGCATTGTCCCACTCCCGACGTAAAACTGGCAATCGGCATGTGCACGGCGGACGTCGGCCCTGGACCACGCTAGATACTTCCCCGGAGAGCGCCGGGCTCGTGAGCGCCGGGAGGGCGACGGACACCTAAGGGACTTTCGCGTCGCGCCACCGGCAATGTCGTGGTCGAGACGCGCGACAGCTGCTGCGGCTTTGGCCTCCGCGGCGACTGACGTTCGACTCTATGAACCGCTCCGAAGCACGGCCAGCACGCGGCCCACCAGATGCACGGCTTGGTAGGCGATCACGGCGGAGATCACCAGGGCGACACCCGGATCGAGCCAGAACAGGCCACTCGTCGCCACGATGGCACCCCCGGTGATGGAGCTAGTGATCGAGTTTGCCCCGCTCGTCGACGGAATCAGGTGCCCGCATGAGGAGTCACGTTTCGTAACTTTCACAGCCTACTGACAGGGGAGACGAGAGCTCGCCAAGCCGGCGCGGCGGAGTAGGGATGCGAGGGTCTCGGGTGGTCTGACGCGCAAGGTGCCGTGCGCCGGGTGCGCGCTTCCCTCACAGCTGGCCACCGTCAGTCGTCATGGCCCGGATCCGGGGACGTGGCTCGTGCCGTGGCACCTCAAACAGCGCTTGCGCTCGTTGCGGGCGCAGAATCACTCCGTGGCTGAGCGAACCCCGGGACGCCCGTTCGTGATCATCGGCGGCGGCCTGGCCGGTGGCAGCGCCGCAGCCACCCTCCGGGAGGAGGGTTTCGCCGGACCGGTCGTGCTCCTCAGCCGGGAACAGGGCGTCCCCTTCGGCCGACCGCCACTGTCCAAGACCTACCTGCGGTCGGAGGAGGATCTCGACGGCTGGTACGTCAGGCCGGCCGGCTGGTACGCCGACCACGACGTCGAACTTCGCAGCGGAGCAGTTGCGGTGGCCGTCGATCCCGCCGGGCACACCGTCACGTTGGCCTCGGGCGAGGAACTCGCCTACGAGAAGGTCCTGATCGCAACCGGGGGACGCAACCGACGGCTCGGGGGGCCAGGGGCCGGGCTGCCCGGGATCCATTACCTCCGGACCAAAGCTGAGTGCGACGCGATCAAGCAGGCGGCTATGGCGGGGCGGCGGGCGGTGGTCGTGGGCATGGGATTCATCGGCTGCGAGGTGGTGGCCTCGCTGACCCAGCTCGGTGTCGATGTGACCGCGGTCTTCCCCGGGAAGGCTCCGCTGGACCGGGTCCTGGGCGGCCAGGTCGGCGCGCTGATCGGCGCCATCCACCGCGCGAATGGCGTCCAGTTTCTGCCCGGACACGAGGTGGCCGCCTTCGAGGGCACCGAACGCCTGGAAGCGGTCGTGACCGCCTCCGGTCGCCGCATCGCGTGCGATTTCGCGGTGGTGGGCTTGGGCATCGAGCCCGACGTCCTCCCCGTCGCGGTCGAGCAGGAGAACGGGATCCTCACCGACGAGCTCTGCCAGGCCAGCGCCCGCGACGTCTATGCGGCGGGTGATGCGGCGAACCATCTTCATCCGCTGTTCGGGCGGATCAGGGTCGAGCATTACAACAACGCGGAGAAACAGGGTGCCGCCGCGGCCCGGGCCATGCTCGGCTCGACGGCTTCCTATGACTACGTCCACAGCTTCTGGTCCGATCAGTACGAGCACAAGATCGAGTACGTGGGCCACGCCGACAGGTGGGACGAGTTCGTGATCCGAGGGAGCGTAGAAGAGGGTAAGCTGATCGGCTTCTACCTGGCAGACGGGATAGTGCGGGCCGCCGTCGGCCTCGACCGCGGCGGTGACCCCGAGCTGGACCTCGACGGCGAGATGGCGGCCTGTGCCCGTCTGGTTGCCGCGCGAGCTGGGCCAGCGGCCGCCGTGCTTGCCGACGAGCGCACCGACCTATGGGCGCTGGGCAAGCGCTGACGCACGGTGAGACTAGGCGTTCGAGAGCAGGGGGATGTTCGCCCCACTGACCGGCGCGAGCGGGCTGTCGAGCAACGCGACGATCACCCTCGCCACGTCGTCACGGGTCAGGCCGGCACGCAACGCCGGATTGGCCCGGCGCAGTATCTCGGTGTCGACGGCGCCCGGGCTCAGGCAGACGGCGCTGATGCCGTGTGCCTTGCCCTCGACCGCGATCGCCTCGGTCAGGCCGATCACCCCGTACTTGGACACGTTGTACGCCGCCAGCCCCGGGAATCTCTCGGTGGCATACACGCCGGACAATGACGCGATATTGACAATCCGGCCCTCGCCACTTGCAGCCATGGCGGCGAACGCCGCGCGAAAGCAGAGGAAAGTGCCCGTCAGGTTGACTCCGCGCGTCTCGTGCCAGAGTGCCGACGTCGTTTCGGCGACGGCGCGGGCGTCAGCACCCATGGCCGCCTCGATCCCTCGCCTGGCTCCGGTGACGACCCCGAGACGTCCCGCCAGCCACAACTCACCCACCGGCCACCCGGCGGTAGAGACGCTCGTGTGCGTCCAGGCTCACCTCCAGGTCCAGCTGGCCCTCGGCGTGTTCACGGCAGGCCGACCGCGAAATCCCCGCGGTCTTTGATACCGCATCCGCGGCGGCCCGGACGTCATCAGGTGGCACGAGGAAACCGGTCACGCCTTCCGCGATCACCTCAGCCAGGCCGCCGCGGTCGAACGCCACAACCGGAGTCCCGCACGCCTGTGCCTCGGCGGCGGCCAGCCCGAAGGGCTCATCCCAGCGGGACGGATACAAGACCACGGCCACCCGGGCCATGGCCTCCCACAGCGAGGTCCGTTGCACTCCGCAACGAATGGTCACCCCTGGCCAGCCCCGCCGCGGGTCGATCTGCTCCCGGTTGTATGCGGCATCGTAGACGTCGCCGTAGACCTCGATCGGAACCCCGGCCGCGCGGGCGATGTCGATGGCCTCCGCCGCGCCCTTCTCGGGACTCAGCCGGCCCGCGAACAGCGCGCCGTGCCCGGGGGTCTCCGACCAGGGAATAACACGCGTGGGCGGGTACGGCGGCAGGATCGCGTCCACGTGGACGACTCGGCCCCAGGCGCTGGCCTGGAAACGTGACACAGCGGCGACCGCTGGCGGTCGGTCGCTCCGGGCGACCTGACGAAGCGCCGCCGACACGGCCCGGTCGGGGGGAAGGTGGAGCGTGTGTATCACTGGTGCCTGTAGCGCCGTGGCGAGCCGGACAGCGGGCGCGTCGAAGGCATGATTGTGGATCACGTCGTATCGGTTCACCCGCATGGTCTTGTAGGCGGTGGCGAAGGCGGCCTCGGCCACCCCAACGGACCCGCCCGCGGATGGCCCGAACGCCCGGTACAGCGTGCCCGCCAGGGACCGGGGATCGACTCCAGTGTCGATCACCTCGACCCCCGGGATCTCCGATCCGGACGCGGCGTAGACATGCACCTCGTGCCCCCGGCCGGCCAGGCCGCGGGCCAGATCGGACACGAAAGCCTGCGACCCGCCTTGCTGCGGCTCGCGGATGGCCGTCACCAGCGGCGCCATGATCGCGACCTTCATCCGGCCAGCACCTTGTAGGCGAGGTCGCGCGGCGGGTTCACGCCCACCACCTCGTAGGGAACCGTCCGCCGTCCCAGCCGCCGGACCTCGCCGGCCGCCTCGGGATAGAAGATATTGGCCAGCTCCACCGCCTCCTGATGGCTGCCGAACTCCATGGACATCGCGCCGGGGAAGCTGACATGCCGATAGCCGCGGGCGGCGAGCCAGTCGAGGTGGTTCGGCCAGATGATGGCCACGCACCCGCCCCGCCGGCACACCCGCTTCATCTCGGCCAGCCCGCCCTCGCCACCATGCGCCGGCGAGGGTGTCCAGACCGAGCAGGCGACGACCAGGTCGGCGAAATCGTTGGGGAGCGGCAGCTGGTCGAAGAACCCCCGGATCACCCGGACCCGGTCCCCATGGTCGGCAGCCCCGAGCTTCCGCCGCAGGATACGGCGCATCGGCAGCGCAGGCTCCACCGCCACCACCTCCGGCGCGCGGCCGAGGAGTCCCATCGTTAGTCGTCCCGTGCCCGCGCCTACCTCGGCGATCCGGTCGACCGCGCACGCCAGCCAGCCGAGGATCCCGGGATGAAGCCGCTCGGCGCTGGCCAGACGGTCGTAAAGCTCCGGCTCGAGCCGGTACAGCAGTTCCCAGGCCAGGTCCACATCGTTGCGCGGATCGCCGTCTCCCCGCGGGACGAACCGGCTCGCCTCGTCGCGAGTGAACACGCCCAGATCCGCAGCCGTGTACCGCTTCCGCAACTCAACCCCGACCATCGACCTCAGCCCAGTTCTTGTCAGTCTCCCAGACCCGGACTGACCGCAGCAGCCCAGCCGGAAGCTCAGGCTGGAGCCGCTCCCAGAATGTCCGGACGAGGTTCTTCACGGTAGGGATGGGCCCCTCGAGCCACGAGACGTCTGTGTTCAGGTTGCGGTGATCCACGTCGCGGATGACCCGCCTGCCCATGACGTCCGACAGGAACTTCAGGTCCATGACGTAGCCGGTGGCCGGATCGACCTCGCCGGCCACGACCACCTCGAGGACGTACTTGTGCCCGTGCAGGTCCACACACTTCCGGAACAGGCGCCGGTTCTCGTCGTCGGACAGCTCTGGATCACATAGCTGGTGCGCAGCATTGTCCGATTCGCGGCGTCTGACCATAACGGTTATCAGCCCGGTCCTCTTTCGAGAGTTCTCAGAGAAAGAAGATACATGAGTGAGCTGCCACGCCCTCAGCCGCTCGCGGCCCTTAAGCGCGATCGCCGCAGGATTTGGTGCCCGTGGTAACGGCGGCCCCGCCTCATGCTGCAGTCTGTGATCCATTGGCCGCGTTCGCCTTACTTCGCCTTCGTCCGCAATACCGGAGGCGTTGACGAGGCCGCCTGACAGGGCCTATGCTCACCGGGGTTACGGGCCTTCTGGCGAATACGGGGAAGCGGTCGAACGCGGTAAGGGCGGCGAGCAGATTTTGCGAGCGCCTTGGTAAGGCGTAGGTCGTGGGTTCGATTCCCACCTTGGGCTACCTTGGGCTCGAGTTACGGTGAGGCCGTTTGTGGTCCAGCTGGTTCGTTTCGGTCAAACGGGCTGGTCGGTGCGGAAAGCAGTCAGCGCCACCGCCACGCAGAGCAGTCCGAGGAGCAGGGCGACCGGTCCCATGAGGACGCGTTCCCACGTGCTCGAGGAAGCAAAGTTTGCGAGGGCGGAAAGACCCATCGCTCCGCCTAGCAACCATGTGCCCCAGCGACTGAGGCGGAGAGAGACGTTAGGGATCCGGTATCCAGCGCGACGCAGGACCATGAGAGCCGCGAGAATCAGAATCGCCGCCGCAGCGGCGCTCGCCGTCCGCAGCTCGGCGGGCAAGACGCTATCGGCGCCGCCCCAAGCGGCGTGGCCGAGCGGGGCGCCGAGAGCGAGCGCCGCTTGGAAGCCGGCCATCGCGAGAAAGCCGGTGGCGGCCGCACCGGCGGCTCGTCGTGTCACAACATACTTTGGCACCAGTGTCGAGCGAACGGTTGCCGTACTCATGTGCGATTCTCCTTGTTGAGATGCGTGCTGCTCGGTTTGGTTGAATCAAGCTGATCAAGAGCGGCTACGACCTCGTTCGCCCACGCGATCGCGGCTCGGGCGGTGTGCTCTCCGAACGCCAGCGTGAGGAGCTGATAGGGACGTTCGCCGGCCATTTCGGGCGCCTGCGCAATGTCGGCCCGGATGGCCACGTACTCTGCCAGGCGGCGCTCTGCCTCGGCTCTCGCGTCGAGCACCAGCGCACGACACGCGGCCGGCCCGAGGTGGCGTCCGAAGAATAGCCGGAGAAGGAGGCCGTTGCGAGGCGGATCGCGCTGGATCGGCTCCGACAAGAGCTCCCTCAACTGAGCAGTCCCCGACGGTGTGATCCGGAAGGTCGACGAACCGTTCCTCGCTGACTCACGCCGCTCGACATAGCCATCACGTTCGAGCTCGGCAAGCGCTGGATAGATCTGGCCGAAGCTCTCGCTCCAGAAGTGCCCAAGCACCTCCCGGATGGCCTCCCTCAGCGCGTACCCGGTCATCGGCATGACGCTCAACGCGCCGAGGACCGCGGTCCTCGTCTGGCTCGATCTGGCTATCCCTGGCATATCTCACAGATATATCTACCAGATAGTCAGCGCCATGTCAAGCGCCAGATCCAACCCGGCCAAGCTCCTCGTCTGAACCGCGTCTCTTAAGCCTGGTGCGGGAGGCTCCCGTTGACGGCCTGGTACGCTACCGGGCACCGGGTCGCTGAGCAGCGTGGCGGGGGAGAACGCGCGTTAGTTCCGAGGGAGGTTCTTGACAGGCGAGGTCGTTCCCCGCGTAGTTATCACTCGATCACCCTCAACACGACGTTCCCCGTCTTCTGCTCGGTCTCGACGTACCTCGTCGCCTCGATCACGTCCTCCAGCAGGTAGTAGCGATCGATGACCGCGCGATACCTCCCGGCTTCGATCAGCTCCTTGATGAGCACGGCGTCCTTCCTCGAGTACCGCGGTGGTATGACCATCACCGTTCTCAGGCCGCTGATGTGGACCGGTGACAAGGCCATGAGCACATTGCGCAGCCCGTCCGTCCCGATGTAGACGCCGCCCGGCTGCAATGAGCCGCGACACCGTTTGAAGGAGTGTTTGCCGACGGCGTCGAAGATGATGTCGTACGTCTGGCCGTTCTCGGTGAAGTCCTGCTGCGTGTAGTCGATGACCTCATCCGCGCCGAGCCCCTTCACGACCTCGACGCTCCTCGTGTTACACACCGCTGTGATGTGCGCACCAACCGCCGCGGCGAGCTGCACGGCAGCGGTGCCGATGGACCCCGAGGCTCCGTAGATGAGCACGCGCTGACTGCTCCGCAGCCCCGCCCGCCTCAGGTTCATCAGGGCGAGGAGCGCGCCGTCGTAGATGGCCGCCGCCTCCTCAAAGGTGATCCCGTCCGGCTTGTGGGCGATTGGAGCACTCTCCCGAACGCACACGTACTCCGCGTGGGTGCCGAACCTCCACGGGTTCAACCCGAAGACGCAATCGCCGGTCTTGAACTCGGTCACCGCGGCGCCCGCGTCGGCAACCTCTCCGGCAAACTCCGTGCCGAGGATCCGTCGTTTCGGCCGGCGCAGCCCGGTGACGAACCGAGCCGCGAAAGGCGTGCCGCCCCGAAGTCCGGTGTCCGTCCTGTTGACGGTCGTCGCGTGGACTCTGACGAGGACCTCGTCGTCCCTGGGAACGGGCTGCGCGACCTCCTCGAGACGCAGCACGTCAGGGGGCCCGTACGTATCGTGGACAACCGCCCTCATGCGTCACCACCACCTCAGCCGTCGTGCATCCCAACCGATGGTACGCCTGCGCGAAACTGTTCATGATCATGAACGGCGTGCTGCTCGGCATCGATCACCCCGGAACCGTCGAGGTGGGGGATCGTCTGATCGATGCAAATGTACCCCCACTTGGAGCGTCTAACCATCACAGTTCTGACTCAATCAGATGCTGCCCCTCAACTCGAAAGGAGGGGAGTGGTACGCCCAGGAGGATTTGAACCCCCGGCCTTCTGATCCGTAGTCAGACGCTCTATCC
>CABEBF010000254.1_pt1 | contig 16384 bp, 17 predicted proteins | sample 3132511 | NCBI WGS metagenome assembly CABEBF01 (sample SAMEA5534345, study PRJEB31848) | metagenome | biome: tundra; feature: field; material: soil | place: USA | collected 2013-05 | depth 0.45 m | reverse complement strand
AAGGTTTGGCACCTCGATGTCGGCTCGTCGCATCCTGGGGCTGGAGTAGGTCCCAAGGGTTGGGCTGTTCGCCCATTAAAGCGGTACGCGAGCTGGGTTTAGAACGTCGTGAGACAGTTCGGATCGTATCCGCTGTGGGCGCAGGAGATTTGAGGGGAGCTGACCTCAGTACGAGAGGACCGGGTTGGACGGACCGCTAGTGCACCGGTTGTTCTGCCAAGAGCACCGCCGGGTAGCCATGTCCGGAAGGGATAAGCGCTGAAAGCATCTAAGTGCGAAGCCCACCCCAAGATAAGATCTCCCACCGGAATAACCGGGTAAGACCCCAGCAAGACTAGCTGGTTGATAGGCCGCAGGTGTAAGGGGGGCAACCCCTTGAGCTGAGCGGTACTAATCGGTCGAGGGCTTGACCTTTCTATCTCACTCTTCAGCGTGGGTCGGCGGCCTTGAGGGTCGCCGGCGCGATTGGTTGTTTGCCTGACATGATGGATCCGGAGCCCGCGCATGGCTCTCAGACGCAGACTTGATTCTTCTTTTGCAAGAAAGGAGATATTCGGTGACCATAGCGGTGGGGAGACACCTGTTCCCATCCCGAACACAGCAGTTAAGCCCACCAGCGCCGATGGTACTGCCCTGGCAACGGGGTGGGAGAGTAGGTCATTGCCGAGTATCTCTTTCTTCTTTTAAGCGGCCAGCCGGCCGCGGAGGCGGGAGCGCGGCCGGTGGCGTCGGGCCCGCGACGGGCAGAGCGTCGACCCTCGAGGCCGGCCCTCACCGGTCGTGTGACGTGGCTGTCCTTGATAGACTTGCGAACACTCCGCGCCGAGGTGGTGGAATCGGTAGACACGCTAGCTTGAGGGGCTAGTGAGCGCAAGCTCGTAGGGGTTCGAGTCCCCTCCTCGGCACCACCCCCGCGCCCGACTGGAGAGGGCCCGGCGAGTGCCTCCTCGGGCGCTTTGGCGCGCCCACGACCGGCCCCGGCGGGGCCAGGTGGCATAGTGGAGATCGTGACCGCCCTGCCCCAGCCGCATCCCGACGACCCGATCGCCAAGCTGACCCGCGATCTGCTCGCCGAGCTGGGCGAGGACCCGGACCGCGAGGCGCTGCTGCGCACCCCGGCCCGCGTGGCCGATAGCCTCCGCTTCCTCACCCAGGGGTATGGCGTCGACGTCCTGGACGTCATCCGCGACGCCGTGTACGCCGAGCCGTACGAGGAGATGGTGCTGGTCCGCGACGTCGAGGTCTACAGCCTCTGTGAGCACCACATGCTCCCCTTCTATGGTCGGGCCCACATCGCCTACATGCCGCGGGGCCGCATCGTCGGGCTGAGCAAGCTGCCCCGGGTTGTCGACGTCTTCGCCCGACGCCTCCAGGTGCAGGAGCGGCTCACCACTCAGATCGCCGAGGCGCTCGACGAGGCGCTCCACCCCTACGGCGTCGCCGTGGTGATCGAGGCCTTTCACCTCTGCATGATGATGAGGGGCGTCCAGAAGCAGAACAGCCAGACGGTGACCTCGGCGCTCACCGGGGTCTTCCGGAGCGACCCCAAGACGCGGTCCGAGTTCCTGGAGCTGATCGGCCGTCGCCCGAGCTGACCCGCGATGACCACCACGGTCCGGACCCCGACCCGCAGGACCCGCCAATCTGACGACGGTTCTCGCGCCCGCCTCCCCGCCCTCAGCGCGCTGGACGACGACGCGCTGGCCGAGCTGGTCGGCGCCGTGGGCGAGCCCCCCTGGAGGGCACGGCAGCTCCGTCAGGCGGCATGGCAGCCCTTCGTGGCGTCCCTCGACGACATCCGGCAGCTCCCCGCGGGCCTGCGCGACGGCCTCGCCGCGCGCCTGCGCTTCAGCACCGCGATCGTCGCCTCCGAGCGGCTCGCTGACCGTGGCACCACCATCAAGCTGCTCTGCTGTCTCGACGACCAGCTGACTGTCGAGACGGTCGCCATGGAGAGCCCTCCCCGGGGGGGCAGCTCCCGCCGCGCGACCGTCTGCGTCAGCACCCAGGTCGGTTGCGCCATCGGCTGCCCCTTCTGCGCCACAGGCAGAATGGGTTTGCGGCGCAGTTGCACGCCGGCCGAGGTGGTCGACCAGGTGCGTCTCGCCGGCCAGTCGCTGCACCGCCACGGGCTGGGCCCGGTCACCCACGTGGTCTACATGGGCATGGGCGAGCCGCTCGCCGCCTACGAGACGACGGTGGCGTCGCTGCGCGCCCTGGCCGTCCATGGCGGTATCAGCCCGCGCCGCATCACGGTCTCGACGAGTGGGGTCGTCCCCGGCATCCGGCGGCTGGCCGCGGAGGGGCTCCCGGTGACCCTGGCGATCTCGCTGCACGCTGCAACAGACGAGCTGCGCGACCGGCTGGTGCCGGTCAACCGGGCGCATCCGCTGGATGCGCTGATCGCTGCCGCAGGCGCCTACGGGCGGGTCACCGGACGGCGGCTCAGCCTGGAGTGGTGCCTGATCGGAGGCGTCAATGACGGTCTCGACCAGGCCACCGGGCTGGTGCGGATCGCCCGGCGTCTCCGCGCCCACGTCAACGTGATCCCGATGAACCGCATCGAGGGGAGCCCCTGGGGGCCCCCGCCGGCGGACGTGAGCCGAGCCTTCCTGCGCCACCTCTCTCAGGCGGCGCTGACCGTCACCGTGCGCGACACCCGGGGAGGCGAGGCGGATGCCGCCTGCGGCCAGCTCCGCGCCTCACTGGAGCCGCGCCGCCAGCTGCGCCCTGACGGGACGCTCGGCCCGCAGCGCTCTGGACGAACGCGGAACTGACGCCGCGCTGGGCACGACCAACGACCGGCGGCCCCCGCTGGGCGATGGAGCCCAGCTTCGGCCTTCAGACCAAGGAAGCGAGCAGCGCAGGGAGGGAGCGCACTGACGTGCGTGACCGACCGAGCAGCGGAGCTGACGCCGAGCTGGGCGCGCTGGGCGCCGCCGCTACCGGGGCTGCTTGGCGGCGGTGCGAATGCAGCGAGTGCAGAGGGTTGTCTTGACCCACGTTTTGCCGGTCAGCACCCGGGTCGACTGCAGGTTGGGCATGAAGCGGCGGCGGGTATGGACCTTGGAATGGCTGACATTGTTGCCAGCCATCGGGCCCTTGCCGCAGCGGTCGCATCTCTGGGACATGGTGGGTCTGCCTTCCTGAGTGACCGGAGCGGCATCTGGGCCGGCCCCGGCGGCATACTTATCAACCCGTGCCCGGGCATGGCAAGCCAGGCATCGGATCCCGGCGAGAATAGCACAGAGACGGTGCCGCATCTGGTGGGAGAGACGTGACGAGCAGGCAGCGGACGGCTGGGCCCCTGGGTCACACCGCGGGGCTGGGCCGCATCGAGGTCTCGCCGCGGGTGGTGGCCTCGATCGTCGGCCATGCGGCGGGCGAGTGCTATGGGGTCGTGGGCATGGCGGCCCGCGGCCTGCGCGACGGGATCGCCGAGCGGCTCAATAGGGAGACCGTCCACCGCGGCGTCGAGGTCGAGGTCCGGGACGGCGGCCTAGTCATCGACCTCTACATCATCGCCCAATACGGGACCCGCATCAGCGAGGTCGCCCACAACCTGATGAGCGCGGTCAAGTACGAGGTCGAGAGGACCCTCGGCCTGGACGTCATCGCGGTCAACGTCAACGTTCAGGGGATCCATCTGGAAGAGGGTGATGACCGACGCTGAGGGTGCGGAGGCCGCCAACTCGCGCGAGCCGCTTCGGGAGATCGACGGGGACACCCTCCTCGCCGGGCTGCGCAGTTCGCTGGCGTGGCTCCAGGCCAACCAGGAGCAGGTCAACGAGCTGAACGTCTTCCCCGTCCCCGACGGCGACACCGGCTCCAACATGTACCTGACCATGCGTTCGGCGGTCGAAGACGCCCAGGCGGCTCCGACCCTCTCCTCAGCCGCCTCCGTGATGCGGGCTGCCGCCCACGGCTCCCTGATGGGCGCTCGCGGCAACAGCGGGGTCATCCTCTCGCAGATCTTCCGGGGCTTTGCCCAGGGCGTCGGTGATCGGGAGAGGCTGGACGCCCCCGCGGTCGCCGCCTGCCTCAGCGAGAGCGCCCGGGTGGCCTACAAGGCGGTGATGAAGCCGACCGAGGGGACCATCCTCACCGTGATCCGCGAGGCTGCCGACGCCGCCCAGCGAGCCGCCGCGAGCTCCTTCGACATCCGCGCCGTCCTCGACGAGACGGTCCGGGAGGCCCACGCGGCCGTGGAGCGGACGACTGACCAGCTCGCTGTCCTTCGGGAGGCCGGGGTCGTCGATGCCGGCGGCTTTGGCCTGGCGGTGATCCTCGAGGGCCTGACCCGCTCCGTCGAGGAGCGGGAGGGGGCCGCCCGCCGGCCCCGGCTGGTGGGGGAGAGGCGTAGCGGCGAGCCCAGGGTGCGCCGGCCCGACGAGCCCAGCGTGGTGCCGGACGGGGAGGGTGTCGAGCTCCCGAGCGGGAGGGCTCCTGCGGCTCCGCGGGCCGCGACCGGCCGCCGTCGAGGCGCGGCCACCGTGGCCCCGCGCGACGAGGGCTGGGGTTACTGCACCGAGTTCATGATCAGCGGCCCCGGGCTGGATGTGGAGGCCATCCGGGCCGAGCTGGGCGGGCTCGGGGAGTCCAGCTTGGTGGTGGGCGATGCCGACCTGGTCCGGGTGCACATCCACACCGCGGATCCAGCGGCTCTGATCGGTGTGGCCGCGGAGCGCGGCGGCCTCTCCAACCTCAAGGTCGAGGACATGACGGCGCAGCACCACGAGATCCTGGAGCGGGCGGCCCGGACTGAGGCGGTCGCACCGCCGATTCCCGAACGCCCGACCGCCGATCAGTCCGCTGACGCCGCGCCGGCCGCGCCGATCGGACGTGCGGGTGGCGCCGCCCCCGTCCCGGGGCTGGCCGCCGCGCCCCTCCAGCCCTCGGCCTCTGCGCGCCGCTTCGCGGTGGTGGCGGTGGCTCCTGGTGACGGTTTCCAGGAGATCTTCCGCAGCCTCGGTGTTGATGCGGTCGTCGAGGGTGGTCAGACCATGAACCCCTCGACCAAAGACCTCCTCGCGGCCGTCCGCGGCACGGGAGCGGCTTCGGTGGTGATCCTCCCCAACAACGGCAACGTGATCATGACCGCCGAGCAGGTGCAGCACCTGGCCGAGGGCATCGACGTGCGGGTCGCCCCGTCACGCAACGTCCCGCAGGGCATCAGCGCCATGCTGGCCATCGATCCGGGCGTCGACGGCACCGTCAACGCGCGCCGGATGACCGAGGCTATGCCCCGGGTCTCGGCGGTCGAGGTGACCCGCGCCGTGCGCGACAGCACCGCCAACGGCTTGCACATCGGCGCCGGCGACGTCATCGCCCTGGTCGACGACGAGATCGTCCAGGCCGGCGATGATGAGGCCGGGGTCATCGAGGCCGTGCTCCGCAACCAGGAGACGCCGCCCGAGCTGGTCACCGTGTACTGGGGCGCCCAGGTCGACGAGGCCGCCGCCGCCGCCGTGGTCGACCGTCTACGGCACGGCTTCCCGGAGACCGACTTCGAGCTGCACCGGGGCGGCCAGGACCACTACCCGTACATCCTCTCCCTGGAGTGACCCCGGCCCCAGGCGATCACCCCAGGGCTTCGTCTCGCCGAATCAGCCGCCCACGAGGTGCAGCGGGGACCCGTTGAATCCCGCGGTGACGGTGATGGTGTCCCCTGCGCTCGAGCTGGAGCCCGTCAGGGTGTACTTGAGGTCCCAGAACCAGCCGTTCGGGTTCGATCCTGGGTCGTACCCCGGCGGGACCGCGATGTCGAATGACACCCACGTGCCGTTGTACAGGTTGGTGTTCCCGGTGTTGTTGGTGACGCTGTTGTTCTTGCATCGGGTCGACACGATCGCGGGCTGACCCGCGACGTCGGTGCTGCCGGTGGCGCCACCGGCGCAGTCGTTAGCCCCTCCAGAGCACTGTGGGGAGGATGACCCGACGTAGCAGATGGCGTTTGACGGGTCGTCGATGCTCGGTCCCAGCCATGTGGCTCCCTTGGCACCGAGCGTGGCAACTTGGGTGCCGCCGGGCTGGTAGATGGAAATCAGGTTGCAGTCGTTAACGTTGCCGCCGGTACCGGTGCATGACACGTCTCCGGGGTCGAAGATGTCGACGTAGACGTCCTCCCCCGCATACTCCGGCGGGATCGAGACGAGGGGGACGCTGAAGCTCCCGCTGCTGCCGACGCCCACCGAGATCGGCGTGTAGATGGCCAGATCATTGAGAGCACCGATCTCGCAGCCCGGGGTCGTCAGCGAGCAGCTGCCGCCGCCCGACGCCGTCACCTCGACGGCGTAGCCCTTGTGGGCCTCCGAGTGAGCGCTCAGACTGTCTCGTTCGCCGTCTTGACCGTTGTAGTCGAGGGTATCCACACGCAGACGGTAGTACTCGGTCGAGCTCGAGTTATTGGTGAGCACGCAGTCGCTCGCATTCTGCAATACGCCGTTGATGGTGCCGTATTTCGCCGTGATGAGGCTCGTGTCGCCGGTCACCTGCGGGGGGGCACAGATGTTCACCCACTGCTGCCAGACGCTCGGCATCGCGCCCTTGAATTCCTTCCCGAAGGGCGCCGCACCCCCGTTGCCCCCGTGGGCGACGTCGTACCATTCTCCCGCTCCGGTATTCCAGTCTCTTGCGTCGATGGGGAAGGCCATGGTCTGGCTGATCAGTTGATCCCCAGAATCGTTGAAGATGTCGGGCACCGAGAAGAGGGAGTAGGACATCGCCGAGTACATCTCCGCCGCCGCGAGGCCCGAGTCGCCGCTCGTGTTGCTGAAGTCGCCGTCGCACTCGTGGTAGTTGTAGTTGTCCTCGTTGGTGGCGGTGCTGGGCTGGCCGTTGGGGGCCTTGGCCAAGTTGCAGTCGGTGGCATTGCTGTCGGCATCGGGGCCGAACACGGGGTTGTAGACGTCGACGACGTCGCTCTGTCCGGGCGCGATCTGGATGAGGTAGTTCTGCCCGCCGCGCTCGTCCACGCTCAAGGTGCCGAAGGGGAAGTCGCTCAGCGGCACGTCGGTGGCCGGCGAGGTGGTCTCGTTGAGGGAGTGCTCGTCCGCGGCGCCAGTTGGGTTGAGGGTGTCGGGGGTCGGGTAGGTACCGTTGCCGCCGTTCGTGTTGTCGTCCAAGGGGCTGGGCGTGAACGCGTCACCCTGGGCGCGGTCGGAGTTCCAGCCCTCGCTGCGCAGGAAATAGTAGTTGGTCCCACCCGTCCCCAGGGCGGTCAGGTCTGTGCCGAGCTGGCTTCCCGGCTGGCCGAGGGTGATGGGGGAGAGATACTCGGCCGTCGCCTGCTGGCACTCGACATGATTCCCGAAGCCCACCAGCGCGAGGAAGGTGGCGGGGACCTCCACGCAGACCTGGACCAGCAGTCGGTTGCGGGCGCAGTCGGGCTGGGACACTCCCCCGCACTGGTTGGGCTGGGCAACGCAGGGGGACTGGCCCGCGCCCCCACAGGTTGAGGGGACCTGGAAGTCGCTCACCGTCAGACCGTTGGCACCCGTCGCCACCATACCGTCCTCCGCCGCCGTGGCGGTGGCCGCGAATCCGTTCTGCTGGGCGAGGATGGTGACCTGGCCGGCCACGCTTCCGGTCGCCCATCCGTTGGGCATGTCGGTGACGCCCGCGAGCGCGGCGGCCTCGGCCGCGCGCTCCTCGAGCGTGGAGTTGAAATACCCAACGCCGGCGTCGATCGAGAGGCCGACGACTGCGAAGATCACGGCGGCGGAGAGCGCGAAGATCAGCATCGACTGACCGCGCCCCGCGCGGCCCTGGCGAAGTGGGGATCTCCCAAAGTGAGTCATGAGAACTCCGGTGAGAGAGCGGTGACCGCGTAGACCGAGGCGGTCAGTGTGAGCGGGAAGAGCGGCGTCGGAGCCTTGTACGCGTATGTGAGCTTCACGCCGAGGTGGGCCTCGTTTGGATGCTGCTGGATCCGGCAGTCGCGCGTGTAGCCCCCGGTGTCGTTGGATTCGACGCACCCGGTCGTGGACGTGTTCAGATACTGGGGCGCGGGCGACCCCGCGACGGCGCAGGTGGACGGCACCACGCTGTAGATGTCTTGCAGGTCGGTGGTTGCCAATGACCCATTGACGTTGGCTTGAGGCCGGTACACGGTGACGGTGAAGTTGGTGGTCGGGACGAGGTTCGGCATGGTGTTGGCGATGTTGCAGACCTCGGAGACGACCTGTTCATCGGCGGATGTCGGGTTCACCGAGCCCCCTGGCTGCCATCCGGTATTCCCCAGCTCGGCTGCGTAGCGGGCCCCGGAGCGGACTGCGGCCACTGCAGTGTTCTGGTCGTTTGCATACGCTGAGACGGCGTAGGCGCCACTCAGAATAAGCAGCAGGAAGACCACCACGATGCTCGTCTCGACCATGGCCTGACCGCGGGCCGCCTGGCGGCCGCTTCGCCGCGACCTCATGGCGTGCGCGGCTCCACGCGGAAGTAGCGGGTGACCGTGAGGTGAATCGCCGACTGGCCGAGGCCGAAGTAACTGAAGTGATAGCGGATGGTGAGACCGATGTTGGTGACCCCCCCCGAGGCGCTGTCCGACCTATCCGAGGGCAGCCAGAGATCAGAGGCGGTGCACCCTGACGACCCGTTGTAGCAGAACGTGTTGTAGTCGTTTTTGTACGCAGGAGTTTGAGGCACCGGGACCACGCCGTTGCCGGAGCTCGGACAGGCCAGAGTCAGGTTGGGTGAGGGTATGCCGTTGGTGCACTGCTCGAGCTCGTAGATGTCGATCTGGTCGATCGAACCCAGGTTGGTGGCGCCGAGCCCGGACGTGGTGAGCGCCGTGATGGCGTCGGTGTCAGCCGTTGCAGCCTTCCCCTCGTCTGCCAGCGTGACCGTCCCGACGTTTGCGGATTCGGCCGCCGCGTTCACGGTGAAGAGCAGCAGGCCGACGTTGAGCGTTGCGATCAGCGCGAAGAAGAAGAGCGGTGCGGTCAGGGCGAACTCGACCATGCCCTGACCCCGATGTCCCGGGCGTTTCCTTCTACGCTGGGGCTGGGCGATCCACCGCACTCTGCCTGTCCTCACTCCGGGGCGAGATGACACGCGCACCTAGGTGGCGCGAAGCCAGAGTTTACCGAATGACGCGATTGGTGTATCGGACGTCGCTGATCTGTTACGAAAATGTGGAGAGGGGCGGTTTTCGGGGGCTCCGGCGTCACCGGAGCCTTGCCGACCCCCGGTCGTCCTAGAGTTTGCCGGGATGCCCGACGTCGCCGACACCCAGGACCGGCAGATGGGCCGGATCGTGAAGCTTCCGACCGCCTGCTGGCCGGAGACCCCGATCGCGGAGCTCCCCGGGGTGGGGCCGGCGCAGGGCCAGCGGCTCCTCCGCCTCGGGATCGCGACCGTCTCCGACCTGCTCCTGCACCTGCCCCGCCGCTACGAGGACACCCGCCAACTGGTGCCGCTCCGGGAGCTGCGCCCGGGGCAGGTGCAGACCTCCCGGGTCCGGGTCCGGGAGGTGCGCGGCCACCCCAGCCCTCAGCGGCGGATGCCGCTGGTGGAGGCCACCCTGGAAGACGGGAGCGCCCGGGTCGGCGCCATCTGGTTCAACCAGCCGTATCTCGCCAAGCAGCTGCGGCCCGGGATGGAGATCCTGGTGAACGGGAAGGTGATCAGCGGCCTCCACGGGCTCACCTTCCAGAACCCCAGGTTCGAGCGGGTGAGCGCGGACCCCCAGCACGTCGGACGCCTGGCCGCCGTCTACCCGGAGACCGACGGGGTCACCTCCAAGTACCTCCGCGCCCTGATCGGCCGCGTCTTCCCCGTCACCGAGCAGATGCCCGACCGCCTTCCCCCCGAGGTCCGCGAGGCCGAGGGCCTGATGCCGATGGGGGAGGCGCTCCGCCAGGTGCACCTCCCCGACGACGAGAACCTGGCGGCGGCCGCCCGGGAGCGTCTCGCCTTCGAGGAGCTCTTCCTCATCCAGATGGCGGCGGACCGCGCCCGGCGGCGCCGGCTCAGCTCGACCGGGGTGGTCGTCCCCTACGACGTCGAGCTGGCCCGCGCCTTCTCGGCGAGCCTTCCCTTCCGGCTGACCGACGGCCAGCGCAAGGCCGCCCACCAGCTGCTGACCGATCTCGCCGAGCCCGGGCCGATGAACCGCCTGCTCCAGGGCGACGTGGGCAGCGGCAAGACGGTGGTGGCCGCGATGGCGGCGCTGATGACCTGCCGCGCCGGTTTCCAGTGCGTGGTCATGGCACCCACCGAGATCCTGGCCCGCCAGCACTGGGTGACCCTGGAGGCGCTGCTTGCCCCCCACGGCCTGGCGCCGCGCCTCCTGCTGGGCAGCACCGGGGCCCGAGCCCGGCGGGAGATCCTGGAGGGGCTGGCGGCCGGTCACGATCCCCTGGTGGTCGGCACCCACGCGCTCATCGAGGACGACGTCGTCCTCAACGATCTCGGCCTGGTGGTGGTCGACGAGCAGCACCGCTTCGGCGTCGCCCAGCGCCAGCGCCTGCGTCTCAAGGCTCGGGCCATGCCCAACTTCCTGGCCATGACGGCGACCCCCATCCCACGCTCGCTGGCGCTGACGGTGTACGGCGACGTGGACGTCATCGAGTTGCGCGAGATGCCCCCGGGGAGGCTGCCGGTGGAGACCCGGGTGGTGCGGCCCGAGCAGCGGGACGACGCCTACGAATTCGTTCGAGGCCAGGTGTCGGCGGGCCGGCAGGTCTTCGTGATCTGCCCCCTCATCGAGGAATCGGACAAATTGGGTGTGAAGTCGGTCACCGCCGAGCATCGGAAGCTGGAGCAGGAGGTGTTCCCCGACCTGCGCCTCGAGATGCTCCACGGGCGGATGCCGTCGCGTGAGAAGGCGGAGCGGATGGCGCGCTTCGCGGCCGGCGAGGCGGACCTCCTGGTGGCCACCTCGGTGGTCGAGGTGGGGGTGGACGTGCCCAACGCCACCGTGATGATCGTCGAGGGGGCGGAGCGGTTTGGCCTGGCCCAGCTCCACCAGCTGCGCGGCCGGGTCGGGCGTGACCGGTACCACGCCTACTGCCTGCTTTTCGAGGAGGCCGTCGACGAGGAGGGCTCGCAGCGCCTCCAGGCGGTGGCGGCCACCCAGAGCGGCTTTGACCTCGCCGAGCTCGACCTCCGCCTCCGCGGCCCGGGCGATGTGGCCGGGTTGCGCCAGCACGGCCTCCCCGAGATGCGCGCCGCGGACCTCCTGGACGTCGCCCTCGCCATGCGGGCGCGCACCGCCGCCGTGGCCTGGCTGGAGCACGACCCGGAGGTCACCGAGTACGCGCCCCTCCGGGAGGCGATGCACGGCTACGGCGCCGTGTTCGACCTGGACTGAGCCCCGGTGGCCGCTAGTCGCATCACCGGTGGGGAGTGGCGGGGCCGGCTGCTCACCACCCCGCGCGGGATGGTGGTGCGGCCGACCCGTGGCATGGTGCGTCAGGCGCTCTTCAACATCCTCGGTGCGCGGGTGACGGGGGCCCGGGTGGTCGATCTCTACGCCGGAGCCGGATCGCTGGGATTCGAGGCCCTGAGCCGGGGAGCGGAGCACGCCACCTTTGTGGACAAGCGCGCCGAGAGCCTGCGGCTGATCGCCGCCACCGGCCGGCGCTTCGGCTGCGAGGAGCGGATCGACCTGGTCAGGGCGGACGCGATCACCTGGCTGCGCCGGGGCCCCGCGGAGGTCAGGGACGCCGGCATCTGCTTCATGGACGCCCCCTACCGCGACGAGCGGCTGGACGGCGCGCTGGCGTTGGTCGGGGGTCTCGCACCCGCGCTGCTCGTGTGCGAACATCACCGCGCCCGGGCGATGCCCGCGGAGCTGGGAGGCCTCACCGCCGTGCGCACCGCTCATTACGGGCTCACCGACCTGACCATGTACGAGCGCCGAGCGCAGGAGGAGTCGTCCCGATGAAGGAACGCGTTGCGCTCTATCCGGGAAGCTTCGACCCCATCACCCTGGGGCACATCGACATCCTGGAGCGGGCGACCGCGATCTTTGACCGGGTGGTCGTCTCGGTGCTCCGCAACCCGGCCAAGCAGCCGCTCTTCAGCATCGACGAGAGGCTGGAGCTGATCCGCGCGGCCACGGAGTCGCTCGACGGCGAGGTCACGGTGGATTCCTTCGACGGGCTGACCGTGGAGCACGCCCGGCAGGTCGGGGCGATCGCGATCGTCCGCGGCCTGCGAGCCCTCAGCGATTTCGAGACCGAGTTCCAGATGGCGCTGATGAACCGGCGCCTCGAGCCTGACGTGCACACCGTCTTCCTGATGACCTCGGCTCCCAACGTCTTCATGTCGTCCAACCTGGTCAAGGAAGTCTGCCGCCTCGGCGGCGACATCAGCGAGTTCGTGCCGCCGGCGATCGCCGATGCCCTCCACCGGCGCCTCGGGAAACCGGGATGAGCGGCCGACCGCCGGACGAGCTTCCCCCGTCCACGCTGGACCTGCTCGACGCCCTGGATGCCCTGCTGGCGGAGGCGCGGCGTGTCCCCTTCAGTGGCAGCGTGGTGGTCAACGACGAGCAGCTGATGCAGCTGGTGGATCGGATCCGGCTCTCCCTGCCCGAGGAGGTGGTCCGGGCCCAGCAGCTCCTCGACGAGCGCGAGCGCCTGCTTCGCGACAGCCAGGAGCATGCCGAGGGGGTGGTGGAGCGAGCCGAGACTGCCGCTCGGGAGCTGGGCGAGCGGGTGGAGGCGCACGTCCGCGAGCTGACCCGGCGGGCCCAGGAGGAGGCAGCCCAGCTCGGGGAGCGGGCCGGGGCCGAGGCGCGGCGCCAGGTGGAGGAGGCGCAGGCGCTGGCCGAGCAGCTCATCTCCGACCACGCCGTCCTGCGCGCCGCCCAGGAGCGGGCCGCGTCGCTGCTCCGGGACGCGGGCGATCGTGCCACCACGATCACCGCCGATGCGGAGGGCTACGCCCACGATGCGGACGAATACGTCCGGTCGGTGATGGCGGATCTCGAGGAGCGCCTGACCACCGCCGCCGATACCGTTCGCAAGGGGCTGACCACGCTGGCCACCCCCGCCTCTCCGCGCAAGAGGCGGCGCGGCGGCCCGGCAGCGTAGCCGCCTCACCGGCCGGTCGCGTCGGCCGGCCGAGCAGTGGCGGCTCCGCTGCGGCCTAGGTGCCCAGGGAGCTGCTGACGTTGGAGAAGACGTTGTTGACCTGGCTGCCGATGACGCTGAGGATGACGATGACGACGATGGCGATGAGGACGAGGATCAGGGCGTACTCGACCATGCCCTGGCCCGACTGGTCATCCAAGCTGTCCGGCACAGGCGCCTTCTTCGCCCGCCGATGAAAAAGGGTTGGGGGATGAGATGCATTGCGTCACAGTAGACTGGCGCGTGTGGTGCGTTGGTGGCAGCCGTGTGCCGCGAGTGTGTCAGGAGCCTTGCATTAACGAACCCCATGGTGGCTAATCCGATGAGTGTTTTGGCACCCGCCACAGCTGAAAGGACCGGCTGGCGGCCGGGAGCCGCTCGCCAGGCTGGCGGAGGCAGCAGGTATACTCGCGGCTCAGGTTCTGCGCGGCCGTGGGCTGCGCGCCCTCACTCCCTGCCCGGAGACGTCATGCCCCTCCCCAAACAACACACTTCGCAGCGCCGCCGCGACATGCGGCGGTCGCATCACGCCATCAGCCTGCCCACCCTCAACCCGTGCCCCCAGTGCAAGCAGCCGCGCCTGCCCCACCGGGTCTGCCCCAACTGCGGCCATTACGACAAGCGCGAGGTGATCGCGACCGAGTGAGCGCGCCGGCGCTCCGTGTCGCCCTCTGCTTTCCGGGTCAGGGCAGCCAGACGGCCTCGATGGCCGCCGGCCTGGAGGAGACCGACCTCGGCCGGCGCCTGCTGGAGGTGGCCGCCACCCTCGGCGCCGATCTCAGTCCGGCCTTCGGTGATGACGAGGAGCTGATCCGTCCCACCGAGGTGGCTCAGCCGGCGCTGGTCTTCACCGAGGTGGTGCTCGCCGCCGCCCTGCCCCGCGACCTCTCCGTCGTCGCCGTCGCCGGGCATTCCGTGGGTGAGCTCGCCGCGTACGCCGTCGCCGGCGCCGTCCTGCCCGAGGCGGCGCTCCGTCTCGCCGTCCTGCGCGGTCGCCTGATGGCCGCGATGCGCGAGGGGACGATGGCCGCCGTGCTGGGGCTGGACGCGGCGACCGCGACCCGGCTCTGCGCGCAGTCCGCTGGGACGGTGGTGGTCGCCAATCTCAACGCTCCCGGCCAGGTGGTGGTGAGCGGCGAGGTCGACGCCGTCACCGCGTTCTCCGCCACCGCCCGCGCGGCCGGCGCGCGGCGGGTGCTGCCTCTCAAGGTGAGTGGGGCGTTCCACTCACCGCTCATGGCCGGCGCGGCGTCCGAGTTTGTCCGGGTGCTCGACGCTGTCGAGTTCCGGCCGCCATCCGTGCCGGTCGTCACCAACGTCGACGCCGCACCCGTGTCCGATGCTGCCGGGCTGCGCGAGCGGCTGGGGCGGCAGATGGTCTCGGCGGTGCGCTGGGCCGAGTCGGTGGAGAGGCTGGTGGCGCTCGGGGCCGAGGTGCTGGTCGAGGTGGGCCCCGGGGAGGTGCTCACCGGGCTCGCGCGGCGGATCGCCCCCGGCGTCCGCGCCGTCAGCGTGGCCAGCCTGAGCGCGGCCGCCGGGCTCTCCGAGCGGCTGGCGGCGGACCCTCCCGGATGAGCGGTTCCCGGCGCGCCGGATGAGCCGTCTCGGGCGCGCGGAATGACCAGACCCAGGCACCCCTCGTCTAGTACCCTACGGTTCATGTTCGAGAAGCCCTCCATTTCCGCCCTCCGGCGCGTGGCCGCCAGCCGTGTTTGAGGCCGCCCTCAAGGGCCAGGTCGCTCTCGTCACCGGGGGGTCGCGCGGGATCGGACGGGCCACCGTCCTGGCCCTCGCCCAGGCCGGCGCCGACGTGGTGCTCAGCTACTCGAGCCAGGCCGACGCCCGCGCGGGCCACCCGGGCATCGCGGACACGACCGCGGACGAGGCACGTGCGCTCGGGGTGCGAGCCCTCACCCTCGAGGCCGACGTCGCCGACCCGGCTTCGGCACAGGTGATGATCGACGCCACCATCGAGGGTCTGGGGCGGCTCGACATCGTGGTCAACAACGCCGGGATCGCCCGCGACAACCTCGCCATCCGGATGACCAACGCCGAGTGGGACCTGGTGATCGCCATCGACCTCTCGGCGGCCTTCCACGTCTGCCGTGCCGCCCTCAAGCCGATGCTCCGCCAGCGGTCGGGCCGTCTCATCAACGTCAGCAGCATCGCCGGCATCATGGGCAACCCGGGCCAGGCCAACTACTCGGCCGCCAAGGCCGGGCTCATCGGGCTGACCAAGACCCTGGCCCGCGAGGTGGGCTCCCGGGGGATCACGGTCAACGCGGTGGCTCCCGGGTTCATCGAGACCGACATGACCGCGGCTCTCGGCGACAAGGTGCTCAACTCGGCGCTCGGCGCCATCCCCCTGGGACGGGCGGGGAAGGCCGAGGACGTGGCTGCGGCGATCCGGTTCCTCGCCCTTCCCGAGGCCGGGTACATCACCGGCTGCGTCCTGCAGATCGATGGTGGCATGGGGGCATGACGGTCAGGGGAGATCGCTCCCCGGTTCGAATCAGAGGAGATCGTGCCCGATAACCCGGCGGATCACGCCGCAACGTCCGAGTTGCCAGGACCGCACCGCCGGCGCCGCTCGACCAGCTCGGCCAAGCCTGCGGAGCCGGCCGCCGTGGTCCCGGGAGCTGCGCCGCACCACGACCCGGTCGCCGCGGTCGACGGGGGGCCCCGGCTCGCGCCGCAACCTGCTCCGGACGGGTTCGTCGACGGGGCGTCGGGACGCTACGCGTTCCGCCCACCCGACGCTCCCGGGGGCGCCCCCGGCGGCGTCGCCGAGAACCCCATCTCATCGATCCATGCGAAGGAGCCCCCGCCACGCGGTATTGTTTCCCCCCAACCCGAAGCTGCCCACGTTGACAACAAAGAAGGACTGACGACTGATGCCAGACGTGACGTTCGACCGGTTCAAGACGATAGTCGCCGAGCAACTCGGCGTGGAGCCGGACCAGGTGACGCCGGAGGCGTCCTTCGTAGAGGATCTCAACGCGGACTCGCTCGACCTCGTGGAGCTGATCATGGCCTTCGAGGAGGAGTACCAGATGGAGATCAGCGACGAGGACGCGGAGAGGATCGGGACGGTGGGGCAGGCCTGGGAGTACATCAAGGAGAAGAGCGGAGCGGAGAGCTAGCGGCTCCCGTTCCCGAGCTCTCCTCGGGCACCGGCGGCGGGGCGGGCCCCAAGCCGGTGGTGGTCGTCGACCCCGCCCCCGGCAGCGTCGTGGATGCGGGCGGGGCGGGGTCGGACGTCCCGGTCCCCTCCGGAAGCGAGCCGGCGTCGCCGCGCC
>CABEBF010000253.1_pt1 | contig 16409 bp, 19 predicted proteins | sample 3132511 | NCBI WGS metagenome assembly CABEBF01 (sample SAMEA5534345, study PRJEB31848) | metagenome | biome: tundra; feature: field; material: soil | place: USA | collected 2013-05 | depth 0.45 m | reverse complement strand
CCCCTCCGGCGTAGAGCGGACCGCGCGCTGATGCCGACCGCAGACACCAACGGCATCCGCATCCACTACGAGGTGCATGGCGAGGGCAGGCCGCTCCTCCTGATCCTCGGGCTGGGGTCGGATCTCTCCGAGTACACCGCCCTCATCGATCTGTTCGCCGCTCGCTCGCAGGTCATCGTTTTCGACAATCGCGGCGCGGGGCGTACCGACAAACCCGATGCGCCGTATTCGATCGAGCTGATGGCAGCCGACACCCTGGGCGTGCTGGACACTGCGGGTGTCACCCGCGCCGACGTGCTGGGGATCTCCCTGGGGGGCCGCATCGCCCTGGAGCTCGCCCTCGGCCACCCCGAGCGCGTCGAGAGGCTGATCCTGGTCTCCACCTCGGCCCGGGTCGTCCCGAGCTGGCGGCGGAGGCATCTCTACCCCATCCTCTCCGGGATGCCGCTCTTCCGGAGCCGGTACCCGCAGCCGCGCTACGCATTCGTCCGCCAGATGGAGGCCTCGACCGGGTACGACGCCGGCCCGCGCCTGCACCAGCTCGGCGTGCCCACGGTCGTGCTCCACGGGCGCAGCGACCGGGCGGCACCGCTCGCTCTGGCGGAGGAGCTGCACCGCGGCATCCCCGGGTCGCAGCTCCAGACCTTCAAGGGTGGCCACCTCTTCTTCTTCATCCGGGAGAGGCAGGGCTTCGTGGACGCCGTGGCGAACTTCGTCGGGCAGGGTTGATGGCGGCGCCGGAGCGGATCGATCTCGGCGGCGGGCTGGTTCTCCGCCGGTGGCGGCCGGCCGATGCTGAGGCGATGTCGCTGGCGATCGACGAGAGTCTCGAGCACCTGCGGCCATTCATGCCATGGGCGACCCCGGCTGGCGTGGAGGAGCGCGGATCCATCCTGGCGAGCTGGGAGCAGGAGTGGGACGCGGGAGGTGCCCTCATCTACGGGCTCTTCCTCGGTCCGGTCGCCGCCGGCTCCTTCGGGCTCCATCGCCGCATCGGTCCCGACGGGCTGGAGATCGGGTACTGGGTGCACGTGGCGCACACCCGGCGGGGCTACGCGAGCGCCGCCTCCGCCGCGCTCACCACCGCCGCCTTCACCCTTCCCGGGATCGAGGTGGTGGAGATCCACCTCGACCGGGCCAACCTCGCCAGTGAGGGTGTGCCCCGCAAGCTCGGCTTCACGCTCATCGGGGAGTCCCCGAAGCGGCCGCCGGCGGCGCCGGCCGAGTCCGGCATCTGGCGAATCTGGAGGATGCCCCGCGATCGCTGGAGGCCGTCCGGAGCGTCCTCATCGCCTCCTCAACCCTGATCGATCGTCGCTGAGCCTCGTGCTCCCGGTGCTCAGTGCGGTGCCGCGGCCGATTCCCTTCTGCCACCTCGGCGCCAGTCGGGGAGGGCGATGATCGGCCGGGCGCGACGCGCGATGGTCGCCGCGATGGCATCCAAGATCTCCCCATTGGCGCCTCGATCCCGAAGATCCTGGGCGACGGGCCCGGCCTCTTGGGCGAGGGCTTCGGCCAGTCGAGCCATGCGGCGCCGGAGCGGCATGGTGTCGAGGTCGCACTCCGCCAGCAGCTGCGCCCAATGCCTGGGCGTCACCTGGTCGCCCTGGTACTGGTCACCGATCGCCATCGCCAGAGTGCCCGAGATGCCCGGGTACACCGCTGTGCAGACCAGGTCGTAGGCGGGTGCCAGCCGGACCGTGCCGTGCTCCAGGAGGAGGCTGCAGTTCTTCGCGTGGGCGTCGGCGTTGCCGATGGTGATCGCAAGGACCAAGCGGTCGATGAAGGCAAGGACGTCCTGCGCCGCTCGTACGGAGCGACTCCGGAGCAGGCGAACCACATCGGCCGCGGACGGTCCGCCGTCCGCCTGGTACTTCCGCTGAGGGTCGATCGCAAGGGCCTGGCAGACGTCCTCCTGATGGAGACGCAGCACCCGACCCCCCTCCATGCGCCGGTCGAAGCGCTCCACGACGAGGATCTCTTCGGTGCCGACCCGACGGAGCGCGGGCGCCGCTGCCTCGATCCCGCATCGCCGTGCGAGGGTGAGGCAGAAGGCCTCATTGACGACGAGGTCCGGGAACGCCGGTCGGCCGCTCCCAGTTCGCAGGGACGGGCTCGGCTTCAGGATGTGCGTGCTCGGGGTATCGCCGCGGGGCAGCCCGACCCTGCCATCCTGGCCGAGGACCACCACCAGCTTCTCCTGGGCCCCGGCCAGGCTGATGCGTATCCCCTGCTCGGGCTCGTCGCCCAAGGGTCGGATCGGCAGCTCGTCGAGCAGGTGTTCCAATTCGGACTCGTCAAGCCAGCGGACGCTCTCCCCTTCCCCGGCCGTGACCTTCTCCTCGGGGACGAAGGCAACGGCGCCTGCACAGTCGCGGCCTGCGATCGTCAGCAGACCAAAGACGTCGTTCTCAGCCAGCCTCCAGCGGCGTGCCAGGGCACTCCGGACAGCACCTTCCGGGAGCAGGCCAGACAGGAATGGATTCGTCTCGTGAGCGCTGTAGGGCTCACGCCGCACCGGAAGCGACAGCGAGAGGAGTGGCAGGTCGGCGGAGCGCTCAACGACTTCGGGCAGGTACCCGATCGTGCCGCGCCCGTCTCCGGACGACGTCAGGACCCCCACGGGCTCACCGCTGAGGAGGACGATCAGCCGGTCAGCGGCCACCGGCGTGCATCTCCCTCTCGACAAGGTCGACGTCCAGCGAGAGGGCGGAGAGGATCGCCAGGACCCCGGTGACCGTGACTTCCCCGCGCCCGGTCTCGAGCTTCTGGAGAACCCCACGGCCGACGCCCGCAGCCGCTGCCAGATCGGCCTGGGTGAGGCTCCGAGCTCGCCGCCGCGCTCGCACCAGCCGGCCGAGTTCTCTACGGTCAGTCACCCGGCTGCTCATGATCGTGAGCATACCATGGGTTTTCACGCATAACATGTCGAGTTGCCCATGATCATGAGCAAAGCCCCGATAGGACCACATACTCAGCCGGAGTGCTCACGATCGTGAGCCTCCCCGTACTCAGAGAGGGGAGATGACCAGCCCGGTGGGGACCTTGGGGTAGAAGTAGGTCGACTTCTGGGGCATGTTCTCGCGGGCGTCGGCCACCGCCATCACCTCCTGGCTGGTGCAGGGTGAGACGAGGAATGCCAGTCCCGCCCGTCCGTCCCGCACCGCCTCGACGGCCTCGGCCGGGTTGCGGGTGTAGTCGAGTGCGCTCTCCTGCAGTTCCGACTCGCCGATCCCGCAGGCACCGATCACCTCCGCCTGGAGGGCGGAGACGTCGAGGGCCTCCCTTCGGGAGCCCGCGTCGCGGCGGGGCCGGCGGAGCACCGCGCACCCATCCGGCGCCACCAGCACATAGGCGTGCTCGGCCGCCCTCCTCTCCCCCAGCCGGGCGAGCGACGCGACAGGGTCTGCCACCGGCTCCAGCTCCCAGGCGCCGCCCAGCCGGGCCAGCAGATCCTCGCGGCTGATCGGCAGCCCGGGGCGCGGGCGCACCATGCGGTGGATGGGGAGGACGACCAGGGCAGTGTCGTCGGCGTCGCTCGCGTAGACGAGGGCAAACTGGCTGTCGGCGTCGTCGGCGTCTCCGGCGTCCCGCCTCTCGGCCGCGTATGCCGCCATGGTCTCGAAACGGTGGTGGCCATCGGCGATGTAGAGGGTGGCCGGGGCGAGCAGCGCGCCGACTTCGGCGAGGACCGCCCCGTCGCTCACCTGCCAGACCAGCACCTTCTCCGAACCCACCTCACCATCGAAACGCCCTCCCAGGAGGGCCTGCCCCTCAGCGATCTCCGCGAGCCTGGCGCCCAGCCCCGGCGCGCGGTCCCAGAGCAGCCAGACCGGGGATGTCTGGGCGCGCGTGGCGCGCAACAGTGCGAGGCGGTCCTCCTTGGGCCCGCGCAGGGTCAACTCATGGGGGCGCACCTCGGAGCGCTCCCAGGGAAGCGCCGGCACCCTGCCCACCAGACCGAGGCGGCGCTGGGAGGTGCCGTCGGGGGCCACGAACTCGTGGGCGACCAGGTAGAGCCCCGGCTGCTCGTCCCGGACCAGGATGCCCAGCTCGAGCCAGCTCTGGAGATGCGCCGTCGCCCGGGTGTAGACGTCACTCCGGCCGGCCACGTCGTCGGGGTAGGGCCGCCCGAAGTCGATGCGCACCACGTTGCGCAGGTCACGGCCGTACAGCTCCTCTCGCTGCGCCGGGCTGATCACGTCGTAGGGCGGCGCCAGGGCGCCACCCACCCGGATGTGCTCGGGGTTGTACCGGACCCCCCGGAGGGGATGCAGACAGGCCAACTAGCCGCCTGCTACAGGGTGACGACCCGCAGCGACTCCAGGTCGGCCACGGCTTGGAGGGCGAGCTGCAGCTCCGGGCCCACCGGGTCGTCGACCTGGATCAGCATCACCGCACGCCCCCGCGGGCGGTCGCGGCCCAGCTCGATGCCCGCGATGTTGATGTCATTGCTGGCCAGAAGTCCGGACACCTTGGCGACGACCCCGGGTCGGTCGTTGTGCTGGACCACCAGGAAGAGACCGGTGGGATCCATGTCGACCCGGAAGTCGTTGATCCGGGTGATCCGAGGCTGGCCTTCGAACTGCGTGCCCACCAGGGTCAGCCGGGTCCCGCCGATGACCTCCACCAGCAGGGCATCGGCGTGGTCGAGGTCGCGGGTGGTGGTGCGCTCCTCCACGGCGACGCCATGGTCCTTGGCGACCAGCTTGGCGTTGATGGCGTTGACCCGGGTCTCTGTGAAATGGCTGAAGAGCCCGCGCAACACCTCGGCCGTCAGTGGGCTCGGCTCGACCTTGCTCAGCTCCCCGGCGTAGCTGCAGACCACCCGGCTGATCTTCTCTCCGGCGAGCTGGGCCGCCAGCGACCCCATCTTCTCGGCGAGAACGAGGTAGGGACGGAGGCGTGCCATCTCCTCGGGCTGGATGGACGGCAGGTTAACGGCGTAGCGCGGGCCGACCCCACCCAGGTACTGAACGATCTGGTCGGCGACGTCGGTCGCGACGTTGACCTGGGCCTCGGTGGTGCTGGCGCCGAGGTGGGGGGTGAGCACCAGCTCGGGCACCGACAGGAGCGGATTCTCGGGGGGCGCCGGCTCCTTGGTGAAGACGTCGATGGCAGCGCCACCGATGTGTCCCTCGCGGACGGCGTCGGCGAGGGCCTGCTCGTCGATGATGCCGCCGCGGGCGACGTTGATCAGCCGGGCACCCTTCTTCATCCGGGCCAGCTCGGCCGCCCCGATGACGCCGCGCGTCTTGTCGTTGAGGGGGACGTGGACGGTCAGGAAATCGGACTGAGTCAGGAGGGTCTCGAAGTCGACCAGCTCGGCGCCCGCCTGCTCGGCCCGCTCCGCGGTCACCAGCGGGTCGTCCGCGATGACCCGCATCTTGAGCCCCTGGGAGGCGATCCGCGCCACCTCGAATCCGATCTTGCCGAGCCCGAGCAGCCCCAGGGTCTTTTCCCGAAGCTCCGTCCCCATGAAGGCCTTGCGGTCCCACCGTCCTGCATGCATCGACGCGTCAGCCCGCGAGAGGTTGCGAGCCAACGCGAACATCATCCCGACGGTGTGCTCCGCCGCCGCGATGGTGTTGCCGGTGGGAGCGTTCAGGACCAGCACGCCGTGCCGCGTCGCGGCCTCGAGATCGATGTTGTCCACCCCGACCCCGGCTCGTCCGACGACCCGGAGCCGCGGAGCCGCGTCGAACACCTCGGCGGTCACCTTGGTCTCGCTGCGGACCACCAGCGCGTCGACGTCGGCGATCCTTGTCTTCAATTCCTCCGGGGAGAGCCCGGTCGCGACCACGACCTCGCCGGCGGCCCGAAGCCGCTCCACCCCATCGGCGGCGATGGGGTCGGCGACCAGGATGCGGACGGTGGCGACCCCCGTCGTGGCTGCGACGGACATCAGTGCACTCCCGCCGGCTCGGCGGTCGCGACCCCCTCGCGGGCAATCACCTGGGCGGCGGGCACCATCAGGCCTACCCGGCTGAGCAGCCCCAGCTCGCTGAGGGCCAGCTCCAGGGAGGCGAGGATCATGTAGACGTCACCGACGTGGATGGCGCCGAGGTGGCCGATCCGGAAGATCTTGCCCTTGAGATCGCCCTGCCCACCGGCGAGCACCAGCCCGTGCTTGGTGCGCAGAAGGGTGAGCAGCTTCGAGAGCTCCTCCGCGGTTCCCGCCGGGTTGTGGATCGGGGTCACGGTGTTGCTGCGATACGGCTCGGCGGCAAAGAGGCGCAGCCCCGCGGCCTCCACTCCGTCGCGGATCATCGAGCCGACCAGGGTGTGGCGCGCCCAGACGTTCTCGACGCCCTCCTCGAGGATCATCCGGAGCCCCTCCTGGACCGCGTACATGACGCTGATCGGGGGGGTGGTGTATGTCTGGTTGCGCTCCTGGAACTTCTTCTCGCGGGCGAAGTCGAAGTACCAACGGGGCAGCTTGGCGCGCTCCGCGGCGGCGTAGGCGTCCTTCGAGACCGCGATCATGGCGAGGCCCGGAGGTGCCATCCAGCCCTTCTGCGAGCCGGTGACGACCACGTCCAGCCCGAGCCCGTCGGTGTCGAGCGGGAGGCAGCTCGCGCCGCTCACCGAGTCCACCGCGATCAGCTTGCCCCGGCCCTTGACCACCGCCGCGATCGGCGGCATGTCGTTGGTGACCCCGGTCGAGGTCTCGTTGTGGGTCACGAAGACCTTCTCGATGGAAGGGTTCTCGGCGAGGAGACGCTCGACATCCTCGGGGTCGATCGCCTCTCCCTCGGGCATCTTGAGCCGGACCACGTCCACCCCATAGGCGGTCGCGATGTCGGCCCAGCGATCGCCGAACGAGCCGACCGAGCAGAAGAGCGCCTTCTCACCGGGGCTCAGCAGGTTGGCGACGGCGGCCTCGAGGCCGCCCGTTCCGCTGGAGGGGAAGAGGAGCACGTCGTTGCGGGTGCGCAGGACCTCCTGGATGCCTCCGCAGACGTCCGCCATCAGCGCCGCGAACTCAGGGCCCCGATGATTGATCATGGGCCGCGACTGGGAGCGCACCACGCGCTCGGGGAGGGGGGTCGGACCGGGTACGCGTAGCTGCTGCTCGAGGGCCATGGCACTCCTCATGGGCACGGGCGGGCGCTGACCCTGAGTGTACCAATCGCCCTTTGACCAGCCGAAGGGCCGGAGGCCCTCAGAGAGACCGAGCCGGAGAGCAGGGGCGCAGCCCCGAACTCAGAGCGGGAGCTCGTCCAGGGACGGGTGGCGGGCGGGCTTCACGGGCCGACCGCGCACCTCGAAGGACGCTGAGAGCAGATCCTCCGGCACCGCACCATGCCCGGTCGGCAGGGCCCGATCCCAGACGCCCCGGCTCTCCGAGAAGAGATCGTCGTACGCGGTGCGGCCGCGTGTGCCGCCGCCCGCCGCGGTGAGGCCGCGCTCGCGGGTCAGCCGCCGTCGCCGCTGCAGGGTCCGGTGGTGGAGGCCGCTGTCGCGGGCCCACGTCGAGACGCGGGCGAAGCCGGAGCCGGCCAGGCCGATCAGGCGGCGCCGGTGGCGGATGGCGAGCAGGACCGCCGCCATGAGCACCAGCACCTCGAAGACCCGTAGCACCGCGGGGGTGCCACCGCTCGTCGCCGGCGTCGCCGTGGCTGCGGGCGTTCTCTCACCGCTGGCGGAGGTCGTCGCATGGGTCGTGCGAGAAGCCGCCAGCGGGCCGCTCGCGGGCAGGAGCTTGGCCGGGGTGGCGGCCCGCACCTCTTGCTGGCGCTGGAGTATCCCGGGAAGGTAGGTCTCGATGCCGTTCCGGAGCGCCTCGGCGAGACCCTGACGGAAGCTCGCCTTGGTGAGCAGGGCGGCGTCGTGGGGGTTGCTGATGAAGAGGCTCTCGACCGTTGCCGTGGGCATGGTCGGCTGCAGCCACCAGTCGTTGCGCAGCACGATCCCGCCGTCATTGTCGCCGTCGGGGCTGATGTAGTTCGTCACGGCCTGGCTGATGTCGGTGGCGAACGGGATGTCCCGGGCGTAGGCATAGAGGACGACGGAACCGTCTGGGATGGGCGTGGTCCAGGAGTTGAAGTAGATGGGGAGGAAGACATCGGCGCCGACGGCGTTGGCGATGTCCGACCGCTGCTGCATGCTCACGCTGGCATCGGTCGTCCTGGTCATCACCACCGTGACCCCGTCGGCGCGCAGCAGCGCAGCCAGCAGGTTCGAGACGTCAAGGGTGAGGTCCTTCTCGACCAGGCCGTCCAGCCCGAGCGCCCCCGGGTCGTTGCCCCCGTGGCCGGGGTCGATGGCGACGACGTACGGGGGCGGGATGCTGGCGGCGCCGACGGCAGCCGCCGACAGCGCTGGAGCGACCGTCAGGAGGACGGCGACCGGGGCGCTGGCAAGGACGTGGAGAAGACGAGCCCGGCGCATGGGTACGTGACCTTGGCCGGAGTATAGGTCACGCCTTCCGCGGTGGGGGGATCCGGTGCCGGCCTCGCCGCTACGGCTCGCCGGGCCGGCGCTGGGTCAGCGGAGATCCGCGGTGTAGGGCAGGAGCGCTATGTGCCGGGCCCGCTTCAGGGCGACCGTGAGCCGGCGCTGATGGCGGGAGCAGACCCCCGTCATCCGGCGGGGGAGGATCTTGCCCCGATCGGAGAGGTAGCGCCGCAGGCGGGCGACCTCCTTGTAGTCGATGACGTCCTGGTGCTCCAGGCAGAAGCTGCACACCTTGCGGCGGCGGCGGTCGAAATCAGGCATGGGAATCTGTCAGACCTCAGAAGGGGATGTCGTCGGGGTCGATGTCGCCGGCCACCTCAGCGGTGGCGCCGGCAGGGGCCGCGCTCGGGGCGCTCTCTGCGGGGGCGCCTCCATCCTGGCGGCTGTCGAGGAACTGGACGTCGTTGGCGTTGACCTCTGTCTTATAGCGCTTCTGACCGGACTGGGCGTCGTCCCAGGAGCGCGTCTGCATGCGGCCCTCCACGTAGACCAGGCGGCCCTTCTGGAGGTACTGGCTGCAGAGCTCGGCGAGCTTGCGGTTGCCCTGGTTCCACACCACGACGTCGTGGTAGTCGGTGTACTCCTTCCGCTCACCGCTCGGGTCGGTCCCGTAGCGATTGGTGGCGAGGGCCAGGTTGCAGACCGCGGTGCCGCTCGGCGTGTAGCGCAGCTCCGGGTCGCGGGTGAGCCTTCCGATCAGCATGACCCTGTTGAGGGAACCGGCCATGGCTACTCCTCATCCCCCTCGGCGATCTCCGCCGGGGGTGTGTTGTCCTCCTCGTCGGCTGCGTCGTCAGCCGCGTCGTCCTCGCCACTCGGCAGTGCCGCCTCGGTGACGGGGTCTCCATCGCCGGGCTCCGGCACGGCGCCGTCCTCGGCCGCCGGCACGGCGCCGTCCTCGGCCGCCGGCACGGTCTCGTCGCCGCGGACCAGAAGATGGCGAAAGACGGTGTCGTGGATCTGGAGCGCGCGCTCCAGATCGGCCACCTTGGTCCCGTCGAGCTGGAGCAGGGTGATCACGTAGTGGCCGTCGCGGAGGCGATCGACCTCGTAGGCGAGCCGCCGCTTGCCCCACATGGTCGTCTTGCCGACCGTGCCCCCCCGGTCGCGGATCAGGGTGTCCACCGACTCGGTGGCAGTCCGGAGCGCCTCGTCGTCGAGTTCGGGCCGGACGATGTACATGAGCTCGTAGTCGCGCACCACGCGCGCACCTCCTTTCCTATGGGCTGAACGGCGCCCGGCGAGGTTTCGGTTCGCCGCCGAGGTGGCCAAGGCGGTGACGCCGGACGCAGGAAAGCTGCGGAGGCGTGAGTGTACCAGGCTCGGAGCGGCCGATCGCGGGGGGCGCCCAGGCCGGTCAGATCAAGGAAGCGAGCAGCGCAGGGAGGGAGCGCACTGAGGTGCGTGACCGACCGAGCAGCGGAGCTGACGCAGAGCTGGCCGGATATGGGCCCCCCTGATCAGTCGAGGGGGCGCCGGAGCTGCAACTCCTGGCCACGCAGCCCCGCCATCCAGCGCTCCACCTCGTCGGGGTCGCTGGGAAGCGTCCCGCTCAGCACCCGGCAGCCGTCCTCGGTCACCAGGACGTCGTCCTCGATCCGGATGCCGATGCCCCGCAGCCCCTCCGGGACGGTGAGGTCGTCGGGCTGGAAGTAGAGACCGGGCTCCACGGTGAGCACGTGTCCCGGGCGAAGCGCACCCCCGCGGTACTCCTCGTCCCGGGCATGGGCGCAGTCGTGGACATCGAGGCCGAGCATGTGGGAGGTCCCGTGGAGGGTGTAGCGGCGGTGGGCCTGCACGTCCTCGGCGAGCGCCGCGCCGGCGGAGACGGTCAGGATGCCGAGCTCCTCCAGCCCCTCGGCGAGCACCCGCATCGCGGCACGGTGGGGAGCCAGAAAGGCCGCTCCCGGCCTGACCTCGGCGATCGCCGCCTGCTGGGCACGGTGGACCAGGCCGTACAGGCGGCGCTGATCCGGCGTGAAGCGACCCGAGACCGGCAGCGTCCGGGTGACGTCGGCGGTGTACAGCTCGTCGCTCTCGACTCCGGCGTCGAGGAGGAGGAGGTCGCCGCTCCGCACCTCCCCATCGTTCCTGCTCCAATGCAGGATGGTCGCGTGGGCCCCGCTCGCCGCGATGGTCTCATAGCCGACGTCGTTGCCCTCGACCCGGGCGCGGAGGTTAAAGACCCCCTCCACCACTCGCTCCCCCTGCTCCATCGCCTCGGGGAGGGCCCGGACCACGTCCTCAAAGCCGCGGACCGTCGCCTCGACCGCCCGCTCCAGCATCCGGATCTCGTGGTCGTCCTTGACCAAGCGCAGCTGGCTCAACTCCTGCGCCAGCCGGAGCTCCTCCGACGGGTCGTCGGGCTCGGCGACGAACCGGTCGACCGCTGGGTCGAGCCCGCGCAGCACCAGCACCGGGCCGTCGAGCCCTCCCACCTCCCCGGCAAGACCGTCCAGGGCGGCGCAGCCAAGGCCGAGGAGGTAGGCGGTCTCCTCCACCCCCCGACGGGGACCCACCCACAGCTCCCCGGTGCTGGCATTGGTGAAGAAGGCGGGAGTGGAGCGGTCGGACCGCGGCTCGAGGTAGAGGGTCGCGGCGTGGCCTTCGCCGGCGGCGCGGAGGAGGAGGACGCCGCCGGGCTCGGTGTGACCGGTCAGCCAGTAGTGGTCGCTGCCCGGCCGGAAGCGGTAGTCGTTGTCGTTGGACCGTACCTTCGGGCTGCCGGTCGGGATCACCAGGTGGATCCCGGGGAAGAGCGCGGAGAGGGAGCGCCGTCGCGATCCATACCGGGCAGCGGCGGGGTGAGGATGATCGGGGAAGGTGCTGGTCCGGGCCCAGTCCCGTGACATCAGCTCGACCAGGGCGGACGGCGTGCGGGGGTCGTGGGTCCGCGTACCCCCGCTGGTGGGGGTGGTTTCCTCCTCCGAGGTCACCCCGTCCCGCGCTTCCGGGTCGGGATCCGCGCCTGTGCCGGAGGCCGGCGCTCCAGGCCCCGGTTGCCCATGCTCCATCCCCTGCAGGGTACGCCTGAGCGCCTCGTGGCGCGGCCGGGCGGGCACCCGCCCCGCCCGTAACGGAAGGAGTGCATTTGAGCCACAAGCGGCTGATGCATCTATCCGACCAACCACTGCCGGAGCAGACTCCACTGCGCCGATGAGCCCAGAGAACACCCCGCAGGCCAGCTGCCGCCTCTGCCAGCGCGGGCCGACCGCGGTCGCCACCCTCCACCAGCACCGCGGCCGTGGCTTGACCCAGAGACATCTGGTCCTCCGCGGACCGCTCTGCCGCGAGTGCGGCCTGGTCGCATGGCGGCACATGACCCTCGACACCGCACTGCTCGGATGGTGGGGACTGGTCTCGCTGGTCGCCACCCCGGTGACCCTGGTCCTCAACTCGATCGCCCTGGTCAAGCTTCTCCGCACGCCCGTCGCCCCGGCGGTCCCGGTCTTCCCGGTGAGCTGGGCACAGCCGGCATCCCCCACCGTCTGAGCCCCATTCGGAGGGCGCCGGTCGGGGTTATGCTTCGGGAGCGATGAACTCTCCCCGGGCGCCGTCCCCGGCGCCTTTGCGGATTGCCGTGGCTGCCGGCAGCTGGGTCGCTGCGATGGCGTTGCTGTTGATCGGGGGTATCGTCGGCGGGACTGGGCGCGTCGTTCTGACCACCGCCGCCATCGGCCTCCTCTTCTTCTCGGTGGCTTACATCGGTTTCCAGGTCTGGCGTCTCAACCGGCTCCAGAAGGGTCCTGGCCCTCGGACCGCCGACCGCAACCCCGGCTCACGCCGGGCTCCCTGACCCGCGGGCCGCCTTCCTCACCCGCAACGAGAGCGAGCGCCGGCTGCTGCTGGCACGTGCCGCGGCTCCGCCGTCGCACCCGCCATCTGCCGCGCGCAGGGTGGGCCCAGCCCGCTGCCCCGTCCTCCAACCGGGAGACGGTGGGCTGTCGCATCATTGCCGGCACCGTGATCACCTGGGCGCGCGGCCAGCTGCGGCGCGGCATCTTCGGCGAGAGCTGGGGGGTCGTGCTCGCCACGCTCGTGCTGCTCGCGGCCTGGTACGGGATGAGCCTCCTCTACACACCGCTGAACCACGGGCCGAACCGGATCTTCCTGCGCACGCCCCTGGACCAGGCGATCCCGGTGGTGCCCGCCTTTGTCATCCCCTACATCTCCCTGACCCCGTACATCGCCGTCACCATGGCGCTCCTCCTGCTGGCGAGGGTCAGGCTCTTCCGCTCCGCCGCGGCGGCGATGATCATCGCCTGGCTGGTGAGCTACGCCTTCTACTTCTTCCTCCAGTCGTACGTCGCCCGGCCGGAGCTCACCGGCTCGGATCCGCTGACGGCGCTCATCCGCACGGTGTACGCGGGTGACCAGCCCTACAACGACTTTCCGAGCCTGCATACGTCGCTCTCGACCATCGTGGCCATCCATTGGTGGCGGGTCGACCGCCGCATCGGCATCGCGTCCGGGGTGTGGACCCTGCTCATCGTGGCCTCCACGGTGCTGGTCCACCAGCACTACCTCGCCGACCTGGCCGGCGGGCTGACTCTCGCCGCCGTGGCCTGCGTCGTGAGCCTCCGCCTCTTCGCCCGAGACCGGGGGGCCGCCGCCGGCTGACCTGGCGGCCCTGCTCAGCCCCGGGCGCAGACGGCGAGCCGCGCCGCCTCCCTGAGGACCGCGTCGCGGAGCTCCGGCGGGCCGAGCACGGTGAAGGCGACGCCGAGCAGGGAGAGCCGGCGCACGATCCACTCCAGGTCGTCGGCGCCTATCCGCAGCCGGCTGCCGCCCTCCATCGGCTCGACGGTGCCCACGTTCGGGTTGACGAGCCGGCGCGCCTCATCCAACGGGATCTCCAGCCGGACCTCCGCCCTCCACCGGTAGGGGACGCTCGCCATGCTGCGGTGGATCTCATCCATCAGGTCGAATCCTTCCGGGGTTTCGAAGCTCTCCCGGGTCGGCTCGATGTCGAGGATCCGGTCGAGCCGGAAGGTGCGCATCGCCTCCCGGAGATGGTCCCAGCCGGCGACGTACCAGCGCCCGTTGTGGAACGCGATCCCGTACGGGTCCAGCAGCCGCTCGCTCTCCTCGCCCCGGGAGGAGCGGTAGCGAAAGCTGAGCCGGACCCCGTTGCGGGCGGCGGTGCTCAGGGTCAGCACCGTCTCTCCATCGGCGTGCCCGCGCTCGTGGTCGGAATCGCCCGGGCCGAGCTGCAGCGTCTCCTGGGCCGCCCGCAGGCGGTCGCGCAGGGTCTCGGGCAGCACGCGGTCGAGCTTGGCCAGGGCGCCCTCGACCGCGAGCCCCGAGGTGGCCAACCCGAGACGCTCGGCGGCGAGCAGGCCCAGCACCAGGACCAGCGCCTCCTCGTTGGTGAACATCAGGGGCGGCAACTTGAAGCCCGGCCGCATCCGGTAGCCGCCCGTCCGGCCCCGCTCGGCCTCGATCGGGATGCCCTTCTCCTGGAGGCCGCGGATGTAGCGGCGGACGGTGCGCGGGGTGACCTCGAGCCGCTGGGCGATCTCCTCGCCGCTCATCTCCCGGCGCGCCTGGAGCAGCTCCAGCAGGGTCAGGATGCGTTCCTTCGAGAGATCCACGAACTCTCCAATTATATAGGACCGATCCTGTCCACATTCCGCCCTAGGCTCACCTGATGATGAGCCCACACATCTACCGCCTGCTTGCCCACGAACGGCACCGCGACCTCCTCCTGGAGGCCGACAGCTCCCGCCTCGCGCGTGAGGCGATCGCTTCCCGCCCCACCTGGCCGGCCCGCTCCAACCGCCGAGCGGCCCGGATCCCGCTCTCCGAGCTGTGGCCGCAGCCTCGCGGCGACACCGTGGAGCTGCCGGGCAGGCCGCTCCAGCACGACGGCGCGGCCCTGGAGCCCGACCTCCTCGACACGACCGCCGCGGAGAGGTAGGACCTGGTGGTCAGCGGGGGACTCGAACCCTCGACCTCGCGGATGTGAACCGCGCGCTCTAACCAGCTGAGCTAGCTGACCCCGGGACCCCCGAAGTCTATCTAGTCCTCCGCCCGGGCGAGGTAGGTCGCCTCGTCCACCAGCTCGACGTCCCCCTCGGTCACGTCGCGAAGCCGGAGCAGCCAGCCTTCCTCGTAGGGCGAGGTGTTGACCTTCTCGGGGGCGTCGGTGAGGGCTCCGTTGAACTCGCTGACGGTGCCCGAAACCGGTGCGTAGAGGTCGCTCGCCGCCTTGACCGACTCGATGGCGCCGAAGCGCTCGCCCGCGGTCAGCTTCGCCCCGACCGCGGGCAGGTCCAGGAAGATGACGTCGCCGAGCAGGGCCTGGGCGTGGTCGGAGATCCCGACGGTGGCCGTTTCGCCGTCACGGCGCACCCATTCGTGGGTGGGGGTGAAGCGGTAACCGGAGAGGTCGGGCATGGCTGGCTCCTTCAATCGCCGCGCCGGCGTGGGTGCTGGGCAAGGTCTGCATCGCGGTGGGACATCACTGTCTGGTACCCCCGGCTCCTCCGCTCGGGGCGAAAGCCTGCGGCTCTCTCCCCTCGCTCCGTCCCCGGCGGTAGAAGGGGAGGGGGACCCGGTGCGCGGGCACCGCCTCGCCGCGGAGGTCAACGGTGAGCGGTGCCCCGGCCAGGTGGGGTGCCACGTAGGCGGTCGCGATGCCATGCCCGAGGCTGAAGCTGAAGCCTCCGCTGGTCACCTCTCCCACCGCCTCTCCCCCAGACCTCACGGTCATCCCGTGGCGGGGGATCTGGCGCGGCCCGAGGGCCAGGCCGACGAAGCGTCGCGGAGGGTTGTCGGGATCGAGCTGACGGAGTCGTGCCGCTCCGATGAACTCTCCCTTGCCGAGCCGCACGGTCCAGCCGAGACCGCAGCTGTAGGGGTCGACGCTCTCGTCCATGTCCTGGCCGTAGAGCCGGAGCCCGGCCTCGAGCCGCAGCGTGTCCCGGGCGCCCAACCCGGCCGGGAGCAGGCCACGACCCTCGCCCGCCTCGAGCAGGGCGTCCCACAGACCCGGGGCAGGGTCGGCTCCGCAGTAGAGCTCCAGTCCGTCCTCCCCGGTGTAGCCGGTTCTCGAGATCCGGCACTCCACCCCCGCCACCCTCCCCACGGCGGAGGCGAAGGGCCGCAGCGCCGAGACGTCGGAGTCGGCGAGCGTCTGGACGATGCCGACCGCCTCCGGGCCCTGGATGGCGAGCAGCGCGGTCTCGTCGCTCTCGTCGAGGAGCTCCGTGGCCGCGAGCAGGTGCGACCGCATCCATTCCAGGTCGGCCTGCCGGCGGGCCGCGTTGACTACGAGCAGGAACCCGTCCTCCACCCGGTAGACGATCCAGTCGTCGATGATCCCACCCCCGGCGTTGCAGATCACCGTGTAGAGGGCACGGCCCCGGGGCAGCGACGAGACGTCGTTGGCGACGAGCCGCTGCAGGGTGGCCTCGGCGCCCGCCCCGCGGAGCCGGACCTCGCCCATGTGGGAGAGGTCGAAGAGGCCGGCTCGGGTCCTGACCGCCACGTGCTCATGCCGGATCGAGCTGTAGCGGAGCGGCATCTCATACCCGGCAAACTCGACCATCACCGCCTGGGCGGAGAGGTGGCGGGCGTGGAGAGGGGTCCTCGCAGCCATTGTCCGCAGCGATGGTACGCGCTCTCGCAGTCCGCTCCGGATCATCGCGCTCCCCCGGATGAGATCTCCGCGAAGCGTGTGGACCGCGCTATCCTCCCGAACTGGGGCCACCGGATCCCGTCCTGGTCGCCGACACCTGAGGCGAGCACCGGGAGAACCGACCGCTGCCCCCAGAGGAGCGCAGAGCGGTGCGACGCGACGCTCGCAGATCGGAGAGGCGGGGCCTCGCGAGAGACGGCAGAGTCACCCTGCGCCGGGCTCTCGGGATCGCGACCGCCCTCGTGGCCGGCTGGCTGCTCCTCGCCGGACCCCTCAGCCTGGCACCATCTGCGGCACGCGCCGACAA
>CABEBF010000251.1_pt1 | contig 16476 bp, 16 predicted proteins | sample 3132511 | NCBI WGS metagenome assembly CABEBF01 (sample SAMEA5534345, study PRJEB31848) | metagenome | biome: tundra; feature: field; material: soil | place: USA | collected 2013-05 | depth 0.45 m | reverse complement strand
CAGGGGATGCTCATCGTGGGCCTCTCGGGGACTGGCAAGACGACCACCACCTTCACCCGCCAGAACGACTCCAAGCCGGTGCAGGACGACTTCGTCGCCCTCTACCCCGGCGGCCGGGTGGTCGCCACCGAGAACGGCTGCTTCGCCAAGACGTACAGCCTGGACCCGGCCTTCGAGCCGAGCATCTACGGCGCGGTCTGCAAGCCCGATGCCTACCTGGAGAACGTCTCCCAGAACGCGGCGGGAGCGGTCGACTTCTTCGACACCGCCTACACCCAGAACGGTCGCGCCGTCTTCCGGATGGAGGCGCTGGGGTGGCACCGCGACGCGCGGGATCTCCCGGGTGTCAACCAGCTCCTGATTCTCAACTGCAACGAGAGCATCATCCCCGGGGTCGCCCGGCTGAGTGCCGCCCAGGCCGCCGCCTACTTCATGCTGGGCGAGACCAAGGGCACGAGCGCCGGCGGGAAGGACGAAGAGGGCAAATTCCTGCGCGTCCCGGGAACCAACCCCTTCTTCCCGCTCCGCCACGAGCAGCAGGGCAACCGCTTCCTGGAGCTCCTCGGCAGCTGCGACTTCGAGGTCTTCCTGCTCAACACCGGGCGCGTGGGCGGTGCCGACGCCGACCCCCGGAGCAAGAAGGTGACCATCCTCCACTCCAGCGCGATCGTGAAGGCGGTCGCGGAGGGCACGGTCGAGTGGGAGCCGGACCACGACTTCGGCTACGAGGTGGCCTCGTCGCTGCCCGGGATCGACGACCTGGAGATCCTGCAGCCCCGCCGCCTCTACGAGCGCGAGGGGCGGCTCGACGAGTACCAGCGGGTCGTCGAGCAGCTGCGCCTGGACCGCCGCGCCTACCTGCACAAGTGGGAGGGGCTGGACCCCACGATCGTCGACGCCGCCGGCTGAGCCGTGGGCTGAAGCGGGCGCCGCGCGGTGACCCGGGCGCGGTCAGCCGGGGCTCACGCGCGGATGCGCTCGATCAGCTCGATGAGGTCGTCGGGGGCGGCGCCCTTCACCAGGTACCCGCAGGCCCCGGCCCGGCGCATGCGCGCCACCGTCTCCCCGTCGTCCCAGGCGGAGAGGGCCACGATGCGGGTTTCGGGGGACGCGGTGCGGATGCCCTCGGCGGCACGTATCCCACCACCACCGGGCATCTTGACATCGAGGATGGCGACGTCCGGCCGGTGGGCGCCGGCCAGGTCGATGGCGCTCTGCGGATCGGCGGCGAGCCCGACGACCAGGTAACCTGGCTCGCTGCTCAGCATGTCCCCGAGGGCGCCGCGCATGGAGGGGTCGTCGTCGGCGATCAGGACGCTGACGGTCATGACGCCACCGACGGAGCCACCGCGGCTCCGCAGCCGTCACCGGGCGGGTCGGCGGGGCGCTCCTCCTCGCTCAGGCGACGGCTTCCCACGCAGTAGCGGACGGTGGTCCCGAGGCCGGGCTCGCTCTCCACCGTGCACCAGCCGCCGCTCTGCTCCGCCCGCTCTCGCATCACCAGCAGGCCGAGATGCCCGGGAGGAGCCTGGCGTGACATGGTCGCGTCGAAGCCGGCGCCGTCGTCCTTGATCTCCACCATGACACCTCCGTCGTACTCGCTCATCACGACGTCGACACGGCTCGCGCGAGCGTGCTTGCAGACGTTGGAAACGGCTTCCTGGGCTATCCGGTAGACGACCGTGCGGGCTTCTGGCTCCGGCTCCACCTGCAGCCGGTCATCGAGCGAGTACTCGAGCGCGGCGTCCTCCGCGACCTGGGCCAGGAAGGCCTGCAGGGCGGCGGCGATGCCGTGGGCTTCCAGGGCCGGAGGCCGGAGCACGAACATGAGGCGGCGGAGGCGGTTGATCGACTGGCGGACGTCGTGCTCCAGGCTGAGCAGCAGCGGGTCCAGATCGCCGGTGGCGAGCCGGCGGCGAAGCGTGGCGAGGCGCAGCGCGACCGCGGTCATCACCTGCACCGAGTCGTCGTGGATGTCGTCGGCGATGCGCTGACGCTCCTCCTCCTGGGCTTGGACGATGTGGGCGAGGAGGCGGCTCCGATCCTCGGCGCTCTTGCGCAGCTCTTCGACGGAGAGGCGCAGCTGAGCCTGCACCCGGGCGCGCTCGCTGGCGAGCGCCACCACGTTGGCCAGGCCACGGGCAAAGGCGACGTCATCGTCCGAGTAGGAGGCCGGGCGACGCGAGACGACCAGCAGCACGCCAGCCATGCGGGTGCCGGCCCGGATCGGCACGATGAGCACGCTGCCGGTTGCGAGTGGGTTCGACCCGACCTCCGGATCGACCCTCACGTCGGGGACGACGAGCGACTCCCCCCCGCGCATAGCCCGTGCGGAGAGGGGCGCGGCGAAGGCCAGCTCACGGGCGAGGGACTCGGGCGGGCAGCCGACCCCGGCACTCGGTACTAGTCCGTCCGGGCCCCGCTCCAAGACGGCGACGATGTCCGCGTCGAGGTTGGCGGCGGCAACGGCGCAGGCGGCGCGGGCCAGCTCACCCAGCTGCTCACCGCCACCCAGCGCGCCGCGCCCGAGGGCGGCAACGGCGGTCTGCTGCCGCAGCCGGCGGTCGGCCTGCTCGGCGACCCGATGGCTCCGCTCGACCGCGGTGAGAACGCGGGCGACACCGGCGAGCGTCTCCGGAGCCCCGGTCGGGAAGGTGCCGCGCTCCCGTGCGGCCACGAGCGCCTGGGTGATCCCCTGGCGCCCGAGCCCGGCGGTGACCGCCGTCCGCTGCCCGTTGAGGTGAAGGAGCGCCGCGATGGCGCCCGACCCCTTGCTCATGCTCGGGGTGAGAGCCGCGTGCTCGGCGCCGACCAGCTTCAGGTCGGCATCGCTGCCGATCAAACCGTCCGGGGAGTGGCGCAGGCCGCGGTGGGCGAGCACCGAGATCTCGCGATCCGCAGGTCTCACAGCCACCAGGGCGACGACGTCGGCCCCGGTCCGCGCCGCCACCATCTCGATGATCTGATCCTGTAGGTCCCCGAGGCCGCCGCCGGCCAGCGCAAGCAGCGCGGCCTCCGCGACGACCGGGTCCGCGGTGACAGGGGGCGAACTTCGGGAAGCGGGTCTCAGCGCGCGTGTCGCGTCGCCCGCGTCGGTCGCGTCTCTCGCGCCCCTACCCGATGACATGCAGGTTCCAGACCGCCGCCCCGAAGCCGATCAGGACGGCGAGAAACCCGAGGGCCCTGCCCGTGCGACCACGCAGCCTGGCCATGTTGACGGCAACGACGGTGGCGATCACGACCTTCTCGGTGAGCAGCCCCGGCACTCCCCACCTGGCGATCACGGCGGCGCTGAGCGGGTTGCCCTCCGGCCAATTATTCGCAAGCGCGAGCATCGTCGAGGCCGCGTCAGCGAGCTGTGACACCAACACGCCGACCAGCAGCCAGGCAGCCACCAGGTCCGCGGTGAGGGCACCGAAGTCTCCGATCAGGCCTTCGGCGTAGGCGGTGAGATCACCGCGGCAGCTCATCCACAGCCGGGCCACGAAGCCGGCTCTCTGGTTCGGGAGACTGACGGTGGTGATCACGTTCCGATCCTCGGGTGGCGGGAAGGTTCCCACCATCGTGGCCCCGCCGGCGGGGCCTGCCCAGAAGCGGACGACCGGGATTTCCCTGGTATGCCTGCACTAGCGGGTCCGGCCGCGGCGGCGCGGTCGCTGCTCTCGATCCGGCGATCAATCTCGGCGACCCCGTCGAAGGCACCGATCGCGGGTCACGGAGATGCAACGGCCCACCGACCCGGACACGCGATCGTGACAGTCCGACGAAACACACCCCCCGCATCCGGCGATCCTCGAACAATGACGGGCGAGAGACGTGGGCGCCGCGATCCTTCGAAGGAGACCTCCCGTGCCGGGTGCGCTGTCCCGAACGATTCGAGTGTTCATCATCGATGACCACCGCATGTTCACCCAGGCGATCGCCGCTGCCCTCACCGAAGAGCCGGACATGGATGTCGTCGGGACCGTCGACAACCTGGCCGATGCGCGGCGCGAGCTGCAGAACGTCGAGGTGGACGTCATCCTGCTCGATCAGCGCCTCCCCGACGGCCAGGGCACCCACGCGGCCGCCGAGTTGCGCACCATCCGGCCCGGGGCCAAGGTCGTCCTGGTCACCGCGGCGATGGATCCGAGCGTCCTCAGCGAGGCCCTGGCCGCCGGTTGCGCGGGCTTCGTGACCAAGGGCGACAGCATCGACGCGCTCTCCGCCGCGGTCCGAGCCGCCGCCGAGGGGGCCACACCCGTTTCGCCGGCCATGCTCAACCGGCTGACGAGCGGCGACCCCAACGGCTCAAGCCTGACCGAGCCGCTCACCCCGCGAGAGACCTCGGTGCTGCTCTTCCTCGCCGATGGGATGAGCAACGAAGAGATCAGCAAGCGCCTCTTCATCAGCATCCACACGCTGCGCAACCACATCCAGAGCATCATCAGCAAGCTCGGGGCCCACTCCAAGCTGGAGGCGGTGTCGATCGCCATCCGCGAGGGCCTGATCACCGCACCGGGCAACGATTACTGAGGGCGACGGAGTGAGGAGCGAGAGCCGCAGGCTCTTGCTCCGAGCGTAGGACCCCTCAGTACTGCGTACTGACCCCGGCGGGCGGCTTGGCGACCATTGATCCCACCGCCGCGCGCCGACCACTGATCCCACCGCCGCGCCGACCATTGATCCCACCGCCGCGCAGGGAGCACTGATCCCACCGTCGGGCGGCGACCATTGATCCCACCGTCGGGCGGCGAGCGCAGATCCCCTGTGCTGGTGGAGCCGGGATCAGCGCGCAGGAGGGAGGGAGACCTCCGGGGCGGCGAGCGGGAGCCGCATCGCCACCTTGGTGCCGCGTCCGGGCGTGGAGATGACCTGGAGCACCCCGCCGGCGTCCTGCACCCTCTGCTCGACGAGCAGCAACCCCATGTGGCCGCGTCGCTGGCGCTCCCCCAGGGCCTCGAGGTCGAAGCCCTGGCCATCGTCGGTCAGGGCCAGCCGCACCGCGTCGCGATCCTGGGTGACGGTGAGCTCGACCCGGTGGGCCGCGGCGTGCTTGGCGACGTTGCGCACCAGCTCCTGGACGACCCGGTGGATCAGGCTCCGCACCCGCGCGTCGCAGTCCAGCTCACCGACGGAGATGTCGACCTGGACGCCGCCGTCCGCGAGTGGGACCAGCAGCTTGCTCAGAGCGCCGGTCAGCCCGCCACTCTCGATCTCGTCTCCGGCCAGGGCCCCCATCAGACCCCTGAGATCCGCAGTCACCGCCTGGAGATCGACGGTGATCCGGTCAAGCCCCTCCACCGCCGCCGTGAGCCGCTCCGGCGTCTGGCCTCCCTCCCGGCGCAGGCCCCGGGAGAGGGTCGCGGTCCGGAGGGTCACCGCGCTGATCAGTTGGATGACCCCGTCATGAAGATCGCCGGCGAGCTGGCGCCGCTCCCGGTCCGAGGCGACCAGGGCGTCGTGAAGAAGCTCCTCGCGCTCCGCGGAGAGCTCGGCCTCCCGCGCGGCGGAGCGCTCCGCCTCCCGCCACCAATGGCCGGTCTGCTGGCCGGCCAGGCGGGCGAGGCGCAACTGGAGCGGCAGCACCACCAGGCTGACGGCGAGGAGCGCGGCCCCCAGTCCGAGGGCCACGAGCTCCGCCCAGCTGGTGGCGTGGAGAATGACCGCGGCTGCCGCCACCAGCGGCGCAGCGATCAGGCTGACCCCGATGGCAGCGATGGGGATCACCCATCTCGAAGCCCGAGTCACCCCGCCGCCCGGCGGCGGCGAGGGCGCGACGGCAGCAACCAGTTCGGGCCGCGATCGGCCCGACGGGGGCTTCGGAGCACCAGCCCCCCTCTCCGCCGCCAGTTCCATCGGCACGGCACAGGCTACGTCGACGCGGTAACGAACGGGGGAGAACCCGGTCGCAAACCTCTATGTATGCGGCGACGAAGGCGGGGGCGGTGACGCCGGCGCGGTGGCGGGCTGCCCCCGGGTGCCGGTCAGGGGCCCGGAGGCCACCGGCATCCCCAGGTCGGCGAGCATGGCGATGTCCAGCTCCGCGCTCCTGCCCAGGGTGGTGAGGTAGTTGCCGACGATGAGCCCATTGGCCCCGGCCAGCATGCCGTAGGCCTGGAGATCGCGAAGGACCAGCTCGCGCCCGCCGGCATAGCGGACCACGGCCCGGGGATTGACCAGCCTCATCATCGCGGTGCAGCGGAGGGCGTCGAGAGGGCGCAGCGGTGTCTCGCCGCCGAGCGGTGTCCCAGCCCGCGGGTCGAGGAAATTGCAGGGGATCTCCCGCGTGCCGAGGTCCCGCAGGGCGAAGGCCAGGTCGAGCCGGTCACTCCAGGTCTCGCCCATCCCGAAGATGCCGCCGCTGCAGAGCTCCATGCCGGCGGCGATCACCCGGTGGCAGGTCGCCACCCGATCGGCGAAGGTGTGGGTGGAGCAGATCCTGGGGAAGAAGCGGGGCCCAGCCTCCAAGTTGTGGTTGTAGCGGTGGATGCCGGCGGCGGCGAGCTGCTCCGCCTGGCCGTCGGAGAGCAGCCCGAGGGAGGCGTCGACCTCGATGTCCACCTCGGCGCGGATGGCACGAGCGGCCTCGCACACCTGCTCGAGCAGGCGGCGGTTGGGCCCTCGGACCGCGACGACGATGCAGAACTCTGTGCTCCCGAGAGCCCGGGTGTGGCGGGCGAGCTCGACCAGCTGGGCGGTCGCGAGCATCGGCTGGCGGGTGACGTCGGTCGTGTAGCGCGCCGACTGGGAGCAGAAGGTGCAGTCCTCGGGACACCCGCCGGTCTTGGCAGAGATGATCGACTCGACCTCCACCGCCGGGCCCATCCAGCGGAGGCGAACCTGATGGGCGAGCCCGATCAACTGAGGCAGCTCGTCGTCACGGGTCAGGACGAGCCGCTCGGCGAGCTCGCGGTCGATATCGCGTCCCTGCTCGATCAGGAGGTCGGCGGCGGCTTCGAAGGGGGCGGGTAGCGTGGGCATGGCCGGGAGGATACGGGAGCTTATGCGGGAAACGTCACGAAACTGAGAAGCGCGAGGGGCTTCAGATCAAACGGTCCTAAGCTGTCAGAACGAGAGGGGCCTCGGGATCGAGGCGTGAGATGGGTCGAGGATGAGTGGATGGCGGTCTCGAACCTAACAATGATGTCCCTCATGGAAGCACGTGTCCCGGAACGAGCGGCTGTCACGGCCGGTTGCCGGGAGCGAGGCTGCACCGCCCCCGCCTCGGTCAAGTGTGCCTACGTCGACGGGCGCGGCCGCTCCTGCGAGACCGCGTGGTGCCACCGCCACCTTCACAAGATCGGAGCGGAAGGCTACTGCCGCCGCCACGCCGGCACCGTGGCCGCCCTGGGCGACAAGGCGAGGGACCCTCGGGCGCTGCCCGCCGTCGACCATCGGGGCGCGTCGCTCGTGAATTGGATCTGCATCGAAGGCTACTCCACGCTTCACGGGGCGGTCGCCTCGGCACTCAGGCCGGGGGAGGTCATCTTCGAGGACCGGACGGTCAACGTGGTCCGCCAGTCCGACGGCAGCCGGCGGTGGGAGCGGGGCTGGCGCATCGGCGACCGCAGCGGCCTCAAGTCCAAGATCCTGGTCTGCGTCGACGAGAGCGACGATTCCCTCGTCGCGCTCGCGGTCGACGAGAAAGTGGTCGCCGTTGCCGTGCCCCCGTGGATCACCCGACGGCGGGCCAATCAGGCTGTGACGGCGGCCCAAGACGCCCGTGACAGGAGCCAGTTCTACGGGTTCCTGTTCGGCCACATCCAGAGTTCGCTGGCCCTTCGGCCCTGAGCTCGGCGCCGGAGCAGCCGATCAGGGGCTCGGCGGGAGCCCGGCGGGGGCAGGGCGCTGGGTGGCGAGCACCAGCTCCACCACCGCGCGCGGCGTCAGCGTCGCCAGCTCCAGGCGCCTGCCGCTCCGCAGCCAGGCGACCTCCACGGGGGTCAGATCGGCCTCGATTCCGGCGGGCATGCGAGCCGGGGCGCCCTCGATGACCTGGAGCCCGGCGTCGGAGGCGGGGGGACGGAGACCCGCGTCGGCGAGATCGGAGGCACCGGCACGGCGGAGGGCGGCCGGCAGCCCGCAACCGGCGGGGTCAGCGTCGTGGACGGCCACCAGCCGGCGGCCACGCAACCCGGGGGCCAGCTCGCCGCCGTCGTCAGTCATCAGCGCGGCCAGGGCGGCGACCTCGGTGCCACCCGGGAGCCAGCCGGCGTTGGCCGTCAGCAGCGCAGCGGTCTCGCTGCGGTCGCAGACGACGAGGGGGCCGGAGGCGGTCTGGCCCGCGAGGTGGTCGTGGGCCGGGGGACTGTCCCCGTGCGCAGCGCCGGGGGAGTCGGTCCCGCCGTCCACAGATGGGGGGCGCGACACCAGGGCGGTGAACGCCTCGGGCCGCACCCGAATCGCCTCCGCCAGGGGCCCGGCGAGGAAGCTCGGGTAGCTGGTCGCGAGGGTCAGGCTGCCGTGCGCCCTCCGCAGCTCGCGGTTGCGCTCGACGCGGGCGTTGAGGGGAGCGGCGAGCAGAATGGCCGCCCCGATCACGGCGAGGATGGCGGAGAGGGGGATGGTCTTGACCCAGAGCATGGCCCCACCCAGCACGATCAGCATCGCTCCGAGGCCGATGAACCCTCGGGTGACCGACACCGCCGCCCGCTCCACCGCCCGGCAGGCGGCGTAGTAGAGCTGGCGGGAGGTGTAGAGGTGACCGTCGTCACCGAGCCGCTCCGCCTCGTCGACGAGGACGCCGGTCGTGATCGGGAGGAGCACCGGCCGAGTTTGCCATGAGTCGCCGCGGGCCGACGCGCCATCGGCGCCCCGCGACGCGGCGGCGCGACCATCGGCGGGCCGTCTGCCCAGATCGACCGGCACCCGCCCATGTGACAATCCCGCCGTGGTCGAGGCGGCCTCCGTTCCCCACGCCCGGCTCGGTGGCCACCGCCCGCGGTGCTGCCGCTTGCGGCAGCCGTGGTCGGGGTCGCCGTCGCCCTCCTGGCGCTCACGGCCGACCTGCACCATCCCGGCGGTGAGTCGGCCGCGGCCATCGCCCTCCACGTCGCGGGCGGGCTGACCTATGTGCTGGTGGGCGGCGCGGCATGGTGGCGTCGCCCGCACAACCGCACCGGTCAGCTCATGGTGGCGGTCGGCCTGGCCTGGTTCGTCCAGGACCTGACCCACGTCACGGCCCCGCTCCCCTTTGCCCTCGGGGACTTCTTCTTCGTCGCCTACTTCGGCTTTCTCGGCCACCTGGTCGTGGCCTTTCCGAGCGGCCGCCTGGAGACCAGGGTCGATCGCGTGGTGGTGACCGCCGGCTACCTCTGGGCCCTGGGCGGCAATCTCTTCACCCACGTGCTCTTTGCCCCGGCAAACAGCGCCGAGCTCTTCGTGCTCCACCGGGACGCCACCCAGTACATGATCGCCGACGCCATCCAGCAGGGGCTCGACGCGACTCTCTGCGTGATGCTGGTGGGCCTGGTCGCCCTCCACTACGTCCAGGGCACGCCACCGGCGCGGCGCGCCATCGGTCCGGCACTCTGGGCCAGCGGCCCCATGCTGCTGGCGGCCATCCTGCTGTCCCTCCCCGGGGTCATCGGCTTGGCTTCCGGGCTGGAGAAGGCGGTGCCGGTGTTCACACCGATCGCGCTCGCCTCGCTGCCGCTCGCCTTCGTCTTTGGCCTGCTGCGCAGCCGCCTCGCGGTCGCATCCGCCGGCCACCTGGTGGTCGAGCTCGGGTCGTCACCCCCGCCGGAGCGCATCCGCGATGCGCTGGCGGCGACCCTTCACGACCCGTCGCTGGCACTCGCGTACCAGGTTCCCGGCCGGGAGGGATGGGTCGACAGCGAGGGACGCCCCCTCGACCTCCCCCATCGCCGCTCCGGCCGCGCCTACACCATCCTGGAGCGGGGCGGCGAGGCGGTCGCGGCCCTGATCCACGATCGCTCGCTGGAGAACGACCCCACCCTGGTGGCGGTGGTGGCCGGGGCCGCCGCGCTCGCCATCGAGAACGAGCGTCTCCAGGCGGACGTCCGCGCCCGGCTCGCCGAGGTCGTGGAGTCGCGAGCCCGCTTGGTGACGGTCGCCGACCAGGAACGGCGCCGGCTGGAGCGCGACCTCCACGACGGGGCGCAGCAGCGGCTGGTCGCCCTCGCCCTCACCCTGAGCCGGGCCGGCGAGCGGGTGGACGAACGGCCCGGGGAGACCCGAGAGCTGCTCGCGGACGGCGAGCGGCAGCTCAGGAAGGCCCTGGAGGAACTGCGCCGGCTGGCCGCCGGGATCCGGCCGGCCATCCTCTCCGACGCCGGCCTGGGCGCCGCCCTCGAGTCCCTCGCGGACAACGCGCCCGTCCCGGTGACGCTGCTCGCGACGGTGGACTGCCGCCTCCCCGATCAGGTGGAGGCCGCCGCCTACTTCGCGGTCTGCGAGCTGCTGACCAACGTGGCCAAGCACGCCCGCGCCACCTCCGTGACCGTCACCGCCAGCCTCGAGGACGGCCGCCTCCAGGTCGAGGTCAGTGACGACGGCGCCGGTGGTGCCCAATTCGGCGGGGGAAGCGGCCTGAACGGGCTGGTGGACCGGATCACCGCCCTGGACGGGCACCTCACCTTGGACAGCCCGATGGGCGGCGGTACCCGAGTGGAGGTCGACCTGCCATGCGCGTGATCCTCGCCGACGATTCGGTGCTGCTGCGCGAGGGATTGGCTCGGATGCTGGTGGAATCAGGCTTTGAGGTGGTGGCCCAGGTGGGCGACGCCGAGGCCCTGCTCGCGGCCGTCGACGCCGACCCCCCGGACGTCTGCATCGTCGACATCCGGATGCCGCCGACCAACACCACCGAGGGCCTCCAGGCGGCACTGCACCTGCGCGTGCACCACCCCAGGGTGGCCGTGCTGGTGCTCTCCCAGTACGTGGAGACCCGTTATGCGATGGAGCTGCTCGCCCAGGGCGCCGACGGGGTCGGCTACCTGCTCAAGGATCGCGTCGGCGACGTCTCCGAGCTGCTGGCGGCGCTCCGGTCGGTGGTGGCGGGACGCTCCGTGATCGACCCCACCGTGGTCAGCCGGCTGGTCGGCCGCCGCCGCCAGGCGGATCCGATGGAGACCCTGACCGCCCGGGAGCGCGAGGTGCTGGAGCAGATGGCCGAGGGAAGGTCGAATCGTGCCATCGGAGAGCGGCTATTCCTCAGCCCCAAGACGGTGGAGGCCCACGTGTCGGCGATCTTCTCCAAGCTGGGCATCGAGGACACCGCGGACGACAACCGCAGGGTGCTCTCGGTGCTCACCTGGCTGCGCGGGGACAGAGGGGAGGCGCCTTCCTAGGAGGGTCGCGCCACGGGGGTGGCCGGCGCAGAGCGAACGTGCTCGGCGAAGAAGGCCAGGACGCGCTCCCAGGCGTCGGCCGAGGCCGCGGGGTCGTGGGCCTTGCCCTGATCGTTGAAGAACGAGTGCCGCGCCCCCGGGTACACCTTGATGTCGTGGACGATCCCGTACGTCTCGAGGCGGGCATCGAGCTTGCGCCCGAACCGCGCCGTGAAGTCCTTGCCCGGGTAGCTGCCCACCACGGGGCAGAGCCGGCGCACCGCGGTGAGCGGCCGCGGATTGGTCCCATAGAAGGGGGCGATGGCGCGCAGCCGCTGGTCGCGGCATCCCCACGCGATGGCGAGCCCGCCGCCCATGCAGAAGCCGACCACCCCGATGCGCTGCGGGTCGACCCCGGGCCGGGCGGCCAGGAAGTCCGCGCTGGAACGCAGGTCATTGACGGCGAGCGAGTCCCGGCCGGTGAGCGAGCCCGCTATCAGACGAGCCATGCAGAGCGCCCGGTTGCGGCCGGCGAAGAGGTCGACGGCCAGGGACGCGTACCCCTCGGCGGCGAGGCGCCCGGTGATGTCGCGGATGTTGTCGTTGAGACCGTAGATCTCGTGGATCACCACCACGCCCGGGTGCGGGCCGGGCCCGTCGGGCAGTGCAAGGCAGCCCTGGAGTCGGGTCTGGCTCGACGGGATGGCGACGTCCTGGAGGCTCATCGGAGAAGCAGCGGAAGTATGCGCCGACGCACCGCGAGATGTGGTCTGATGCAGGCGGGCCATGCCAAGAGCGCACCACGGCGACATCGAGCGCTTCGACGAGTGGTCGACCACGTACGACCGCACCCCGGGGCAGCTCTTCTTCGGGCGCATCCATCGGCCGGTTGTCAATGCGGTCTGCTCCGGCCGGGTGCTCCCGCGCCGCGTCGTCGACCTCGGCTGCGGGACGGGCCGCCTGCTCGAGGCGCTCCTCCCCCGCCTGGCCGGGACGGAGCTGGTCGGGATCGATCCTGCCCAGGGGATGATCGCGGTGGCGCGCACCCGCTTCGCGGCCGAGCCGCGGGTCCGCCTCGAGGTGGCCACGGCCGACCACCTGCCGCTCGCCGACGCGAGCGTCGACGTGGCCACCACGACGATGTCCTTCCACCATTGGGAAGAGCAAGGGACGGCACTGCGTGAGGTGGTCCGGGTGCTCGCGCCGGGTGGCCGGTTTCTCCTCGCCGACGTGCTCGGGATCGGGTTCTTCGGCCGCATCATGCGATCGACGGGGGGGCGTCACGGGATTGGCTACCGAGACGCGGCGGAGCTGATGCGCCTGCTGCACGACGCGGGATTCAGCGCCTGGCGGCGCCGACGCCTGTTCTGGCCGGGCGTCCCCATCTACCTCGTGGAGGCGCGTCTGGCGGCCACGCCCTGAGTCCCGGTGGGAGCGCGCCGACGGGACTGAGGAGGACGGAGCGGGCCGGGCTGCGCCAGCATCACACCCGATGCGGGGGTCGCTCGTCGGGCAATCGCTTCGTTACAACCTTGGCGGCGGGCAGCGTAGGCTGCAACGATGGGATCTCAGCGGGTAGGCGCCGGGTCGCGCGAGTTCGCCGGCTTCGAGGAGTACTTCCCCCACTATGTGAGCCAGCACAGCCGTCCGGCGACCCGGTGGCTCCACTTCGCCGGGACGCACCTGGGGGCCGCGGCCGCGACGGTGGCTCTGGTGAGACGGCGACCGGCGGGGCTGCTCGCGCTTCCGCTGATCAGCTACGGGGTGGCCTGGGGGAGCCACCTCGCGATCGACAAGAACCGCCCGGCCAGCTTCGAACACCCGCTCTGGAGCCTGCGCGGCGACCTCCGGATGATCGTGATGATGTGGCAGGGTCGGGACGACGAGCTGACCCGCATCGTCCGCGACCAGAGCGCGATCCTGCTGGACGGGGGCGAGCGCAGCACCGACTGACGGGGCGAGAGGCCGGCCCGCGCCTCCGCCACCTCCGACGCTGCGTCCCGATCAGCGCGACGTCGCCGGCTGGAGCTCCCCGAGCAGGCGTCCGGTGACCGCCGAGATCTCGGCCACCGCGGCCTCGAACGCCTCGCGATTGCGCTGGGCCGGCTGCCGGTAGCCACTCACCTTGCGCACGTACTGCAGGGCGGCCGCCTGGATGTCATCGGCGGACGCCGGAGGCTCTGCACCGCGAAGGGTCTTGATGCTTCGGCACATGAGAGGAGGTCAGCGGGTGAGGATCTTGTCGATGCGGGACATCTGCTGCGCGGTGAGCGGTCCGAACCGCATCGCGCCGGCGTTCTCCTCGACCTGAGCCACCGTCTTGAAGCCGGGGATGGGGACGGTCGACGGGCTGCGCGCCCAGAGCCAACCCAAGGCACCCTGGACGAGGGTGCGCCCGCCATCGGTGAGCACCTCGCGGAGGGCGTCGAGCTTGGCGAGCCACGACGGGTTGGCGCTGCCGTCTGCGTTGAAGATGTCGCCCCAGCCCAGCTCCAGCGCCTGGGCCCGCCAGTCGTCCCGGGGGAGCCGGGAGTCGGGCCCGTACTTGCCGCTCAGGAAGCCGGACGCGAGCGGGCTGCGGATGATCGCCGTCATCCGGCTCTTCTCGCAGAGCCCGATCATCCCGGGGGTCTCCTGGAGCACGTTGCAGATGAACTGCAGGGCCGAGCAGGTGCCGCGCACCGCCCAGCGCTGCGCCTGCTCCGCGACGTCGCAGCTCCAGCCAAACTCGCGAATCAGCCCCTCCGACTGGAGGCTCTCGAGCGTCTCCACCACCGCATCCGCCTGGTCGTCGGGCAGGCTCCCGACGTGGAGCTGGTAGAGGTCGATGTCGTCGCGCTGGAGACGTCGCAGCGACCCCTCGCAGGCCCGCCGGATGTAGGCGGGGCTCACGTCGGTGGTGTGTCCCCGCCGGCTGCCGTCGTCGTCGAAGGTGTTGCCGAACTTGGTGGCGATCACCACGTCCTCGAGGTGCCCCTCCAGGGCGCGAGCCACCACCCTCTCGCTGTGTCCCGCACCGTAGACGTCAGCGGTGTCGAAGAAGCGAATGCCGAGGTCGTAGGCGCGGCGGATGCCGCGGACCGACTCGTCGTCGTCCACCTGACCCCAGCCAATGGTCCGCCCGTCCTCGCCGACCGTCGGACCCCCGATCGCCCAGCAGCCGATCCCCATCGGGCTGAGACGAATGGGGGAGCGTCCCAGCCGCCGGGGCTCCAGCTCGTCCGAGATCTCCATCGCCATCTCCGTCTCCTTTCCTGTTGCAGCGGCGGCGGTCCGGCGCCGGCCCGTCGGTCCGCGGTCTTGGCTCAGCCCCGCGCTGCGAGCTCCCATCCACTCTCCTCGCTCTGGTGCCCGTCGCGCACCTCGACCCCGCAGCCGGTGAGGAGGTCGCGGAGGCGGTCGGCGTCGTCGAAGCGGCGCTCCTCCCGGAACTGCCGCCGCAGTGCCAGGATGGCCTCGACGAGGGGTGCGACCCGCTCCCGGGGATCGGCGGTCCCCTCGGTGGCGGCCTCGCCCAGCCGGGTGACCATCCGCCGGAGCTGGGACCTGCCCCGCTCGCGCTCGTCACCCGAGAAGGTCTCGCTCGACCATTCCGCCATGGCGGTCTCCACGGCGAGGATGGCGGCGACCATGCCCTCCACGTCCCGGCCTTCGCGAGCGCGGTCGAATTGATCCTGACGCTCGGCGAGAAGCGCCATGAACGGCTCCTCGCGTTGGGTGGGCTCCGGTGGGGCATCCGCCCGCTGCGCAGTCGCGCCCGCGACGACGGCGGTCGTGGCGCCGGGGTTTTCGGCGCCGGAGAGCAGCGCCCGGAGCTCGCCAAGGGCGATCACGGTGCCGGCGGGTAGGGCGGACTCGATCCCCCCTCGCCGCACCACGGCCCGTCCCCTGCCGCGCACCTCGACCCGCTCGGCGACGAGGTCGAGGATGAGGGCGGTGTGCTCATCGACCCCGAGGATGGCCACACCCTCGGGGAGGAGGGCTTCGAGCTGGGTGAGGCGGCTCTCGCCCATGTAGCAGAAGCGGGTGTCGTGGGTGCCGCCCTCCGCGTTGTCCCAGTGGGTGATCACCGCGGCCGAGATGCCGGCGGCGCTCAGCAGGTCGAGACCGTCCAGCCAGCGCACCGGCTCGCCCACCTTGTAGATCTCGTAGACGGGGAGCGAGACGACCCCGAGGGTGATCGCCGCGGCCGAGGCGAGGGTCACGCAGCCGCCGCGCTCCAGCTTCTCGGCGAGGAGTCGCGGGATCTCGGTCCCCCGCCACTCGCGAAGGGTGTAGCTGGGACTCCCCGGACCGGAGAAGACGTAGTCCGCCTCGTGGATGCGGCTGTAGGCGGCTTCCTTCTCGACCTCGGAGGCGGTCTCGGCGCGGCGCAGGCTGGCCAGCGCGAGAGGGTGCACGATGCTGCGCTGGAAGTACTCCTGGGCCTTGGCGACCAGCTCGTCGGCGTTCTCCTGGAAGCCGAAGGGCGTATCGATGAGCGCGGCACGGGCGCCCTCGCCGCCCACCTGCTCGATCAGCTCGCGGTGGACCGGCGCCATGGTAGGGGCTGTCTCCCCCGAGCCCATGATGCAGAGGATGCGAGCGGCCGTCACCGCACCCATCCTACGCATCGCGGACGGCCGGTCGGGAGCGTGGTGGACGATCGCGCAGCCCGCCAATGTGCAGCGGGGTCAGGACTCCCGGAGCCTCTCCTCGTTCCCGGTCCCGGAGTAGCGGCGCTCCATGGCGGCGATGCGCTGGACGTTGACGGCCTCCTCGGGGTCGATGCCGGTCGTGCCGAGGAAGGATTCGACGATCGCCTGGGCTGCGTCCGCGGTGGCGTCGGAGAGGGCGATGGCGAGCACGTTGGCGCCATTCCACCGGCGGGCGCCGCCGGCGGTCTCGGCGTCCTTGCAGAGCGCCGCGCGGATGCCGGGAACCTTGTTGGCGGCGATGCTGACCCCGGTCCCGGTCCAGCAGCAGACGACACCGGCCTCAGCCACCCCCTGGGCGACCAGCCGCGCCACCTGCTCGGCCGCCTCGGGCCAGGGCGTGTCGGCGGCGTCCACGGCGCCGCATCGGATCACCGAGAACCCGCCCTCCTCCAGCCAGCTGGCGATGGCGTCGGGGATGGGATGGCGGGTGTCGCTGCCGACGGCGATCCGGCGAGAGGTGGGCATGGCCGGGATGGTACGCGGAGAGAGGGGGTCAGCCCTGGTAC
>CABEBF010000246.1_pt1 | contig 16858 bp, 11 predicted proteins | sample 3132511 | NCBI WGS metagenome assembly CABEBF01 (sample SAMEA5534345, study PRJEB31848) | metagenome | biome: tundra; feature: field; material: soil | place: USA | collected 2013-05 | depth 0.45 m | reverse complement strand
GAACCGACGATCTCCACCTTGACAGGGTGGCGTGTTAGGCCAGGCTACACCACGGGGCCGCAGAGTCCCGGAGTGTACCAGCGGGAACGGAGCGAGGCGGCGAGAGCCGTAGGTTCTCGACCCCGAGCGGAGGCCCCTGCTGGTACGGGGAGCGAATACCAGCGGGAACGGAGCGAGGCGGCGAGAGCCATAGATTCTCGACCCCGCGCGGGGCGCTCTGGGCCGGCCGGCCCAGCCCCCACCGCCCGTCGGCGCGCACCCGCCGGCGGCTGACTGGGTGTCGGCGATCGGCGGCTATGCTGCATCCGTGATTCGCCTCTTCGACACCGCCAGCCGGTCGCTCCAGCCTCTCGATGCTGGCGAGCGGCCGGTCCGCCTCTACGTCTGCGGCATCACCCCCTATGACGGCGGCCACCTCGGCCACGCCTTCGCCTACCACACCTTCGACGTCCTGACCCGGCGGCTTCGCAGTCTCGGTCACCCGGTACGAAGCGTCCGCAATGTCACCGACGTTGACGACGAAATGATGCGGGTGTCGGCGGCCCGGGGGATCGGCTGGCGGGAGCTTGCCGACCAGGTGGTCCGCGACTTCGACCGGGACATGGGTGCCATCGACATCCTGGCGGTGGATGCGGCGCCCCGCGCCAGCCAGCATGTTCCGGCCATGGTTGACTGGATCTCGCGGATCGGAGAAGCAGGCATGGCCTACGCGGTCGACGGCTGGGTCTACTTCGAGGTCGCCAAGCTGCCCGCGTACGGGCATCTCTCCGGGCTCAGCGTGGAGGAGATGCTGCGCCTCTCACGCGAGCGAGGCGCCGACCCCGACGACCCCCGCAAGCGGGCTCCGCTCGACTTCGTCCTCTGGCAGCCATCGCGGAGCGGTGAGCCGAGCTGGACGTCGCCCTGGGGAGCCGGGCGTCCCGGGTGGCACATCGAGTGCTCGGTGCTCTCGACCGCCGAGCTGGGCACCCCCATCGACGTCCACGGAGGCGGTGACGACCTCATCTTCCCCCACCACGAGTCCGAGATCGCCCAGGCGGCCGGAGCCGGCATCTCCCCCTATGCGCGCCTCTGGGTCCACGTGGCGATGGTCGGGTACCGGGGCGAGAAGATGAGCAAGTCGCTCGGCAACCTGGTCTTTGTTCGCCAGCTCCTGGAGAGGGTCCCGGCAGCGACGGTCCGGCTGCTCCTCGCGGGCCACCACCACCGCGCTGCCTGGGAATACACCGACGCCGATCTGGACGCGGCGGAGGCCCGCCGCCGGCGCTATGCCACCGCCGCTCGAGCCCGTCCAGCCCTGGAGAGCGCGGAGGCCGACGGCTGGCGGGCGAGCTTCCTGGAGCGGATCGACGACGACCTGGATGCACCGGGGGCGCTGCAGGTCGCCGACCGGCTGGCCGATCGGCTCGCCGCGGGCGGGGCCGCGGGACCCGAGGACGGGGCGGCGCTGCTCGCTCAGCTGCTGGACCTCGTCGGCGCAGCCTCGGCGGTCCAGGCCGCCCGCTGACGCCGGCGCTCCGGACTGGCCCCCCGCCGGGCCGCTCAGCCCGGCCTCGCCGCTGCGGCAGCGTCAGCGCTGCTGAAGGCTCTGGTCGATGGCCCGGTTGGCCTGGACCGCGGCAACGATGTGCTTCTGGAAAAAGGCGTAGAAGAGGCCTCGCTGGCTCCGGTCCGTCTCCTCCGTGACCTCGATGCCCCGGCGGTGGCGTTCGATCCACGGTGGTACGCCCTCGGCGATCACCCCCGAGCCGACCCGGACCCGGATGGTGGTCTCCTCATCGTCGGAGACGAAGACCGCGACCACGAGGCGCAGCCCGGTGTGGTCAACCAGCTTCCAGCCACGCTCGTAGCGCCGGCCTCCGGAGCGATCCGCGTGGGTGGAGACCACCGGCTCCCGGACGAAGGTCTCCCCCTGCGTGGCGCTCTGCACCAGCGTTGCGGCCACGAAGGCGTCGAGATCGCGTGCCACCCAGTTGACCAGCGAGGGGGCGCGGTTGTCGATGTCGGGCATGCCCGAGGGATGGTCGAAGTAGCCGATGGCGGCGATCGTCCCGGCGTGCCGGCGGCAGTAGACGATCCCTCCCACGGTGGCCCAGTGATTGGGGCACCAGGCCGTGTCGCAGCGCCGGCCCCTCCGGTCGACGTAGTGGCAGAGCACACCGTTGTGGTTGAGGCAGCCCCGAGCGCGGCAGGCGAGGTCTCCCTCGGTGGCCGGAAAACGGGCGATCGGCGGCGAGGAGGAGGGCACCACCGAGGCCGACGCGAAGGGTGTCACCGGCGGAGGCGCCATCCCGGCCGCAGCCGGCGGGAGAGCCGCGGGGGGCATGCTGGACGGCGGTGGCAGCGGCTCCGAGGGAGCCGCTCGGGCGGGCGAGCCGGTCCCGTGGTCACCGCGACGGAACAGCGGCATCACCGCGTTCTGTGACGCGATCGCATGATCCCCATCCTACGCCGGCTCCGCCACCTTGCTGAGTGCGGCGCGGAGATGGCGCACCTCCTCCATCAGGGAGGCGAACTGGTCGAGGGTCAGGGACTGCGGGCCGTCCGAGAGGGCCTCGTCCGGGTTGGGGTGCACCTCCACCAGGAGGCCGTCCGCACCCGCGGCCACGGCGGCGAGCGCCATGGGCCTGACCAGGTCCCGGTGCCCGGTGGCGTGGGAGGGGTCGACCACGATGGGGAGGTGGGAGAGCGAGTGGATCAGGGGCACCGCGCTCAGATCGAGGGTGTTCCTGGGCGCCGTCTCGAAGGTGCGGATGCCGCGTTCGCAGAGCACGACGTCCGGGTTGCCATGGCTCACCACGTGCTCGGCGCTGAGCAGCCATTCCTCGATGGTGTTGGAGAGCCCGCGCTTCAAGAGGACCGGCTTGCCGGCGCTGCCGACCGCCTCCAGGAGGGCAAAGTTCTGGGCGTTGCGCGTGCCCACCTGGAGCATGTCGGCGACCGCCGCGACCTGCTCCACGTCGCCGGGGCTCAACACCTCGGTCACGACCGGGAGGCCAGTCTCCGCCCTTGCCTCGGCGAGGTACTCGAGGCCCGCCGCTCCGAGGCCGCTGAAGGAATACGGGGAGGTGCGCGGCTTGTAGGCGCCGCCTCGAAGCAGTGAGGCTCCCGCCCCCTTGACGGCGCGGGCCGTCTCCAGGAGCTGGTCCCGGGACTCCACAGCGCAGGGGCCGCCCGCCACCGCCAAGGGCGCGCCCTCCCCGATGCGCACTCCCCCGACGTCGACAACGGTCGGCTCGGGGTGCCATTCCCGCCCGACCTGCTTGTACGGCTTGCTCACCGGGACGGCGGCCAGGACCCCGGGAAGGCCCACCACCGCGTCCCGGATCTGTCCTGGGTTGCTTCCCAGGACCCCGATCGCCAGCCGATCGGTGCCGGGCAACTCGATGGGGCGGTACCCTCGCTCCCGAACGTGGCGGATGACGTTCTCCACCTCGTTCCGGGTGGCCTGGTGGCTCATCAGGATCAGCATGCGGGGATTCTCGCCCATGAGGCTCACCATTCGGGGCAGGAAGCAGATCGCCGCCCCCCGGCAGGCCGACCCCTACCGGCTCGGGGCCGATCTCCGCGTCCCGCTTGCGGCCCTGCTCGACCAAGACCCGGTGGCGAATGTCTTCCTGAGGAGCGAGCTGAGGCTGGGCGCGTCCCTCGACGGCTGGTGGGGGTTGGGGGAGAGGGGCCAGCTCCGGGCCGTGATGATGACCGGCTCCGTGGTGGTCCCATGGATTCCCAATCCCGGCGACATCCCGGCTTTCGCCGGGGTGCTCCGGCAGCACCTCCCCCGCCTCATCATCGGCCCGGCCCCGGCCGTCCGAGCCCTGGCCGCGTCGATCGCTTCCCGGCTACGACCGATCGAGGTCCGGGATCCCCAACCGGTCATGGTCCTCGACGGCTCGATACCGAGCCGGAGCGTGCCCATCCGCCGCGGCCGCCGCGACGATCTCGATCGCCTCACCGTGGCGGCCGCCGCGATGCATCGGGAGGAGATGGGCGTCGACCCGCTGGCGCTCGACCCGATCGGATGGCGGCACCGGATGGCGACCCTGATCGATCGGGGCTGGTCCTACCTGCTCGTCGAGGGCGGCGAGATCGCCTTCAAGGTCGAGCTCTCCGCCTGGACCCCGGAGGTGGTCCAGCTCCAGGGGGTATGGACCAGGCCTGAGCTCCGCCGCCGGGGCGTGGCCGCGGCCGCCCTGGCCGCGGTATGTGCCGAGCTGCTCGCCGAGGTGCCGGTCTGCTCCCTCTACCTGAACTCCTACAACGAGGCGGCCATGAGGCTCTACCGCCGCATCGGCTTTCGCCAGGTCGGGGAGTTCGCGACCGTCATCTTTTGATCAGGCCTGGAGCTGACACGGCCGGGGTAGGATGGGGCGGCCGTCCGGCGGGCCGGGTGCCCGAAACCGGGCGGCGGGGATGATTCCAGACTCAGGAACGGTTCTTTCATGCCACGGCCCGCGGGGGGAGACGGACGCTACATGGCGGGCCTGGACGGCCTCCGGGCCGTCGCCGTGCTCGCCGTTGTGCTCTATCACCTGAACGTCGGCTGGGCCTCAGGCGGGCTGCTGGGCGTCGGCGTCTTCTTCGTCCTCTCCGGTTACCTGATCACCGACCTGTTGCTGGCCGAGCGTGAGAGGGAGGGTGCCATCGCCCTCGGTCGCTTCTGGCTGCGCCGGGCGCGGCGCCTGCTCCCCGCACTCTGGGTGATGCTGGTGGTGGTCACCCTCTGGATCGCCCTCCTCGAGCCCTCGCAGCTGGCGGGTGTCCGTGGCGCCCTGCTCGCGGCCCTCCTCTACTTCAGCAACTGGTGGTACGCGTTCCAGCACGTCTCGTACTTCGCGAGCTTCGGGCCCCCCTCGCCACTCGGCCATCTCTGGTCGCTGGCAGTCGAGGAGCAGTTTTACCTCGTCTGGCCGCTGCTCCTCGTCCTCGCCCTCCGATTCGTGCATCGGCGCTGGCTGCTCATCGGCCTGGTGGTCCTGGGGGCCATCGCCTCCGCCTGGGCGATGGCCGCCATCTTCCAGCCGGGCAGCGATCCCACCCGCGTCTACGAGGGCACCGACACCCGGGCGTTCCAGCTACTCATCGGCGCCTCACTGGCCTTCGTCTGCCCGAGCCGCCGGCTCAGCGGGTCCATATCGGCGCTCCGGCGACGCGGACTCGATGCCCTGGGCGCGGTCGGGATCGCCGTCATCGTCGTCATGGTGATCGACACCAACGAATACGAGACGTTCCTCTACCGCGGCGGGATGGTGATCCTCTCGCTCGCGACTCTGGCGGTGGTCGCCGTGCTCGCCCATCCGTCAACGCTCCTCGGCCGGATTCTCGGCGCCCCGCCGCTGCGCTGGATCGGGGTGCGGTCCTACGGCATCTACCTCTGGCACTACCCGATCATCGTTCTCACCTCTCCCGTCGTCGGCACCGCCGGCCCGGTTCTGACCCTGGCCCAGGCGGGTGCGACCGTGGCCGCGGCGGCGCTCTCGTGGCGGTTCGTCGAGGAACCGATCCGCACGCACGGGTTCCGCGGCGTCTTCGCCGGCCTCACGGCTCCACGCTGGTCGGTGAGGGGTGTCCCGATGGGGCTCTGGGCCGGGGTCGGCGCGGTGGGGTTGCTGCTCGGGGCCTCCGGTCTCGGGCTGTCCGGGGCGGTGTCCGCCGCCCCCACGGCAAGCGTCATGTCGCTGCCGGCGAGCCTGGTCGTGGCACCGGGCCCGACCACCACCCCCGCTCCCGCCGTTCTCGGCCTGCCTCACGAGTGGTGCGGGCCATCGCCCACGACACCGGTCGCGGCCACCATCCCGTCGCCGCCCGCCTCACCTCCCGCACCCAGCTCGCTGGCGGTGACCGTCGTCGGGGACTCGATCATGATCGACGTCGCTCCGGACCTGCACGCCCTGCTGCCCAGCGCCTACATCACTGGGCAGGTTTCGCGGCCGATGTCGGCGCTCCCCGGTCTCCTGGCCCAGCTCAACGCCTCTGGGCAGCTCTACTCCCGCCTCGTCGTCGAGCTGGGCACCAACGGTCCAGGCTGGGATCCCAACCAGATTGCCGCCCTGCTGAACTCCCTGCATCTGCAGCAGGTGGTGCTCGTCAACGCCGGCAACGATCCCGGGCACCCAGATTGGCCCGCGATCATCAATCAGCAGCTTCTTCAGGTGGCCGCCGCCGTCCCCGGCATCACGATCGTGGACTGGTACACGGCGAGCGCAGGGCACCCGGAGTACTTCATGTGGGGCGACCTCTCGGGTGACGGAGTTCACCCGGGGCCCATCGGCTCCGAGGCCATGGCCGTCCTGATCGCCCAGGCGGTGGAATCCTGGCCTCCGCCGCCGTCGTCCGCTGCGTCGGCCAGCCCAGCCGCCTCCCTCGGGCCGCGCTGCCACGCGTGAGCCGGCCCCTGCCAGGAATCAGATGAGGTGCGCCTTCCAGGCGATCAGCACGGCGGCGGCGCGGTCACTGCAGCCGAGCTTGGCGAAGATGTTGCTCACGTGGGTCTTCACCGTGTTCTCGCTGACGAAGAGGCGCTTTCCGATCTGAGCGTTGTTGCAGTGCTCGGCCATCAGTCGCAGCACGTCCAGCTCGCGGCTGGTGAGGCTGTACTCGGGTGGGCTGTGGGACATGAGCGTCGGGTCGAGCAGTGATTCCCCGGCGGCGACCGCGCGGATGGCGTTGGCCAGCTCCTCGAGGCTCGCGTCCTTGAGCAGGTAACCGCGGGCCCCGGCCTGCAACGACGGAAAGATGTAGTCCTCGTTGCGGTAGGTGGTGAGCACGATGACCTTGGCGTCGGGGTCCTCGGCACGGATCCGCCGGATGGCTTCGATGCCGTCGACATTGGGCATCTGAACGTCCATCAGGATGATGTCGGGGTGGGTCTCGCGGGCTAGTTCGATGGCCTCCGCGCCGTCAGTCGCCCGCGCCACCACTCGGATGTCGTCCTCGACCTCCAGCATGGTGCACAGCCCGTGAAGGACCACCGGGTGGTCGTCTGCGACGAGGACCCTGATCACACCGGCACAGCCGTCTTGGACGTCGCGCCACCTGTCCCGGCCTCCGCGGCCACCGGCAGATCCACAGTGATGGTGGTGCCCCGGCCGGCGACGCTCTCCACCTGGAAGCTCCCTCCCGCGATGCGGACCCTCTCGGCCATGCCGACGATGCCGAAGGAGCCGAGCGGCAGCGCCGAGGTGTCAAAGCCGTGGCCGTTGTCCCTCACCGTCAGCTCGACGTGGTCGCCGAGATTTCGCAGCCGGACGGTGACCCGGGAGGCTCCGCTGTGGGCGGCGATGTTGGCGAGCGCTTGCTGGGTGATGCGGAGGAGTGTGACCTCCGACTGCGGTCGGAGCGCGGGCGGGGGCGCCATGTGTTCGGCCCGCAGCCTCGCCGCGATCCCGGTGCGGTGCCGGAACCGCTCCACCTCGTTCTCGGCGGCGGCGACCAGTCCGGTCGAGCTGAGGGGGGCCGGGCGGAGGTCCCAGACCGAGCGCCGAGCCTCCGCGAGGGCCGAGCGCGCCAGCTCTTGCGCTGACGCCAGGGCCGGGAGCGACCGGTCGGGATCACGAGTCACAAGGGCCTGGGCCGCCTCGAGCTGGATCACGATGCCCGTGAGCTGCTGGGCGAGAGTGTCGTGGATCTCGCGGGCGAGCCTGGCCCGCTCCTCCAGGACGGCCATCTCCCGGCCCTCGTCGGAGAGCCGGGCGGTGCTGAGGGCCAGCCCGACCTGGTTGCCGATGGCCATCAGCAGCGCTGTCATCTCGGGTCCGGGCACGCCGGTGGCGCGCAGACCGAGGGCCCCCAGCGGGCCGGCGCCCGTCCCCATGGGAAGCCCGATCAGGACCCCATCGCCGTCCTCTCGGGTGACCAGCTGGTTGCCGGTGATCGCCGCGACGGCGACCGCCTCCAGCTGGGGTGAGCGCTCATCCGGCTCCGCCCGGCTCGCCATCAGGCCATCCCGCCCGATCCGGTAGCCGCGGCCTCCGGTGGTGGACAGGACCGCCCGCACGGCGTCGAGCGCCCCCGCCAGGATCGCCTCGGGGTCCAGGGATCGGGTCAGCGAGCCGGCCAGCTCGTTGAGGGCGAGCAGCTCCTCGTTGCGGACGCTCAGCTCCGCGGTCCGTCTCGCCACCTTCTGCTCCAGCTCCCGGCTGGCGGCGAGGATCACCTCCCGGGAGGCGTTGATCTCCCGACGCATTCGCTCCAGGGAGTCCGCCAGATCGCCGACCTCGTCCCTGCCCTGAGGCGGCACGTTTTCATCGGTGTGGCCCTCGGCCAGCCGCTCCGCCGAGGCCGTCAGCGCCCGGACCGGTGCAACCACGAAGCGGGAGAGCACCGTGGCCAGGACGAAGGACACCAGCAGCAGCAGCACGACGATCCAGATGGCGCCCTGGACGATGCTGTTGAGCTTCTGGCTGATCGCCAGACTGAGAGCGTTCTTGTTGGGCTCGAAGTTCGCCTTGGGGGCGGAATCGACGAGGATCCATCCGTCTGAGCTCAGGGTGGGGACAGGGGCGACGAAGAAGAGACGTTCCACCCCCCCCACCGTCTCGTCGATCGGGGGAATGCCGGCGTCACCGTTCTCGGCGGCCTTCAGGGCGGCCAACAGGTTCGACCCGTCCTTGCCAACCGGCCGGGGGAGCTGGCCGCCGACCGGGAGGCTCCCCGTGAAGTCCTTGCCGGTATCCGACCCGGCGATCACCTGATTCCAGCTCGAGCTGCTGTGGCCGAGGAGGAGAGGGTAGGAGCCGGTCTCCGAAGGTGCATCGGAGATCTGGCTGGCGAATTGGGCGAGAGGCACGTCGGCCCCCACCACCAGGCCCTCCCCGACCTGGGCGTAGACGGTCACCACCCAGCGGTTGCTCTGGAGCAGGTTCTTGTACGGCACCGTCCAGCCCGCCTGGATGGTCGCGGCCGGCGTCTGGTTGGGGGTGGTGGAGCTGCCCAACCCGATGAGGAGGCTTGTCCGGATACCCTGGGGATTGCCCGCCAACCCCTGCACCTGGGGCACGGGGACGTCCCCCGGACTCACCCAGACAGCATTGTTGGTCTGGTCCATGATCCAGACCGCGTCGACCGAGCTTCCCACCTTTGCGACGTCGGCCAGCTGCTTGTCTGCGAAGCCGCTGAGGTTCGCCAGCTGCTCCGCCCGCGTCTGCACACCCTCGTTGCCCGAGGTGGTCCCGACCAGCAGCTCCGCAGACGTTGACGAGACGGTCGTGACCTCCCAGACGCCGTCTCCCACCTCCGAGTACGCGAGATCGTTGGTGGCAGCGGGCGTGCTGGTGGGAGCGGGGTTGACGGAGGGGGACGGGATCGCCGTGACCGTCGGACTGCTGGTGGCGGTGGGGCTGCCCGTGGCCGTCGGGCTGCCGGAGGTGCCGGAGCCCGCGGCTCCCGGTGACGGAGTGGGCGCCGCCGCCTTGGTGGTGGCCGTGGCCAGCGCGGCAGCAAGACCTGCCACCTTGCCCTGCAGCGCCTGCAGGTTGCCGTTGATGTCGGTGCTGGCGGTCCCGACGAGCTCGGTCTGGAACGTGTTCTCCTGGTTGGTCACGAGGCCGGCGACGGCGCTGTTGACGGTGCTCTGGGTGATCCCGTGCAGGTCGACCGCGGTGAGCACGAAGAAGGCGCCGGCGGGCACCAGGGCGACCACCAGCATGGCGGCCAGGAGCCGGTCACGCAGCCGCCGTCGGGGATTGAACAGGGACAGCGTCAGCCGAGGACGCTTCATTCCCACCTCACCGGACCGAGTCGATGATCAGCCCCGAGTATACGGCCGCCCCTCGGGCCACGAGAACGCGCCAATCGACGCGCCGTCTTGGAGCTCGCGGCACCCAAGCCCTAGAGTCACCGATGCGTGAGGAGATTCCCAGCAGCAAGCGTCCGCCGTCCGCGATGAAGCCGCGATGAAAGAGATCGCCGAGCTGGCCATCGATGTCGCCGTGTCCGGCGGCGCGACCTACGCGGACTGCCGCGTCGTCCAGCGCGGCATCCAGGCGATGACGGTCAAGGACGGGCGGTTCGCCGAGGTCTCCTCGTTCGAGGACGAGGGGATGGGCATCCGGGCGATCGTCGACGGGGCGTGGGGCTTCGCGAGTGTCGACCGCCTGGACTCCGACAGTCTCGGCGACGCGGCCCGCCTGGCCTGCCGGATCGCGCGGGCCTCGGCGCGGCTGCGCCGTCAGCCTGTGCGTCTCGCCCCTGCGCCCGTCGCCACCGGCGGGTACGTGACCCCGATGGAGCGTGACCCCTTCGAGGTGAGCCTCGGGGAGAAGATGGATCTGTTGATCAGGGCCGACGAGGCGATGGGGGCGGTGGCCGGGGTGACCACCCACGAGGCGTCCCTGGAGTTCGTCCGGGAGCACCGCCTCTTCGCGAGCAGCGAGGGGTCGCTGGTCGACCAGGTCATCGTCGAGTCTGGGGGCGGCATGGACGCGACCGCCACCAGCGACGACGACGTCCAGACGCGCAGCTTCCCCAACAGCTTCGGGCGCCATCAACTCTGCGCCGGCTACGAGGCGATCGCCGCCATGGACCTCGCCGGCAACGCCTCCCGGATCGCCGCCGAGGCGGTCGCGCTGCTGAGCGCCCCACCCTGCCCAAGCGGCAGGACGACAGTGATCCTCGACGGCACCCAGGCCGCACTGCAGGTCCACGAGTCCTGCGGGCACCCCACCGAGCTGGACCGCGTCCGCGGGGACGAGGCGGCCTACGCCGGGACCTCCTTCCTCACCCCCGACCTGCTCGGACGCTTCCGCTACGGGAGCGAGCAGGTGACGATCACCGCCGACGCGACCACGCCCGGAGGGCTCGGCACCTACGGATGGGACGACGAGGGGGTGGCGGCTCAGCGGACCGTCCTGGTCGATCGCGGCGTCTTCCGGGGCTACATGTCGTCGCGGGAGACCGCCGCCGACTACGGCTGGACGAGCAGCGGGGCGATGCGCGCCGACTCGTGGAACCGCATTCCCCTGATCCGGATGACCAACGTCAACCTCGAACCGGGCGAATCCAGCCTGGAGGAGATGATCGCCGGTACCGAGCACGGCGTCTACCTGGAGACCAACCGCTCCTGGAGCATCGACGACCGCCGCCTCAACTTCCAGTTCGGCACTCAGAACGGATGGGAGATCCGGGACGGCAAGCGCCTGCGCCTGGTCAAGAACGCGCTCTATGCGGGGCGGACACCGGAGTTCTGGCGGTCCTGCGACGCCGTCGCCGGGCCCTCCGAGTGGCGGCCCTGGGGCATCGTCAACTGTGGCAAGGGACAGCCGGGCCAGGTCATCCACGTCGGCCACGGCGCCGCCCCTTGCCGCTTCCGCGGTGTGTCCGTCAGGGCGTCGTCGTGATCAGCACCTCCTCCGCGGACGAACTCCTGGCTCTCGCCGACGCCATCCTCGAGCGGGTGGGACGCGACGGAGCCGAGGTGACGGTGGTCGAACACGAGGAGGCGCTCACGCGGTTCGCCCGCAACCAGATCCACCAGAACGTGGCCGAGAGCTCGCGCCGGGTCCGGCTCCGGCTCATGGGCGACGATCAGGTGGGGGTGTCCGAGATCCGCGGTGAGGTCGAGGACCTGCAGGGGCGGTTGATCGCCGCCGCCGAGGCGGCCCGCGAGCTGGCCCCCGCCGGCGATGTCACGCTACTCCCCCGCCCCGACGCCGGGTCGGACGGCCCCGTCGCCCACTCTCCCGCCACCGCCCTGTGCACTCCGGAATGGCGGGCGGGGCAGGTGGGGACTGTCGCCGCCGTCAGCGCCGTGGCCGGCTTCGAGGCCTTCGGGGCGCTCCAGACGTCACTGACCCACACCGCCATCGCCAACAGCCAGGGAGTGCGGCGCCACGCCGCGAGCACCTCGGCCAGCCTGATCTGCGTGGCCCGGGGGGAGAACGGCTGGGGGTACGCCGACCGCCACCACCATGACATCGGCCGCCTCGATGCGGAGCAGGTGGCCCAGGAGGCGGTCGAAACCTGCGGCCGCAATCAGCAGGCCGCGGCCCTGGACCCGGGCGTCTACCCGGTCGTGCTCTCTCCATATGCGGTCGCCGATCTGGTGGGGCACCTGGCCGATCTCGGATTCAGCGCCCTGGCCCACCAGGAGCACCGGAGCTTCATGCGCCCCGGAGAGCGGCTGATGAGCCAGTTGGTGAGCATCGCCGACGACGCCAGCCATCCCGACGCGATGCCGTTCCCCTTCGACGACGAGGGGGTGTCGACGCGGGGTGTCAGCTGCATCGAGGAGGGGGTCTGCCGGAGCTTCCTGCACGACAGCGCCACCGCGCTCCGGGAGGACGTCCCCTCCACCGGCCATGCCCTCCCCATGCCCAACACCTTCGGCCCCTGGGCACGCCACCTGGTGGTCACGGCCGGAGAGAGCAGCCTCGACGACCTGATCGCGGCCTGCGACCACGGGCTCTACGTCACCCGCCTCTGGTACGTGCGCGACGTCCATCCGCTCCGCACGATGATCACGGGCATGACCCGAGACGGCACCTTCCTGATCGAGAACGGGCGTCTGGGGCGCCCGGTCCGCGACCTCCGGTTCACTCAGAGCATCGTGGATGCTCTCTCCGACGTGAGAGGCACTGGCCGGGAGAGGTCGATCGAGCTGGACGAGAGCGAGCGCGCCCTGCTGGTCCCCGCCCTCGGCCTGGGCAGCTTCGCCTTCACTTCCTGAAGCCCCACGCGGCAGGCGGCGCGGGGACCCCTGTTCTTCTCACAGGGGCTCGCCGCCCCTCGGCGGCCCGGCTCAGCCGGGCTCGCCTCACCTGGCCAATGGAGGCGGCAGGCCGCGAGGGGACCCCCACATCTACAGGGGCTCACCCCGCCGCTAGATGCCGGGGGCGCTTGTTACCGCCGCGATGCCCCACCACGGCGGTGGCGCTGTTAGCGTCGCTGGCCGTGGCCGCAACTCAGCCTTCTACCGCTGCGACGCCGGCGGTGCAGCCGCGACCGGGCGCCCCGCTGTGGGGGCTCGTGCTCCGCCACCGCTGGGCGCTCGCCTTCGCCGCCGCGGTCTGCGCCATCGCCGTCCGCAACCTGGTCGGGCTGAGCACCACCCCCTCGGGGCTCTACGCGGACGAGGTCTCGATCGGCTACAACACCTGGACCATCGCCCATTTCGGAGTGGACGAGCACGGGGCGACCCTTCCCCTCTACTTCCAGGCCTTCGGGGAGTGGAAGAACCCCGTCTACGTCTACGCACTCGTCCCCTTCATCTGGCTCTTCGGTCTCACCACAGCGGTGGTCAGGACGCCCGCCGCACTGTTCGGGATCCTCAGCGCCATCGCCCTGGCCGGGTTCGCCCGGAGGGCGACCGGTTCCAAGGGGGTGGCGCTGGCCACCCTGCTGATCGCGGGGGCCGCCCCGTGGTTGACGCTCCTGAGCCGGGTGGCGTTCGAGGTCTCGTCGATGGTGGCGTGCCTTGCGGTGATGCTCTGGTGCCTGGCGCGAGCCATGGAGGAGCCCACCCGCCGCCGGTGGTTCGGCTTCGCCGGCGTGGCCCTCGCCCTCGGCGTGTTCGCGTACACGGTCGGGCGGCTGGAGGGTGCGCTCCTCGCCGCGGCCGTGGTGCTCTGCTTCGGCGGCTGGCGGCTGCTCCGGCGCCTCGATGCCTTCATCGTCGCGATGCTCGCTGCCTACCTGCTCCTCGCCCTCTGGGCGATGCGGCACCCCGGCCAGCTGACCTTCTACTTCAACTCCATCAGCATCGCCGCCGGTCACCCGCCGCTCTGGACGGTGGTGGGGCGCTTCGCTGGCAATATGGCCGCCTATTTCGGCCCCGGGTTCCTCTTCGTGAGCGGGGATCCCAACCTGCGCCAGAGCACCGGTTTCGGGGGGGAGCTGCTGGTCGCGACCCTGCCCCTGCTGGTCGCCGGCATCGTCGTGTGCATTCGGAGGTGGCGGGAGCCGCTTCCCCGTTTTGTCCTGATTGGGCTGGTGCTGGCCCCCATCGCCGCCGCGCTCACCAATGAGGGGACGCCCCACGCGCTCCGGGACGCCACGGCGCTGCCCTTCTGGATCGCGATCACCGCCTATGGGATCGACGGGCTCCGGCCGCTGCTCGGCAGGCGGCGGGCCTGGAGGGTGGCGGCCATCGTACTGGTGGTGGCCGTTGCGGCCGAGACCGCCCTTTTCACCGTCGACCTCTACGGCGGCTATACCACGCGATCAGCGATCTGGTTCGGCGGGCCTGAGATGGCGGCGATCAGCCGGGCCCACGCGATCGCCGGCGACCACACGGTCTGGCTCTCCGCGGAGCTCAAACAGCCCTACATCTACGCGTGCTTCGTCGCGCTCCCGCCCCCTCCCGGCCATGCCGTGGGGGGTGCCAGCGTCGACCTCGAGCTGGCCGAGGCCGGGTTCCGGGACATCTCCGGATCCGCCGCGCGGGCCCCGGCCCGAACCGGCGACCTCCTCGTGCTCGGCCCCGCGGAGACCCCGCCGCCGGGCTCCGTCCCCGTCTTCAACGAATCGGAACCTGAGGTGTCCGGATCCGGAGCTGGAGTGACAGAGGTCCTAGCTGTCAGGGTTTGGCGGGCCGGCTGATCGGTCGCGGCCGGGTCCCGGGCGCTATGCTCGCTCCGCCGTGGCCCCACGAGTCTCCCCCGTCGCGCCGATCCGGAAGGTGCTGATCATCGAGGACTACTACGCCCTCGCCGACATCGAGTCGCTGCTCTGCACCATGGAGGGCCACGAGGTCAAGGTGGCCAAGACCGGCGACGAGGGGCTGGCCGCCGTCGCAGAGTTTCACCCCGACCTCGTCCTGCTCGACCTCATGCTCCCCGGCGAGCTGACCGGGACCCAGGTTCTGGAGCGGATCCGGTCGGACCACGGCCAGACCCCCAAGGTCCTGGTGGTCAGCGCCCTGGTCAACCCGGCGACCGCGGCCCAGCTGGAGGCCTTCGGCAACGTCCAGACCCTCGCCAAGCCCTTCAAGATCAAGGACCTCAGCGCCCGCATCCAGGCGATGCTGACGCAGTAGCGCGAAGTTGGGTCTTGCCAAGACCCGCTAAGACGCGGAACATACCGCGGCAACCGGGATGGCCGCCATGGGGATGGGAGTTCCCGGCTCACGCGAGGTAGGCAGTCATGGCTACAGCTGTTGACCTCGGACTGTCCACGCTGGTGTCCGACACCGGCGCGGCCCTGGGAGGATAGGCAATGACGGCCGTCACCCAAGCCGGAGGTCCCCCGGGGGGCGCCGTCGACGAGGGCTTGAAGCGCGAGGTGGGCTTCCTGGGCCTCATGTGGGCCTCGGAGGGATCGATCATCGGCTCCGGATGGCTGTTCGGAGCCCTGACCGCCACAATCCTCGCCGGCCCCGCCGTGGTCTTCTCCTGGATCATCGCCTCGCTCATCGTCATCCTCCTCGCCCTCATCCACGCCGAGCTGGGCGGCATCTTCCACGTCAGTGGTGGGACCAGCCGCTTCCCGCACTACGCCTTCGGCAGCCTGGCCGGAGCGTCATTTGGCTGGTTCTCCTATCTCCAGGCCGCCACCGTCGCCCCGGTCGAGGTCCTCGCCACCGTCCAGTACTTCTCCACGGTCTCGTGGGCGTCCGGCTGGTTCCAAATCGACCCCGCAACGGGTGCCGGTACCTTGCACGGTGTCGGGATCGTGGTGGCGCTCGCCCTTCTGGTGGTCTTTGCCGCCATCAACCTGGCGGGCATCAAGTGGCTCTCGAGGAGCAACACCTGGGTCACCAGCCTGAAGGTCTTCGTCCCGATCTTGGCCATCGTGGTGCTCGTCACCACCCACTTCCATATGGGCAACTTCACAGCCCTGGGTGGATTCTTCCTCAAGGGCGCCAATGCCCCCATGACGATCATGAAGGCGATACCGGCCGGCGGCATCGTCTTCTCGCTGCTCGGTTTCGAGCAGGCGGTGCAGCTCGGCGGTGAGAGCAGCAACCCGCGGCGGGACATCCCCCGCGCGGTCATCGGGGCCACCCTCATCGGGGCTCTGATCTACGTCCTCGTCCAGTTCGCCTTCATCGGCGCTCTCGCTCCGGCGACGCTGGCCCACACCTCGACCATCGCCGGCCAACACATCGCGGCCACCTGGGGGAATCTCGGAACCAACAACGTGGCGCTTGCTGCCTCCCCGTACGCCACCCTGGCGACCATCGCCGGACTGGGCTGGCTCGCGGTGATCCTCCGGATCGACGCGGTGATCTCCCCCGGGGGGACGGGGCTCATCTACAACACCACCACCTCACGCCTCTCCTTCGGTCTCAGCAAGAACGGCTTCGTGCCCCAGGTCTTCGAGGCGACCAGCAAGCGAAACAAGGTGCCGGTCTTCGGCATCATCATCGCGGCCATCGTCGGCGCCCTCTTCCTGCTCCCCTTCCCGGCGTGGAGTGCGCTGATCGGCCTGGTCACCAGCGCGTCGGTGCTGATGTACGCGGGTGCGCCGCTCGCGCTCGGTGCACTGCGCCACTCCAAGCCGCAGCTCCGCCGTCCCTACCTGCTGCCCCTCGCGGCTGTCCTCTGCCCGCTGGCCTTCGTCTGCGCCAGTGAGATCGTCTACTGGGCGGGCTGGTCGACGTACAGCACCCTGATGGTGGCCGTCGCCATCGGGTACGTCCTCATGCTCATCTCGGCCGCCTTCAAGCTCAACCCCAACGCGCCCAAGATCGACTGGATCGCGGGGGTCTGGATCTTCCCGTACCTGATCGGGATGGGTGTCATCTCCTTCTTCGGACAGTTCGGCACCGGGGGGATCATCGGAGGAGTCGGTCCGTTCAAGAACTTCATGGTTGGCGGCACCGGCTTCATCCCCGGGGACGTCGGCATCCCCTTCTGGTGGGACCTTGCAGTCGTAGCCGTGTTCAGCCTCATCGTCTACTACACCGCGATGCACTTCCGCC
>CABEBF010000216.1_pt1 | contig 18612 bp, 18 predicted proteins | sample 3132511 | NCBI WGS metagenome assembly CABEBF01 (sample SAMEA5534345, study PRJEB31848) | metagenome | biome: tundra; feature: field; material: soil | place: USA | collected 2013-05 | depth 0.45 m | reverse complement strand
GACGGCCGGCTCAGGGTCCGTGTGGACCCGTCAGGCGGCGTTCAGCTCGTGGATGAGGCGGAGTCCGACAAGCGTCAGGCGCTCGTCGACGGCGTGGACCCCGGGGATGAGGCCGGCCATCAGCGGGGCGAGGCCCCCGGTGAGGATCAGCTTGGGCTCGCCCTCCATCTCGCGACGCATCCGGACGACCAACCCCTCCACGAGGCCGGCGTAGCCGAGGACCAGGCCGGCCTGCATCGAGGCTCGGGTGTTGCGCCCGAGGACGGTCTCGGGTGCTGCCAGCTCGACGCGCGAGAGCCGGGCCGCCCGCTCCACCAGGGCGTCATGGCTGACCATGAGACCGGGGGCCATGGCGCCGCCCAGGTAGTCGCCGGCGGCGTCGATGGCGTCGACGGTGGTGGCGGTCCCGAAGTCGCAGATGATGGCCGGACCGCCGTAGAGGTGCTGGGCGGCGATGGCATTGGCGATCCGATCGGCTCCGACCAGCGACGGGTCGTCGTAGTGGATGCGGATGCCGGTCCGGACCCCCGGCCCGACGATGAGAGGGGGATGGCCGAAGCGCTGGCGGGAGAGCTCGTCGATGCTCCGGGAGAGGTCGGGGACCACGTTGCTGACCACGACCGCCGATATCGCCTCCGGCTCCAGCCCGGCCGAGCGCAGCAGGGAGACGACGACCAGCCCCAGCTCGGCGCCGGTCGCCCGGGGCTCGGTGTGCAACCGGAAATCGGTGACCAGCCGGCTCCCGTCGAAGACACCGACGACGGTGTCGGTGTTGCCGACGTCGATGGCGAGCAGCATCGAGGCCGATTGTGACGCGCAACGCCGGGGGCGCGCGACCACGGCATGAGCGGCGCGACGGGTAGGATCGGTGCCGCAGTGAAACGCGTGCACCTGGTGTGTGACAGCACCGCCGACCTCGGCCTCGCCTACTACCCCGCCCACGACGTGGAGGTGGTCCCGCTCAGCATCATCTTCGGGGAGGAGCAGTTCCTCGACCAGTTGGAGATGTCGACCAGGGAGTTCTACCGGCGGATGCGCGCCGGCGGGCCCCACCCACAGACCTCCCAGCCATCGCCGGGGGTGTTCGCGGAGGTCTTCGAGCGGCTGGGGAGTGACGGCGGCGCCGTGGTCTGCACCACCATCTCCTCCGATCTGAGCGGCACCGCCGGCTCGGCGACGCAGGCGCGCCAGTCCCTGCCCGACCTCGACATCCGGGTCGTCGAAACGAAGTCCTGCGGGCCGGCCCACGGTGCCGCGCTGGCCATGGCCGTGGCCATCCGCGACCGGGGCGGCAGCGCTGACGCCATCGTGGCCGCCATCGACCGGCTGAAGGCGGCGCAGCGCCTCGTCTTCACCGTCGAGAACCTCGAGTACCTCCGGCGCGGCGGGCGCATCGGCGCCGCCCGGGCGCTGCTCGGCACCGTCCTCAGCATCAAGCCGATCCTCGCCTTCATCGACGGCAAGGTGCAGGTTCTCGACCAGGTGCGCACCTATCCCCGGGCCCTGGACCGCGTCGTCCAGGAGCTGGCCGCGGCCGTCCGGGTCTGGGGCCGGACCGTGGCCACGTTGGCCCACGCCGACAACCGCGAGGGCGCCGAGGCGCTCGCGGCCAAGGTGGCGGCCGTCACCGGGGAGCCCCCGCAGATCGTCGAGGTCGGCCCCGTGCTCGGCTGCCACGTCGGGCCGGGCGCCTTCGGCCTCTTCTACCATCCGGCCTCGGCGGTGCAGACGTGAAAGGCACGTGACCCGGATGGCGGGATCGCCGCGCTTTCGACAGGTCCCGAGTGCCAGACGGTTAGGATCGGACCCTCAGTGAGCCTGATCCACCTCGTGTGCGACAGCACCGCCGACCTCGACGCCGCCTACGCGGCCGCCCACGAGGTCGCGGTGGTGCCGCTGCGGGTCTTCTTCGGCGACGAGGAGTTCCGTGATCAGGTGGAGATGTCCACCGCCGAGTTCTACCAGCGGATGCGCGCCGGCGGGCCTCACCCCCGGACGTCCCAACCGCCCCCGGGCGACTTCGCCGCGGTCTTCTCCCGGCTGGGGGCTGATGGCGGCACCATCATCTGCACCACCATCTCGAGCGACCTGAGTGGAACAGTCGGCTCGGCCCTGCAGGCGCGCAGCTCCCTCCCCGATCTCGACATCCGGGTGATCGACACCCGATCGGTCGGCCCCGGCCACGCCAACGCGGTGCAGGCGGCCATCGCCGTCCGGGACCGGGGCGGCGGAGCGGACGACATCGTCGCCGCCCTGGACCGTCTGGTGGCCACGCAGCAGCTCGTCTTCACCGTGGAGACCCTCGAGTACCTCCATCGCGGCGGTCGGATCGGCGGCGCCCAGGCCCTCCTCGGCACCGTCCTCGACATCAAGCCCATCCTCGGCATCCACGACGGCAAGATCGACGTGGTCGAACGGGTGCGCACCTACCCGCGGGCGCTGAAGCGCCTGGTGCAGGAACTGGCATCCATGGTCCCCGAGTGGGGACCGACCAAGGCCGCGGTGGCCCACGCCGCCAGCCCCCAGCACGCCGACGCGGTCGCTGCTCAGATCGCGGCTGTCACCGGTGAGCTGCCCACCATCGTGGAGGTGGGGGCGGTGCTCGGCTGCCACGCCGGGCCGGGCGCGTTCGGCCTCGCCTTCCACCCGAAGTCCGTCCTCGACGGCTGAGCGCCGCGGGGGTCCGGCCTGCGCGTGCCGCGTGCCGGACCTGGAACGCCGGTGATAGGATGCTGGTCGGGCGCCCAATCAATGTGAAGGGAGGACCGCTGATGAGCCTCGCGGTGACGGACCCGGCGGCAAGAAGCGTGAGCGGCCGGGCGGCGATCAGCCGGCGACGGCGGGGCGAGATCGTCCGGGCGGCGGCCACCGTGCTGGGCCGCCAGGGCTGCGCGGACACCTCGATGAAGGAGATCGCACGCGAAGCGGGCGTCGCCCCCGGTCTCCTCCACTACTACTTCGAATCCAAGGACGAGCTGCTGCTGGCAGTGGTCGGGGAGCTCGACCGGCAGATGAGCGAGGCGGCGGCGGCGGCGGTCGCGGGCATCGACGACCCCCTGGAGCGGCTCGTGGCGGCGCTGGACGCCGCCGCCGACCGGTGCGCGCGCCGCCCGGAGCTGTGGCGGGCACTGCTCGACGTCTCGATGTTGAGCCTTTCCAATCCCGCGCTCCAGGCTCGCTGCCAGGAGTTGAGGACGCACTTCGCCTCAGGTATCGAGGCCGAGGTGCGGGGAGCCCTGGGGCGGCTGCCCGCCTACTCGCTGGTGGCCCCGCGCGACCTCGCGGGCGCCATCGCAGCGGCCATCGAGGGGGCTGCGGTCGCCGCCCTGGTCGGGGGCCGCGACACCACCTCGTGGGTGCAGGCGCTCAAGGTGATGGTGCTGTCGGTCGTCGTCACCGCCTACGTCACCGCCGGCCAGGACCCGCCCGTCGCCCGGCTGGCCCAGCTGCTCCGGCCGCGCTGAGATGCGCCGCCGCGATCTCCGCTGTCCGAGTGGCTGCACCGGGGGTCGTTTCGAGGCGCTCAACGCCCCGGTCTACGTCGACTCGCAAGCGCGCTACCTGGAGCACGACGACAGCCTCGCCGCCTTCGTCTGCGCGGAGTGCCAGTCGGTGGCCATCGACCTGATCCAGGCGGCCGATCTGATGCAGCGCGATGAGGACGTCGAGCCCCAGGTGCTGGTCTGCCCCCAGTGCAGCACCCAGATGCTGCCGCCCCTCGACGACGAGCTGGCGCCCTTCGTGGAGTGCCCGATGTGCGAGACGCGCTTTGCAGTCGAGGAGGGGATGCCACACCTTCACGGCACCGCGTTTGACGCCGGGGAGGAGGCGTAGCTCCAGGAGTCGGCGGGCAAACCTCCACGCCGATGCCATCATGGGCCGGCTGTGCTCGAAATCCTCCGGGCGCTCCTGACGCGCCGCCTCGAACCCGCTCACCGACTGCTGCTCGGCCAGCTGGTGATGTTCACCGGCATCGCCGCCCTCTTCCCCGTCGTGCCCCTGTACGTCCGCGCCCACGGCGGCAGCTCCGCCGACATCGCCCTCTTCGTAGCCGGCCCCCTGGTGGCGAGCACGCTGGTCCAGCTGCCGGCGGGGCACCTCGTCGACCGCATCGGGCGCAAGCCGGTGCTGATCGGAAGCCGGCTCCTCTACGCGGCGCTCTCCGGCGGCCTCTTCCTCAACCTGGGACCGCTCTGGCTGCTGGCCCTGCTGCGGGTCGGGCAGGGAGCGAGCGGCGGCGCCTACGTCCCCGCCCTCCGCGCCGCGCTCGCCGACCTCACCCCGCCCGGGGAGCGCGGCCACCGCTACGCCCAGCTCCAGGGCTGCGAGATGGTGGGGCTGCTCCTCGGGCCCGCGATCGGCGGGGCCATCGCGCTCTGGGAGTACTCGGGGATCTTCGCGGCCTCAGGCGTCGCCGTTCTGCTCGGCATCGGGGCGGTCATCCGGATGCCCGAGACCCGCGGCGCCGACATCGCCGCGTCACCACCCGCACCGGCGCCCTCCGCGACGCGGGACGGCTCTCATGCGCCGGCCACGACTCCGGCTCCGGCCACCCCGCCGGCACGGCGCTGGTGGTGGCTCCGCCCCGCGCTGCTCGTCCCGAGCCTGGCCCTGGCGGCAGCAGGAACGATGTTCAGCATGTACGACGTCGTCTGGCCGCAGTTTCTGAATGCGCGCGGCTATGACAGCCTGGTCATCGGGCTCTCCATCTCCTTCTTTGCGGTGCCCATCCTCCTGCTCACCGGCAAGGCCGGCCGGCTGAGTGATCGCGCCGATCGGCGGCTGCTGGTGCCCGCCGCGCTCTGCGTGGTGGCCGGATGCGCCTCCACCTACCCGTGGCTCCGCAACATCCTCCCGATCCTCGCGGTGGGAACGGTCGAGTCGCTCGCCGTCATGGTCGTGGAGCCATCCCTCTTCGCCGTCATCAGCGAGTCGACGGCGGCCTCACTGCGTGGCCGGACGATGGGCCTCGGTGGCCTCTTCGAGGCCGGCGGGGGTGCCTTCGGAGCCGGCGTGCTCGGTGCCCTCTACGGGATCGCCGAGCCTCTCCCCTTCCTCGGGGGCGCCACCGTCTGCCTGCTGGCGGCGGCTGTGTGCGCCCGCGCCCTCCCCCGCCATCGCCCCGCGGGAGCGTCACCCGACCTCCGGCCGGCCGGCATCGCCCGAGCCGAGGTGGACGTCGTCTGAGCCGGCGGCCGGGCATGGGGGCGCGGCAGCGACGGGCGGGGGATGTGCAAACCTGGCCGCCGCAGGGACCGCACGCGTGCGCCGGTGCGAGCCCATTCAGGAGGCGGCCATGTCAGTGATCGACGACATCCAGGACGAGAACCTGATGCTCGCGTCCCGCTACGACGCGCGCGCTGGCTCTCTCGACCAGATCCCCGCCCGGCACATCGCGGTGGTCGGCTGCATGGATGGGCGGCTCGACCTTCCCGCCATCCTCGGGCTGCAGATCGGGGACGCCCACGTCATCCGCAACGCGGGCGGCGTCGCCACCGATGACGTCATCCGCTCGCTGGTCGTCTCCCAGCGCATCCTCGGCACCCGGGCCGTGATGCTGGTCCACCACACCGGCTGCGGGATGCTGGGCTTCCGCGATGACGAGCTGAAGGCGCAGATCGAGCAGGAGACGGGTGTCAGGCCGCCCTTTGCCCTCGAGGCGTTCTCCGACCTCGATGCCGACGTGCGGCAGTCGGTGAATCGCGTCCGGCTGAGCCCCTACCTGCCCTACCGGGACGAGGTGCGGGGGTTCGTCTTCGATGTCCACACCGGCCGCCTCCGGGAGGTGTATGCGGGTATCGCGGCGGGCGGCTGAACGGCGCTCCGCAACCCCCGGTTCCGCAACCCCCGGTTCCGCAGCCCGGGGCCCGGTGAGCCCTCAGCTCGACGCGCCGTCCCCGGTCACCTCGACGGCCTCGGCGTCTGCGTTGACCACGACCCGGGCGCCGAGTGGCGCTGAGAGGACGGTCGTGAGCTGGGTGATGTAAGCCGCATCACTGCAGCCCTCAGAGCTCGGCGGAGGATGGAAGTCCTCGTCCACGACGATGGCGACGGCGGTGTCCGACGACTCCACCTGGAGGCTGTAGCTGGCCTCGCACGGGCCCGATCCGGACTCCCACCCGCCCGTGTCCACCGTGAGTGTGCGCCCGTCGGCGCCGAGCTCGGCGCCACCGGCAAGGGCTGTGCCGGACGGCGAGCTGAGAGCGGCGGGTACGGAGTAGATGCTCGCGGGGGCCACGGCCAGCACCGCCTCCGATCCCGAGACGCCGCCGAAGGTGAACTCCCAGCTCGGGAGCTGGTAGGGGCCGCGATCGCTCGTGAAGGTGGCCGTGCCCAGCTGAACCGAGCTGGTGTCGAGCCAGGTGGTGGTGGGAGGGTCATACGTGCCCGGTGTCGGCATGAACTCCGCGAACGCCGCGGCGGGGGTGATGAGCGGGTAGCCGTCCGCCTCGCCCGGATTCGTGGGCCAGGCCACCGGCGGGTGGATCTGGCCAAGGAAGAAGGCGAGCTTGTCGTCGCCACTCGGAAAGGCGAAGCCCGGCGAGTTCACGGTCTGGTCGTCGCCGCCCAGCACGATGAGCGGCCGCGGCGAGGCGTTCACCGGGAAGCCGGCCCACGCGGCGAGCACCTCCTGGAGGGTCAGCTGGTCGGCGGCCGATGGGGATGCCAGGGTCGTGGGCGACGGGGACGCCAAGGTCGTGGGCGAGGGGGACGCCCCCAAGGAGCGGGCCGGCACCCCGCAGCCGGCCAAGGCCAAGGAGACGGCGACGACCAACGCTCCCATCCCGCTGGCGTGCCGGATCCTCACACCCTTATTACGCCGCCGCGGCCGCCGTGGGACAAGCAAGTCGGAGCGGCTCAGGCGAGCCCGGGCGGCATCGGCGGGAGGAGCGCGACGGTGGCGCCAATCGGGCCGGCGTCCTCGCCGGGATTGCGGCCCCAGTGGCGGGAGAAGCGGCCGTCGAAGCCGATCACCCGTCCCCCCTGGCGCACATCCGGGCCGTTCTTCCAATGCGGTGTGTGGCCATGGACCACGCGCCGGGCGCCGAAGCGGCGCAGATGCTCCTCGAGTCGCGCGCGGTCCTCGAAGGCTCGCCGCCCGATCAGGTGGCGGAGGAGCAGAACCACCCCGCCAGGCTCCTGGCTCAATAAACCGGCCGCAGCCCGGTTCACCGCTTCCACGCTGTCACCCAGGGCGGAGTAGTCGTCATCGTCGGTGTGTTGGGCCAGGGTGCCGTCGTCGAGGAGCAGCATGACCGGCAGCCGGCGCAGCCAGGCCTCCATCTCCGCGTCGTCGGCGAGCGCCTCGAGGTCGGCCGGGTCGCCGCGCCGCCGCTGCCAGACGGACTCGAGCAGCTCGCCGTCGCGCGCCCGCAGCCGCGCCCCGCCGACGCGCCGTTCCTCGATCAGCGCCAGCACCAGCAGGTCGTGGTTGCCCAGGATGGCTCGGCTGTGGCGCCGCTCCATGGCGATCCGGGCCGCCTTGTGGCCACCGGCCTCCCCCGGCCGGCCACCGGTGAAGAAGTCGCCGAGGAAGACGGTCTCCACCTTGTCCTCGGGGAAGGCGGCCAGCGCGCCGGCCAGCCGCTCGTGGTCGCCCTGGACGTCCCCGACGATGAGGACCGGCAGCGTCATGGGCTCAGGCCGCCGGCGGTCAGCCGGCGAGCGCCGCCGCCAGCTTGCGAGTGCGGGAGACAGCCGCCGTGGCCCGGCTGAGGGCGCGGGCGACCGTCCGCGGGCCGGGCCCGCCGGGCAGCTCGCGTCGGCGCAGCGCTGCGTCGACGTCGAAGAGCGCCACGACCTCGTCGTCGAATCGATCGGAGAGCTCCCGCCACTCCTCGACGCTCATGTCGGCGAGCGTCCTGCGCGCGGCGACGCAGCGCCGCACCGCGGCGCCCACCAGGGCGTGGGCCTCGCGGAAGGGCATCCCGCGCGCCACCAGGTGCTCGGCGACGTCGGTGGCGAGCAGCATCGGATCGGACGCCGCGCGGCGCATCGCCGCCACGTCGAAGACGAGCCGGCGGACCACGTCGGCGAGGATGCCGAGCGTCCCCAGGCTCGTGTCAACGGCGTCGAAGAGCGGCTCCTTGTCCTCCTGGAGGTCCCGGTTGTAGGCGAGGGGCAACCCCTTGAGGACGGTCAGAAGCGCGACCAGGTCGCCGGTCACCCGGCCCACCCGGCCCCGGGCCAGCTCGAGGACGTCGGGGTTCTTCTTCTGCGGCATCAGCGAGGAACCGGTGGCGTGCGTGTCGGGCAGCTCGGCGAAACCGAACTCCGCGGTGGTCCAGAGCACGATCTCCTCGGCCAGCCGGGAGAGATGGACCATCAGCAGCGCGCAGGTCGAGACCAGCTCGACGGCGAAGTCGCGGTCGGAGACGGCATCCAGGCTGTTGGCGCTGAGCGCCGCGAAGCCGAGCGCGCGCTGCGTGCTCGCGCGGTCGATGGGCAGCGTGGTGCCGGCGAGCGCGCCGCTGCCGAGCGGCATCACATCGCAGCGCCGGTACCCGTCGCCCAGCCGCTCGACGTCGCGCTGGAGCATCTCCACATACGCCAGCAGGTGGTGGGCGAGCGAGACGATCTGGGCCCGCTGCGTGTGGGTGTAACCGGGGAGCGGGGTGGCCCGGTGCTCGGCGGCGCGCCCGAGCAGCGCCTCCTGCAGCCCGGCGCAGCCGAGCATCAGGTCGACGGTGCGGCGCCGGCACCAGAGGCGAAGGTCGGTGGCCACCTGGTCATTGCGGCTGCGACCGGTGTGCAGCCGTCCCGCGGCCGGACCGATCAGCTCGTGAAGGCGACGCTCCACCGCGGCGTGGATATCCTCGTCGGCCGGGTCCACGGTGAACTCGCCCCGCTCCAGCTCGCGGCCGACGGCGCGCAATCCGGAGAGGATGGCGCGGAGGTCACCCGCCCCGATGAGGCCGACCTCGCGGAGCATCCGGGCATGGGCGATCGACCCCTCGATGTCCTCGGCGTGAAGCCGGAGGTCAAATCCGAGGCTGCTCGTGTACTCCTCGACCCCCCGCGCGGTACGGGTTCCCAGCCGGCCCTCCCAGACCTTCGAGGGGGCGTGCCGTGCCGGAGCTGGGTCCTTGCGCTTGCCCCGTGCCATCAGCGCCGCTTGACCTTGCGCTCGAGACTGAGGGGCACGCTGTCCTCCAGAGCTCCCTGGATGCGCGCCTGGGTCCGCAGCGGCAGACCGAACAGCTCGATGAAGCCGCGGGCCGCCGAGTGGTCGAAGGTGTCCTGCCGGCGGTCGTAGGTCGCCAGCTCCTCGCGGTAGAGGGAGCCGGGCGCGCGCCGGCCGGCGACGCTCACGGTGCCGCGCCAGAGGCGGAGCTTGACCTCGCCGCTCACCGGCTCCTGGGTCACGGCGACGAAGGCCGCGAGGGCGCTGCGCAACTGGCCAAACCAGAGCCCGTCGTAGACCAGCCGGGCCCACTCATCGCCGAGGCGGCGCTTGAGGTGGAAGACGTCCCGCCCCAGGGTCAGGGTCTCGAGAGCGGTGTGGGCGGTGTGGAGGACGATCGCCGCCGGCGCCTCGTAGATCTCGCGGGACTTGATCCCCACCAGGCGGTTCTCGACGTGGTCGATCCGGCCGATCCCGTGGGCACCGGCCAGGGCGTTGAGCCGGGTGACCAGGACATCGCCCGTGAGCCGCTCGCCATCCAGGGTCACCGGGATGCCGTGCTCGAAACCGAGGGAGATCAGCAGCCCCTCCTCGGGGGCCGCGTGCGGATCCACGGTCCAGGCGAAGACGTCCGGAGTGGGCTCCTGCCAGGGATCCTCCAGCGGGCCGGCCTCGATGCTGCGCCCCCAGATGTTGGCGTCCACCGAGTACGGCGACTCCTGGGTGACGGGCACCTCGATGCCGTGCGCACGAGCGAATTCGATCTCCTGTGGGCGACCCATCTCCCAGTCGCGGACGGGGGCGACGACCTCCAGCTCCGGTGCGAGGGCCGCGGTGGCGACGTCAAAGCGGACCTGGTCATTGCCCTTGCCAGTGCAGCCGTGGGCAATCGCCTCGGCACCCTCGTCCCGGGCGACGTCGACCAAGATCTTGGCTATCAGGGGCCGGGCCAGGGCGGTGGCCAGCGGATAGGCGCCCTCGTACATCGCGGAGGCGGCGAGGCTCGGGAAGCAGAACTCCTCGACGAAGAGACGGCGCGCGTCGACGGAGTAGGCGGCCACCGCCCCGGTGCGCAGGGCCCGGTCGGTGACCTCCTCGATGTTCTTGGCCTCACCGATGTCGGCGGTGCAGGTGATCACCTCGTAGCCGAGCCGCTCCTGGAGCCAGCGGATCGACACCGAAGTGTCGAGACCACCGGAATACGCGAGGACGCAGCGCTTGGGCTTGCTCACCGGACACCTCCGTGACCGCTCGAGTGATTGCCGTCCAGGGCGCGGGCAGCGGCCGGCCCCCCGCCCATCGCCTCGCGCAGCCGGTCGGCGAGGTGGCGCGCGCCGGGCCGGGAACGGACCACGACCAGGACCGTGTCGTCGCCCGCGACCGTGCCCGCGACCTCCTCGAAGTGCGCGGAGTCGATGAGAGCGGCCACCAGTGGGGCGCTGCTCGGGCGCGTGTGAACGATCCCGATGTGCTCCACGAACTCCATGGAACGGACATGTTCGCGCATGACCGCGCGCAGCCGGGTGTTCACCGGTGAGGGCTCCTCGCTGTCACTCGCGGCGACGTAGCGGAGACCGTCCGGGTCGTGGACGCGGGCCAATCCCAGTTCCCGGACGTCCCGGGACACGGTGGCCTGGGTGGCGTCGAGGCCGCGGCGGCGCAGCGCGGCCACGATCTCCTCCTGGGTGCGCACCTTACGGTCCCGGACCAAGTCGAGGATGGCCTGCTGACGCTCCGCCTTGGCGGCGGGAACGAGGACGGAGGTGACGTTCACGGCTTCTTGCCCTCGGGCGCACCGGCCCCGCTCGCGGCCCCACCGGCCACCAGCAGGAAGGCGGCGGCGAGCCGCTCGACCGCCTCGTCCGCCTGGGCATCGCTCAGGATGAGCGGCGGGATCAGCCGGAGGGCCGAGGCCCCGGTCGCATTGATGAGCAGGCCGCGGCGCAGCGCGGCCAGGACCAGCTGCTGGGCCACCGGCTGGGTGAGGACGACACCGAGCATCAGGCCGCGACCCCGCACCTCAGCGATGGGCGCGCCCCCCTCTGCGAGCTGGAGCAGACCGTGACGGAGCCGCTCGCCGACCCGGGCAGCGTTCTCGACCAGCCCCTCGCGCAGGATGGCGTCGATGACGGCGGCCGCCACCGCGGTCACCAGGGGCCCGCCCCCGAAGGTCGAGCCGTGGTCGCTCAGGGTGAAGATGTCGGCGCGCGGCCCGGCGAGGACGGCGCCGATGGGAAGCCCGCCACCCAACCCCTTGGCGACCGCCATCACGTCGGGGACGATCCCGGCATGCTGGTGCGCCCACCACTTCCCGGTGCGCCCCATCCCGCTCTGGATCTCGTCGAGGATGAGCAGGAGGTTGCGCTCGTCACAGAGCCGGCGCAGGCCGCGCAGGGTCTCGTCGTTCATCGGGACGACCCCGGACTGGCCCTCGATCGGCTCCATGAGCACCGCCACGGTGCTGTCGTCGATCGCGCTCTCGACCGCGCCGAGATCGTCGTAGGCGACGTGGATGAATCCGCGCGGCAGCGGCTCGAACGGCTCGCGGTAGTGGCGGTTCGCGGTGGCCGCGAGCGCACCCATGGTGCGTCCGTGGAACGCGCCCCGCGCGCAGATGATGGTGGACGCGCCGTTGCGGTGCAGCTTCCCCCACTTGCGGGCGATCTTGATGGCCGTCTCGATCGCCTCCGCCCCGCTGTTGCAGAAGTAGACCCGGCTCGGGAAGGCGGTGGCCACCAGCTTCTCCGCAGCATCCAATTGGGGCTCGGAGAAGTAGAGGTTGCTCAGGTGGATGGCGCGCGCCGCCTGCTCGACCAGAGTGCCGACCACGGCCGGATGACCGTGACCGAGCACGTTCACCGCGATCCCGCCGGCCAGGTCGAGGTACTCCTGCCCGTCGACGTCGGTGAGGATGCAGCCCTTTCCTGAGCGCATCGCCACCGGCTGAGGCGCGTACGTGTGCATGAGCACGGTGGCCGCCCGCTCCGCGATGGCGGAGAAGGCCGCGCTCACCTCGAGAGCCGGTTGGCTCACCGGGTCACCATGGTGCCGACGCCCTTCTCGGTGAGCAGCTCCAGGAGCAGCGAGTGGGAGACGCGGCCGTCGATGATGTGCGAGGCCCTGACCGCGTCGAGGGCGCGGAGCGCCGCGCGCACCTTGGGGATCATGCCGCCGTGGATGGCGCCGCTCTCGATCAGCCGGTCGGCGGCTGCCGCGTCCAGAGCGCTGATCAGCTCCCCGTCGTCGCCGCGCACCCCCTCGACGTCGGTGAGCAGCACCAGCTTGGTCGCCTTGAGCGCGACGGCCAGCTCGGCGGCCACGGTGTCGGCGTTGACGTTGTAGGCATCGCCGTCGACGCCCAGGCCGATGGAGGCCATCACCGGGATGCGCCCCTGGTCGAGCACGGCGACGATCGGTTCGGCGTTGACCTGGTCGACCTCACCGACGAAGCCGAGGTCCTGCTGGTCCTCTGGACCCCGGGGACGGACCAGCAGGGTGGGCCCGTCCTCGCCGCTCATCCCCACCGCCTGGCCACCCAACCGGTGAATGCGACTCACCAGGTCGGGGCCGATCTTGCCGGTGAGGACCATCTTCACCACCTCCATGGTGGCTCCGTCGGTGACCCGCAGCCCGTTGACGAGCTTCGGCTCGATGCCGAGCCGCTTCTGCCACGAGGAGATCTCGGGACCACCGCCGTGGACCAGCACGGGGCGCATGCCGACAAAACGCAGCAGCACCACGTCCTGGAGAAAGGCGTCGAGGTCTTCCCCCATCGCCGCCCCGCCGAGCTTGATCACCAGGGTGTGGCCGGAGAAGCGACGGATGTAGGGCAGCGCCTCGACGAGCACCTCTGCCCGCCGGATCCGCTCCTCCATGGTCTCGACTTGGGTGGTCATGGGATCTGTGTGCTCATGTGGTGTACTCCGCATTGATCCGTACGTAGCCGGCGGTCAGGTCGCATCCCCAGGCGTGGCCGCGCCCGTCGCCGGCACCGAGATCGATGTCGATCTCGCTCCGGGGCTCGCGCAGCGCGGCGACGACCGGGCTCAGGTCGGTGTCGAGCGGGGCGCCGTGCTCGAAGACGGTGGTGCCCGCGAAGGTCACCCGGACCCGGTCGAGGCTGAAGCGGGCACCGCTCCGGCCGAGGGCGGCGACGATCCGCCCCCAGTTGGGATCGGCTCCGTGCACGGCCGTCTTCACGAGCGGGGAGACAGCCACGGTGCGGGCGGCAAGGCGCGCCTCGGCATCGTCGCGAGCGCCGGCAACCATCACCCGGAAGTGCTTGGTGGCGCCCTCCGCGTCCGCGACCACCTGCTCCGCCAGCGACTCGCAGACGCCCAGGAAGGCCTCGCGGAGGGCCTCGAAGCCGGGCCCGCCCGGCACCAGCGCCGGGCCGCCCGCGGCGCCGTTGGCGAGGGCGAAGAGGGTGTCGTTGGTGGAGGTGTCACCGTCGACGGTGATCGAATTGAAGCTGGATTCGGCGACCTCGGTGAGCAGCGCCTGGAGGTCGGGTGCGGCGACGTCGGCGTCGGTCGTGACCAGGGCGAGCAGGGTCGCCATGTCGGGGTGGATCATCCCGGCACCTTTCGCCATCCCGCCCACACGGTGCTCCACGCCGTCGACGAGGAAGGTGGCGCTCGCCATCTTGGGGACGGTGTCGGTGGTCATGATCGCCCGGGCCGCCAGCTCACCGGCATCCCGGCTCTGGCTGCGTGCGGCGGCGCGGAGGCCGTCAGCGACCCGATCCATGGGCAGCGGACGGCCGATCACACCGGTGCTGCAGACCAGCATCTCGACGGGGTCGCGGCCCAGGGCACCGGCCGTCAGGGCGCACATCCGGAGCGCGTCCCGCAGCCCCTGGGCGCCGGTGCAGGCGTTGGCGTTGCCGGCATTGGCGACCACGGCGTGGATCGGCGTCCCCCGGCGCAGGGTGAGCTGGGAGATGATCACCGGCGCGGCCTTGACCAGGTTCTGGGTGAAGACGCCGGCGCCCGCGCAGGGGCGGTCGCTCGTCACCACCGCGATGTCGGCGCGGCTCATCTCGCCGTCGCCGCGGATGCCGGCAGCCGCCGTCCCGGCGCTGAAGCCGCGCGGGGTGCAAACGCCGATGCCCACCGCGACGTCCATCTCGGAGTCTTCCGTCTCGGGAGCGGCCATTCCGGGGGCACCCGTCTCCGGGGCGCCCGCCTCGGAGGCCTCCGTCTCGGAGGTGCCGGTCTGGGTCACGGCCACTGCGACGACACCGGCAGCCCGGCGGTCTCGCCCAGCCCGAAGCGGACGTTGGCCGCCTGGACCGCCTGGCCGGCGCCTCCCTTGACCAGGTTGTCCTCGGCGACCGTGACCACCGCCACCCCGTCCTGGTCGGTGACGTTGACCGCAGCCGTGTTGCTCCCGGTCACCGACTTGGTGGCGGGGGACACCTCGTCGTAGCGGAGGAAGGGGTTGGCTGCGCAGAGGCCGCGCATCAGCTCGGCGACATCGGAGACGCGGCGCCCGGCGACGGGGTGGAGGTAGGCGGTGGCCAGGATGCCCCGGGTCATGGGGATCAGGTGGGGCACGAAGGTCAGCCGCACCTCACGACCGGCCGCCGCGTTGAGCTCCTGGATCATCTCGGCCTTGTGGCGGTGGCCGTCCACGCCGTAGGCCCTGACCGATTCGTTCACCTCCGAGAAGTGGAAGCCGAGCGACGGCGACCGGCCTCCGCCGCTCACCCCGCTCTTGGCATCGACGACCACCTCGGGCTCCACCAGCCCCTCGCGCAGCGCGGGGAGCGTGCTGAGCAGGCTGGCGGTCGGGTAGCAGCCCGGGACCGCCAGCAGGTTGGCGGTGGCGATGGCCTCGCGGTGGAATTCGACCAACGAGTACACCGCCTGCTTGCAGAGGTCCGGGGCGGGGTGCTCCAGCCCGTACCAGCGCGCGTACGCGGCCGGGTCGGTGAGGCGGAAGTCGGCGCTCATGTCGACTACCACGCGGCCGGCGCCGAGCCACTCCCGGGCGTGGGCGGCGGCCACCGTGTGGGGCAGGGCGGCGAACACCACCTCGACGTCGCCGACGTCCATCCCGCCCTCGACCTGGAGGGTCACCCGGCTCCCCGGGACAGCGGCGGCGAAGGACTTGCCGGCCGAGCTGCGGCCGAGGAGTCGCGTGAGCTCGATGCCGGGATGCTGGTCGAGGATCTCGACGCACTGGGCGCCGATGTAGCCGGTCGCCCCGCAGACGGCGGCGCGGATCACGGAGGCGGGCATGGTCGGGGGATTATACGGGTGTGATGCATGTTTATGCAAGCCGCGGCCCAAGGGACGAGCCGGGACTGGGGCTGTCAGGGGTGGCCGTCACCGGCCCCGACGACATCGGCGGCGGTGACCTCCAGGCCGGCCGCCGGACGTACCAGCCAGGCCGCGCCTGGGACCCCGCTGACCGCCGCGAGGGCTGCGGCACAGGGTGCGGCGGCCGCCTCGTCGACGAGCGCGACCACGCTGCCGCCGAAGCCGGCGCCGACCAGCCGGGCACCGTGACATCCGGGAATCTGCCGAGCGGCGGTGACCATGGCGTCGAGGCGGGGGGTGCTCACCTCGCAATCGCGGCGCAGAGATTCATGGCTCTCGTTCATGAGCCGCCCCAGCGCCGCGACGTCGCCGGCTTCCACCGCCCGGACGGCGGCATCGGCCCGGCGGGTCTCGGTGGCGATGTGGCGGCCGCGGGGTCGAAGCCCTGGATCCAGCTCCCGCCAGCGCTCGCCGATCTCCGGACAGGTGGAGACACCGAGAGCCGCGCAGACCTCCTCCGCCGCCTCGCGGCGGCGCCGGTACTCCCGGCCTCCGACGTCGTGGCTCTCTCCGCTGGCCGCCACCAGCAGCGTGATCCGCGGCCACGGCCAGGGGATGCACCGCATCGCATGGCTCGCGCAGTCGAGGGCGAGCACCTCCCCGGGTTGGGCGTGGACGATGGCGCGCTGGTCCAGGTCGCCGCAGGGGATGCCGGCGATGTCGCGCTCTGCGGTGAGGGCGACCGCCACCAGCTCCTCCGCCGTCATCCGTCTCCCCGCGAGCCGGAGGATGGCCACCACTCCGGCCAGCGTCACCGCCGCCGAGGAGGCGAGGCCGGCCGAGGCGGGCAGGTCACCGGCCACGGCCATCTCCAAGGGAGGGACGGTGATGCCGCCACGATCGAGGGCCTGGGCCACCGCGAGCAGGCGGTCGCCGATGTCGCCCGCCATCACCGGCTCGCGGCGCTCAACGCGCTGACCGAGTCCGGTCACCCGCCACCACCCGTCGCGCGAGGGACGCGCCGCGACCGTCAGCCGGAGGTCGACGGCCATGCAAGCGACGTGCCCCCCGACGTAGTCGACATGTTCCCCGACCAGGGTGACCCTGCCAGGGGCAGTGCCGGTGGAGACGGCGCCCCCGGGGCCGAAGGCATCCTCCAGGGCGCGAGAGGCGGAGCGAGCCGCGCCGCCGTCCTGGGTCACGTCGTCGGGGCGACGCTGGAGTGGCCGGCGACGGGAAGCCCGTGGATGCCGAGCCGCCGGTGGCGGGCGCGTTCGATGTTGACGGCCGCGCCGATCAGGGCCAGGTGGGTGAAGGCCTGTGGGTAGTTGCCGAGAAGCTCCCCGGTCGCGCCGTCCGCTTCCTCTGCCATCAGTCCGAGCGGCGATCCGAGGGCGAGCAGCCGCTCGAAGCGGCGCTGGGCCTGCTCCACCTCGCCGCTGTGGGCGAGGGCGTCGGCCAGCCAGAAGGAGCACATCAGGAATCCCCCCTCCGCGCCGTGGGCGATGCCGTCGTCGGTCTCCTCGGGGCGGTAGCGGCTGACCAGCACTCCCTGACCGAGGTGGCGGGCGATCGCCCGCACCGTGGTGACGATGCGCGGATCGCGATCGTCGAGGAAGCGCACCTGGCCGGCCCGGAGCATGGCGGCGTCGACGGTCCTTCCCCCCAGGGTCTGGGTGAAGCTGCGCAACCGCCGGCTGTACCCCTCCGCCGTCACCCGCCGGTGGATCGCCCGGCGCGCCTCCTCCCAGCGCTCGCGATCGCACGGCAGTCCGAAGCGCTCGGCGAGCCGCAGACCCCGGTCGACGGCGACCCAGCACATCAACTTGCTGTAGGTGTAGTGGAGCTCCCGGCCGCGGCTCTCCCAGATGGAGGCGTCGGGCAGCTGCCAGCGCTCGATGGCCAGGTCGACGACCGCGTGCAGCTCCTTCCAGAGCGTCTGGCCGATCTCTCCGCCGAAGCGCACGTAGAGATAGGCGCTGTCCAGCAGCTCGCCATATACGTCGAGCTGGAGCTGGTCGACGGCACCGTTGCCGATCCGGACCGGCGCCGACCTCCGGTACCCGGTCCAATGGCCGAGCACCTCCTCGGTGACCTGCGTGCTGCCGTCGACGCGGTAAAGGTTCTGAAACCGGCCGCCATCGCCTATCCCGGTGGTGCGCAGCCAGCCGAAGAAGCCATCGGCCTCCTCGTGGAGGCCGAGCTGAAAGAGGCCAAAGAGGGTGAGGGAGGCGTCCCGCAGCCAGGTGAAGCGGTAGTCCCAGTTTCGCCGGCCCCCGATCGCCTCGGGAAGGGAGGCGGTGGGTGCGGCCACGATGGCGCCGGTGGGCGCGTAGATCATCAGCTTGAGCGCAAGGGCGGAGCGCCAGACCGCCTCGGGATAGGCTCCGGCGTAGCGGACCTTCCCGATCCAGCGCCACCAGTAGGCCTGGGTCTCGCGCAGCAGGCCAAGCGCCCGCTCCACGGTCCAGGCACTCTCCGAGGTGGTGCAGTCACCACGGGCATGCTGGCAGCGGAGCGAGAGGGCGACCGCATCGCCCGCGTGCAGGGTGAAGCCGCCGGTGCCACCCCGGATCTCCGCCGTCGACACGACGCAGAAATGGAGTCCGCCGGCGTCGCCGTGGAAACGCCGGCCCTCGGCCTGGAACCCGGCGGGGGAGCGCCCATAGTCGGGGCGGGGCGCGATGAGGTGCTCCATGCTCACGCTGCCGGTCAGGCAATCGACGATGCGGACGATGCGTGGGCGGGGATGGGGACGCGCGTGATGCCCGATGGTCTCCTCGTCGACGGGCATGAAGTCGACGACCTGGACCCTGCCGGTGGGCGTGGAGAAGATGGTCCGCAGGATGTTGGTGCGGTCGTCGTAGCGCTGCTCGGCCCGGTACGCGCCCCGCGGCCGGAGCTGCCAGTGCCCACCATCGCGCGCGTCGAGGATGCGACCGAAGAGCGATGGCGAGTCGAAACGCGGCAGGCAGCACCAATCGATGCTGCCGTCGACACCAACCAGCGCGGCGCTGCGGCAGTCGCCGATCAGCCCGTAGGCCCCGATGGGGAGGTAACCGCCGGTACGGTCGGTCCCCTGGATCATGGCGCGGTCGACCCGGCTCCGCTGACGCCGATCCAGGGCGGGGTGAGGCGAGCGCGGCTGGGCCGCGCCGCGTCCATGGCGGGGTGAGCCGAGCGCGGCTCTGCCGCGCCGGCGAGGGGCGGCGAGCCCCTGTG
>CABEBF010000205.1_pt1 | contig 19144 bp, 21 predicted proteins | sample 3132511 | NCBI WGS metagenome assembly CABEBF01 (sample SAMEA5534345, study PRJEB31848) | metagenome | biome: tundra; feature: field; material: soil | place: USA | collected 2013-05 | depth 0.45 m | reverse complement strand
CATCCCCGCCAGCATCGCCGCCTACTCGGTGGTGGGGGAGCGGGATCAGGGCACCCTGGAGCCGCTCTTGACCACGCCGGTGCGACGAGGCGAGATCCTGATCGGCAAGGCGCTGGTCGCCGCCGTGCCCGCGGTCGGGATCGCCTACATCCTGTTCGCCCTGGCGGTGATCCTGGCCCACTTTTTCGCCGGCAACCCCACGGTGGCCGCGACTCTGACCGAAGGCTCGCACATCCTCGCCCAGGCGCTGTTCGCGCCGCTGCTCGCCGTCTGGTCGATCGGGGTCGGCACCGCGATCTCGGCGCGATCCAGCGACGTGCGAGTCGCGCAGCAGCTGGGGACGCTGGCCAGCCTGCCGCCCCTTGCGGTGACTGCCCTGGTGTCGTTCCAGATAGTGCCCCTGGGTGTGTGGACGGCGGTGGGGTTCGGACTCGGATTGCTGGTCATCGACATCGCCATGTGGCGGGGGGTCGTGGCCACGTTCGACCGGGAGCGGCTGATCACCGGCTCCCGTGCCGCGAAGACAACGGGCGTGGGCCCCGGCGGCAGCGTCGGGCCGGGTGAGGTGCGGCGGATCCGATTCACCGGAGGGACTGACGTTGGGTGAGGCGACACTCAGGCTGAGGCGGATATGGAGCGGCGTGGCCATCGGCGGGCAGGGTGAGACCTGGAACATCACCATCGACGGCATCGTGGCCGGCACCATCGCCCACCAGGAGACGGTCGAGGTCTCGGTGCCGCCCGGGCATCACACCCTGCGGCTCGGCGCCGGTCGCCACGTCAGCCCCCAGCCTTCCTTCGACGTGTCCGCCGACGAGGTGGTCGAGTTCCACTGCCACGGCCCGAGGTTCTGGCCGCAGATGGTGGCGGCGCTGATCAAGCCCGACCTCTGGATCACGCTCAGAAGAAGCTGAGGAGGCGGATGCCGAGATGCGGCGCGCTGGAACCTCCGAGGGCTTCGAGGTAACACTCGTCAGAGGAGGCAGGCGCAACTCATGCCCATAGCTTCGCGAGCCGCAGCCATGGTGGCAGGCATCCTGGGTGGTTCTGGCACCCACGTCGTCCAGATCATCATCGGCATCGTGGTGGCGGCTGCGCTCATCGGCTTTCCCTGTCGTTCTTCCTGTCGCGTCCGGGCTCGAGGCGGTGGCGGTGACGTCCGCGCCGCTGGCCGCGGCTGTCAGCCAACACGACCGCCGGTATCGATTGCGCGGGCATCCAGGCAGTGCGAGACGTCCGACGCGCGGTACGACGAGATGCGATGCATTCAAGCGTAGGAGGATCGACAGTGGGTGAGGCGACGCTGAGGCTGTCAAGGGTTTGGAGTGGGAACGCGGTAAGTGGAGTTGGGAGTGGCAAGAGCGAGAGGTGGAACATCGCGCTTGACGGGAGGGTGGCTGGGACGATCGCCTATCAGGAGACGGTCGAGGTGTCCCCGGCGCCCGGTCGTCACACGCTGCGACCTGGTGAAGGTCGCCATCTCAGCCGGCCGCGGACCTTCGACATCGCGGAGGACGAAGTGGTGAGCTTTCGGTGCCACGGCCCCAGGTACGGCTGGCCACAGCTCCTGGCGGCACTCGTCAAGAGCGATCTCTGGATCACCCTCAGGCGGGAGTAGCGATCGGGTAAGCCGGCGGTGCTGGACGACCAAGCGCAGCGCCTTCCTGGGCGCACTCACGCCGTGCGTCCTGGGAGAGTCGGGAGCACAGGAGGTCGCCGGCGATGTCGTCAGGGCGGCGAGACGAGGCGCAGCGCTTGCTCGCGAGCGTCCTGATCTGGCAGGCTGGCGCGCAGAACTGCGTCGGCGGCCAGGAGCTGTGCGCGCTCGACCCGCTGGTCCAACCGACGGTCGAGCCCGTCGATCGCCCTCCTGATCGCGCGCGCGTACTGGTCGCCCTGCCGGGTGAGTTCGGCGCGCACGAACAGCGCGAGCCGGCTCCGCCAGCCGAGATCGACCACCCGGGCGTTGTCGAACCCCGCCCCAGCCAAGAGCCTCTTCCTGTCCGGGTTCGACGACGATCTGCACCAGACGTTCGGGCCCCTTGAAGCGTCGGCGGAGGGCGAGGCCGCCTCCGACGAGCCGCCGAGTCTGCGCCTCTTCCGGCCCGCGGCGCGGCACAGGGACCTCTACCGCGTGTTGGCTCGAAGGCGAGGCGCGTGGCCGGTGGTCCGCCGCCGGATGAAGATCGTTCCTACCGCCCGTCCTATTGCTTCTGGAGCCTCGCCGGACCCTTGAAGCAAGTGTCGGCTATAGGCACGGATGGCGAAGCAAGTGCACCAAGCGAATTCAAGAAGGCCTATGCGAACGACGAAAGTCGAAGGCGCTTGCTTTGGGAGCAAGAGGTCCCCAGTTCGAGTCTGGGCGCCCCGACGAGGGCCATCTCCAGGGCAGCCATGGCCATCTGGGCGCGACGCGGCGAGGAGCTCGGAGCCCTCGTCCACCACTCCGATCGCGGCGGCAGTAGCTGGCGATCCGCCACACCGAGCGCCTCGCCGACGCCGGCGCGGTGACCTCGGTGGGATCCGGGGGCAACTCCTACTACAACGCCCTGGCCGAGTCGTTCAACGGCCTCAACAAGGCCGAGCTGATCCGGAAAGGCGGCCCCTGGACCGGGCTCGACGACGTGGAGTTCGCCACCCTCGAGTACGTCGACTGGTTCAACCACCGGCGGCTACACACCGAGTTCGGCATGCGCCCGCCGGCTGAGTTCGAAGCCGAGTACCCTCACCAGGAGCAGGCCCCGATGGCCGCTTCCCAATAACCGGAGCCTCTATGAAACCCGGGGCGGTTCAGACACAGAATCGCGTTGAGAGTATCGAGCAGCCGTCGCTCACCACGCCCGCTGGGCGACATGCTGGCGCCGACCTCCTTCGCGTCCTAGCAACAATCGCCGTGATCACCATCCATGCCTGCGCATGGTTCGCATCTGCGTCAACGCTGGATTCCGCCCCCTACCGGGTGTTTGCAACCCTCTCCGATTTTTCGGTTCCAGCATTTGTGGTTCTTGCTGGTTTCCTGCTGGCTCGCAGATACAGATACACCACTCCCGGACTATCGTTCGTGTGGCGGCGTGCGCGCAGAACCATTGTTCCGTGGCTGATCTGGGCGCCTATCTTGTTCGGCTTTACGTTGAGCACAGGACAAGTCGCGAGCAATTCTTCGTCCGTATGGGAGTGGTGGGCGTCAGGCGGAGGTCATCTCTATTTCTTGCTGATTATACCGCAGCTGTACGCACTGTTTCCAATATGGCCACGACGGCATCGGCTGCCCATTGCGTGCGCGGCGCTCGTTGTGCAGGTTTGCCTATCCATCGTTCGACTATATGGACCAACGACCTCCTCTTGGTTCGACGTGGTGACGATTTGGTATGGCTTTCTTCTGTTTCCTTACTGGATTGGGTACTTTGCAATTGGAATTGCTATGGAAGAGCTCATCGCAAGGTTGCGGCAACATGGGGGCGCCTTGTGGCTAGGGTTATTCCTTACTCTAGGTGGCGGATGGTTAGTGCTGACCATGACGTACCAGGATGCCCCAAATGCTGCGTACGCGCATGGCACGGGAGCATTCATTACACCGTTCCTGCCGATCCTAGTAACCGGCCTTGCCATCCTCCTTCTGGCATGCCCTGGGGCAATGACGCGGGGCTGGGGAGCGTTGCGTCGATGGGTACGGGTTGTCTCCAGATACTCTCTTGGCATCTACATCGTCCATCCGATCATCCTGTATGCCGTCGCCATGTGGCTAAACCATTTGCTCTTCGTGGACGTCGTGGATGGCCTCATTGGCTTCGTTTCGCTCGTTGGGATAACGCTGGCTCTAAGCATCGCGCTCTCGGCGTTGATCGCGAGGACACCGCTAGCATTTGCGCTGGGAACAGAGCAGCGGTAACTGCGACTAGATCCGTTGCAGCTGAAATTGTTGCAACAGTAGCCACATTCTCAAGGAGGCTCGTTCGCTCCCCTCGCCCCCGTTGGAGCCCATCGTGCCCGGCAAGGGTCACTCCCGGCAGCTCAACCGAGGCGACTTGAGACCGTGGACAGCTTCATCGCCGACATGACCGTGGCGCTGGACACGGGTCACCTCAAGACGGCAGCGGACCTCGGGTCACGGGTCCATCGTCGCGGCGGCGGCTCGCCGGGAACGGGAGGCGCCGCGCGCTTAGCGCAATCATTGATTCTCTCAAGCAACTATGAGACGATCCTGGGATGGGCCCTGATCGAGCCGACGTCGAGCGCATGGTGGTCGCCCTCTTCACCCTCAACGCCGGACTCGACCGGGCCCGGCGTGATAGCCCAGGTGCGGGCAGGCTGTCCGTGCTCCAGGTCCTCACAGCCCCCGAGGGCGAGCGCCCCTCAGATATCGCCCACACCCTGCAGGTGAGCCCATCCCTCGTCACCCGGCACGTGCAGGAGTTGGAAGGGCACGGCCTTGTGGCGGTGACGCGTGATCCCGCCGACCATCGGTCGTGCTTGGTCTCCCTCACCGCCCGGGGGTACGAGGAGATGCGCCGGCTTCAGGAGGTCGGCGTGGCTCGCTTCGTAGCCTTCGTGGCCGACTGGGACGCCTCGGACGTGGTGACCCTCACACGCCTCCTCGAGAGGCTGGAGGTCGACAAGCACGCCACCGCCGAGCGCGAGACCAGACGCTCACGGCGCCCCCGGTGGGCTGAGGAGTCGGCAGCGGAGTCGCTTTGAATCCGACCCTCGATCGATCCGCCCGCGCCACGCGCCGACCCTTCCTGCACATGCCCGTGCCGTGGGTCTTCGTGATCGCCTATCTCCTCGGGGTGGGCCTGCAACTCCTCGTCCCCCTCACCCCGCGTTCGCAGACACTTTCACTTCTGGTCAGGTTTGCCGGCGTAGCACTCTTCGCTGCGGGCGCCACGATTGCAGGGTGGGGACTGGTCATCTTCCATCGGGGGGGACCACCACCACTCCGGGCGAGGCTCCGGCGATCCTGGTGACAGCGGGCCCGTACCGATTCACTCGCAACCCCATGTATGTGGGTCTGGTCCTCGCCTACCTCGGGGAGCAGGGGATGCTGCTCCAGGTGTGGCCCCTTTTGCTGCTGGTCCTCACCGTCGTGTACGTCAACTGGTTCGTCATCCCCGTCGAGGAGACCTCACTCCGATCCTTCGGGCCGGTGTACGACGCATACCGCGCTCGGGTGCGTCGATGGATCTGACCCTGGTTGCGGAATGAGCGGGTGACCAGCGCGGCCGGACTGGGACTGGAGCGCCGGCGCCGGCCCCAGGCCCTGACCTGGGGAGTCATCGGTCTGCTGGCACAAGTGGTCTTCGCAGCCGGATGGGTGATCGCCGAGACCTGGCAGGGGCCGAGGTACAGCCCCGTGACGGACACGATCAGCGACCTGCAGGCGGCGACCGCTCCCCACGTCTGGTTCCCGGTCCTCTGCTTCGCGCTGGGAGGTCTCGGCACCTTCGGCTTCGCCCTCTTCGGGTTGCGTCCTGCGTTGGCGGGTGTGAGCTGGGCTGCAGCGTGGAAGATCGGTCTCTCCGGCCTCGCGCTGGGCAACTCCTTCCCCCTGATCCCCTGTCAGCTCTCGGCACATGCGTGCACCGCGACCAGCCAGCTGCTGAGCGTCGGCGGTCTGACGGACGCGCTCCTCAGTGGGGTGGCCCTCTGGGTGCTGGCGATCACGCCTTTCCCCCTTGCGCGGCGCGTGACCTCGCTGCCTGGCTGGAAGAGTCTGAAGCCGATCCTGCTGGTCGCGGGCGTTGTGACGCCGGCTCTCTACGGCCTCCTTGCCATCGCACTGTTCACTGGTGCCGCGCAGGGCATCGCCGAGCGGGTTCTGGTGGTCGTCTGCCAGCTGTGGATCTGCCTGCTCGCCGGCAACCTCATCAGGGTGTCGTTCGCCGAACGCGCCGGGTAGCGCTGCCCCGCTGCGGGGAGAAGCGGGGAGGTCAGCCGGGATCGTGAGCCGCGGTCAGCCGGATCACGGGGAGCTCGCGATCGGTCTTGGTCTGGTAGCCCGTGTAGCGCGGGGCGATCGCCGCGACCTTCCGGAGAGCCTCCGCGCGTGCCTCCCCGCGCAGTGATTCTCCGACCACGCTGACGGTGCGACTGCCGACCTGCACGGAGACCTGCTCGGGGTGGCGTGCCATGTTGAGAAACCACGCACGATGAGTGGCGGCACCGCCGTTGGACGCCACCACGAGCCAGGCATCCTCGCCGTCCGGGAAGCCGCCGAGGATCACGGTCCGGCGCAGCCCTGTCCTGGCCCCCACGGTGGTCGGAAGCAGCGCCGGAAAGCCGAAGGTCCGCGGCTGCTCGGGACCCCGGCTGCGACGATAACGGGAGATCTGCATCCTCATCACCGGACCGAAGAGGAACTGGAACACTGCACCGGGGCTCCGCGCGCCCCGCGTGTCGCGAGGTGGCACTTCGATCGTCATGATCCGTCCTCCTCGTGAGTGAGGCTCGGAGCCTCGGTGAGCAATGTCTGGAGCGCCGCGGTGTAATCCTCGAGGGCCCGCCGGCCGGCGCGGGTGAGCGAGATGTACGTCACCGGAGTGCGTCGCCGGTACGTCTTCTCCACCTTCACATACGCCGCCTCCTCCAGCTTGCGCAGGTGGGTGGAGAGATTCCCCGCGGTCATCCCGACCACCTCTTGGAGGCGGGGAAACGCGATCTGGTCGCGCTCCCCGAGGGTCGCCAGCGCGACGACCACACGCAGGCGGGGCTGGGCGTGGATGACCGGGTCGAGGCTGGGGATGACCGCGGGCGCCGCTTTGGTGCTCACGCCTCTGCCCACCGGTTCGTGCGCCGCGCCACCATCACGACCGCCATGACGAGCAGGCCGCCCCCGCCGGCCAGGGCGAGCACCGCCAGGTTTCCCGGCGCACCCGCGAAGGTGCTGGCGGCTCCGACAGCCACCGTCCAAGCGCCGAGCGCGTCGTAGAGGCGATCCTGCCAGAGAGCTCCGCCCACGGCGTAGAGAACGCCGCTGACCAGCACGGCGAGGCCGGGCCACGCCAGTGACAGCAGAGCAGGGGAGAGCCCGGCCCGTCCGAGCCCCAGCATGAGAAGGCAGAGCCCTCCGGTGGCCAGGAGCCAGCTCCACCAATAGAGGGTGGTGACCTGGCGCGACGGTCCGACGACACCTCGCCCCGGACGAACCGTCTCGACCGCCGAGATCACTCCCGCCGTTGCGCAGCTCACCCCGAGGACCAGGTAGGCGAGCCAGCCGGGGACCGCGAGGGCGGATCTCGGTGAGGAGGCCAGATAGCAGGCGCCGAACCCGAGGAGCCATGCGCCGCCCCAGGCCGCGAGTACGAGTTCAGGGTTGCCGAAGAGGCGCCGGACGGTCTGGCGCCTCCAGGCAGTGATGAACGAGAGCGATGCTCCCACGGAGGGCGACGCGTCATCGGGGCCGGCGGCATGACCGGGGCTGCGGGCGCTTTCAGGACTGATCATCTTCGCTCTTCTACAAAGTAGTTTGAAAATAGAAGTCCTCTGCACAGTAGCAGGTGGGCCCGAGCCTGGCAAGGGCGAGTCACCTCCCCGGAGCGCTCCGCGGGGCCGGCTCCCGCCCCTCTGGCGCCCCCCAGCCCCGCGTGACAGAAACGCAGGAGTTTCCTGCAGCGGGTGAGAGACCCCCGCGGCGGGGCGATCACGCATGAGTGGAGGGCAATGCGTCATGGGCGTCTTCTTTGAGCGACAGGCCGATCCGGCACTGACCCAGCTGCTGCGGACCGCTCTGACGGCGGAGCCCCCGGCCGACCGGGAGCAGGGCAAGACCCTCTCTGCGCAGATGGCGGGCCAGCATCAGCCAGTGGTCAATGCCGTGAGCAAGGCGCTGGCAACCACCCCGCCGTCTCCGGCGGCCGCCGACGCTCAGGCGAGCAGCAGCGCCGCCGACCTCAGCAATCAGCTCCTCGGCGGCGCCAAGTTCAACACCGGGCGGTTCCTGGTCGCGCTCGGCATCTTCCTCCTGCTCCTGGCCGGTGGAATCACCACGGACGCCCTCAAACTGACTAACTCGTACACCACCCTCTTTGCGCTCTCGATCACCATCTTCGGGGTCATCGTGGGCTTCCTGGGAGGGGAGAAGAGCTGAGGAGTTCCGTCAGCTGCGCCGGACCACCTTGTGGGCGGCCGCCTGCTGGATGGGTCGCATGACGATCTCGTCGAGGTTGACGTGGGCCGGCCGGGTGACCGCGAAGGCGACCACGTCGGCGACGTCCGCGGCCGAGAGCGCGGTCACGCCCCGGTACACCGCCCGTGCCCGTGCCGCGTCGCCGTCAAACCGGTTGAGACTGAAGTCGGTCTCCACCATCCCGGGGGAGACCTCCGTCACCCGGATCGGGTGCCCGGCCAGCTCCAGCCGGAGCGTCTTGCTGATGGCGTGGACCCCGTGCTTGGCGCTGGCGTAGCCGCTCCCGCCCTCGTACACCTCGATGCCGGCGGTGGAGGAGACGTTCACGATGTGGCCGCGCCCCGAGGCTTCCAGCGCGGGGAGAAGGGCGCGGGTCATCTGCATGAGGCCGAGCACGTTGACCTCCCACATCCAGCGCCAGGTGTCACTGCGGGCGTCGGCCAGGCGGTCCACGCCCCGGGCCCCCCCTGCGTTGTTGACCAGAACCTCCAGCCGGTCGATCCCGGCGCAGAAGGCGGTCACGCTGCTCTCGTCGCTGACGTCCAGCACCCTGGCCTCGGCGCCGAGCCGGGCCGCCACCTCCTCCAGCCGGTCTTCGCGGCGGGCCCCGAGGATCAGGCGAAAGCCCTCATCCGCCAGGCGGGTCGCAATCGCCTCCCCGATGCCGGCACTGGCCCCGGTGACCACCGCCAGCGCGCGGCGAGGGGCTCCGGCTGCCGGCGCGTCCGTCTGCTCGTTCACGGCGTCCCTCCTGGTGCCGCCCCGCGGCGGTGGCTCGATGGGTCAGCGCGAGTCGATGATCTCAGGGATGCATCCGCCGGTACTCGGCCGCGATGCTGCGGAGCTTAGCGTCGGCACCCCTCATGGCCTCGGCCTTGGGGAGGTACTTCTTGGGGAACTTGGCGACCGACGTGTAGTTGGTGTCGCAGACGTCTCCACGGGGTCGGCGCGTCCCCTGGAGGACGCCTTCCGCATCGGCCAGGCGGACCTGGTCCACTGGCTGGCCGAGGACTACGGCCTCGAGACGATGCCGAACGTTCAGCCGTCGGTCACCCGAGCGGGCGCGCCGCGGGCGACCGAGGCATGCATGGCCTCGAGAGCGGCGGTGTTGGCGCGGGCGTCTGCCAGGTCGTACCCGAGTGGAGCCCGGCCCCGGATGGCGCCGGCCAGGTGCTCCACCTCGAGCCGGTATGGGTCGACGAAGGGGAAGGTCTCGACGGTGGGCTCGACCCCGTCAGCGTAGATCTCGGCCTCTCCCTGGTGGAGGAGGAGCTTGGTCTGCGGCTCGCGGCGCATCCCCGTCCCCGGCAGCAGCAGCCAGCCGTCGGAGCCCACCACCTCCACCTGGGCAAAGGGGTTGTGGAAGTCGAAGCTCACCCAGTACGGCGCGGTCACCCGCGGGCCGAAGCGCATCACCCCGGTGACCGTCGTCTCCGTGGGCTGCCCATCGCGCACGTCGGCGAAGCCGAAGACCTCGGTCGGCTCCCGCCCCAGCATCCCCCGCGCCATGCTGGTCGCATAGCAGCCCATGTCCCAGACGATGCCGCCGCCCGCCTCGCGGACGAATCGGATGTTGGTGAGGTCGGTGGGCACGGAGAAGGCGAAGCCCACCCGGACCACGCGCGGCTCCCCGATCGCCCCGGCGGCGACCAGATCGACGGCACGCCGCCAGCGGGCCGCGTGGCGGTACATGAAGGCCTCCAGAACCTGGCGCCCGCTCCGCGCCGCAGTCTCCGCGATGAGGTCGACCTCGCCGACCGAGAGCGCCAAGGGCTTTTCGCAGAGCACGTGCTTGCCCGCCTCGAGCGCCCTCACCGTCCACTCCGCGTGGAGGTGATTGGGGAGGGGAATGTAGACGGCTTCGATGGACGGCTCGGCGAGCAGCTCCTCGTACGAGGCGTAGGCCCGGCAGCCCCAGCGGCCGGCCGCAGCGGAGGCCTTCTCGGGAGACCTCGAGGCGATCCCGACCAGCTCGGACCCGTCGGCGGCGAGCAGCCCCGGGATCAGGGCGTCGCTGATGGACGCCGTGGAGAGGACCCCCCAGCGAACGGCGTTCTGCGTCATCCGGTGCCTCCGAGCTCCCCGCGGGTCCGCCCGGACCCCTGGGCACCATGGTACGGCCCGCTCCCGGCTCAGGTGGGGCGGGGGGCATCCCATCGCACGAGGAGATTGGTTCGTTACGTCTTGATTCCCTTGTGGCAAACGACCCCCGATCTGCGCTAGACTCCGCGACGCATCAGGAGCGGTCCGGCGCCCGGCCGGACCCGGCAACCTGGATGGACATCCAAGGTGCCACTCCAATTCGGGGATGTGGCCTCGCGAGAGGCAACCAAGTGTCCGGAGGCGGCCGACATGGTCATCGGATCGAGAGGCTCACTGGTCGTGGGTGGTGGGCTTGACGTGCCGCTGGTCGGCGGCGGCAGTGCCCGCTACATCAATCTCGATTACGCCGCGAGCGCGCCGGCGCTGGTCGAGGTCTGGGACGAGATCCAGGCTCTCCTCCCCTGGTACAGCAGCGTCCACCGGGGCGCGGGTTTCCGATCGCAGGTCTCCACGGCGGCGTACGAGGGCGCGCGCGACTCGGTGCGCTCCTTCCTCGGGGGACGTTCCGACGACACCGTGATCTTTACCCGCAACACGACCGACGCCATCAACCTGCTGGCCCGATGTCTCCCGCCGGAGACGGCCGTCGTCACCACCCTCATGGAACATCACGCCAACCTGCTCCCGTGGCGCCGCTACCAGGCCGCGGTGGAGCTCCCCGTCCCGGGCAGTCCGACCGAGCTGATGGCGAGCGTCGGGGATGCCCTGGGACGCATCCCGGCCGGGAGGCCGGCGCTGCTCGCGGTCACCGGAGCCTCCAACGTCACCGGTGAGGTCTGGCCGGTCGCCGAGCTGGCGGCCCTGGCCCACCGCCACGGTGCCCGCATCCTGGTCGACTGCGCCCAGCTGGCGCCGCACCGGGCGATCGACGTCGCCGGGCTGGACCTGGATTGGGTCGCCTTCTCGGGGCACAAGCTCTACGCCCCCTTCGGCACCGGGGTGCTGATGGGCCGGCCGGACTGGCTGGCCACCGGCGATGCGTACCTCGCGGGTGGGGGAGCGGTCGCCGAGGTGAGTGCCGAGGGTGTCGAGTGGACCGAGCTGCCCGACCGGCACGAGGGCGGCTCGCCCAATGTGATCGGTGCATTCGCCCTGGCCGCGGCCTGCCGTGCGCTGCAGCGGATCGGGATGGATGCGGTGGCGGCCGAGGAGAAGCGCCTCGGCGACCGGCTGCGGGCACGGCTCGGGCGGGTGCCCGGGGTGGTCACCTACCAGACCTGGCCGGGGTATCCCGAGCGGGTGGGCATCGCCGCCTTCAGTGTCAATGGCCGCGATCACGCCGAGGTCGCCACCATCCTCAGCGCCGAGTACGGGATCGGGGTGCGGAATGGTTCGTTCTGCGCGCACCCCCTGCTCGCCCACCTCGCCGACGGCGGTCCGGACGAGTGGCGGCCGGGCTGCGGCCGGCGCGTGCCCGGGGCGATCCGGGCCAGTCTCGGCCTCGGCAACGTCGACGAGGACGTCGACCGGCTCGCCGAGGCGCTGCTCGAGATCGCGACCCGGGGCCCACGCTGGAAGTACCGCAAGCTCGCCGACGGCGGGGTGGTGCCCGAGCCCGACGACCGGCGGCTGCCCGCGTTCCTCTCGCCGGCGGCTCCGGCGTCTGAGCACGGGGAGGAGGCGGAGCTGCTGGTCGGCGCCGCCGCGGGCGCTCTGTGAGCGCTCTTCAGGGCGCTGCCTCTGGGCCCACGGGTCCCCCACGCCGGGGGGGCGTCACCGGGCACGTGTATCATCAATGCCCGATGAGCGCGCAGCCCGGACGTCGATACCTGCCCACGCGGCGGCTGTACCTCGATTTCGGTGCGCGCAACACCTGCTCCTGTATCTGAGCCTGGATCGGCCCGGAGCGGCCATTCCAGGCTTGGCGGACCCTGGTCTTGATGCCATGCCGATGACGGCGTGCATCCCACCGTTCAGCAGGAGCAGAGATGGACTCGTTGACGATCACCGACGGCGGCAGCGTGGGTGCGGCAGCTCACGATCCTGCCGGCGGCCCGCGGCGTGCGCACCGTGACCTGGGGATCGCGGTCAGCGAGCGGCCGGACGTGACCGACTCGGCCGACCGCGATCGCGCGCTGGTCCGCGACCTGCTCGAGCATCGCCGGACGCAGGGGGCGCGGCTGCCCTCGCGGCGGCGGGTCGAGACCTTCGTCGACTCCGCGGTGGGGCTGCTCTTTCCGCAGCACTCTGCCGACGGGAGCGCGACCGAGGAGCAGCTCCTCGCCAGGGTCTCTCTCCTCCGCGCCGAGCTCAACAGCATGCTGCACACGGTGGTGCCCCGGCAGCGCTCCACCGAGGTTGCGGACGAGCTCATTCACGCGCTGGCCGCCATCTATGAGCGGCTGAGCGACGACGCCGCAGCCATCGTCGCCGGTGATCCTGCCGCGGAGTCACTCGACGAGGTGGTCGCGGCCTACCCGGGATTCCTTGCCATCGCGGTGCACCGCATCGCCCACGAGCTGCACCGGCTCGGGGTGCCCACCCTGCCCCGTCTGCTGGCGGAGGTGGCGCACACTCGCACCGGCATCGACATCCATCCCGGGGCCACCATCGGCCGGGCCCTCTGCATCGACCACGGCACCGGCATCGTCATCGGCGAGACCGCCATCATCGGCGACGAGGTCAAGCTGTACCAGGGCGTGACCCTCGGCGCGCTGAGTGTCACCAAGTCCGCCGCCGGGTCCAAGCGCCACCCCACCATCGAGGACCGCGTCGTCCTCTACGCCAATGCCACCGTGCTCGGTGGCGACATTGTGGTCGGCCACGACAGCGTGATCGGGGGCAACGTCTGGCTCACCACCAGCGTGCCTCCTCGCTCCTTTGTGTACCACACCAGCCAGATCCGGGTGCGGAGCGTCCTGGACGCTCTCGGCAACTCGGATTATTCAATCTGATAGAAGGAATCTGCCCCATGCCGTACGACAGCATTCTCGAGACCATCGGAAAAACGCCGCACGTGCGGATCAACAAGCTCTTCGACCCCCGGGTTACGGTTTGGGCCAAGCAGGAGAGGGTCAACCCCGGCGGCAGCATCAAGGACCGCATTGCTCTCGGTATGATCGAGGACGCCGAGAAGGCGGGCACCATCGGCCCCGGCTGGGTGCTCATCGAGCCCACCTCGGGCAACACCGGCATCGGGCTCGCCCTGGTCGCCGCGGTCAAGGGATACCGCCTGATCCTCGTGATGCCCGAATCGTTCTCCATCGAGCGCCGCCGCCTGATGAAGGCGTACGGGGCCGAGCTCGACCTGACGCCGCGCGAGCTGGGGATGAAGGGCGCCATCGCGCGCGCCAACGAGCTGCAGAAGGAGACCCCCAAGTCCTGGATCCCGATGCAGTTCGAGAACCAGGCCAACGTTGACGCCCACAAGCGCACCACCGCTGAGGAGATCTTCGCCGACTTCCCCGACGGGCTCGACTACATCATCAGCGGCGTCGGCACCGGCGGCCACATCACCGCCGTCGCCGAGGTGCTCAAGAAGCGCTGGCCGCAGCTCAAGGTCTACGCGGTCGAGCCGACCCTCTCGCCGGTGCTCTCGGGTGGCACCCACTCGCCACACAGCATCCAGGGCATCGGCGCCGGCTTCATCCCCGGGGTGATGCGACTCGACCTCATCGACGGCGTGATCCAGGTCGACCCCAAGGACGCCGCCGAGTACGCCCGGCGTGCGGCCCGTGAGGAGGGGATCCTGATCGGGGTCTCGTCGGGTGCCTCGCTGGCGGCCGTCGCCCAGAAGCTTCCCGAGTTCAAGGACGGGGCCCGCGTACTCACCTTCACCTACGACACCGGCGAGCGCTACCTCTCCGTCGAGGGCCTCTTCCCCGCCTGACCCGCGCCTCGTGGGTCGGCCCTCACCGCGGGGGCCGGCTCACGCGCCGGGGGGCTCTGGTCAACGGCGCCTCCACGAACACGCTGGAAGGCTGGTTCCCGTCCCCCTTCTTGCCGAACAGTGGCATCTCGCATCCTCTCAGCTGAAGACGGGTGGGGCGTCGATGGTGACCAGCATCCGGTTGTCGGGGTCCCGGCGCAGTGGGAGTCGCGTCCCGATCGTGGCCAGCTGAGCGAAGCGCTGCGGGGAGCTGAACCCCATGCGGATCGTGACCGGGTACGGCGAGCCGAACTGGGGTGTCACCGCCAGTGTCAGCCAGGTCATGCACGCCTTCGGGGAGGGGAGGAGCTGCGCGGGGAACGGCAGCACCTGCACCGCCGTGACCTGGCCCTGGACGGGCTCGCCGCTCTGGGTCAGGGTGAGGTCGACCCCCGGGGGGACCACCGAGACATAGCGGGCGGCCGCCTGGTCGAGGCAATCGGCCAGACCAGGCCGGCCGACGAGGGTGGGCCCGAAGTCGGACGAGAGGAAACCCTGAGCCGCGAGCCAGTCGGCGAGAGCCCGATTGTGCCCGCCTCCCGGTCCTGGGTCCCAGCCGCCTGCATTCTGGGAGGGCTGGGTCGGCGCCGGAGTGACTCCCACGGGCAGGGTCAGGGTGACCAGGTCGAGGTTGGTTGAGTCGACGTTGGCCCGCAACTCCATCCCCTGGCTCGGTCCCGCGACGAAGGGTGGTACGACGACGGTGAACTGCGGGAGGTTGGCTCCACCCGGCCCGAGCAGCATCCCGGACATCAGCAGCTCGTTGGGCCCGCTCGGCTTTGACGGTCTGCTCACCGCCCCGACCCGGAGCACAGCCGGGATCCGGCTGGGGGTCGATGGCGTCCTCGCCCCTTTCTTGCCGAACGGTGCCATGGTTTGGTCCCCTTTCTTCGATGGGTGCGCGGCGCGACGAGACACGGCACGGTGCCCGACGGTGCCGCAGTATGCCCTCAAAATCATGCCCTGATCGCGGGTGCCGGTGGCCCCCCTTCCTGCCACACCCCGATGCGGCCTAATCGGGTGGTGGCAGGTACCGCGCCGACTTGACCGCGCCGTCCTGGACATCCAGGACCCAGGTGGAGCCCTTCTGCATCCGGGGGCTGGACCCCAGCGCGATCCCGCGCTCGGCGAGCTCGAAGAGGATGCCGCTCACCACGTCACCGTGGCTGCACGCGGCCACGGAGCCACCCACCAGCAGCGCGGTCAGCGCCTTCTCGGGATCTGCCCCCTCCTCGAGCCAGCCGGCCGTCTCCGTCAGCAGGCCGAGCCTACCGCCCAGCGGGACAAACGTCTCGACGCAGCGCACGTACCCGCTGCTGACCAGGCGCGCGACCGGGTTGCGGGCGAGGGCGGCGGCGAGCTGCTCGGCCTGGGTCCGGCCGCGGGCGCTGAGGGGCCGGTCGCGGTCCGGCCCGGGCCACTCCGCCCGCTCGCCGGCATCGGCGTGACGGACCAGGAGTATCCGCCCCGAGCGCGAGCGCGCCCCGGGCGCGTTTGCCGCCGCACTGCCCCGGGCGCCCCCTCGCTTTGCGCTCACATCCAGCCCCACCCCTTCTTGCGATCGAGCGCCCGCCAGGGCTCCCGCCAGGCCTCCCGGCCGGCCTCGGCCCGCTCCCGTTCGGCCCCGTAGAGGACGCCGGCGGCGAACGCCGTCTCCGGGTCCGCGGCCCGCTGCACCGCCTCCTGCAGCCAGCTGCCCGCCACCACCGCGTCGTGCTGCTCGCCGAGCGCGTCCTGGAGGGCGCCGAGCCGCGCCCCGATCCGCGCTGGACCATCCCCGAGTAGGGGGACCAGCGCCAGGACCGCGTAGCGGCACTTCTTGGCGGCGATGCGCAGCTGGTGGAGCTCATCGTCGGTGGGGGGGGCGCTGAGCCGGCTGGCGCGTCGCGCGAGCTTGCGCCAGCTGCCGCCCACGAGGGGCATCAGGACGACGGGCGCCGGGTATTCAGCGGTCTCCGGCAGCAGGGCGGGGTGGGAGGCGGCGTCGAGCAGGCGGTCCAGCAGCTCGCCGTGCTCGTGGGATTCGACGACGGAGACCAGGACGTCGCGTGCCAGCACGCGCTCCCCGACCAGGCGGCTGAGCAGCCGCTCGGTCGCCTCCCCCTCGACGCCGCGTGCGGCGGCGCTGGCGCGCAGGCGCATCAGCAGGACTTCGGCGTCTCGCACGGCGCCCAGGTCCGTCGCCAGCGTCCCCAGCTCGGCGCGGAGCTCGGCCGTCCACGCGGGTTCGAGCACCGGGCCAAAGGTCTGCAGCGCGGAGCGGTACCGGCGGCATGCGACCCGGGCCTGGTGCACCCCCTCGGGGTCGCTCCCCTCGAGGACGATCGCCTCATTGCGGACCAATCTGGCGGCGTAGTCCCGAAGCGCGGCGGCAACCGCCTGGGGGACGCTGCTGCCGCGATCGAGTGGGGTCTCCCGCCACGCCGGCGCCGCCTCGGGGCCGATCAGCTCGGCGAGGAGCGGCACGGCGGCGGTGTCCACGACCCCGGCCTTGCGCAGGGCCGTGAGCGCCGGGCGGGTGCCGGTGAGGGGGCCGTGGCTGCGCAGGCTGACCCGGCGGGCGTGCGCCTCGGCGCGGCGTTCGACCAGCAGGCTCACCACCTGGTGGATGGCCCAGAGCTCGCCGACCTGGCGCCCCGTCTCCAGGTGCCGCAGTCGTGCGACCTGCCGAAGTTCGACTCCCCGAAGGTAGGGGCTGAGCAGGCGGAGCGCCTCCGCCGGCGGCGAGGCCGGGCCCCCCTCGAGGTCGACGAACATGCGGCGGAATCCGGGCCCCTCGGGCCAGTCGGCGAGGGTCACCCGCCAGCCGCGACCGCGCCGGTAGCGGAGCCCTGCGTCCCAGGTGGCGAGCCGGAAGTCCGGGGTGTCCCAGTGGATGGTCTCGAAGCGCTCGATCCGCGTCGCGGCCGCCCGTCCCCACCGCAGCTGGCGGAGCCGGAACGCGATGCCCACCGGGAGGTCGACCTGGCACCGCTCGACCGGCAGGGCCGGGCTCAGCTCTTCCCCTCGGCTCGACGCAGCGCGACCTCCTGCAGCCGCACCTGGGTGTCGACGCCGGCGCCCCTTGGCGCCCTGCGCCACTCGGCGTCGGAGCCCAGCTCCCAGGCGAGGGTGTCGTCGCTCAGGTTGATGTCCAGGATCTGATCGAGGCGGGCCCGGAGCTCGGGGGCGCGGATCGGGACCGCGGCCTCCACGCGCCGGTCCAGGTTGCGGGGCATGAGGTCGGCCGAGCTGATGTAGTAGTCGCTCTCCTTCGGGTCGCGGCCGAATCGGAGGATCCGGGAGTGCTCCAGGTAGCGGCCGACCAGCGACCGCACCCGGATGTGTTCGCTGAGCCCGGGGACCCCCGGCCTCAGGCAGCAGATGCTGCGCACGATCAGGTCGATCTGCACCCCCGCCTGTGAGGCGATGCAGAGCGCCGCGATCATCTCCGGATCGACCAGATTGTTGACCTTGATGACGATCCGGCCCGCTTCGCCGCGCGCGGTCTCGCGCCGGACCAGGCGCAGCAACGCGGGGCGCATCGAGTCGGGGGCGACCAAGAGCTTGCGGTACCGCGCCTGCCGGCTGTAGCCGGTGAGGCTGTTGAAGAGCTCGCCCACGTCGGCGCCCAGGGCGGCGTCGGAGGTGAGCAGGCCCAGGTCCTCGTAGTTGCGCGCGGTGTCGCGGTTGTAGTTGCCGGTGCCGATGTGGCAGTAGCGGCGGATGCCGCCCTGCTCCTCGCGGACCACCAGGGTCACCTTGGCGTGGGTTTTGAGACCGACGGTGCCGTAGACCACGTGGACGCCGGCGTCCTCCAGGACCTCGCCCCAGTTGATGTTGTTCTGCTCGTCGAAGCGGGCGGTGAGCTCGACCATCGCCACCACCTGCTTGCCGGCCTCGGCCGCGCGCGTGAGCGAACGGATGATGGGGCTCACCGGTCCCGAGGTCCGGTAGAGGGTCTGCTTGATGGCGAGCACCGCGGGGTCCTCGGCGGCGCGCGCGATGAACGCCTCGACGGTGTGCTCGAAGCTGTCGTAGGGGTGGTGGACGAGGAGCTGATCCTCGTGCAGGGCCCGGAAGAGGTCGCCGTCGCCCCCCCCCAGGTCGTGGGCGAACCGCGGCGGCGTCACCGGCACCCAGGAGCGGAACTTGAGGTCGGGGCGGTCCAGCTTGCAGACGTCGAAGAGACCGCCGAGGTCGAGCGGCGCGGAGACCGTGTAGACGTCCTGGTGCTGGATCTCCAGCTCGCGCGCCAGCAGGTCGACAAGCTCGGCGGGCATGTCGCTGCCCACCTCGAGGCGGACCACGAGCGGTGAGCGGCGCCGCTCCTTGAGGATGGCCCTCACCGCCTCGACCAGGTCGTCGGCCTCGTCGCTGTCGATCGTGTAGTCGGCGTTGCGGGTGAGCCGGAAGACGTGGTGGGTGAGCACCCGCATCCCCTCGAAGAGAGAGTGGAGGTGCGCTGCGATGACCTGCTCGATGGGCACGAAACGCTCGCCGTCGGGGAGCACCACGAACCTGCTGAGCAGCGGGGGCACCTTGATCCGCGCGGTCCGCTGCTCGTGGCTCGCCGGGTCGACCACCACCACCATCAGGTTGAGGGAGAGGCTCGAGATGTAGGGGAAGGGGTGCCCGGGGTCGACCGCGAGCGGGGTCAGCACCGGGAAGATCCGCTCCTCGAAGACCTTGTCGAGGTACGCCTTGTCGTCGTCGCCCAGGGCCGACCAGTCGCTGAAGCGGATGCCGTGGCTGTCGAGCTGGGGAACCAGCCCGTGGAGAAAGGCGCGTGCCTGGCGGGCGTACAGCTCGACGACCTTGAGCCGGATCGCCCGGACCTGCGCCTGCGGCCCCTGGGGGTCGGAGGCGGCGCTCTCGAGCCCCGCCGCGAGCTGCTTGAGACCGCCGACCCGGACCTGGAAGAACTCGTCCAATGCCCGGCTCCCGATCGCGAGAAAGCGCGCCCGCTCCAGCAGAGGCAGGCTCTCGTCCTCGACCTGGGCGAGCACCCGTGCGTTGAAGTCGAGCCAGGAGAGCTCGCGGTTGATCAGGACGTCGGCGACGTTGAACGG
>CABEBF010000194.1_pt1 | contig 20065 bp, 24 predicted proteins | sample 3132511 | NCBI WGS metagenome assembly CABEBF01 (sample SAMEA5534345, study PRJEB31848) | metagenome | biome: tundra; feature: field; material: soil | place: USA | collected 2013-05 | depth 0.45 m | reverse complement strand
GGCCTGGTGTTCGCCGTACATGGCATGGAAGTGGGCGATGTGGTGGCGGCCGCCTGCCTCCCAGTACATGGTGATGACGATGCCATAGAAGGTGCTGATCCTCGGCACGGGCTACCTCGCTACCTGGCCAGCGCGAACTGGAACATGCGACCGAGGACGTGAGACGGTACCCCACCGTGGAGCTGGCCGGCTTGGTGCCGTCTTCTCCTCAACGCTCGACTCGACAGCGTATCCCGCACCGTTGACTTACCGGTGTATCGCCAAGGCGGCGACGATGATAATCGCGGAGCCACCGAAGACGAGCACGTAGGAAAGGCCTACCAGCAACAGGTCACGCACCGACAAGGGCGCGGAGACCTTGAACGTCCTAAACATATCCCGACGTGAGAGAGCATTCTCAACCGGCTCAGCGTCTGGCAGAAGAGCGAGGAAAGCGGACAGGTCATCGCGCGGGTATCTCCGCTCGGCCACTACTGCCAGGGTCGAACCATCATCGACAGTCAGTGCATAGAAGCTACCCGCCACTCTGCGGCTGGCGCGAGACTGGGGGGAGAAGCGGCTGACGTGAGTCACGGTCGTGATGGGCCGGGTAACCTCCTGAAGGAGAGGCCTCCGGATTGATATGTCTCCATGGCTCACCGTCACTCGGTTGCCCGTTAGGACTGCGATTTCGATCGCACCGCCGACCACAAGTAGAAAGGCACCAATGATTGCCAGAGTCTCGGGAGACGAGCCGATACCCAACCAGCTGAGGACGGCTGTGGCGGCCAGCAGCACCACTAAAGCCAGCGGGTACCACCGGAGCACACGCACCCGAGTCAGTCCAGGTCGCAGGACGATATCGGCAGTTGCTTGCACCGTGGCTTGAGGCATTTCGGCGTCACGTAGGATACGCGTCGGGGTAGCGGGCAGAAGCGACCGTGGTTAGGGCATCGCGCCACCCGCCGGCCTGGAGTTCGGCCATCAGCTGGGGATCCTAGCCAGCGCGTAGGACTACCCGAAGATGGCCTGGACCGCCGCGGCGGCCTGGGCCTCCATCCCGCGGGTGACATGGGCGTAGACGGAGAGGGTGATCGCCTCGGAGGCGTGGCCGAGGATGCGGCTCACCACATGGGCGGGGACGCCGCCCTGGAGCATCAGCGTGGCGGCGGTGTCGCGGAGCGCGTGGAAGGTCATCGGCGGCAGCCCGGCCCGCTCCAGGTGGGCGTGGAAGGCCCGGCCGAGGGTCTGGGAGTGCATGAGGGTCCCGTCGCTCCCCGGGAAGACCATCCCGTCCGCCGGCGCTGACCTTGCCCGGTGGGCCGCCAGGGCCTGGACCGCGACCTGCGGGATCGGGATGTCGCGGAGGCTCCGGGTGGTCTTGGGGGTGTCGATGGTCCGGCCTCCGCCGATCCGGGTGGTGACCGTCCCGCGGACCAGGACGCGGCCGCCCTCGAGGTCGATGTCCCGCCAACGCAGGGCGCGGATCTCGCCGGAGCGCATCCCCGTGGTCAGCGCCAGGGTGTAGAGGGCCGCGAACCCCTCCCCCTTCGCCGCCTCGATCAGCCGCCTGGCCTCCGCGGCGTCGAGGATCACCTTCTCCCGGCTGTAGACCTTGCGTGGAAGCCGGACGTTGCGCGACGGGTTGCGCTGGATGAGCGACCGCTTCTCCGCGTCGTTGAGGAGAGCCTTGAGGATCACGCCGACGAAGTTGGCGGAGGACCCGGCCAGCCCTTGGGCAGCCAGCCGGCCGTAGAGATCGGCAAGGTGCCGCTCGGTCACCTTGGCGAGGGGGATGTCGCCCAGCACCGGGAGGACGTGGAGCCGGAGGGTCCGCTCATAGGTGGCCCACCCCTGGGGCTTCATCGAGGTCCGCCGCTCGCTCAGCCAGTCCTGGGCAAAGGACGCGACCGAGGCCTCGGCCGCCGGCCGCCACTCCCCCCTCTTGGCCTCGGCCTTGCGTCTGGCCTCCGCCAGGGTCCGGCCGTAGCACTGGACCCGCCTCCCATCGATGAGGACGCGGACCACCCAGAGCCCGTCAGGACGGCGGTAGCCGTCCCCCTTGCGCCGGCGTCGGTCGGTGGTCGCCATGGCTCCCGGAGCCTACCAGAACTGAGCCTATTACTGAGCCTATCGGTGGCACTCACAGGCACAGCCTGACCCAATCTGCCTGCTACTAAAGGGGTTTCCCGATCTCAGCTAGGCGCCGTGGCAATACTTGTACTTCTTCCCGCTGCCGCACCAGCAGCGCTCGTTGCGCCCCATCTTGCGCGGCGATCCGGCGCCGTTGGCACCGCCCTTCGCCGCCGCCGCGGGGCCATCCGTCTGCCGGGTGCCCTCGGCCGAGCTCTCCACCACGTTGCGCACCCGGGTGTGGGGCAGCATGCCGGCAACGCCAGGGATGGACAGCGAGGGACGCACCGGGGCGCCCGCCCGAGCGGGGCCGCCTCCCACCGGTTGAGGGGCGACAAGCGGGCTCGGTGCCGGAGCCGGAGCGGGAATGCGGACCGGCGCCGGCGCCGGTCCGCCACCCTTCACAGTGGCTCGCGCCAGAGACCCGCTGGCCGCCGCCGCCGCCGGTCGGGCCGGCGGTGCCGCGGGGCCGGCGTCCCCGGGCGATCCCGAGCCGGCACCGTCGGCACCGGCCATGGGAGGCGCGTCCCCCTGCCGGCCGGAGCCGGGCTGGTCGGCACGAGGGGAGGGTGGGGCGGTCTCCCCCGCCGCGGCCTCCGAGGGCGGTGGCTCCTGGGGCGGCTGCAGAGCCTCGAACTTGACGGTGAAGAGGAAGCGGACGATGTCCCGCTGGATCTCCGCCATCAGATCCTGGAAGGAGTGGTACGCCTCCTGCTTGTATTCGACCAGGGGGTCCATCTGCCCGTAGCCGTGGAAGCCGATCTGGTCCCGCAGATGCTCCATCTGGGTCAGGTAGGCGCGCCACTTCTCGTCGATGACGCTCAGCATCACGAGCTGCTCGGCACGCCGCATCAGCTCCTCGCCGTGCTTGGCCTCCAGCTCCTCATAGAGCGAGGTCAGCTCGCCGACGAGGGTCTCGATCACCTCGGGAACGCTCTCGCCCAGGGAGGCGAGATCGACGTCGGCGACCGCCGGCAGCAGCGGACCGGCGAACTGGCGCATGCGATCCCAGAGCTGCTCCAGCTCCCAGGTGTCCCTATGCCGTCCCGCACAGAAGGTGGGGGTCTCCTCGGCGACGACGTGCTCCAGCATGTGGAGGAAGTTGGCCCGGGTGTCGACGCCCTCCAGGATCCGGCGCCGCTCGCCGTAGATGATCTCGCGCTGCTTGTTCATGACGTCGTCGTACTCGACGACGTGGCGGCGGGTGTCGAAGTGGTACCCCTCCACCCGGGCCTGCGAGCTCTCGATCTGCTTGCTGAACATCTTGGACTCGAGGGCGACGTCCTCTTCGACATGAAGGCGGCTCAGCATCCCCTGCACCCGCTCACCGCCGAAGACCCGCATGACGTCGTCGTCGAAGGAGAGGAAGAAGCGGGTCTCTCCGGGGTCCCCCTGGCGCCCAGCACGGCCGCGCAGCTGGTTGTCGATGCGGCGGGACTCGTGGCGCTCGGTGCCGATGATGTAGAGACCCCCGAGGTCGGCGACGCCCTCGCCGAGGACGATGTCGGTGCCGCGTCCCGCCATGTTGGTGGCGATGGTGACGGCACCCTGATGGCCCGCCTCGGTGATGATCACCGCCTCACGCTCGTGCTGCTTGGCGTTGAGGACGTTGTGGATGACCCCCTGCTTCTCGAGCATGCGCGAGAGCCGCTCCGACTTCTCGATGCTGGTGGTGCCCACCAGCACCGGCTGTCCGGCCTTGCGGCGGTCGACTATGTCCTCCACGACCGCCTTGAACTTGGCGGGCTCGGTCATGTAGACCAGATCGGGCTCGTCCCGGCGGACCATCGGCTGGTTGGTGGGGATCGGCACGACCTCGAGCTTGTAGATCTTGTCGAACTCCTCCGCCTCGGTGATCGCCGTACCGGTCATCCCGCCGAGCTTGTGGTAGAGGCGGAAGAAGTTCTGGAAGGTGATCGTCGCGAGCGTGATGTTCTCCTGCTGGACCTGCACACCCTCCTTCGCCTCGACCGCCTGGTGGAGCCCGTCGCTCCAGCGCCGTCCCGGCATCGTCCGGCCCGTGAACTCGTCGACGATCACCACCTCGCCGTCGCGGATGATGTACTCCCGATCGAGCTGGTAATGGACCCACGCCCGGAGCGCCTGGTTGACCTGGTGTGCCTCCACGGCATGCTCGATGTCAAAGATATTGGAGATGCCGGTCCACTTCTCGATCTTGACGACGCCCTCGTCGGTGAGGGTCACCGACTTGGTCTTCTCGTCGCTGGTGTAGTCCTCGTCGGCGACCAGATTCTTGATCAACCGGGAGTAGGTGTAGTACTTCTCGGTGGGCTCGCTGCCCTGGCCGCTGATGATCAACGGGGTGCGGGCCTCGTCGACGAGGATGGAGTCGACCTCGTCGACGATCGCGTAGTGGAGCCGGCGCTGGACGCACTGCTCCACGGTCATCGCCATGTTGTCCCGGAGGTAGTCGAATCCGAGCTCGTTGTTGGTCGCGTAGGTGATGTCGCACGCGTAGGCCTCGCGGCGGGTGCTGGGACGAAGGTGCTGGAGTCGGGAGTCGGGGTGGCTCTCGTCGAGGAAGTCGGGGTCGTAGATGTAGGAGAGGTTCTGCCCGGCGATGACCCCGATGCTCAAGCCCAGGAAGTGGTACACGGGAGCGTTCCACCCGGCGTCACGGCGGGCCAGGTAGTCGTTGACGGTGACCAGATGGGCGCCCTTGCCCACCAGCGCATTCAGATAGAGCGGGAGGGTCGCGACCAGGGTCTTGCCCTCGCCGGTCTTCATCTCGGCGATCTTGCCGTCGTGGAGCACGATGCCCCCGACCAGCTGGACGTCGAAATGGCGCATCCCCAGGACGCGGCGTGACGCCTCCCGGACCACGGCAAAAGCCTCAGGGAGGATCTCGTTGAGCAGCTCCTGCTGCTCTTCCTCGCGCTCCTTCTTCTCGCGCCGGGCAAACTGCCGCTCGATCTCCGCCTCGCTCTCGGCGCTGACGTTCCCGCTCGCGAACTCCGCCTCCGCCTCGGCGGCGCTCTCGCCGAGGACCTCGAGGTCCTCGACGTAGGACTGGCCGAAGCTGATGTCGGAGCCCTGGTAGCCGATCCGCTCCCGGAGCTCCTCGGTCCGGTGGCGCAGCTCGCCATCGGAGAGCACGCGCATCTCGTCCTCGAGGGCGTTGATCTCCGCAACGACCCTCCGGTTGCGGGAGATCTCCCGCTTGTGCGGATCACCGAGCACCTTGCTGAGCAGGGACATGAGACTTCCTAGCAGGGACCTGAGGCTTCTGATCAGGAACACCGAACTTCCATGATGACGCGGCCGGAGCGCCCGGTACGCCCACGAGCGAGCAGAGCGGCTCCTTGCCGAGCTGGATCGTACCAGCCGACCGGCCGGCTCAACCCTCAACCGGCCATCGAATCTCACCCCGAGGAAGAGGGCGGGGTGGCACAGCTCCGAGGCAGTTCAGGGACGGGATGGAGGGGTACTCAGGGCCGGGGTGGCTCGGCGTCGGCCCGGATCCTGCCCTTCCGGTCGGTCACCCGGTCGTGGTGGCGCCGCACCTGCTCGTCCACCTTGTCGATGACACCGTCGATCGCCTCTCGGACGCTCGCCGCCTCCTGGCGGGCGGACATCCGGGTGCGGTGCACGTGGACGACGATCTCGGCCGAGGCCTCCGGGAGCAGGGCCGTCTCCCGCGCCACGGTGAGGCTGACCTCGTCCAGGTTCGCGTGGTGCTCCAGGCGGCGCAGCTTCGCCTCCGCATAGGCTCGGGCATCGGGCGGGACGTGCTGGCCGATGACGATGGAGACGCGCATCTCTCCTCCTCAGATGAGCTTGAGGACCGAGCCCCGGTCGATCCCCAGCGTGCGGAGTGTGCCGGCGGGCAGCTCGAGGGCGGCTTTGGATCCGAAGACCACGCGAGAGATCCGCCAGGGCCGGATCGTGTGGCACGCATGGAGGATCCGGCCGTCAGCGTCCACGAAGGCGACGTCCAGAGCGAAGCGCATGAAGAACATGTGGATCGAGCCGCAGTTCTGGATACAGAGCCCCTCCCCCGCCGGCAGCTCGCGACGCCACATCAGGCCGCGGAACCTGGCGAGGAAGGTGCTGGCGACGGCGCAGCGCTCGGCGACCACCGTGCCGTCGGCGGTCTCCAGGCGGAGGGGAGCGGGCACCACGAGCGCATGGTAGCCGCGGAAGACGCGCCGTGTATGGTGGGAGGATGACGAACCCCACCGATCTCACCCTTCACATCGACCCCGCCTGCCCCTGGGCATGGCTGACCTCCCGGTGGCTCGCCGAGGTCGAGAAGGTCCGGCCCATCCGGGTCACCACCCGCCTCTTCATTCTCGCCGAGATCAACCGGGACAGTGAGCCGGACGAGCGCCACCTCCGATTCCACCGCGCCAGCGAGACCGCGATGCGGGTGATGGTCGCCGCGCGGCGGGCCGGCGGCGACGCCGCGCTGGCCCGGGTCTACACAGAGCTCGGCGAGGCCCACCACGAGCGCGGCGAGCCCCTGGACGACGATGCGGTGCTGGGCCAGGCCCTCGGCGCCGCCGGTCTCGACCCCGCTCTCGTCGACGCCGCGGCCGCGGATCCGAGCATCAAGGAAGAGATGCTGGCCGAGCATCGCGCGATCGCGGCGCGCGGGGCCTTCGGGGTCCCCACCCTGGTCCTGGGAGATGCCCCACCCACCTTCGGCCCGTGCGTCGACGCACGCATCACCGGGGAGGCGGCCGGCGAGCTGTGGGACCGGGTCTCGTGGCTGCTCACGGCCGAGCACTTCTACGAGCTGAAGCGGGAGCGCACCCAGCGGCCCGGCATCGGCCGCTTCCAGGCTAGGGCCGACGCCACCGCCTGACCCCGTCGGCGCCGCCGAAGCCGGGCGTGGCATCCCGGCGGGGGTCCAGCTCTGCGGCAGCTTCATGCTGCGAAGACGCCGGCCCGTGGGGCCGCCGTCACGCTAAGAGGTGCCGAAGACTGCCCTGACCTCGGTGCCCGCTCCGAGTGAACTGCGGATCTCGAAGGAGCCCCCGACGTTCTCGACGCGCTCGCGCATGGTGATGAGGCCGAGGGACCGGGTGCGCCCCAGCCTCGCCTCAGTGGCGCCAACGTCGAACCCCTCTCCATGGTCCGCGACGACGACCTGAAGCCGGCCGGGCAGGAAGGCGAACACCGCCTCCACCTCCTCGGCCCGGCCGTGCCGGTAAGCATTCTCGATCGCCTCCACCACCACGCGAAAGGCGGCCAGGCCGACCGCGAGAGAGAGGTGCCGCTCCTCGCCGACCACCTGGACCCGGACGGTCACGATGCCGACAAGGTCGGCCCCGGCACGGCGCACCGAGGTGACCAGGCCCTCCTCCTCCAGGCCCTGGGGGCTGATCTGGAAGAGCAGCCGGTGCATCCGCGCCATGGCACGGCGGGTCACCTCTTTGCACTGGGTGACCTCGGTGGTGACGGTCAGGGCCGGGGCCTGACCGACCCGGCGTCCGATCAGCTCGACGGCGAGGACGACATCTGCCAGGTCCTCGAGGGGTCCCGACATGATCATGGCGCTGATCGCCTCGTGGTCCTGCGCGACCAGGCGCTGGAGCTGGCGCTCGGCCCGCCGGCAGACCACCTGGGGGTCGTCGGCTGTAACCAACCGCGCGCCCTGGTCGGCCCCCAGCTCCACCGCCAGCGGCCGGATCTGACCGAGCTGATCCCGCTCCGACTGCATCCCCGCGCGCCGTTCCGCCAGCCCCTCCAGGCGGGAGTCCAGGGAACGCATGCGGGCGTACAGCTCACCGCTGCGCCGCAGGGCACCGGCCAGCACCTCAGGGCGCACCAGGCGGCGGTACTCCATGATCTGCGCGCGCACCGCCTCGGCCTGGGCCAGGGCGAGACGCACCCGGGTGCGTTCTGCAGACTGCTCCGCGATCACCTCATCGAGGCCCGCGATGACCGTCTCCAACTCCTGGGCCCGCGCCTCCAGGGCATGGGAGAGGTCCCGTAGGGGTGACGAGCCGAGCGCCCCAACCCTGATCCCGTCAGACGCCATGACCACAGCAACTCTAGGCTAGCAGCCTCCCCCGGTGGTCCGCTGGACGACCGCCTCCGGGGGGTCTCCGGTCCCGGCGGCGGGGCACCCCAGATGACACCGCCGCCTCAGGCGGGTCAGTCGCGACGCAGTCGCAGCCTGATGAGATCGACCAGGGTCCCGAGCGAGTCGCGGATCGGGCTGACCCGGGAGTTCTCGGCGTGCCGCCACACCACGCCGACCTCGGCAACGCTCCAGCCGAGGCGCCGGGCTCGGAGCAGCACCTCGGCGTCGAAACCGAACCCCAGCGTCCGGAGCGGGGTGAAGCAGGCCACGGCGGCCTCCGCGGTGAAGATCTTGAAGCCGCACTGGGTGTCGTGGAGCCCGGGGAGCACGAGCAGCTGCAGCATCCGGTTGTAAGAGCGGCCCATCAGCTCCCGACTGAGGGGCTGGTGAACCTCCACCTCCGAGGCGTCAACGGCGCGCGAGCCGATGACGACGGCGGTCGTCCCCTCGATCAGCTCGCGCAGCTTGGCCAGCTCGGAGATGGGGGTGCTCAGGTCGGCGTCGGTGAAGAGGCGGAGCTGGCCCCGCGCGGCCAGCATCCCGGCGCGGACCGCGGCACCCTTACCCCGGTTGTGGGGGAGCCTGATGACCTGGAGCTGCTCCCAGCCGGCTGCCGTCTGCTCGGCCAGTTGAGCGGTCCCGTCGCGCGACCCGTCGTCGACGACGATGACCTCGTACTCCTCGTACTCCTCCCCCGCCCCGTCCAGGTACACCCGAAGTGCCTGCAGGGTCGCGGGGAGGCGCCGCGCCTCGTTGAAGGCGGGAACGATGACGCTCAGCATTCGCGGGACTCTGCCATGCCTGCCATCACTTTGGGGAGTCTTGGACGCGGCGGCGTGCCTCGCGCTGCACCGCCAGGACGAATCGGGGGATGGCGAGCTGCCGGCCGAGCCGCCGCGGCTCGCGAAGCAGGCGCCAGAGCCACTCCAGGCCGAGCCGCCGCAAGGGCCCGGGGGCGCGGCGGATGCCGCCGCCCATCTCGCGGAAGTCGAAGCTGCCACCCTCGCCGATCAGGACAGCGTGGCCGAGGTGGGGCGAAAGGCGCGACATCAGCCGCTCCTGGGCCGGGAACCCGACCCCGACCAGGATCAGATCGGGCCGGCGGCGCCGCAGCTCGACGAGCAGCTCGGCGTCACCGGCGGGATCGACCCGGCCCGGGGCTGTTCCCACGACCCGGAGCCCTGGCAACGCGCCCACCAGGTACCGAGCCGTATCGGAGATCGAGTTGTGCTTGGGCGAGCCGATCAGAAACACCCCGAGCCCCCGATCGCGGCAGGCGCGGAGGAGATCAAGGGTCAGGGTGGCCCCCGCCACCCGCTCGGGGATGACCGTTGTGACCGATCGCGGTCTGAGCACGATGGCGGCGAGCGACCGCAGCAGGTCCAGGGTGCCGTGGCCGGGCCGGCGCCCGTAGGCGGCAGCCCACTGGACGGCGACACCGTCAGCGAGGCTCAACCAGGCGCCCTCGAAGATCGCCCGGACCGCCGGGGTGGCGCGCGGGCCGAAGAATTCGACGTAGGGCTTGAGCACGTAGGCGGGAGGGCTCTCCGGATCGGCGGCACGCTCCACGATCTTGCGGACGGCCTCGGAGACGGTCAGGGGGTCGACCGCGACCCCGAGAACGCGCGGTCGCGCCGGCGCCGCTCGCCCGGACCGGCCAGAGCGATCTCCCCGGGTAGCGGCGATGTGGTCGGCGGCGGCCCGGTCGACGAAGCCGCGCACGCTCTCCCGGAAGCGCGTCGCCGTGAAGCGCCCCGCCGCGGCCACCAGCCGGTCGCGGGGAATCGGGAGATCGGCGAGCTTCTCCACCGCGGCATTCAGCGCCGGCACCGACTGCTCGTCGAAGAAGACCCCGGTGCGGTCCGCCTCGACGATCTCGGTGAGGCCCCCGCGCGCGTAGGCGACCACCGGGGTGCCGCAGGCGAGTGCCTCTACGGCGGCGATGCCGAAGTCCTCCTCGCCCGGGAAGACCAGGGCGCGAGCGCCGGCCAGGACCGCGCCGCGGGCGGCGTCGTCGAGGTGCCCGGCAAAGCGGATCGTCGACCCGGCCAGGCTCTCCAGACGGCCGCGATCCGGACCGTCGCCGATCACGACCAGCGGGCGCCCCGACGCGGTGAAGGCCCGAACAGCGAGGTCGATCCGCTTGTACTCGGTGAGGGTGCTGAGGGTCACCCAGTGCTCACCCTTGGGTGTCGATGCCAGCGCCCGGAGCCCGTCGACGTCGACCGGAGGCGGGATCACGGTCACGTCGCGCACCCCGTAGTAGCGGCGGAGTCGCGCGGCGGTCGTCTCCGAGTTGGCCAGCCAGGCATCGACACCCGCGACCCCGGCGAGGTCCCAGCGGCGGGCACGCGCCACCAGGGCGGTGACGGCGAGCCGCCTGAGGGGGCCCACCTCCATCTCCTCGACATAGCGAGGCCAGTAGTCCCAGGCGAAGCGCATCGGCGAGTGGCAGTAGCAGACGTGCAGGGTGGACGCCGGGGTGGTGACGTTCTTGACGAAGGCGACCGAGCTGGAGAGGACGACGTCGAACCCTGAGAGGTCCCAGGCCTCGACGGCCGCGGGGATCAGGGGCAGGAGGTAGCGGGGATGGGAGCGCACCGGCTCCGGCAGTCGCTCCAGCCAGGAGGTCCGCACCCGGGCGGGGTCGAGCTCTCCCGCATACCGTGCCGCGTCGAAGAGCAGGGTGTAGATGGGAGCCTCGGGGTACAACCGGGCCAGCTCCAAGAGCACACGCTCACCGCCGCCGATCGGCCGGTTGAGCCAATCGTGGACGAGGGCTATCCGTGGCATCGGCGGAGGCACGACGAGGCCCTGGCTAATCGTGTAGAGGCCGATGGCGGGGTGAGGCGAGCGCGGCTTCGCCGCGCCGCCGAGGGGCGGCGAGCCCCGGTGAGAGCAGGGGGTCCCCCCGCCGCCCGCGGCATGGGGCCCGGTTGAGCCAATCGTGGACGAGGGCTATCCGTGGCATCAGCGGAGATGATGGGGGATCGGGCCCTCCGCTGAGGCGGATGGATCGGTCCCGGGGGCCGCCGCTAGCGCTTGGTGTACTGAGGCGCCTTGCGGGCGCGCTTCAGGCCGGGCTTCTTGCGCTCCTTCTCCCTGGGGTCGCGGGAGAGGAGGCCGGCCTTCTTGAGCACCGCGCGCAGCTCGGGATCGGCGACCACCAGGGCGCGGGCGATGCCGTGGCACACTGCCCCGGCCTGGCCGGCGACGCCGCCGCCCAACACCTTGATGGTGCCGGCAAAGCGGTCGACGGTTTCGGTGATCCGGAGCGGCTGGGTGACCACGGTTTCGAGGTCACGGCGCCCGAAATACTCGCTCGGGGAATGCCCATTGATGAGCAGGACCCCGTCTCCGAGGACGAGGCGCACCCGGGCCACCGCGGACTTGCGCCGGCCGGTCGCGTAGTAGTAGTGCTGCTCAGTTGCTGGCAACGATGATCTCCCCGAGTGGGCCGAAGGTGATGGGCGTGGGCTGCTGGGCCTCCTGGCGGTGCTCGGCGCCCGGATAGATGCGGAGCCGGGTGAGCATGTCAGCGCCCAGGCTGTTGTGCTGGAGCATTCCCTTGACCGCGTGGCGGATGGGGAAGGTCGGGTCGCGTTCCAGAGCCTCCTCGAAGGACCGGGTGCGGCGACCGCCCGGATACCCGGAGTAGCGGTCGTAGATCTTCTTGCGCGCCTTGCCACCCGTGACCACAATGTCGGCGGCATTCACGACGACGATGTGGTCGCCGGTATTGAGGTGGGGCGTGTACTGGGGACGGTGCTTGCCCCGCAGCACACGGGCGATGTTGACCGAGAGGCGCCCCAGGGTCTGGCCGCGTGCGTCGACCAGGAACCACCGCGAGGGGACCTCGCCCGCCTTGGCCATGTAGGTCCTCTGGCTCGTCTGGGTCGTCATGAATCACCTCCGGCGGCCGGGCCATAACTGACGGCCCACTGATGCAATCCTCGGGCCGGAGCGACCGTCACCCGCTCCGGGCGGGAGCCGGGATCCGCCAGTGCGGCGCCGAGCTGCTCACGGCTGAGCCGCCTGGTGGCGACCGCCACCAGCGCCCCGGCGATGGCCCGCATCATCCCGTAGAGGAAGGCATCGGCGGTGACCTCGATGACGACGACGGGAAGGTGCTCTCCTCCGCAGACGGAGGTGGCCCGCCGGACCGAGATGTCGTGAACGGTGCGCACGGTGCCTCCCCCGGGCTTCGGGGAGCGGCCAAAGGCGCCGAAGTCATGGCGACCGCGCAGCATCTCGGCCGCGCCGCGCATGGCCGCGAGGTCGACCGCGCCGGAGATCTCCCAGGCGAAGCGCCGCGCCACGGGTGCGCGCCGCGACACCACCAGATACCGGTAGGTGCGGGAGACGGCGTGACGACGGGCGTGGAAGCCGGCGGCGGCCGGTGCGGCGGCACTCACGGTCACGTCGCGCGGGAGCACGGCGACCAGCGCCCGCCGGAGCGATTCCGGTTCCCAGCTCCGATCGGTGCGAAGGCCGACCACCTGGCCGTGGGCATGGGCACCCGCGTCGGTGCGTCCAGCGGCGGTCAGATCCACCTCCGCGTCGCCGACCCGGGCGAGGGCCGTGCGCAACTCGCCCTCGACAGTGCGCATCCCAGGCTGGCGCTGCCAGCCGTGGAAGTCACTCCCGTCATATTCGAGGGTCAGGCGGTACATGGCCACGATTCAGGCCTCTGCCCCCACCATCTCGATGATCGCCATCGGGGAAGCATCGCCAGTGCGCGGAGCAAGCTTGATGACCCGGGTGTATCCACCCTGACGCGGCGTCGGCCCCTCGAAGTAGCGCTCACGGTAGACGGTGAAGAGCCGGTTGCTGACCTCGCGGTCGGTGACCCAGATCGCGATCTTGCGGCGCGCGGTCAGGTCATTGCCCCGCGAGTCGGTCACCACCCGCTCGACCCAGCGCCGAAGCTCCTTGGCCTTGGCCTCGGTGGTCGTGATGCGGCCATGCCGGAGCAGATCGGTGACCTGGTTGCGGGTCATCGCCTGACGGTGGGCGGCGGATCGGCCGAACTTGCGGCCCGCTTTACGGTGACGCATCTCTCAACTGGCCACGCTCACCGGGCCGACGGCTGGAAGAGGGTCTCCAGCTCCTCGGCGGTGACGAGATTGCGCTCGACCAGCTTCTCCTTGATCTCGTCAAGGGACTTCTGACCGAAGTTGCGCAGGGTGAGCAACTCCTCCTGGCGCATGGCGACGAGCTGCCCGACCCGGGTCACGTCGTTGGCCTTGAGGCAGTTGAGCGCCCGGACGGAGAGCTCCAGCTCCTCGATGGGCACGTCGGCGAGACGGCTCGGCATGTCGTTGCCGCGCTGCTGGCGCACCGCGGGAGCCGCCAGGTTGTCCCCGAAGCGCACGAAGAGGTCCAGGTGCTGGGTGAAGAGAGCTGCCGCCTGGCTGACCGCCTCGACGGGCTGGATGGTGCCGTTGGTCCAGACCTCGACGAGCAGCTTGTCCCACTCCGTCTCCTGGCCGACGCGGGTCTTCTCGACCGTGAAGTTGGCCTTGCGGACCGGGGTGAAGATGGCGTCCAGCGGGATGACCCCGATGGGCTGCCCCTCCTTCTTGTTCCTCTCGGCGGTGACGTACCCCTTGCCCTGCTCGACCATCAGGTCCATGCGGAGCTGGGCCTTGGGCCCGTCCAGGGTGCAGATGTGGAGATCGGGGTTCTTGATCTCGACGTCACTCGGGCACTCGATGTCGCCGGCGGTCACCGACCGCGAGCCCCGAACGTCCAGGGTGCAGCGGACCGGCGTCGAGCTGTGCGAGACGACACAGAGCTCCTTGAGGTTGAGGAGGATCTCGATGACATCCTCCTTGACGTGGGGGAGGGAACTGAACTCGTGGCTGACCCCGTCGATGGCCACCGAGGTGACCGCTGCACCGGGCAGCGAGGAGAGCAGGACGCGCCGCAGCGAGTTGCCGAGGGTCGTCCCAAAGCCAGGCTCGAGCGGCTCCACCTCGAACTTGCCGTAGTTGGCATTGCTCTCGAGCTCATGGACAACGGGAACTGCAAGGGTGTCGATCATAGGATCTCCAGGGAAGCGGCGATGACGCTCAGGCCGGTCAGATCAAGGAAGTGAGCAGCGCAGGAAGGGAGCGCACTCACGTGCGTGACCGACTGAGCAGCGGAGCTGACGCAGAGCTGGCCGGAAATGAGCGTCATCGCGAGTAGTACTCCACGATGAGCTGCTCATCTATGGCCAACTCCATCTCTTGGCGGTCGGGGAGGCGCAGCACGGTGCCCCGCAACTGGTCGGCGTCCAGCGTCAGCCAGTCGGGCACGCTGCGATTGGGAAGCAGCGAGAGGGCGTTCTGGATGGGCTCGAGAGTGCGGCTGCGCTCCCTCACCGCGACCACGTCACCGGGCCGGATCTGGGCCGACGGCACGCTCAACATCCGCCCGTTGACGGTGAAGTGACGGTGATTGACGAGCTGGCGCGCCTCCTTGCGGGACGCCGCCATGCCGAGCCGGTAGACGACATTGTCGAGGCGCCGCTCCAGCTGCTGGAGCAGGACGGTGCCGGTCACCCCGGTGGCACTCTCGGCCCGCTCGAAGTAGTGGCGGAACTGGGTCTCCAGCACCCCGTACATGCGCCGCGCCCGCTGCTTGGCACGGAGCTGGATGCCGTAATCGCTCACCTTGCGCCGGCGCGCCATGCCGTGCTGCCCCGGGAGCAGCGCGTTGCGCTTGTCAAACGTGCAGTTGCTCACGCACTTGGCGCCCTTGAGGTAGAGCTTGACGCCCTCACGGCGGCAGAGGCGGCACACGGGACCGGTGTAGTTGGCCATCTCCTGCCCTCCCTAGACCCGCCGCCGCTTGGGCGGCCGGCAGCCGTTGTGGGGGATCGGGGTGATATCGGTGATGGCGGTGACCTCCAGCCCCGAGGCCTGCAGGCTGCGGATGGCGGCCTCGCGACCCGCTCCCGGCCCCTTGACGAAGATCTCCACGGTCTTGAGGCCGTGCTCCATGGCGCGCCGGGCGGTCGCCTCGGCGGTCACCTGGGCCGCGTAGGGAGTCGACTTGCGCGATCCCTTGAAGCCCTGGCCGCCCGCGGAACCCCAGGCGATGACGTTGCCCTGGGGGTCGGTGAGGCTGACGATGGTGTTGTTGAACGTCGAGAGGACGTGCGCGTGTCCGACCGCGATGTTCTTGCGCTCGCGGCGCCGGGTGCGGACGACCTTCTTCTTCTTGCCCATTTACTTCTTTGCCTTGGCGCGGCGGACGCCAACGGTCTTCTTTGGCCCCCGGCGGGTACGTGCGTTGGTGCGGGTGCGCTGGCCCCGGACGGGCAGGCCCCGGCGGTGGCGGAGACCGCGATAGGTCCCGATCTCCATGAGCCGCTTGATATTGAGGGCGATCTGGCGTCGCAGGTCTCCCTCGACCCGGCCCTGGAGCTGCTTGGAGATGACATCACGGAGCCGCCCCACCTGGGCGTCGGTGAGGTCCCGGGCCCGGATGTCAGGCGAGACCTGAGCCAGGCTCAGCACGCGCTTGGCGGTGGAAGGACCGATCCCGTAGATGTAGGTGAGGGCGATCTCGATCCGCTTTTCCCGCGGGACGTCGACGCCGGCGATGCGTGCCACGTTTCTCCCCTACCCCTGCCGCTGCTTGTGCTTGGGGTTTTCGCAGATCACGCGGACGGCCCCGCGGCGCTTGATGATCTTGCAGCGCTCGCACATACGCTTCACCGAGGCCCGGACCTTCATGCCCAGCTCCCCTGGTGGCGGCGCGGCGAGGCAGGAGCACTGCCCGTCAGGCCGGCCCGGCCGTCGATTCGTCTCTCTTTCATCTCTCTCTGATTGGAAGTGGTCACGCCCGCCGGCACCGCCGGTCAGGCAAGGCGCTGGATGATCCGCCCCCGACCGGGATCGGCGGTGGAAAGTTCGACCTGGACCCTGTCTCCCGGAAGGATCCGGACCGCCTGGAGGCGGGCCTTCCCGGCCGGATGGCAGAGAACCTTGTGCCCGTCCGCCAGCTCGACCCGGTAGAGCGCGTCCGGGAGCGGTTCGATCACTCGCCCCACGAGCGGCTCGTCAGCCCGCGTCATCGGGCGTGCCGAATCGGGCTGCCGTGCAGCCACGGCCGCTGAGTATACCAGGGTGCCTCCCCGAGCAAACGCGGCGCCGGCCCCATCCGTCATTCCTCCACCCGGGCCAACTCCGGTCGCAGCGTGAGGATCTCCGGACCGGCGGCGGTGACGGCGACGGTGTGCTCGAAGTAGCAGGAGCGCAGCCCGTCGGCGGTGACCACGGTCCAGTCGTCTGCCAGGACCCGGGTCTCCGGCCTTCCGGCGTTGACCATCGGCTCGATCGCGATGACCAGGCCGGGCTTGATGAGGTTGCCGGTCCCCGGTTTCCCGAAGTTGGGCACCTGGGGGGATTCGTGCATGTTGCGGCCGATCCCGTGACCGACGTACTGGCGGACAACGGAGAAGCCACAGCTCTCGACGTAGCTCTGGACAGCATTGCCGATGTCACCGATGAAGCCTCCGGGCCGGGCCGCGTCGATGCCCCGGCGGAGCGCCTCCTCGGTCACCTCGAGCAGCCTGGCGACCTCCGGATCGGGCGACCCGGCACAGAGCGAGAGGCCGGAATCCGCCCACCAGCCGTCCAGGGTCAGACCGCAGTCCAGCGACACCAGATCGCCATCCTCGATCACCCGCTCGCCGGGGATGCCGTGCACGACCTGCTCGTTGATGGAGACGCAGAGGGAGTTGGGGAAGCCGTTGTAGCCGATGAATCCGGGGATGCAGTGGTGATCCCGGATGAAGGTCTCCGCCTCGCGGTCGAGATCGATGACCCGGAGCCCCGGCCGCGTCGTCGCGGCCAGATGGGCCAGGCAGGCGCCGAGCACCCGCCCCGCCGCCCGCATCTTCTCGATCTCGTCCGGCCGCTTGAGCCGGAAGCCCTCGATCTTCACCGCAGCGGCCTCCTCACCGGGCCGGCTCCGCGCCGAGCACGGCCAGGATCTGCTCGGTCACCTGGTCGATCGGGGGCGACCCGTCGATGCGTCCGATCCGGGTGCCCGCCCGTTCGTAATACTCCACCACGGGTGCGGTGTCGCGCTGGTAGACCCGCATCCGCTCGGCGAGCGCGTCCGGGTTGTCGTCACTCCGGCCGTCGATGGCGGCGCGGCGCAGGACCCTCTCGCGGATCAGCTCCGGGTCGACCTCGAGGTAGAGGACCAGCCCGACCTCACGCTGATTGCGCCCCAGCATCCGGTCGAGTGCCTCCGCCTGGGGCACGGTCCGGGGGAAGCCGTCCAGGATCACGCCCCGCTCGGCGTCGGGCTCCGCCAGCCGGCTCTCGATCATGCGGACCATCAACTCGTCGGGCACCAGGGCGCCGCTCTCCATGATCGGCTTGGCCTCGCGGCCCAGCTCCGACCCGCGGGCCACCTCGCCCCGGAGGATCGCCCCGGTGGAGACGTGGGGGGTGTCGGTGGTGACCGCCACGCGCTGGGCCTGGGTGCCCTTCCCGCTTCCGGGCGCGCCGAAGAGGATGACGATCATCGGATGAAGCCCCTGTATTGGCGCATCAGCAATTGGGTCTCGATCTGTTTCATGGTGTCGAGGGCCACGCCGACGACGATCAGGATCGCCGTGCCACCCAGGAGGAACTGGGTGGTCGACACCCCGGTCAGGAAGCTGGTGGCGAGCGGCAGCACGACGGTGACGCCGGCCAGGAAGAGCGCACCGGCCAGGGTGATCCGGCTCATCACCCGGCCCAGGTACTCCGCGGTCTGACGCCCCGGTCTGATCCCGGGGATGAACGTGGACGACTTCTTGAGGTTGTCGGCGACGTCGTTGGGATCGAAGACGACCGCGGTGTAGAAGTAGGTGAAGCCGAGAATTAACACGAATTCGAAGCCGTTGTAGAGGATGTCGAGGAAGACCGTGCCGCCGTTGGGCTGCCAGTTGGTCCGGAACCAGGTGGCCACGGTACCGATGCCCCCGCCGGAGGAGCCGAAGAGGTTGGCGAAGATGGTCGGGAACGCCATGATCGAGATGGCGAAGATGATCGGGATGACTCCCGCGGTGTTGACCCGGAGCGGCAGGAAGTTGCGCCGCCCGCCCGCCGACGACATGCCGGTTCGCGGGTTGAGGACGCGTTGGGCCGATTGCATCGGCACCTTGCGCTGGGCCTGCTGAACCTCGATGATCCCGGCCGCCGCGATCAGGGCGATCACCGCCATCTCGAGGATGTGAAAGACGTTGGCCCCGCCCTCGGAGCCATAGCTGTAGAGGGCGCCGGGGAGCTGGGCGATGATCCCGGTGAAGATGATCAGGGAGACCCCGTTGCCCACCCCGTACTCGGTGATCAGCTCACCCAGCCACATGGCGATGATGGTGCCCGCGGTCAGGGTGATGATGATCGTCAAGGTCTCGGTCACGCTCGGGTTGACCAGGATCGCGACGCTCGGGTTGGTGAAGAGGGCCATGAAGCCGAAGGCCTGGAGGGCCGCGAGCGGGACGGTGAGCCAGCGGGTGTAGCGGGTGATCCGCTTGCGCCCCAGCTCACCCTCCTTGGACAGCTCCTTGAGCCGGACCGACACCACGGTCATCAGCTGCATGATGATGGTGGCGTTGATGTACGGGTTGAGCCCGAGGCCCACGATGGTGAACTTGGCCAGCCCGTTGCCGCTGAAGAGGTTGAGCAGGCCGAGCAGCGTGTTGCTGCCGAAAAGCTTCTGGAGCGCCGCCGGGCTGGCCCCGGGGATGGAGATCGACGCCAGGATCCGGTAGGCGAGCAGGAGCAGCACCGTGAAGACGAGCTTCTTGCGCAGCTCGGGGATGCGCAGCGCCTGAGCGAGGGCCTGGAGAAGGTTCACTCCTCGGGCTCCGCCTCCGCCGCGCCGCCCTCAGCGGCCGCGGCACCGACGGGCGGCGCCGGGGCCGCACGCTCCTCGAGCAGCTCGACCCTGCCGCCGGCGGCCTCCACAGCCCGGCGGGCGGCCTCCGAGGCGCGGTGGACGCGGACGGTCACCGCCACCCGAACCCTGCCGGCAGCGAGCAGCTTGACCCGCTCGCCGGGACTGCGGACCAGGCCGTGCTGGAGCAGCGCGGCCCCGTCGACGATCGCCCCGCTCGCGAAGCGGTTGAGCTTGCTCAGGTTGAGCACCGTGTAGTCCACCCGCCAGCGGTTGGTGAAGCCACGCAGCTTGGGCAGCCGCATGGTGATGGGCATCTGGCCACCCTCGAAAGCGCGCGGCACCTTGGATCCCTCACGGGCCCCGGCGCCCTTCTGGCCGCGTCCCGAGGTCTTGCCCTGACCGGCCGAGATGCCCCGACCGATGCGCTTGCGCGAGTGGCGGCTCCCCGGAGCCGGGCGCAGCTCGTGAAGTTTCATGACTCTCTCCGGATCGAGCCATCCTGGGCGCCGGCGCCGAGGGGCCCGCCGGCGGCGAGCCTGGCCGCGAGCTCGACACTGTCGGCGGGGACGCCGTCCACGCTCACCAGGTGGCGCACCTTGTGCACCATCCCGCGGAGCGCCGGGGTGTCCGGGTGTTCGACGGTCTGGCGGATCCGGTGCAGGCCGAGGGCGGCGACGGTCGCCTTCTGGTCGTGGGCGTACCCAATGGCACTCTTGCGGTAGGTGACGCGGACGGTCGCGGCGCCAGTCTCGGTCGCCGCCTCCGCCGCGGACTGGGTGACGGGCGAGGGGCTCATACCGCCTCCGCCACCGCGGCGGTCTCACCCAGGATCTGGGCGGCACGCTTGCGGCCGACGATCCTCTCGGGCGGCAGCCCGCGGAGCGCCGAGACCTCGGCCAGGGTTCGCATGCTGGCGAGCGCGGCCACCGTCGCCCGGACCACGTTGATCGGGTTGTTGCTGCCGAGCGACTTGGTGAGGATGTCGTGGATGCCCGCCGCCTCGACGAC
>CABEBF010000191.1_pt1 | contig 20533 bp, 17 predicted proteins | sample 3132511 | NCBI WGS metagenome assembly CABEBF01 (sample SAMEA5534345, study PRJEB31848) | metagenome | biome: tundra; feature: field; material: soil | place: USA | collected 2013-05 | depth 0.45 m | reverse complement strand
TTGGCGGAGCGAGAGGGATTCGAACCCTCGATACGAGTTGACCCCGTATACCGCATTTCCAGTGCGGCGCCCTCGACCAGCTAGGCGATCGCTCCTGGGCGATTGTACCGAGCGCCACCCGGGCCCATGGCCCGCGGGGTCGCCGGGGACACCCGAACGGCTGGGGCGCCACCCCACCGAGATCAGGCGGCAGCGCACCGGGGCTCCGTGGTGACGGGATCGCCCAGCGAGCCCCCGGCGGAGGATGATCGTGCCGGGATTCGGGCCGTTCAGATGGAGTGATTACGCCATGCAGCCAGAGGACATCCTCAACCGGGTGCGAGAGGTCGCCACCGTCCGACAGGTCTTCGGTGAGCCCTACGAGAAGGACGGGATGCTGGTGGTGCCGGTCGCCCGGATCCGGGGCGGCGGGGGCGGGGGCACCGGCAGCGATCTGCACGATGGTGCCGAGAAGGGCCGCCAGGGTCGGGGAGGAGGCTTCGGGATCGACTCCCGGCCGCTCGGCGTCTACGTGATCCGTGACGGCACGGTGTCGTGGCAGCCGGCCGTCGACGTGACCCGCATCGTGCTTCAGGGCCAGGTGGTGGCGATCGTCGCCCTGCTCGTGGCGCGAAGCCTGCTGCGCCATCGCCGCGGGCACTAGCCCAATATCACCGGCCGGCTCGGGGCGGGTACGCGACCCAGTTCGGCGGTCTCGGGGGCCAGTCGGAGGGCCGGCCCATCCCGTTCAGCGCCGGCCCCCCTCTCCGGGTCCTGGGCCTCTCCGTATACTCGCCCCCGGAGAGGTGTCCGAGTGGTTGATGGTGCCGCTCTCGAAAAGCGGTGTGGTTAATAGCCACCGCGGGTTCGAATCCCGCCCTCTCCGCGGATTCGTGTTCAGGCTGGGCAGATGGTGCGTCGCCTCCTCCTGCTGTCGGTGATGGGAACCGCCTTCCTTTCCCTGGCCTCGGCCTGCGGGGGCCTGTCAGGAGGACTCGGCGAGCAGCAGGCGGTGGCGAAGGCGGCGACCACGGCCCAACAGATGTCCTCGACTCGGGTCACCTTCGTCTCGGCGGCGTCCGGGCATCTCGGCGACTTCGAGACGGGCACCGTTCACCCGAATCCCAATACGGAAGTGTGGGCCGTCACCTTCGACGGAACCTTCCCACCGGTGTCGTGTGGCCCGGCGCCGCTGCCAGGGCAGCCCCCGCACGCTTGCCCTCCGGGGAATACGAGCACACGGATCTTCCTGAACTACAAGTCCGGAGCCTTCCTCATGGAGGCCACGCCCGCCACCGGGTGAGCCGGGCGGCGGTCCTCAGCGCTTGGCGCCGCTCGTCCGGTACTTCCGGTGGAAGCTCATCAGCTTCATCACGACCCACAGGATGGCGAGCACCACCAGCACGTCGAAGATCACGTGAAGGAGGGTCGGCAGCACGAAGAAGAAGATGAAGAAGAGGACGACCAGGACGAGCAGGACGGCGGAGAGCGGGTGACGGACCAGGTGCATGATGGTCCTCACATTACGCCCCGGCGCGGCGGGTTGCCGGGTGGAGGCGGGCCAGCGCAGCAGCGGCGCCGCTGAGGGCGGCTCGGTACGCGGTCCTAGACTGGGAACGACAGTGACACCCTCATCGGGTCCTGGAGCACGGGGAGGCCAGAGCACCATTGCCCACCAGAGGACGTAGCGCGAGGGCGACCCTGGCGGCGGTGGTCCTGACGCTGTCGGCGTGGATGACGGCCTGCTCGGCCACGACCGGTCCCCAGCCCTCCCCCACCGCCTCCCCCACGCCGCGCGGCGCGGCGACAGCCACGCCGACGCCCGTCCCGACCGCGACTCCCACGCCGGCCCTCACCGCCTCCTGGCCCGTCTACCACCAGAACCCGGGTCGCACCGGCCAGTCCGCCGACACGCCCGCCGTCGCCACCCTGGCGACGGAGTGGAACGCCAACCTGGACGGTGCCGTCTGGGCCCAGCCGATCGTCGTCGGGGGCAACGTCATCGTCGCCACCGAGAACGACACCCTCTACTCCCTCAACCCCGCCAGCGGGACGGTGGTGTGGCAGGACCACGTGGGCACGCCGGTGCCCCAGTCCGACCTCCTCGGCTGCGGGGACATCTTCCCGCTCGGCATGACCGGCACCCCCGCCTACGACCCGGCCACCCAGTCTATCTTCGTGGTGGCGGAGGAGACGGGGCCGATCCATGTCCTCTACGACTTCAACGCGGCGACCGGGGCCGTCCTCTGGTCACGCGACGTGGATATCTCCAGCCCTCTGGAGCATCACGCGGCCGTCCAGCAGCGCCCCGCCCTGACGGTGGCCAACGGCTACGTCTACATCGGCTTCGGCGGCCTGGACGGCGACTGCGACCAGTACGTGGGGGCGGTGGTGGCCGTGCCCACGAGCAACCAGGGCGCGAGCCTCGACTTCATGGTGCCCACCAGCCGGGAGGGCGCCGTCTGGGCGACCGGCGGCCCGGTGGTCGGGCCCAACGGCGACATCTTCGTCGCCACCGGCAACGGCGCCGCCGAAGGGGGGACCTGGGACGAGAGCGACTCGGTGCTGGAGCTGAGCCCCACCCTCCAGCTGGTGAGCGACTGGGCGCCGTCCCGCTGGGCCTACGACAACGCCCACGACCTCGATCTCGGGTCGGTGGCACCCACCCTTCTTCCCGACGGCTACGTCTTCATCGCGGGTAAGACCGGCATCGGGTACGTGCTCCAGGAGTCCGCCCTGGGCGGGGTCGGAGGGGAGGTCTACAGCCATCAGGTGTGCGGAGGCGCCATGTCCTTCGGCGGGACGTCCTTCAACGGCGACACCCTCTACCAGCCCTGCTCCAATGGCGTGGAGGCGATCTCGGTCGCGTCCAACGGCAGCTTCTCCATCGTCTGGCAGACGTCCTCCGGGGCCAATGGACCGCCGGTGCTCGGCGGGGGCAGCGTCTTCACCGTGGACACGGGCAGCGGGACCCTCTACGTCCTCAATGCCGCCACCGGCGCCACCCAGGCTCAGATCTCCGTCGGCTCGGTGCCGCACTTCGCCTCCCCCACCCTGCTCGGGGACGTTGCGCTCGTGGGCACCCGCTCCGGGGTGGTCGCGATCTCGGGTGTCTGACACCTAGCACCTGACTAGACTGGGTTGAGTGTCCGGGCTGATCGTCATCGCCGTCCTCGCCCTCGGGTTCGTGGCCCTGATGTGGTGGAGCAACCGCCTGCGGCCGACCCGCCCGCCATACCGGAGCCGCTACCGGGGGCCCACCTACCTCGACATCCACGACGAGCTGAAACGGCGCCGCCGCCACCCATGACCCTGGTCGGGTGAGGCAGACTCCGCAGATGCGACCCGTCGCGCCCCACCGCGTCGCCCACCTCTACCGGCTGCACTTCGCCGACACCCGGCGCGAGCGGCTCTTCCTCTCCTCGGCCGGCTTCTTCACGGCCTTCGCCGCCACCCGCGGGATCACCCACGCCATCCGGCGCGGGTTCGGGCCCTTCCACAACCTCGGCATCGGCGGCCGGCACCTCCATCACCTGGTCTTCGGGATCGCCGGGCTGCTGGGCACCGGCTACCTCTGGCTGGTCGAGATCGGCACCGGCGACGGCGCCCGCCCGGAAGGCCCCGCCTCCAAGCTCACCGCCGTGACCTACGGGGCGGCATCCGCGTTAACCCTCGACGAATTCGCTCTCTGGCTCAATCTCAAGGACGTCTACTGGGCCCGGCAGGGGCGCGAGAGCGTCGACGCCGTGGTCCTCTTCGGGGCCGCCCTCTCCGTCGGGCTCTGGGGCGGCCCCTTCTTCCACGCCCTCTACCGGGAGGCGCGCCGGGGGTGGGAGAGAGCCGAGGGGCACCGTCCCGAGGAGCAGCCCTCGCGATAGCCGGCGGCCACGAGCCCTCGCTGGAGGGCGGGTGGCTAGAGTGAGGTGGTGAGCCCCCACCTTCCGGACGCCTCCTGACCATGCACCGCTGGGCACACGCCACCCCCGCCGAGAAGCCGAGCGGCCGGGTGACCAACCGCCACCTCGCCCGCCGGGTGTTCGGCCTCTTCCGGCCCCACCGCCGCCAGGTGCTGCTCGCGGTGGGGCTGATCGTCTTCACCTCGGGCCTGGGCGTCGTCAACCCGATCCTGATCAAGTTCGTCTTCGACGCTCTCTTCCCGCGCGGGGGCGGCGGGCCCGACATGCGGCTGGTGGGCATCTACGCCGGGCTGATGATCATCATCCCGGTGATCACCGGCACGGTCGGGATCGCCCAGACCTACCAGATCAACAGCATCGGCCAGCGGCTGATGGAGGACCTGCGCAACTCCCTCTACGGGCACCTCCAGGGGCTCTCGATGCGCTTCTTCACCTCCACCCGGACCGGGGAGATCCAGTCCCGCTTCACCAACGACGTCGGCGGCATCCAGTCGGTGGTGACCGACACGGCCTCCTCGATCGTCTCCAACGTCGTCGTCATCGCCAGCACCCTGGTCGCGATGCTGGTGCTCAGCTGGCAGCTCACCGCGCTCTCCCTCTTCATGATGCCGGTCTTCCTCTTCCTCACCTACCGGGCGGGGAACACGCGGCGCAAGGTCACCCTCCTGGCGCAGGAGTCCAAGGCGGAGATGAGCGCCATCACCCAGGAGACGCTCTCCATCTCCGGGATCCTACTGGGCAAGACCTTTGGCCGCCAGCGCGAGGAGATGGACCGCTTCCGGTCGGAGAACCGCCAGGTCGCCGACCTCTCGATCCGGGCGGCGATGGTGGGACGCGTCCTCTTCGCGATGGTCCAGGTCTTCTTCTCGATCGCCCCGGCGCTCGTCTACCTCGTGTCGGCCTTCGTCATCTACCACAGCAGCGGCCTGAGCTCGGGGATCACCGCCGGGACCATCGTCGCCATCACGACGCTGCAGAGCCGGCTCTTCTTCCCGATCGGCCAGATGCTCCAGGTGTCGGTCGAGGTCCAGTCGTCGCTCGCCCTCTTTGAGCGGATCTTCGACTACCTGGAGATCCCCCAGGACATCGTCGACGCGCCGGATGCCGTCGCCCTGCCCTTCCGGCGCGCCGGCGCCGAGATCGAGCTGGACCACGTCTACTTCCGCTACGAGCCGGCCCACCTCACCACCCAGCGGAGCGCCGTCCACGCCGACCAGGAGGCGCCCCGACCGTGGGCCATCGAGGACCTGGAGATGCGGATCGAGTCGGGTCAGCTCGCCGCCATCGTCGGCCCCACCGGGGCGGGCAAGACCACCGTCTCCTACCTGATCCCCCGGCTCTACGACGTCACCCTCGGAGCGGTGCGCATCGACGGGCACGACGTGCGGAGCCTGACCCTCGCCTCCATCGCCGACCAGCTGGGCATCGTCACCCAGGAGACCTACCTCTTCCACGCCTCGGTGCGCCGCAACCTCCTCTACGCCCGGCCGGACGCGACCCAGGAGGAGCTGGAGGCGGCCTGCCGTGCCGCCTTCATCCATGACCGGATCACAGAGCTTGCGGACGGCTACGACACCGTGGTCGGTGAGCGCGGCTACCGGTTCTCAGGTGGCGAGAAGCAGCGCATGGCGATCGCGCGGGTGATCCTAAAGTCTCCGCGCATCCTCATCCTCGACGAGGCGACAGCCGCCCTCGACACCACCAGCGAGCGGCTGGTGCAGGCGGCGCTCACCCCGCTCATCCGGGAGCGGACCACCATCGCCATCGCTCACCGGCTCTCCACCATCCTCGCCGCCGACGTCATCTTCGTCATCGACCACGGCCGGCTGGTCGAGCGGGGCACGCACGCCGAGCTGCTCCGGATCGGCGGCCTCTACGCCACCCTGTACGAGCACCAGTTCGCTCCCCAGGGCGCGACCGAGCGCCCGCCGGCGCGGAGGTCGGCCCGCGCCCCGGCTGACCTGGTCGCGGACGGCTCGGACGGGGCCATCGCCGCCGGCGCCTGAGCCCCGCCTTGGCCAGCCCGGGCCTCAATCCTCGCGGAGCCGCCGGAAGAAGTCGCGGAGCAGCTGGCCGCAGTCCTCCGCCAGCACCCCCTCGGTGACCTCCACCCGGTGGTTGTTGCCGGGGTGGCGGAGCACCTGGTAGACGCTGCCGTCGGCGCCCTTCTTGGGATCGCGCGCTCCGTACAGGCAGCGGTCGATCCGCGCCTGCACCAGCGCCCCCGCGCACATCGGGCAGGGCTCGAGGGTCACCACCACGGTCACCCCTTCGAGCCTCCATCCGCCCAGCCGCCGCGCGGCGGCCCGCAGCACCCGCATCTCGGCATGCTCGGTGGCGTCGCCAGCGCGCTCCATCCGGTTGCCGGCGGCCGCGATCACGCTCCCGCCAACCACCGCCAGCGCCGCCACCGGGACCTCACCGCGCCGGCCCGCCCTTGCGGCGAGCGCCAAGGCGCGGCGCATCAGCAGCTCGTCCTCGTGCATCCCCTCAGTGTCCGCCTGGCGGGCTCCCTCCGGAGAGGTCCCGCCGCCCGCTACTCCGAATACTGCTCGGCGATGCGCCGCAGCGAGTCCTGCCAGCTCTCGGCGGGGGCCTCGGCGTCCGCTCCGCGAGGTAGCGAGCGGCGGAGCCGTTCCCGGGTGCGATCGATCTCGCGGTCCCGGCGACGCTCCTCGAGGGTGCGCACCGCTGCGACTGCGTGGTCCAGCTCGTTGGCCACTTCCTTGATCGCATCCGGACCGTCCGCAGATCGAAGGGTGCGGTTGAGACGGGTGGCCGTCTCCGGGGTCAGCCGGGCCCCGGCATCGCGGAGCTGATCGGCGACGCGCCGCCGCGCGCTCTCCAGGCCGCGGCGCCGCTTGGCCTCCTCCTCAGCGTCGGCGCGCTGCCGCCCCACCAGCGCCCACCCCTCGTCGATGAGGCCCGGGTACTGCCAGGCGAGGCTGAACTTGCCGGAGCTCATCCCCTCGACCAGCGCGGCGACGTGGGCCGAAAACTGCTGGCGGGGTTCGCCGGAGAGGTTGCCGATCAGGTCGGCGAGGATGGGCCGCGCCTGACCGTGGGCGCGCCGCACCCAGCCGGGCAGGTGGAGGTGCTGGGGCTGGGGAACGTCCCCCGGGCGAGCCGCCGCGGCCAGACCCTCCGGGCGGTGGATGCCGGGAAGGCGCGGCCCGGGGCTGGCCACCGGACGGTGGGCGGCGTGGAGGGGTCGCGAGTTGCTCGTCCTGGTTTCGTCGGTCTCGGCCGGATCCAGGGCGGACGGAAGCGATGCGGAAGTAACTGTCACTCGAAGGGCATGACTGATTGGACGCCGGAATCGTACCTGACCAGCCCCGCGGCTCGCCCCGTCGTTACCCGAACGCCACCAACCGGCGGCATGTGAGGGCACTCCGCCGGCACTTGCGGGCGTGGCAGTGGTGCAATCTGCCCCCCCAAGCACGCGCGGCGCGGGCTCCGTCCCCCGGTGCTCCGTGATCAGCGGCGCGGGCCCGCGGCCCGTGGCCGGGCCGCCCGCGGCGCCCTCAGGCCCGCGATCTCCGCCGAAGGGCAGACGTCATTGAGGACGCAAACCGGACAGCGGGGGCTGCGCGCCACGCACACCCGGCGGCCGTGCAGGATGAGCCGGAGCCCGAGCGCGGTCCACTCCTCGGCGGGGACCATGGAGCAGACGTCCTGTTCGATCTCCACCGGATCCGTCGACGCGGTGAGCCTGAGGCGGCCGGTGAGCCGGGTCACGTGGGTGTCCACGGGGAACCCCGGCTTGCCGAAGGCGACGCCCAGGACGACGTTGGCGGTCTTGCGGCCGACGCCGCGGAGGGTCACCAGCTCCTCCATCCGGCTGGGCACGACTCCGCGGAAGCGGGCCACCACCTCCTCGCTCATCTCGATGATGGAGCGGGCCTTGGCCCGGAAGAACCCGGTGCTGCGGATCAGCTCCTCCAGCTCGGCGGGATCGGCGCCGGCGAAGGCGGCCGCGTCGGGATAGCGGGCAAAGAGGGCCGGGGTCACCAGATTGACCCGCTCGTCGGTGCACTGGGCGGAGAGGATGGTCGCCGCCAGGAGCTGGAGCGGCCCATCGTGAACCAGGGCGCACTCGGCCACCGGGTACTCGGCTGCAAGGCGCAGGACGACGGTGGCCGCCCGTTCGCGGGCACTGCGGGGAAGACGGCGCTTCGTCGCCATGCACGCAAGGATCGCACCGCAGCGAGTGCGATCGGCGTCGGCGCCCCTCTTGAGCTGCGGTCTTCCTACAATTGCGATGTCGCCATCGCGATGCCGGCCCAACCCATCGGAGGCTCACCGTGCGCCACAAGATCACCGTCGTCGGCGCGGGAAACGTCGGCGCCAGCGTGGCCCTTCGTCTCGCCGAGCGAGACTACGCCGACATCGTCCTGGTCGACATCGTCGAGGGCCTGCCGCAGGGCAAGGCACTGGACATCCTCGAGGCGGGGCCGGTCGTCGGACACGACAGCCAGGTCACCGGCACCAACGGCTACGAGGAGACCTCGGGCAGCGACGTCGTGGTGGTCACCAGCGGCGTGGCCCGCAAGCCGGGGATGTCGCGCGACGACCTGGTGATGACCAACGCGGGCATCGTCAGCGGAGTGGTGCGGCAGGCTGCGGCGGCGTCCCCTCAGGCCGTGCTGATCATCGTGAGCAACCCGCTCGACGCCATGGCCCAGGTCGCCTTCGCGGTCAGCGGCTTCCCTCGCCGGCGGGTGATCGGGATGGCGGGGGTCCTCGACACCGCACGCTTCCGGACCTTCATCGCCCAGGAGCTGGGAGCGTCGGTGCGCGACGTCCAGGCCTATGTGCTGGGCGGGCACGGCGACACCATGGTCCCGCTCACCCAGCTGACGACGGTCGCCGGAATCCCGGTGGCCCAGCTGATCGCCCCCGAGCGGCTGGAGCAGATCGTGCAGCGGACCCGCGACGGTGGCGCCGAGATCGTCAGCCTGCTCAAGACCGGCAGCGCCTACTACGCACCGGGCGCGGCGGTGGTCCAGATGATCGACGCCATCCTCCTCGACACCCGGCAGATCCTCCCCTGCAGCGTCCACCTCCACGGGGAGTACGGCGTCACCGGAGTGTTCAGCGGGGTCCCGGCCCGGCTCGGCTCGGGTGGCCTGGTCGAGGTGGTGGAGATGGATCTGAGCGGTGAGGATCAGGCCGCCCTGCACCGCTCGGCCGCCGCGGTCGAGGAGATCGTCGGGGTCATCGAGGCCAACCGGGCCCAGATCGACCCCCTCATGCCGAGCCTCCTCCGCCACGGCGAGGACTGACCGGCAGCCACCCCCCGACCGGCGGCTACCCCTGGCCCAGTGCCGGGGGCGGCTCTTCGTCGTCCGACCAGGTTGGCAGCGGCTCCGGCTCGGGGCCCGGCGTGGCCGCCGTCGGAAGCTCCGGGCGCGGCGCCTTGAAGTGCATCCCCCACAGCGGGCCGATCGACATCAGCAGCTCGAGCGCCGCCTTGCGGACGTCGGAGTCGCCCCACTCCGGGGTCCGGGAGTAGCGGTAAAAGGCGATGAACGCGAGCACCAGGACGGCGAGGACCGCCGTCAGGACGATCGTCACGATCACCGCTCCCGCAGCCTCACTCGGCCGCCGCCTTCTCCCCCGCCTTGGTGCCGGAGCCGCGCAGCTTGCGCGCCACCCATTGCACCGGGTCCCAATGGGCGTCGGCCACCCGCTCCTTGAGCGGGATGATCGCGTTGTCGGTGATGTGGATGTTCTCGGGGCAGACCTCGGTGCAGCACTTGGTGATGTTGCAGTAGCCGAGCCCGCCCTGGTCACGGAGCAGATCGCGGCGGTCCAGGATGTCCTTGGGGTGCATCTCCAGGCTCGCCACCCGGACGAAGAAGCGCGGCCCGAAGAAGCGCGCGCTCAGGTCGTGGGTGCGGTTGACGTGGCAGACGTCCTGGCAGAGGAAGCACTCGATGCAGCGGCGGTGCTCGTAGAGGCGGTCGATGTCCATCTGCTGGATCCGCCACGGGGTGCCATCGTCGGGGGCGGCGGTGAAGGGCGGGATCAGCTTGTTGGTCTCGTAGTTGCGCGAGACGTCGGTGACCAGGTCCTTGATCAGCGGGAAGGACTTCATCGGCTGGACCGTGACCGGCCCGCGCGGCAGGGTGTCGATCCGCGTCTTGCACATCAGGACCGGGCGCCCGTTGACCTCCGCGCTGCACGAACCACACTTGCCGGCCTTGCAGTTCCAGCGGCAGGCGAGATCGCTGTCCTGGTTGCGCTGCACCCAGTGCACGGCGTCGAGCACCACCATCTGGGTGACCTCGGGGACCTCGTGGGTCGCGTAGCCCATCTCGCCGCCGGGCTGGCCCTTGAAGACGCGCAGCGTGATGGTCTGCCCGGTGAGCCCGCTCTCGGGGGTGGGCGGCCCATCGACCGTCGAGGACAGCCCGGCGCCCGGCTGGGGCACCGCGTCGCTCGGCTGGGGCACCGCGCCGGCCATCAGTGCGCCTCCGGGCTCTGGGCCGGGACCTTGCCGGCGTAGTGGAGCGGCAGCGTGGCCGGATCGAAGAACCGGCTCCGCGCCAGCCGGGTGACCACGTCGTCGGGCATCGGCTCGTTGGCGCGCTCCTCCACCACCATGGCGCCGCGCCGCTTGCGGGCCACCAGGTTGATCCGCCCGAGGTGGGCGTCCTTGTCGGGGAAGTCGAAGCGCCACTGCGAGCCCCGCGACTCCCGGCGGGCGATGGCGCAGCGGACGATCGCCTCGGAGACGGTGAGCATGGACAGGACGTCGCGGCAGGTGTGCCAGCCGGGATTGAGCACGCGCCCGCCGCCGACCCGCATCCGCTTGCTCCGCTCGGTGAGCTCCCCGATGGCCGTGAGCGCCCGGTTCAGCGACTCCTCGCTGCGGCCGATGCCGGCGTCGTCCTGCATCGCCTCCTGGAGGGCGCGGTGGATGACGTACGAGTTCTCCGCCTTCTCCCCGAGGTCGTGCGCGAGCGGGAGGAGGACGGCCGCCTCCGCGTCCGCGAGCTGCTTCTTGGAGACGGCCGGCCTGGCGCCCAGGCCCTTGGCGGACGAGGCGGCCGCCTCGCCGGCGCGCCGGCCGAAGACCAGGATGTCCCCCAGGGAGTTGCCGCCCAGCCGGTTGGCCCCATGCAGCCCCGCCGCCGCCTCGCCGGCCGCGTAGAGCCCGGGGACGGTGCTCGCCGCGGTCTCCGCGTCGACCCGGATGCCCCCCATCGTGTAGTGGATGGTGGGGCCGACCTCCATCGGCTCCTTGCTGATGTCCACCCCGGCCAGGGCCTCGAACTGATCGCACATCGAGGGGAGCCGCTTACGGATGTCGGCGGCGCTGCGCCGGCTCGCGATGTCCAGGAAGGCGCCGCCGTGGGGAGAGCCCCGGCCCGCGACCACCTCCTTGTAGATGGAGCGGGCGACCACGTCGCGGCTGGAGAGGTCCTTCTTGACCGGGTCGTACCGCTCCATGAAGCGCTCACCCTCGGAGTTGCGGAGGATGCCGCCCTCACCCCGGACCGCCTCGGTCACCAGGATGCCGCGCGCGCCCGGCGGCCAGATCATCCCGGTGGGGTGGAACTGGACAAACTCCATGTCCTGCAGCTCGGCGCCCGCCTCGAAGGCCATGGCGGCGCCGTCGCCGGTGCCCTCCCAGCTGTTGGAGGTGTAGCGGAACATCCGGCCCCAGCCGCCGCTCGCCATCACCACCGCGCCGGCGCGGATGACGATCAGCTCGCCGGTGTTGCGGAGGTAGCCGAAGGCACCGCAGACGCGGTCGCCGTGGGTGAGCAACCGGGTGAGGGTGCACTCCATCAGCACGTCGGTCCCGGCCGTGTGCACCATCTTGTCCTGGAGGGTACGGATCAATTCGAGCCCGGTGCGGTCCCCCACGTGGCACAGCCGCTTCCAGCTGTGCGCTCCGAAGGCCCGCTGCATGATCAGCCCGTCGTCGGTGCGGTCAAACAGCCCACCCCAGCGCTCCAGCTCGTAGACCCGGTCGATGACCTCGCGAGAGTAGAGGTCGACCATCCGCCAGTTGTTGATGAGCTGGCCGCCCAGCATGGTGTCGGCGAAGTGGACCTCCCAGCTGTCGGGGGTGTCGAGGTTGGCGAGCCCGGCGGCGATGCCGCCCTCGGCCATGACCGTGTGGGCCTTGCCGAGGAGTGACTTGCTGACCACCAGGGTCGAGCAGCCGGCCTCCGCGGCGGCGATGGCGGCGCGCAGCCCGGCACCCCCCGCGCCCACCACGAGCACGTCGCATTCCCGAGTCTGATAGCTCTCGCTCATTTCACCAGGAGGTGCGGGTCGGGCATGCCGGCCTGGAGGAGGCGGATGTAGACCTCGGCGGCCACCACGCTGAACATGCTGACCCAGGCCCAGGTGGCGTGGTGACCGTTGAACACGGTGACCCACCGCCAGAGCCGGAAGCGGGCCTTGCCGGCCTGGGAGCAGGAGTAGCAGTCGAGGCCTCCACCGGCCGCGTGGCGGAAGGCGTGGCAGCCCAGGCTGTAGCCGGAGAGCAGGACCGCGTTGACCAGCAGGACCAGGGTGCCGAGGCCGAGGTAGAGGTGGCCGCCATCGTCGAAGGAGGCGAAGGCGTCCACCCAGAGCAGGATCACGACGATGGCCGCCGGGTACCAGAAGAAGCGGTGAAGATTGTTGAGCACCATGGGAAGGCGACTCTCACCCCGGTAGCCGCGGCGCCGGAGCTCGCCGACCGCGCACGCCGGCGGGTCCCAGAAGAAGGCGCGGTAGTAGGACTTGCGGTAGTAGTAGCAGGTGGCCCGGAAGCCGAGCGGGGCCCAGAGCACCCAGAGGGCCGGGGTCACCGGGCCGGTCTTCCAGATCAGCGGCGAGAAGAAGGGAGAGAGGTAGTTGGCGTGCTCGCTGATGTGATTGGCCCCCGGTCCGAAGAAGGACGTCCAGATCGAGTAGCCGGTGAAGGCGCCGAGGACGGCCACGATGGCGAGGGGCTGGGCCCACCAGGGGGTGGCGCGGCGCAGCTGTGCCCACAGCCCGACCTCATGGTCACTCTTCGCGACCGCGGCCACCGGCGACGCCTGCGCTGCCATCGGGGACCGATCCTAGCGGAATTCGGGACGTGTGGCAGTGGCCGAGGCGGGACTTCCGCCCCCATGGCGGTCGCACACGGAATCCACGGGCCTCTTTCGCACACCCTGACGCTTGGCACGAATCGCCAGGTTCCTGGTACTCTCGAAGCCGATCCCGACGACGGCCCCGCGCAGGCCCGCGGTCCGGGGAGCCTCCGGCCGGCGCCAGTCGGGTGTCCACCCGCCCCCTCTCCGGAGCAACCCTCCCGCACCATGCCACCACAGCCCGGCCTACCCGAACACCTCAGCGACCCGTACCGGGTGCGGGGCCTGCACGATCCGCGGCTGCACCACGACAACTGCGGGGTCGCTTTCGTGGCCACCCTGCACCGGGAGCCGACCCACAAGATCGTCAGCTCCGGGCTGGAGGCGCTCTGCAACCTCGGCCATCGCGGTGCCACCGGTTCCGACCCGCTGAGCGGCGACGGCGCCGGCATCCTGATCCAGATCCCCGACGCTCTCCTGCGCCGGGACTCCGGCCTCTCACTCCCACCCCCCGGGGCCTACGGGGTAGGGATGGCCTTCCTCCCCCAGGATGCCGCCGCCCGGTCGGATTGCGAGGCGCTGATTGCCACCGCCTGCCACGACGAGGGGCTTCGCCTGCTCGGCTGGCGGGACGTCCCCGTGGAGCCCTCGTGCCTCGGGCCGACGGCACTGGCCGGGATGCCGGTGATCCGCCAGCTCTTCGTGGGCGCCTTCGGCCTGGACGGCGATCCCCTGGAGCGCCGCCTCTACGTCCTCCGCCGGGTCATCGAGCGGCGCAGCGACGCGGTCGGGCTCACCCGGGACCGCTTCCACCTGGCGAGCCTCAGCAGCCGCACCCTGGTCTACAAGGGGATGCTCACCGCCGACCAGCTCCCCGTCTTCTACCCGGACCTCCGCGACCCGGTCACCGTATCGCGGCTCGCCATGGTCCACGCCCGCTTCTCCACCAACGTGCTGCCCCGCTGGGACCTGGCCCAGCCCTTCCGGCTCAGCGCCCACAACGGCGAGATCAACACGCTGCGTGGCAACGTCAACTGGATGCGGGCCCGCCAGTCGAAGTTCCGCAGCCCGCACTACGGCGCCGACATCAGCAAGCTTCGCCCGGTGATCGATGAGCTGGGGTCGGACTCGAGCCAGTTCGACAACGCGCTCGAGCTCCTGACCATGGCCGGTCGCTCGGTCGAGCACGCGATCATGATGATGATCCCCGAGGCCTGGGACCGGAACCCGCTCATGGACGAGGACCGGCACGCCTTCTACGAGTTCCACGCCTCGCTCATCGAGCCTTGGGATGGACCCGCCGCGATCGCCTTCACCGACGGCCGCCTGATCGGCGCCACCCTCGACCGCAACGGCCTCCGGCCGGCCCGTTGGCTGGTCACCGACGACGGTTGGGTGGTGATGGCCTCCGAGGCCGGGGTGCTGCCCATCGCAGAGGACCGCATCGTCAAGAAGTGGCGGCTGGAGCCCGGTCGCCTCCTCCTCGTCGACACCGAAGCAGGCGAGATCCTGGACGACGACGCCGTCAAGAGCGTGCTCAGCCGGCGCCACCCCTACGCCGATTGGATCCGCCAGGGCGCCGTCCGACTCGACGAGCTGGACCGGGTCGCCGACCCACCCGACCCCGACTCCGGCACCCTCCTCATCCAGCATCGCATCTTCGGCTACACCGAGGAGGAGCTGAAGGTGCTCCTCGCCCCGATGGCGAGAGACGGCGAGGAGCCCGTGGGCTCGATGGGCAACGACGCTCCTCTCGCCGTCCTCAGCGAGCGTCCGGTCAACCTCTTCGCTTACTTCAAACAGCTCTTTGCCCAGGTCACCAACCCGCCGATCGACCCGATCCGCGAGGAGCTGGTGATGTCGCTGGCGACCAGCCTCGGGGCGGGGGGCAACCTCCTGGAGCAGGGGCCCGTCCAGGCCAAGCGACTGGAGGTGCCCACCCCGATCCTGAGCAACGCCGACCTGGAGACGATCCGCCACGTCACCCAGCGCCAGTTCCCGGCCGCCACGATCTCCATGACCTTCCGTTCCGACGGCGGGGTGGAGGGGCTGGAGCAGGGGCTGGAGCGGATCTGCCGGCTCGCCTCGGAGAAGATCCGCGAGGGGTACACGGTGCTGGTCCTCTCCGACCGGCACGTCGACGCCAACCACGCCCCCATCCCGGCGCTGCTCGCCACCGCCGCCGTCCATCACCACCTGGTCCGGGAGCACACCCGAAGCGGGGTGGGCATGGTCATCGAAACGGGTGAGGCCCGGGAGGTGATGCACATCGCCCTGCTGGTCGGCTTCGGCGCCGAAACGGTGAACCCGTACCTCGCCCTGGAGACCGTCAGCGAGCTGCAGCGGCGGGGGCTGCTTCCCGCCGGGACCGATCTGGCCCGGGCCAAGGAGCGCTACATCCACGCGCTCTACAAGGGGGTGCGGAAGGTCATCTCGAAGATGGGCATCTCCACCATCGACTCCTACTCCGGCGCCCAGATCTTCGAGGCCGTGGGGCTCGCTCCCGAGCTGGTCAACCGCTACTTCCCCGGGACCGCGTCGCGCATCGGGGGGATCGGCCTCGACGTGGTGGCCGAGGAGACCCTGATGCGCCATCGGACGGCGTTCCCGGAGCGGAGCGTGGACACGGTGAGCCTCCCCGGCGGTGGAGAGTACCAGTGGCGTCGCGACGGAGAGTCGCACAACTGGAACCCCACCACGATCAGCCTCCTCCAGAACGCCGTGCGGGGGGGCGGGACGCAGAGCTACGACGCCTTCGCCGCCGAGGTCAACGACGAGACCCGCACCCTCAAGACACTGCGCGGGCTCTTCGACATCCAGGGCGACCGCGAGGCCGTCCCCCTCGACGAGGTCGAGCCCGCCACGGAGATCGTCCGCCGCTTCGTTACCGGGGCGATGTCCTTCGGCGCCATCTCCAAGGAGATGCACGAGACGCTGGCCATCGCCATGAACCGCATCGGCGCCAAGTCAAACACCGGAGAGGGCGGGGAGGACCCGGAGCGCTACGTGGTCGACCCCAACGGGGACAACCGGCGCAGCGCGATCAAGCAGGTGGCCTCCGGCCGCTTCGGCGTCACCGCCAACTACCTGGTCAACGCCGACGAGCTCCAGATCAAGATCGCCCAGGGGGCCAAGCCCGGTGAGGGCGGCCAGCTCCCCGGCAACAAGGTCGACGAGGTGATCGCCCGGCTCCGCTACTCCACCCCCGGGGTGGGGCTGATCTCACCGCCCCCCCACCACGACATCTACTCGATCGAGGACCTGGCCCAGCTCATCCACGACCTCAAGATGGCCAACCCCGATGCCCGGATCAGCGTCAAGCTCGTCTCCGAGGTCGGGGTGGGCACGGTGGCGGCCGGGGTCGCCAAGGCGAGGGCCGACCACATCGTCATCGCCGGCTACGAGGGAGGCACCGGCGCCTCCCCTCTCTCCTCCGTCAAGCACGCGGGCGTCCCCTGGGAGCTGGGGCTCTCCGAGACCCAGCAGGTGCTGGTGGCCCAGGGGTTGCGCAGCCGGGTCGTGCTCCAGGTCGACGGCCAGCTCAAGACGGGACGCGACGTGTTGGTCGGGGCCATGCTCGGCGCCGACGAGTTCGGTTTCAGCACCGCCCCGCTCATTGCCTCCGGCTGCGTGATGATGCGGGTCTGCCACCTCAACACCTGCCCGGTGGGGATCGCGACCCACGACCCGGAGCTGCGCAGGCGGTTCACCGGAACCCCCGAGCACGTCATCGCCTTCATGCTCTTCGTGGCCGAGGATGTGCGCGACCGGATGGCGGCGCTCGGATTCCGCCGCTTCGAGGAGCTGATCGGTCGCTGCGACCTGCTCCAGCCCCGCGCCGGCGTCGAGCACTGGAAGGCGCGCCTTCTCGACCTCTCGGCTCTTCTTCGCCGCGCCGATGCCCCCGTCGAGGAGACCCGGCACACGCGAGCGCAGGAGCACCACCTCGGGGACGTCCTCGACCAGCGGCTCATCGAGCTGGCCACGCCCGCGCTGGAGCGCGGTGACCCGGTCCGCCTCAAGCTCCGGGTGCGCAACGTCGACCGCACCGTCGGCGGGATGCTGAGCGGCGCGGTCGCCCGCCGCTATGGAGAGCACGGGCTGCGGGACGACACCATCCGGATCGATCTGCATGGCTCGGCGGGCGGCTCCTTCGGCGCCTGGCTGGCGCCGGGCATCACCCTCAGCCTGCGCGGCGAGGCCAACGACTACGTCGGCAAGGGCCTCTCCGGCGGCCGGCTGATCATCGCCTCCCCGCCGAGCACCACCCGCGCCGCCGAGGAGAACGTGGTCATCGGCAACGTCGCCCTCTACGGGGCCACCTCCGGTGAGCTGTTCGTCAATGGCGTGGCCGGGGAACGCTTCGGGGTCCGCAACAGCGGCGCGGTGGCAATCGTCGAGGGTGTCGGCGACCACGCCTGCGAGTACATGACCGGCGGCCGCATCGTCGTCCTCGGACGCTGCGGGCGCAACCTCGCCGCCGGAATGAGTGGGGGCATCGCCTACGTGGTCGATATGGACGGCCGCCTCGACGAGCACTTCAATCTCGCCATGGTGGGGCTGGAGGAGCTGGATGGGGAGGACGCCGAATTCCTCCATGACCTGATCGAGCGCCATCACGCGTACACCGGGAGCCAGCTCGCCTCGCGCATGCTCCACGACTGGAAGCCGTCGCTCGCCGGCTTCGTCAAGGTCATGCCCAACGAGCTGCGGCGGGTCCTCAGCCTCAAGGGGCGCCTGGACGTTCCTGCGTGATCGTCGGTGCCGCGTGCATCCCATGGCGGGACGGCAGGCCCACGGCCCGGCGACTGGCGAGCAACCGGCTTGGCCGGGCCGCCGAGGGGCGGCGAGCCCCTGTGAGATGAGAGGGGCCCTCACGTGGCCTGCCACGTGGGGTGAGCACCCATGAGTCGCACCGGCTTCATGGAGCACGCCCGTGAGCCGCGGCACAAGCGCCCGGTGGCGATGAGGGTGGGCGACTACCGCGAGGTCTATGTCCCTCACCCGCTGACGATCCTGCGCACCCAGGCGGCGCGCTGTATGGACTGCGCGGTCCCCTTCTGCCATCAGGGCTGCCCGCTCGGCAACCTGATCCCGGAGTGGAACGAGCTGGTCCATGACGAGGGGTGGGAGCGGGCGATCACCCGCCTCCATGCGACCGACAACTTCCCGGAGTTCACAGGAACCCTCTGCCCGGCTCCCTGTGAGCCCGCCTGCGTGCTCGCCATCAACAGCGACCCGGTGACCATCAAGGACATCGAGCTGTCGATCATCGACCGTGCCTTCGAGGAGGGATGGGTACGTGCCCAGCCCCCCGGCTTCCGCACCGGCAAGCGGGTGGCCGTGGTGGGCTCCGGGCCGGCCGGTCTGGCCGCCGCGCAGCAGCTCAACCGGACCGGTCATCGGGTGACCGTGTACGAGAAGGCGGACCGGCCGGGGGGCCTGCTCCGCTACGGGATCCCCGACTTCAAAATGGAGAAGCGCCGTCTCGACCGCCGCCTCGCCCTGCTTGAGGCGGAGGGCATCGTCTTCGAGTGCAACTACGAGATCGGCCGCACCATCTCCGCGGAGGACCTGCGCCGCCGCTTCGACGCCGTGATGCTCTGCGTCGGCGCCGAGCGCGCCCGCGACGTCCACACGCCGGGACGCTCGCTGCCCGGCGTCCACCTGGCGATGGACTACCTGGTCCAGCAGAACCGTAGGGTCGCCGGCGAAACAGTCCCGGCCGCGGGCGCCATCTCGGCCGCCGGCCGCAAGGTGGTGATCATCGGGGGCGGGGACACCGCCGCCGACTGCCTCGGCAACGCCCACCGTGAGGGCTGCGCTTCCGTCGAGGTCCTCTCCGTCTATCCGGAGCCGCCGCAGACGCGCCCCGCGGGCAACCCCTGGCCGGAGTGGCCGCTGGTCCTCCAGACCTACCCCGCCCATGAGGAGGGGGGACGGCGCCAGTACGGGGTGATGGTCACCGGATTCCGTGGGACCGAGCAGGTCGAGGCGATCGAGACCGTCGAGTGCGAGGTGCAGCGCGCGGGATCCCGTCGAGAGTTCACGGCGCGGCCGGGAACGGAGCGTTTGATGCCGGCGGACCTGGTGCTACTCGCCATCGGGTTCGACGGCGTGGCCCTTCCAGCGCTGGTCGACGGTCTCGGAGGACGGCTGACCGACGCTGGTGCGGTGGCCGTGGATGCCGACTTCTGCGCTGCACCCGGGGTCTTCGCGAGCGGCGACGCCACCCGGGGAGCCTCGCTCATCGTCTGGGCGATCGCCGAAGCGCGGCAGGCAGCGGCTGCCTGCGACCGTTTCCTCACACCCTCACGCTAGGGCCCATCTCAGCCGTCAGTGGTCACCAGCCCCGGCCCACCTCGGGGCCAGGCTCCATGCCCGCGGCCCGAGAGCCGGGACTCAGCGGCGCTCGGCGAGTGCGAACGACGGGCGGAGGACCGTCTCCCCCATCAGCCAGCGATCCACCGCGGCGGCGGCGTTCCGTCCTTCGGCGATGGCCCAGACGACCAGGCTCTGCCCGCGGCTCATGTCCCCGCAGACAAACACCCCATCGCGGTTCGTGGTCCAGTGTGCGTCGCGGCCGACGTTTCCCCGCGCGTCCAGCTCCACGCCGAGCTGGGCAAGCATGGGGGAGCGCTCTGCCCCGACGAAACCGAGCGCCAGGAGGACGAGGTCGCAGGCCAACTCTGTCTCGGTCTCCGGCACCACGGTGAAGGCGGGCCGCCCGCCGTCCGTCGTCATGGCGACCTGCGCCAGCACCAGGCCCGCCAGCTGTCCGCGACCGTCACCGAGGAATCGCTGAGTGGAGACCGACCAGAGGCGCTCGCCGCCCTCTTCGTGAGCCGCGGAGGTGCGCAGCTGCAGCGGCCAGAGGGGCCAGGGGGTGCTCGGGTCACGCCGCTCCGGAGGCTGCGGCATGATCTCCAGCTGGTGGACGCTGCTCGCCCCCTGACGATGGGCGGTCCCCAGGCAGTCGGCCCCGGTATCGCCGCCGCCGATGATCACCACCCGGCGACCCCGAGCACTCACCGGAGAGTCGTCCAGATCACCCTCCTGCACCCGGTTGGCGAGCGGCAGGTACTCCATCGCCTGGTGGACCCCGTGCAGGTCCCGGCCCGGGATGGGGAGGTCGCGGGGGAGTGTCGCCCCCCCGGCCAGCACCAGCGCGTCCACCTCGGCGAGGAGCTGATCCGAGGGGAGATCCTTGCCCACCTCGACGCCGGTCTCGAAGACGGTCCCCTCGGCGCGCATCTGATCCAGACGCCGGTCCAACACGGACTTCTCGAGCTTGAACTCCGGGATGCCGTAGCGGAGGAGACCGCCCGGGCGGTCATCACGCTCGTAGACGACCACGTGGTGGCCGGCTCGGGTGAGCTGCTGGGCAGCGGCCAGGCCTGCCGGACCCGAGCCGACCACCGCCACCCGCTTGCCCGTCATCATCGCGGCGCGCCGGGGCACCAGCCAGCCCTCGCTCCAGGCGACCTCGGCGATCTGCTTCTCGATGGCGGAGATGGTCACCGGCTCATCGTTGATCGAGAGCACGCAGGAGGC
>CABEBF010000182.1_pt1 | contig 21259 bp, 17 predicted proteins | sample 3132511 | NCBI WGS metagenome assembly CABEBF01 (sample SAMEA5534345, study PRJEB31848) | metagenome | biome: tundra; feature: field; material: soil | place: USA | collected 2013-05 | depth 0.45 m | reverse complement strand
ACTGGGACCCCTCGACGGGCTCACCCACGCTGCGACCTCGTACTCGGGGACCACGCCCCGCAGCGGCTATGGCGGTCCGGGCATACCGCCCTGCCCCCCACCGTCCGACCTGCAGCACGACGTCCTCATGCTGACCGTGCTCCAGGCCGTCCCCGACGCCGCCGGTTGGCGTGCCACCGTGGTGTCAGGAACCGAGGTGAGCCCAGAGGGCTGGGTGTGCAGCGGCGGCGCCGGCCAGTCCACGGGTGCCGAAAACCTCAGCCTCTTCGCGGTGCCCGTGGGGGCAAGCTTCCCCACCTCGGCCAGCCGCGCCGGCGCCGGCGCCGGCGACCGCCGCCATCAATCCCGACGTCTCGACCTTCTCCTCGGCGCTGGCCACCCCGGCCCCGGCCTTCGGCTCACCCGTCCACACCCTGGTCGGGGCGACCATCACCCTGGGAGTGATCCTCTTCATCACCTTCCCCGCCCAGCTCTTCAACCGCACCTTCGAGGAGAACTACGACGAGATCCGCGAGCTCACCCTCCGCCGGCTGCGCTGGCTGAGACGGTTCCGCCGCGAGGCGGAGCGTGAGGCGGGCGGGGTCCTGCGCTTCGGAGCCTTCCGGCCGTGGTCCTGGTGGGGGCCGCCCTGGGCAGCCTCAACGATCGCGGCTTTGGCCTCAACCTCCGCTCCGCCGCCACCTACCTGGCGGTCGTGCTCTCGATCCTCGTGGGGGTCACGGTCGGATCCGTCTTCGTCGGCGGCCTGGTCGGCAACGTGATCGGCCTGACGCCGCTCCGCTTCCTTCCGGGCGGCCCCCTGATGGAATGGAACCGAGGCGTCTGGGCCGCGACCTTCGGAGTCGCCGTGTTCGGCCTGATCGAGGTGGAGCTCCGGCCCCAGTCCGTCTCCGCTCATCCCGGGAGCGCACCGGTGGTCACCGCCGTGGTGCTCTTCGTCTTCTTCGGCGGCATCACCGCCGGGCTCCGCTGGTACTTCAGCCGCCGCGAGCAGAGCCGGGAAGGCGGAGAGGAGAAGGCGGCCGGCCCCCCCGCCGCCCAGGGTGTGGCCGTCGCCACCGCATCGGTCGCCACCCCCTCGCCAGAGGTGGGCACCACCGCGCCGGCTAGGGCGACAGGCGCCGCCACCACCAGCGCGCCGGCTCCCACGCGACGGAAGCGACGGGACCACCCGCCGGCCCCGTCCGCTAACGCTTGACGAAGATCACCGCGAAGCCGTCGCTGTAGACCTGCTTCCACTGGGGGTCGACGGAGAGCGCCATGCTGAGCGCCGAGTCGGTGCGCTCGACGACGTAGTTGACGCCGTGCTCGGTGAGGATGGTCTGCCAGTCGGGCTCGGCGTTCTCGACGTCGCTCACCTCCTGCAGCAGCTGGTTGCCCAGCTCCGTCGCCTCGCCGTAGATGAAGACGGGGCGGTCAGGGTAGAAACGGTAGATGAGGTAGCCGCCCCAGTCGTACGCGTTGAACATGCGGGTCCCGACCTCGGGATGGGCGGCCAGCCAGTCGTCCGCTCCCACCGGGAAGTTGGCATTGGTGCTGGCAGTCTGGCTGCTCAAGGTGTAGGTCATCACCCCGGCCGTCCCCACCGCGACGAGGAGGGTGCCCGCCGTGACGAGGACCAGGAGGTCGGAGGCGCGGCGCTGGATCCACCTCCCGAGTGGCTCCGGCCACCGGCTCCGCTCCCAGGCCCCGCCGAGGGACCAGGCCACCATCGGGGTGAGCGCGGCGGCGGCGAGAGGAGCGTTGCGCACCGCTGAGAGGGCGGCGTAGATGCCGACCACGGTGACCAGCGCGTCCCATAGCCGGGGCCGCCGGAAGGCCATGGCAAAGACCACCAAGAGGAGCAGCAGCTCGAGGCCCACCTCACCGAGGGAGTGGAAGCTCGGCGAGTGCCACTCGGCGATGAAGGTCTGCTGGACCGCGCTCGTCTGGGTCTGGACGGCGGCCTGGTAAGCATGGAAGGTGATCGGGTTGAGCAGGCCCGCCACCACGCAGGCGATCAGCACCCCCCAGAGCCTGAGCGATCGGCGGCGGTGGGCACCGTCCTGTGATGAGGTGAGCCAGAGCGCGGTCTCGGTGACCGCGGCGAGTGCCACCACGGCCAGGCCGTAAACGAAGCCGCCGTGGAGATTGGCCCAGGCAAGCACCACCAGGGGCAGGAGGTAGAGGCGGCGGTTGCGGTCCCGGAGATAGCTCTCGACCCAGTAGAGGGTCAGGCAGGTCAGCGCGAAGCTGATCATCTGCGACCGGGGGCCCCATACCTCGACGCCGGCTGCAGCCGCCACTGCGATGCAGGCGCCTGCGATCAGGGCGGGCACGCGCTCCAGCGCGATACGCCGCCAGATGAACCAGAAGCCCACCCAGGTGACGGCGGCGTAGGCGAGGCTGAAGGCGAGGAAGCCGCCGGCCCGGAAGATCAGGTACCCGAGCACCTCGCTGCCCCACTCCTGATCCGCCCAGACGCGGGTGGAGGCCGTGTAGGTGAAGAGCTCGCGGCTCGGGAACGCACCGTGGTTGATGATCCAGCTGCCCGTCTCCATGTGCCACCAGAAGTCCGGGTCGCCGACCCGGCGGCTGATGACGACGAGCGTCGCGACCAGCGCGGCGCCCACGATCAGCCCCCCGAGGCCGGGGCGGGGCAGGTGGGCGCGGGCCCCGGGGGTATCGGAGGGCGGAGAATGCTCCGGCGCGACGGCCACGGGGTGGCACGATGACACATCGGAGCGTCCGTTAACGCTCGCGAAAGGTTGGCGGAGCACGATACATTGGGGGCTCCCCGAACGCGGGGACGGAGCAGGGTGGCCGCAACGGCCGCAGAGACGGAGGACGGCGGTGGCGGCGGCGGCGGGGGGACGATTCAGGGCGGCGCGCCGCCTGCCCTCCTACCGGCTCCGCCCCCGGCTCTGGCTGATCGGGCCCCTCGCCCTCTACGCGCTGCTTCGAATCCCGTCGTTCCTCGAGCCCCACTGGTACACGGACGAGGCCGGCTACGTCACCACCGCCCGGGCACTCCTCCAGGGCAAGGTCCTCTACTCCCAGATCTGGACCAATAAGCCGCCTCTCCAGATCTGGACGGTCGCCGCCGTGATCCACTTCCTGGGCACGAGCGAGGTGGCCCTCCACGTCGTCACCTTCATCACCGGGCTGATGACCCTGCTCGCCGTCGCCTACGCGGCGAACCGCCTCCTCGGCCGCCGCCGCACCGTGGTCGCCCTGGTCCTGGCCGCGGTCATGCTGGGCACCCCCCTCCTCGACGCTGAGCTGATCGTCCCGGAGAGCTTCCTCATCGCCCCGATCGCATGGGCGGGGGCGCTCCTGCTGACCCGGGTGGCAGCCCCCGACACGCGCCGGTGGCCACTCTGGCCGGTGGCGGTGGGCGCCCTGGCGGCGGCCGGCATCGCCTACCAGCAGACGGCGTTGGCGGATACCTGCGCCTTTGCCCTGATCCTGGGCACGGCTGGCCGGGCGAGTTGGCGCAGGGTGGCCGCGTTCGCGGCGACCGTCGCCGCCCTGACCGCGGCATGGCTGATCCCCGCTCTCGTGACCGCGGGGGCAGGCAAGGTCGCCTATGCCCTGGTCGGCTACTGGGTCCAGTTCACCCAGGGTCAGGCCCAGGGCGCGGGCCAGGGGAACCCGCAGATCCCGATGGTGATCCGGGCGATCGTTGTGCTGGTCGTGCTGACCCTGATCGTGTCCGGCGCCTGGCTGCGCCGCCGGGACCGGGATATCTCCTGGGCAATCTGGGTCTGGGCCGCTGTGGCCCTCCTCGTCCCGATGGTGGCTGGACAGCCCTATCCCCACTACCTGCTGCCATCGCTCGCCCCGACCGCACTGGCCCTCAGCAGCCTGGGGCTGCGCCTCCCGGCCGGGGCGCCGAGCCCGCGGCGCCTGGCTGGCGCCGCGCTCATGGTGGCCACCGGCCTCGCCCTGGTGGGTGCGGCGCCGACTGGGCTGGACTGGCCCCCGGCTTTCGCGGTCGGCAATCACAGCTTCGCCACCTACTACTTTGGGGCCATCTCGACACTCACCCGAGGTCAGTCGCTGACGACGTACCAGGATCAGTTCGACTACCGGGTGTCCGAGGACAGCGAGGTGGCGGCGTGGATCCGCGCCCACGGTCTCGAGGGCAGCTCCGCGGTGGTCTGGTCGGCAGACGTCTGGCTCTATGAGCTGGACGACCTCCAGCAGCTCCTGCCGACGCCGCCGATCTATAACGACGAGCACCTCCTCGGCTATGACGGGCCCGTGGCCCAGGAGGTCGCCGACCTCGAGCCCTCGATCGTGATCACCGAAGCGCAGAGCCGGACCTCCTGGCCGGAGATCAACTCCGTGCTGACCACCGGCTACCAGGATGTCGATACGTCGGGCTCGGAGATCGTCTGGCTGCGCCACGACCTGGTCGCCTCGGTGATGGGCCCCACCGGACTCGGCTGACCCCCGGCGCGAGCTCCGCCGCCCCGGGCGTCGCCGGGGACCGGCGCTCGTCCGGCCCTCCGAGGCGGACGGGTCCCCTGCCTGCTCAGAGTGCCATCATCGCGCCGGTGAGCACCAGAGACGGGCGCCTGCCGCATCAACCCGGCGGCACTGAGCAGGTGTCGGGGCCGCCCCCCACCCCCTTCGACCCGGCCGTCTTCGACCGCCGGCTTCCCGGCATCGTGGCCCGGCTGCGCCCGTGGGCGGTGCCGCTCAGCCTCGTGGTCATCGCCGTGGCCGCCCTCTACGTGATGCGCTACGGCGCGGCGCGGTTCAGCTGGGCCGACTTCCGCACCTTCTACCGGGCGGGCCTCGATGTCCGCTCCGGCGCCAATCCCTACCTCGGGGCGATGAGCTTCATCCACGCCTACACCCCGGCCGGCAACGGCAGCTACTGGACCACGCAGGTCTACGTGTACGCGCCCTTCTTCGCCTACCTGATGGTCCCGCTCACCCTCCTTCCTCACTGGGGGGCGCTCACCGCCTGGGACCTGCTCAACGTCGCCTTCCTGGTGTTCTCCGTCTACGCCGCCCTCCGCGCCGCCGGGCTCCGGCCCGGCGCGGCGATGCTGCTCGTCCTCGCCGCCGCGTCCGCGGTCACCCTGCCGGTCCACCGGGAGTGGGACCTGGGCCAGAGCGACCTCCTGGTCATGGCTCTCATCTGCGCTGCACTCTGGGCGCGATCTGCGGGTCGGGCCGGACTGGCCGGCCTCCTCATCGGCGCGGGTGCAGCGGTCAAACCCGAGCTGCTCCTGCTCGCCCTCTTCCTGCTCTGGCGGCGCGACTTCCGCTTCGCGCTCACCGCCGCCGTGTCCACCGTGATCCTCGGGCTCGCCCCCTTTCTCCTCCTCGGTCAGCGGGCGTGGTCCGACTTCTGGACCGCCTGGAGCTTCTGGTCGGACCAGTACCTCCCCTTTCTGCACAACGAGTCGCCCAAGGGGGTGCTGGCCCGCCTCTTCACCCTCAACCCGGTGGCCCACCCGCTCACCGTCGCCCCCGGGGCCGTTACCGTCCTCTGGCTCTTGCTGGCGGTGGTCGTCCTCGTCCTGACCGTCGCCGTCACCTCGACGCACCCGCTGCGCCGCGACCCGCTCTCGCTTCTCGAGGTGGGTCTCGCGATCGAGGCCATCATGCTGGTGAGCCCGCTCACCGAGCGCCCCTACTTCCTCTTCCTGCTCATCCCGCTGATCGGCCTCTTCTGCTGGGTGCGCGAGGTCGGCGTCGCGGGGCTCTTTGAGCGCAGGGCGACCGTGGCGGCCGTGCTGCTGTGGGTGCTCCTGGCCGGTCCGGCCGAGTTCGCCGAGGACGTCTTCGACACCGGAGTCACCGTCCAGTCGCACACGGCTCCGCTGTTCACGCTGCTGGCGCCCGTGTACATGTGGGTGACGGTCGCGGGGTTCGTCTTCCAGCTCCTGGTCGTCGCCCACATCCGCGGCCTGCGTCTCGTCCCCGCGGTCGGCGCCACCCTGCGCGGCGCCCCCGGGCTCCTGCTGGCGTGGTTCAGGGATGCGGGGTCGGCGCTCGGCGTCGTCCGGGAGAGAAGCTCACCCGCGGCGTAGCTGGAGGGTGAGGGGGCTACGCCAGCCCCGCCATCAGTGCGTCCCATTGCTCCCGGGACGGGCGCAGCTCCTCGACCGGGAGCTGGGCCAGGGGGCGCGCTGGCAGCGCCTCGCGGGTGCAGAGGTCGTCCGACTCGGGGTTGACGTAGAGCAGGCCGGTGACGATCTCGTGGCTGTGCCGCGCTTCGAAGAGGAGCCGCATCGCCGCGATCGGGTCGCGGGCATCGTGGTCGGGCCCGATCTTGCGGAGCACGATGTGGGAGCCGTCGTGCAGCTCGACGTCCTGGGCCGTCCCGGGCTCGTAGTCGACCGTGATCTCCTCCTGTGGGGCGATGTAGTCGGGGGTGTTGACCGGGGCGTCGTGGTCCTTGACGTAGGCGTAGCTCTTGGTGCTGCCCTCGTGGTCGTTGAAGGTGACGCAGGGGCTGATGACGTCGAGGACGGCGGTTCCCCGGTGGGCGAAGGCGGCCTGGAGGAGGGGGACGAGCTGCTTGCCGTCGCCGCTGAAGCTGCGGGCGACGAAGCTCGCGCCCAGCTCGATGCCCAGGGCGCAGACGTCGATCTGCTCGTACAGGTTTGCCGGCCCCCTCTTTGGCCGGGACCCGAGGTCGGCGGTGGCCGAGAACTGGCCCTTGGTGAGGCCGTAGACGCCGTTGTCCTCGATGACGTAGGTCATGTCGACGTTGCGCCGGATCATGTGGCAGTACTGACCCAGCCCGATCGAGGCGGTGTCGCCGTCCCCGCTGACGCCGAACACCGCCAGGTCGCGGTTGGCCAGCTTGGCGCCGGTGGCGAGCGACGGCATCCGGCCGTGAACACCGTTGAAGCCGTGGGCGTGCTCCACGAAGTAGGCGGCGGCCTTGGAGGAGCAGCCGATCCCGCTCATCTTGGCGAGCAGATGAGGTTCGATGCCGCTCTCGTAGAGCGCCTTCACGATGTGGTTGCTGATGGAGTTGTGCCCGCATCCGGCGCAGAGGGTCGTGTGGGCGCCCTTGTAGTCGTCCCGGGTGAGCCCCAGGCGGTTCAGCTTCTCGATGGCGACTGCCATGGCTCTCTCCCTCAGCCGACCGGCACGCGGTCGGTCTCGACGGCCTGCTGATCGGCGGGCTCCCGCTGGGCCAGCTCACCGGCCAGCACCGGGTCGCTGATGGCCTCGGCGTCGATGGGGACGCCGTTGAAGTGGCGGACACTTCGGAGCCGGTCGGCCAGCTCACCGGGAAGCTCCTGGCGGAGCAGGGCCTCCATCTGGCCGTCGCGGTTCTGCTCGGCGACGTAGACGCGGTCGTGGCGGGCGATGAACTCGGCCACCGCCGGATGCAGGGGCAGGCCGCGGATCCGCAGGTAGTCCGTCTCCACCCCGTGTTCGGCGAGCTGGTGCCGGGCCTCGACCACCGCGTGGTGGGTGGAGCCGTAGGCGCAGATCGCCACCCGATTGCCGGCCTCCTCGATGAGGGGAGCCGGCAGCAGGGTCCGCGCCCCCTCGATCTTGCGGCGGAGCCGGTCCACGTTGGCCTGGTAGACGTCGGGGTCCTCCGTGTACAGGGCGTGCTCATCGTGGCCCGATCCGCGCGTGAAGTAGGCAGCCCGCGGGTTGGCGGTGCCGGGGAGGGTCCGGTACGGGATGCCGTCGCCGTCGACGTCGCGGTAGCGGCCCCACTCGGCGACCTGCTCCAGCGCCTTCGCGTCGAGGACCTTGCCCCGGTCGACGGCGCGCTCCGTGTAGGGGAGCGGCGCCGTCATCCAGAGGTTCATGCCGAGGTCGAGGTCGCTCAGGACGAAGACGGGGGTCTGCAGCCGGTCGGCGACGTCGAAGGCCAGCTGCGCGTCCTCGTACACCTCGATGACGGTGCCGGGCAGGAGCACCGGGTGCCGGGTGTCACCGTGGGAGAGGGTGTGGACGAAGCTCAGATCTCCCTGCATGGTTCGGGTCGGCAGACCGGTGGAGGGCCCGACCCGCTGGACGTCGAAGATGACCGCGGGGATCTCGGCGTAGTAGCCGAGGCCGGTGAGCTCCGCCATCAGCGAGATCCCCGGTCCCGAGGTCGCGGTCATGGCCCGGGCGCCCGCCCACTGCGCGCCCAGCACGATCCCGATGGCGGCCAGCTCGTCCTCCGCCTGGATGGCGGCGAACCGCCTCTCACCTGTCGCCGCGTCGACCCGGAAGCGCTGGGCGTAGTCGATGAACGCCTCGCAGAGGGACGACGATGGGGTGATCGGGTACCAGGCGAGCACCGTGCATCCGGCCATCAGGCTGCCCAGCGCGGCGGCGCGGTTGCCGTCCAGCAGCACGGTTCCGCGGGTGCCGTCCATCGGCGCCACCCGGAAGGGATCGGTCTTGACCAGGTTGTCGCGGGTGTAGTCCACGCCGATCTGGACGGCGGCGAGGTTGAGGTCGGCGGCCTTCGGCTTGGTCCGGAACTGGTCCCGGACCCCCTGCTCGACGGCGACCGGGTCGAGGCCGATCAGCTCGGCCAGCACGCCGACATAGATCATGTTCTGCAGGTACTTGCGGAGGTCGGGCTTGGCCTCCAGCTTCTCGCGGGCGAGACGGGCGAAGGGCACCGGGTACCACGAGACGTCGTCGCGATCCGCGGCGCCGAAGCGGGGGAGGGCCGCTTCGTGGATGACGGCGCCGCCGGGCCGGACGTTGGCGGCGTCGCGCTCCCAGGTCGCCGGGCTCATGGCGATCAGGATGTCGACGGTCCGCTTCCGCGCCTGGTACCCCTGAGGGGAGACCCGGATGTCGTACCAGGTCGGCTGCCCCTCGATGTTGGAGGGGAAGACGTTCTTCGCCGCCACCGGGATGCCCATGTGGAAGAGGGCCTTGGTGATGACGAGGTTGGAGGACTGCGATCCTGACCCGTTGACGGTTGCGGCCTGGATGCAGAAGTCGTTGAGGACGTCTCCGGTCATGGCTCTCCGGATCTCCGTGCCAATCAGTGCACATGCGAACGCATGTGCACACCTATATGATAACCATTGAAGATTCAGCGGCAGTGCAAACATCCGTGCCCGGTCCCGAGGGTGCGCGCGCCCGGGTGTCGCTCCGGCCGCATGGAGGGCCCCCGTGACCTACGTCCCCGCTCCCGACCGCTACCCATCGATGTCCTACCGCCGCTTGGGCCGGAGCGGCCTCCGGCTCCCGCTCATCTCCCTCGGCCTCTGGCAGAACTTCGGCGCCCAGCGGGCGTACAGCGAGAGCCGGGAGATCGTGCTGCGCGCCTTCGACCTCGGGGTCACCCACTTCGACCTCGCCAACAACTACGGGCCGCCCTACGGCTCGGCCGAGGAGACCTTTGGCCGCATCCTGGCCACTGACCTCCGCCCGCACCGCGACGAGCTGATCATCTCCACCAAGGCCGGCTACGACATGTGGCCTGGCCCGTATGGGGAAGGGGGCTCCCGCAAGTACCTTTTGGCCAGCCTTGACCAAAGCTTGAAGCGGATGGGCGTGGATTACGTCGACATCTTCTACTCGCATCGCTTCGACCCCGAGACGCCCTTGGAGGAGACGCTCGGTGCCCTCGACACCGCGGTGCGCCAGGGCAAGGCCCTCTACGCGGGCATCTCCTCGTACTCGGCGGCGAACACCGAGGCGGCTGCCGGGATCATGGCCGCACTGGGCACGCCGATCCTCATCCACCAGCCCTCCTACTCGATGCTCAACCGCTGGATCGAGGGGGGTCTCCTCGACGTCCTGGGCGGCAGGGGGATCGGCTGCATCGTCTTCTCCCCGCTCGCCCAGGGAATGCTGAGCGGCAAATACCTGGAGGGCATCCCCGAGGGTTCGCGTGCCCGCCAGCGCGGCTCCCTCTCTCCCGCGATGCTCACCGAGGAGACGCTCGCCAAGATCCGCGGGCTCCATGAGGTGGCCGTGCGGCGCGGGCAGTCGCTCTCCCAGATGGCGCTTGCCTGGGTGCTCCGCGACCCGCGGGTGACCTCGGCGCTGGTCGGGGTGAGCAGCGTCGCCCAACTCGAGGAGAATCTCGCCGCCCTCGACCGGCTCGAGTTCGCTCCCGAGGAGCTGGAGGCGATCGACCAGCTGGCCACCGAGAGCGGGATCAACCTCTGGGCCGCCTCGAGCCAGATCTGACCTCAGGCTGAGCCCGACCGCTTCCGGCGCGACGTCCGCGGTGCGCCCCGCGGCCTACTCGGCCTGGCCGAATGCCCTCACCTCCGCCTCCTCCTGAGCCGAGAGGGGTCGGGGCAGCTGGCCGCGGGAGAGTTTCTCGCCCTCCTGCCAGTGGACCGCAATCTGGGCCTCCGCGACCTCCGACTCCTCTCCCATCGCCGACCCTCCTCTAGAGCGATCAGCGCTGATACGTGGCGCGGAGAGTGGCCCGCGCCATGGTGTGGAAGGCGAGGGTGAAACCGACCACCGCCGGAGACACCGCCGGCGTCAGCCCGAGGTCGTCCGTGTCAACGGCGTGCACCGCGAAGACATAGCGGTGAGGGCGGTCGCCGGGCGGTGGCGCGGATCCGCCGTAGTCGAGGGTGCCGTAATCGTTGCGCACGTGAAAGGCCCCCGGAGGGAGGTGGGCGTCGGACGCTCCCGCACCGCGCGGCAGCTCGGCCACCGAGGCGGGAACGCCGACCAGGACCCAGTGCCAGAATCCGCTGCCGGTCGGGGCGTCGGGGTCGAAGCAGGTCACCACGAATCCGCGGGTCTCCGCCGGGTGTCCGCTCCAGCGGAGCTGAGGGCTCTGGTTCCCTCCGCCCGCGCTGTCATGGACGTGGACCGCGTCGAGTGGCCGGCCGTCGGTGATGTCATCGCTCGTCAGCGAGAACGAGGCGACCGCGGGCAGGAGGTCGTAGGGGTCCGGGGCAGTCGGTCGCACGAGTGTGGGCATCGTGCACTCCTCCTCTGGGGAAAGATGGCACCCATTGTCCCCCGCCGGCCCCGGCGTTGCCGAGCCTGGGTTCACGCGTAGGCGTAGCCCTCGGGCAGGGGCCGGGGTGCGGGCGGACCGACGTAGATCGCCGAGGGGCGGATCAGCCGGTTGTTGCTCGCCTGCTCCGCGACGGCGGAGGTCCATCCGACCGTGCGGCTGCACGCGAAGGTGGGGGTGAACATGTCCCGCGAGAGGCCCACGGTGTTCATGACCACGCCGGAGTAGAACTCGACGTTGGTGTAGAGGCGCCGGCCCGGCTTGAGCTCGCTGAGCACGCGCAGGGCGGTCGCCTCGACATGCTCCGCGAACTCCACCTGCGGACCGCCCAGACCGCGCGCCACCTCGTGGAGCAGGACCGAGCGGGGGTCGTCGGTCTTGTAGACGCGGTGCCCGAACCCCATCAGGCGCTGGCCGCCCTTGACCTCGTCGCGGAGATGCTCCTCGGCGCGCTCCGGGGTGCCGATGGCGTCGAGCATGTCCAGGGCACGCGACGGTGCCCCGCCGTGGAGGGGGCCGGCGAGCGCGCCGATGGCCCCGGTGAGCGCCGAGCCCATGTCGCTCCCTGTGGACGTGATCACCCGGGCGGTGAAGGTGCTCGAGTTGAATCCATGGTCCATGGTCAGGATCATGTACTGCTCCAGAGCGCGTGCCGCCTCGGGGCCCGGCCGCTCGCCGGTCAGCATCTGGAGGTAGGCGGCGGCATAGCCCAGGCTGGGATCGGGATCGATCGGGGCCAGCCCCTGGTGCACGCGGTGGAGCCTCATGAGCAGGACGGGGGTGAGCGCGACCATCCGGAGCGCGTCGGCGCGCACCTGGTCGGGGGTGAGGTCGAGCGTCGGCTGGAGGTTTAGGGCCGCCGCGCTCAGGGAGACCGCGGTGCGGAGGGCGCCGAGGGCCGTGTAGCCGGGGAGACGCGCGATGTCATCGAGGGCGGTTGACACCCCGCCGGGCAGGGCACGTCCAGCGACGGCCTGATCCTGGAGCCAGCGCAGCTCGCGCGCATTGGGCAGCTCGCCGATCAGCAGGAGGTGCCACACCTGCTCGAAAGAGCAGTGGCGGGCCAGCTCGGTCGCGTCGTAGCCGCGATAGTGGTAAAAGCCCTCCTCTCCCCGGACGTCCCCGATCCGGGTCTCGGCGACCGCGACCCCCTCGAGGCCCCGCGGGGCGAGCGTGGGTGTCGTCGACTCGGCGGGCTTGACCTCCGGCGCTTCGCTCACGTTGACCGATCCTCCATCTGCTGTTCGTGCCCAACTCTACACAGTCCGCCTGCTTCCCTCTGAGTGGCGGGCGTGATCGCGCTGAACGCCGCGAACGGCAAAGGCCGGCGGAGAGCCGTGACGGCAGCGTGACGACTCGATGAAAAGGCGTCGAAAGGGGCTCCGGGGGCTCGGTGAGCCGCTGATAAGCTCCGCGTCCCACGTCGACCCACGGACACGGAACTTTGCGCCGCACCACACGCCTCACCTGCAAGCTCGCCGCCTCCGTTCTCCTGATCGGAGCGTTGGCGGCCGCCGTGCCCCCGCCTTCCGGGGTGGCCCTCCCTGGCATCCGGCTGACCGACTCCTACGACCAGCAGATCGACCAGCTCCAGCAGCAGTACGACGCTCTCGGCACCCAGCTGCAGAGCCTGCAGGGGGGCGAGGCGGCGGCGAACGCCGAGGCCGCCGCGGTGCAGCAGCAGATCGCGGTCACCGAAGCCCAGATAGCGTCGGACCAGACTCAGATCAACCAGCTCAACCTGGCCCTGGCCCAGACCGCCGAGGCGATCCAGGTCGACACCACCCATCTCGCGGCGCAGAAGGCGCAGCTCACCCAGCTCACCGTGGAGATCTACACCGAGGGCGGGACTGGCGTGGTGGAGGGGCTGGTCGACAGCCAGAGCATCGCGGAGTTCATGGGGCAGCTGGACTCGGCCACCACCGTGAGCCGGAAGGTCCAGCAGCTGATGGCCCAGGTGGAGGCGGAGCAGCAGGCGCTCGACGTTCTGCAGCAGACCCAGCAGTCTCGCCTCGCCCAAGCCGCTCAGGCCGAGAGCCAGCTGGAGGCCGCCCAGGCCGCGCTGCAGGGGCAGGAGTCGGACCTGAAGGAGCAGGCAGCCTCCCTCGGCAGCCAGGCCTCCGGCCTGCTGGGCCAGCGCAACTCGCTGCTCAGCCAGATTGCCACGGTGCGAGCGCAGCAGCAGGCCGCCGAGGAGGCCGCGGCGGCTGCGGCGGCCAAGGCTGCGGCGGCTGCCGCGGCTGCGGCTGCGGCGGCTGCTGCGGCTGCCGCGGCCCCAGCCCAGAGCGGCGGCGGCTCCGGCACGTGCGGCGGTGTGCTCTGCCCCTTCGCATTCGGGGCCATCCCTGATTCCTTCCCCTGGGGCCAGTGCACCTGGTACGTCGCCTCACTGCGCGAGGTCCCGTGGGGTGGCAACGCCGACGAGTGGTTCGGCAACGCCGCGGCGATGGGGTACTCGACCGGCTCGACCCCCAAGCCTGGGGCCGTCGTCGTGTGGGGCCCGGGCAACGGCTACAGCTACTACGGACACGTCGCCTACGTGGTGGCGGTCGTCAGTCCCAGTGACTTCTACGTCGACGAGGCCAACTTCGACGAGATCCCCGGGAACATCGACTCCCGCGAGGTGACCACCCTCAACGACGTCGAGGGCTTCATATACTGAGCGCCGCGGCGCGGGCCCTCGGTGAGCGAGATGGCGCTGATTGCCGAGGGGCGGGCTCGCCGTGACGGGCGACCCCATCGGTGGATGACCTTCGGCTCTGGAGGTTAGCTTGCCCTAAGGCGACGCTGTGAGCGGGCGCCGGACCACTGCCGCCGCCCCTCCGGGGCCATGCGCGGCGCAGGGAGACATCCGACCCGTGATCGCACACCACCGCACGACCAACCTTGCGGCGCCGGCAATGCCGCGCTGCGTCTGCTCCGGAGAGCGATGAAGGTCCGGGCCCTGGGGATGCGGGCCGGCGCGGTCGCGAAGGCTCCCGAGGCGGCAGAGCTCGGCGCTGAGAACGGATCCGCGCAGCTGCCGTCCCGCCACCCCCGCAGGCGCTGGATGTGGCTGGCGGTGGCGGTCGGTCCCGGCCTCATGGTGATGCTCGCCGACACCGATGCCGGCAGCGTGGTGACCGCTGCCCAGTCCGGGGCCCGCTTCGGCTACCGGCTCCTCCCCCTCGAGGTCCTCCTCATCCCGGTCCTCTACATCGTCATGGAGCTGACCGTCCGGCTCGGCCTCATCACCGGCAAGGGGCACGCCGAGCTGATCAAGGCGCGATTCGGACGTGGATGGGCGGTCTTCTCCGTGAGCATCCTGCTGGTCACCAGCGTGGGTGCCCTGGTCACCGAGTTCGCGGGCATAGCGGGTGTCGGCAGCATTGTCGGCCTGCCCCCGCAGCTGATCGTCCCCGGCGCCGCCATCCTGCTTCTCCTGGTGGTCGTCTCCGGCAGCTACCGGCGGGTGGAGCTGATCGGGATCGGCCTCGGGCTCTTCGAGCTGGCCTTCCTGGTGGCCGCCATCCGGGCCCATCCGGATCCGGGCTCCCTGGCCGGGAGCCTGTGGATGGGCCAGCCGCTCGGGAACTCGGCCTACCTGGCCCTGGTGGCGGCCAACGTCGGGGCGGTCGTCATGCCCTGGATGATCTTCTACCAGCAGGCCGCCATCCTGGACAAGGGGATCACGGTCCGGGATCTCCGGGTCACGCGGATCAACACGGCCATCGGTGCGGTGGTCACCCAGGTGATCATGATCGCGGTCCTGGTCGCGACCGGGGCGAGCCTCTTCCACCGGAACTCCGGATCCGTCAACACCGTCGCCCAGATCTCGACGGCGCTGACCTCGTCGCTCGGAGCTGCGGGTGGCCGCCTCGCCTTCTCCATGGGGGTGGCCGGGGCTGCCCTGGTCGCGGCCCTCGTCGTCTCCCTGGGGGCCGCGTGGGCGCTCGCGGAGGTCGCCGGGAAGCCCCGCAGCCTCAACCGGAAGTTCCGTCAGGAGCCCCTCTTCTACGGCGTCTTCACCGGGGCGGTCGGACTCTCCGCGGTGCTGGTGCTGACCAGCAGCTCGTTGGTGGGCCTCGCCATCGCCGTCGAGGTCCTCAACGCCCTGCTACTCCCCATCGTGCTCGTCTTCCTCATCGTCCTGGCCTGGACCACGTTGCCCGCCGCCTACCGGCTGCGGCTCTGGGAGAAGGTCGTCCTGCTGGCCGTCACCGCGATGGTCGTCGGCATGGGCGCCACGCTCGCCATCACCTCGCTCTGAGCGCCGCACGGGTGCGAGGGATCACAGCGCGTCGTCGTCGCCGCCCTGCCCCGGCGCGCTCCCAGCAGCGACAGCCCCCACCAGGGTTATGGTGACTGCCAACACACTTGGCTGGGGAGGTAGGATTCGAACCTACGATTTGCTGATCCAGAGTCAGCTGCCTTACCACTTGGCCACTCCCCAGTGGCGCAGGCGAGTCTACCCGTACCGGTGGCCTTCACTGCCCCCGGGGGCGGCCTCCGCGGCGACCCTCACCGCCTCCGGTATGCCAAGCGCCAGCATCGGTGTGGCGATCTCCGGCGCCGTCAACCACGGGGCGAGCGACCTCCTCCGCAACGCCGACGTGGCCATGTACAGGGCAAAGGCGGCCGGGAAGAACCGCTTCGTGCTCTTCGCGAGCCGCAGATGTACGCGGCGGCGCTCGCCCGCATGGAGCTCGAATCCGACCTCCTCCACTCCCTGGAGGCGTCCGAGCTGCGGGTGCAGTTCCAGCCCATCGTCGACATGGAGACGCGCCGGATCAAGGGCTTCGAGGCGCTGGTGCGATGGCACCATCCCACCCGCGGCCTGATCTCACCCCTCGACTTCATCCCCGTCGCCGAGGAGACCGGGATCATCTACGAGGTGGAGCGGTGGGTGCGGCGCGAGGCCCTGGCCGGGCTGCGCACCGTCCTCGAACAGCTTCCCGGACGGGCCCGGCTCACTGTGAGCGTCAACCTCTCGCCGTTCTCGATCTGCGGGCGCGACCTCGTCAACGATGTCCGCGACGCCCTGGACAGCGCCGGCATCCCCCCCGAGCTGCTCACCATGGAGGTGACCGAGTCGGCGCTGTTCCGGGACAACGAGAGCACCGTCAGCACCCTGACCATGCTCAAGGAGATGGGTGTCCGTCTCGCCATCGACGACTTCGGGGCGGGCTACTCGTCGCTCACCTACCTGACCATGTGCGACTTCGACGTGCTCAAGGTGGACCGGGCCTTCATCAAGGACATGGTCGGGGTCGGCGAGACGGCACCGATCGCCCGCGCCATCCTGGCCATGGCCAAGATCCTGGATCTCGAGGTCATCGCCGAGGGCGTGGAGACGGTCCATCAGGTCGCCAGGCTCCGGGAGATGGGCTGCCGGCTGGCGCAGGGCGACTACTACTCGCCCCCCGTCGACCTCGACGACCTGGCCGCCCTCCTCCATCGCGAGTACGCCCGGGACGAGCGCGGGGTCATCGTCAAGCTCCCCCGGACCGGCTCGGAGCGGCTGGCTCCCGGGGGCGCCCCCGTCTGGTAGGGGGACCCCAATCTGGGGCGTGGGGGGCGATAGGCGCCTTGGTGATTCGGCGCGGCTGCCTATACTGAGGCTGTGGATCTCGTCCAGCTGCTCCGCTCCCAGGCCCGCAAGTACCGCTGTGTCCAGTGCGGGGAGAGCATGGCGGAGTGCGGCATCAACGTCCTTGCCCAGCAGGGCAACCGGGCGCTGGTCCGGGTCACCTGCCGCTCGTGCAACGACGAGAACCTGCTCCAGATCATCTTCCAGACCGAGGCCGAGGCCCCGGACGCGGCCGTGACCGCGCCGAGCGTGGACGAGGGCGGGGAGCGGGTGGTCGCGCCCATCTCGGGCGACGAGATACTCGAGCTCCACGAGATCCTGGCTGGGCACGCGGGACCACTCACGGAGCTCCTGGCCCGCCGCTGAAGGGCCGCGTAGGGGCCCTTGAGGGATTCGGCCCCTGGAGGCGCCGTGCCGGACTGTGAGCAGGCCGTCACGCAAACCACACCCCACCTTTCCTCCGGGCGGTGCTACATCTGAGAGCCGAACCGGAATGCCACGCCGGCTGGGTGTGGGCGGGCTGGAGGCTGTCATGGTCAACCTCGGAGCAGCGATCCGGCGGACGCTGGGCCGGTTCCTCGTCCGCGTCGTCGCAGGAGTCGTCATCGCCGGCGTCGTCGTGATAGCCCTCCTCGTGGTGGCCCTCGGCGCCGCCACCTCCGGCCGCGGCTGGACCTCCGCCATGGCGGCCCAGGTGCACACGGTGGCGATCCTGGTCGGTCTCGTCGGTGTGATCCTGCTCGGTGCGACCTCCTGGCTCGTCGCGACCCGCGAGACCACGCACATCCGCGCCCTCGGCCGGCTGGCCCGGCGGGTCGCCGCGGGCGACCTGGCGGCCCGGGTCGACCCCGGCGGGGCGGCCGAGGTGAAGGAGCTGGGCCACGCCTTCAACCTCATGGTCGAGCGGCTGGGAGGGATGGTCGAGCGGGTCAGGGAGGTGAGCGGCGAGCTCGCCGCCTCCGCCGCCCGTCTCTCCGAGGCGTCCACCCAGCTGGTGTCGACCACCGCCCAGCAGACCTCGGCGGCGGTCGAGACGTCGGCGAGCATGGAGGAGCTGGCCCGGACATCCGGCCACATCGCCGAGACGGTGGAGCGCGTCGCCAACCAGGCTGCGGAGACCCGGGACAACCTCGACCGCGCCCACGAGCGCATCCTGACCTCGGGTCAGCGCACCGTCGCCCTCACCGACCGGGTCCGTCACATCAGCCGGATCCTCGGTCTCATCAACGACATCGCTGACCAGACAAACCTGCTCGCCCTCAACGCCGCCATCGAGGCGGCTCGCGCCGGCGAGGCCGGCCGCGGTTTCGCGGTGGTGGCGGATGAGGTGAGGCGACTCGCCGACCGCTCCAAGGCGCTGGCCGCGGACATCTCGACGATCACCGCGAGCGCCGAGTCGGAGACGAGCGCCACCGTCATCGCGATGGACGAGGGCGCCGCCCAGCTCCAGATCGGGCTTGAGCTGATGGAACAGGTGGCCGAGGCCAGCTCGAACGTCCGGCTCGCCACCCAGCAGCAGCGCTCGGCGTCGGAGCAGGTGGTGGAGGCGATGGAGCAGGTCAGCCTCGCCAGCCGCGAGGTGTCCGCCACCGCCCAGCAGATCGCCATTGCCGCTGGCGGGCAGGCGGAGATGGCGGGGGACCTCCAGATCGTGGCCTCCGCGAGGTCGGAGCCGCCGCCTCTGTCCGGCGATGCTGGTGCCCCCGACCCGCGATTCGCCGGCATCGGCGCGGACTGATCACGGTCTCCTGAGCGACGACCGGCGAGCCGGGATCGCCGGTCGTCGGCCGGTTTCTCAGCCCCGGTCGGCCGGCTCGCTCACCGGGATGGCGGCGGCATGCCGGGGCGGGAGCGACCGCCGGATGCGAAGCCGGAACAGCAGCAGCTCCTTGATGGCCCGGGCGATCGCGCGGGGTCGGGCTCCCGAGCGGCGGCCCGCCACCCGCGGGTGGTGGGGGACGGCGACCTGGGCGATCCGCCAGCCGGCGTACCTGGCCTTGTAGTACAGCTCGGCGTTGATCAGCGCGCTCCGGGCCTCCAGGGTGAGCGAATCCAGGACCTCACGCCGCATCAGCTTCAGGGCGCAGTCGACGTCGCGGTAGGGGAGGCGGTAGAGGACCGTCACCAGGGTGTTGAAGACCCAGCTCACCACCTCCCGGGCTCGGGCGTCGCTCCGCTTCTCCCGCCAGCCGGCGGCGAGGTCAGCCCGGTCGAGGAGGGGGACGAGCCGAGCCAGGTCGGCGATCTCGAACTGACCGTCGGCGTCGGTGAACGCGACGAAGTCCCCGCGGGCGGCTCGGAGGCCATCGCCCACCGTGATCCCGTAGCCGCTCTTCTGCTCGTGGCGGAGCACGCGCAGCGAGATCCCCAGCTTCCCGGCGAGGGTGGTGGCCAGCTCGCCGCTACCGTCCGTGCTCCCGTCGTCGACGATCACGAGGTCGAAGCGGCTCGCGATCCCGGGTAGGACGTCGGCCGCGTGGGGCAGCAGCCAGCCGATGTTCTCGGCCTCGTTGTGGACCGGGAGTACCAGGCTGAGGCTGCTGAGACGCGGGCGCGCCGCCTCCGGGCCCTGGGACGGGCCGCCGGCTTTCCGGCTAGCCACCGATGCCGGCGAGGGCGGCCAGTGCCGGCGCGCGGCCCCCGGCATAGACGTGGCCACCCTTGCGCCAGTCGATGGTCGCCTCGATGGTGTTGCGCCTGACCCGGGAGACGTTCGCCTCGACCGTCTGGATGACGTGGTCGATGAGGGTTTCGCTCAGTCCGTGGGGCTCGAGACCGAGGTCGAGGAGGCGCTGGTGCTTGGCGTTGTAGTAGTGCTCCTCCTTCTCCCGGCGCGGGTTGGAGACGTGGGAGATGGTGGTCGGGAGGCCGTGGGCGGCCCGCGCGTGCTCCACCTTCTCGGCCAGCCCGAGGACCGAGAACTGCTCGGTGAACTGGTTGTAGACCCGGTACTCGCCGGCGGCCGGTGCGTTGAGAGCCGCCAGCTCGATGCAGCGGACGGTGTCGCGGATGTCCAGGAAGCCGCGGGTCTGACCGCCCTTTCCGTACACGGTGAGGGGCTCGCCGACCGCCGCCTCGACGCAGAAGCGGTTGAGCACCGTCCCCCAGATGCCGTCGTAGTCGAACCGCGTGACGAGCTGCGGGTGCAGCGCCGTCTCGTCGGTCGTGGTCCCGTAGACCACACCCTGGTTGAGGTCGGTGGCTCTCAGGTCCCAGATCCGGCAGGCGAAGTCGAGGTTGTGGCTGTCGTGGACCTTGGAGAGGTGGTAGAGCGATCCCGGCTGCTTGGGGTAGAGCATCCGGTCGTGACGACCGTTGTGCTCGATCTCGATGAACCCCTCCTCGATGTCGATGTTCGGGGTCCCGTACTCGCCCATGGTCCCGAGCTTGATCACGTGGCAGTCGGGGGCGTGGTCACGCACCGAGAGGAGGACGTTGAGGGTGCCCACCACGTTGTTGACCTGGGTCTCCACACCGTGGCGGGGGCTGATCATCGAGTAGGGGGCCGAGCGCTGCTCGGCGAAGTGGACGATGGCGTCGGGCTGGGTGGTGCGGATCAGCTCGTCGACCGCGGCGGCGTCACAGAGGTCGATCTGGTGCCAGTCGATCTTGTGGCCGCTCTCAGACTGCCAGCGGGCCAGCCGGTCGGCGATCGAGGCGATCGGCGTCAAGCTGTCCGTGCCGCACTCCTCGTCCCAGCGCCGCCGCACCAGGCTGTCGACTCCGACGACGTCATGGCCGCGTGCAGAGAGGTGAAGGGCGGTCGGCCACCCGAGGTAGCCGTCGGCCCCCAGGACCGCGATGCGCATTGCTGTCTCCCCTAGGTGGCCGGCCGAACCGCGGCCGGCGATATCCGTGCTGGTTGGGTCGCGAAGTACCGATGGGTCAGGGCGAGACCCTCGGGGAGGGAAGTTTGAGCCTTCCAGCCGAGCGAGCGCTCGGCGCGTCCAGGGTCGATGCAGGCCCGGGCCACCTCGCCGGGCTTGGCGGGCTGGAAGTCGGGGGCGATCTCTGCCCCGGAGGCCCGGATCAGCTCGGCGACCACCTCGCGGACACTCGTCTCTCTCCCGGTCCCCACGTTCAGGGGGCCGCTGATCGAGCTGAGCAGGGCCGCTCGGGTGGCGGCGGCCACGTCCGCCACGTAGACGAAGTCGCGGGTCTGGGTGCCGTCCCCGTAGATCATCGGGCGCAATCCCTGGACCAGCCGGGTTGAGGAGATCGCCACCACCCCGGCCTCTCCGGTGCCGTCCTGGCGCGGCCCGTAGACGTTGCCGAACCTGAGGGCGACGGTGCGCACCCCACGCTGCCGGTAGGTCCAGAGATAGGTCTCCTCGCAGAGCTTCTCCGCGCCGTAGGCGGATCGGGGCGCCGGGGTCAGCTCCTCCGAAGCGGGGAGCCGCTCGGCGTCGCCGTACACCGCGCCTCCCGACGAGGCGATGAGGAGCGCTTCGCAGCCCGCCCGAGCGGCTGCCTCGAAGCAGGCCACCGAGCTGGCGAGGACCCGCCGGATGTGGTCCCCGGGGTCCCGAAGGGCTCGGTTCACGCCCCCCTTGGCGGCGAGGTGGACGAGCGCCTGGGGCCGGAAGCGAGCCAGGGCATCCGCCGCCTCGGGGCTGCCGGCGTCCGCCTCCAGGAGCTCGACCGTCACGGGCAGGGCGGCCCCGCAGGGGTGGGTGAGATCGTCGATCACCAGCACCGACAGCTGGTCGGCCGCGAGCAGCTCGACCAGGTGGGTGCCGATGAATCCGGCCCCTCCGACCACCGCAACC
>CABEBF010000179.1_pt1 | contig 21485 bp, 18 predicted proteins | sample 3132511 | NCBI WGS metagenome assembly CABEBF01 (sample SAMEA5534345, study PRJEB31848) | metagenome | biome: tundra; feature: field; material: soil | place: USA | collected 2013-05 | depth 0.45 m | reverse complement strand
TCAGCGAGTCGCCCGTGTGGGCGGAGCGGGCCCCTGCCGCCGAACCCACGGACGCCACCGGGGGGGTGGAACAGCCCGCTCCCGCCAGCCCCACCGGCACCACCGCGTGGCCAGAGCGGCTCCCTGGCGCCACCACCACCGCCTTGACCGAGCCGGCCGCGCCGGAGGTGGCCTTCCCCAGCTCCGTGCCGGTCTTCCAGCTGGACACCGCCGCCTTTGAGCCACCCCCGGCCGGCGACCCCGGGTCGGGGCCGGAATGGCCCGGCGTCCCGGTGGCGGTCGCGGCCTCACCGCCGGCCGCCGCGGAACCGGAGCCGGAGCCGATCGAGCCGGTGCGCCCGCGACCGGTTCGCCACCGGTCACGTGACCACGCCGAACTGGTCGTGGTCTTCTCCGGCAAGGGTGGGGTGGGCAAGTCCCTGATCGCCACCAACCTCGCGGTGGCCCTCGCCGCCGACGGAGAGCGGTCTGCGATCGTCGACCTCGACCTTCAGTTCGGCGATGTGGGCGTGATGCTCCATGCCGAGAGCCACCCGACGGCCATCGACGCCCTTGCCCAGCAGGGCGAGCAGGTCGACGCCGAGTTCATCGAGGAGGTCATGGCCAGCGGGCCCGAGGGGGTGCGCGCCCTGCTTGCACCGGCCAGTCCGGAGTTCGCCGATCTCGTCAACACCGCCAACCTGCGTGCCATCCTGCGGGAGCTGGCCAAGGAGTACGACCACATCGTCGTGGACACCCCGTCTCACCTCGAAGAACGCAACCTGGAGGCCATCGAGATGGCCGATCAGATCGTCGTCGTCACCAGCTTCAACTTAGCCGCCATCAAGGACACCAAGGTCACCCTCAAGCTGCTCCAGTCTCTGGGCGTCGACCGGGACAAAATCTGCGTGGTCCTCAATCAGACCCGGGCCAAGGTCAGCTTCCAGCGTTCAGAGGTCGAGGAGAGCCTCCGGTTCCGGGTGCTCACGGTGCTCCCCTTCGAGCCGCGGTTGGACGACTTCATCGACAACGGGCAGCAGATCGTCACCGCCGAGCCGAAGGCGGAGTTCAGCCGGCAATTCCGCCTGCTCGTGGATCACATCGAGGGGGGCGAGGATGACACCTCGGCGAAGGAGCCGGACCGGGCCCGAGCCCGGGTCAACCGCCGGCGATTCTCACTCGGGCGCGGCTGAGGGACACGCCATGATCCGCGTCCTCCTTGCCGACGAATCGGCCCGCATCATCGAGAACCTGAGCAAGCGCCTCGGCCAGGAGGAGGACCTGACGGTCTGCGCGATCGCCGGGGACGGTGACACGGCCCTCCAAGAGGCACTGCGCACCCAGCCCGAGGTGGCCGTGGTGGACGCCGGGCTCCCCGGCATGGACGGCATCCAGACCACCGAGATGCTGGTGCAGTACCTGCCCAACACGGGCGTGATCCTGCTCTCCATGGAGGCCGAGAACGAGGCCTTCCGGCGCGCCATGCTGGCCGGGGCCCGTGAGTTCCTTCAGAAGCCCTTCAGCGGCGACGAGCTGGTGGCCGCCATCCGCCGCGTGCACGCCTATGGGATCCGGAAGGGGACCCCGGCGTCCTCGCCGGCCACCGGCGCCGGCGCCGGCGGCGCACCCGCACCCGGGGGCAAGCTCTTCACCGTGGTCAGTGCCAAGGGCGGGGTGGGGAAATCGGCGATCGCCGCCAACCTCGCCGTCTCGCTCGGCCGCGCCTGCCGGGTGGCCCTGGTGGACTGCTCGCTGCAGTTCGGCGACATCGGCATCCTCCTGGACGTCACAGCCGAGCGCACCATCGCCGACCTGGCGGCCAACAACGCGGTGGCGGATCACGACGTGGTCGAGGAGGTGATGGTGGACGGGCCCGGCGGCGTGCGGGTGCTGGCCGCGCCCGTCAGACCCGAGCTGGCCGACTACGTCACCACCCAGCACCTGCGGGCCCTGATGGAGCAGCTGCGGCGCACCTACGACTGCATCGTGGTCGACACCGCCACCCACCTCAGTGAGATCAGCCTGGATCTCGTTGAGATGGCCGACAAGGTCCTGGTGATCACCGACCTGAGCGCCACCGGAGTGAAGAACGCCCGCCTGCTCCAGACGGTCATGGGGGTGCTCAAGGTCGACCCGGGACGCTTCGTGCTGGTGGTCAACCACCGGGACGGGGCCGGCGAGCTGGAGCGTGGGTACGTCGAGACTGTCCTGAAGACCGCGGCGACCGTCGAGATCCCGTACGACCCGAACGTCGTCGCGACCTCGATCGCCCGCGGTGTGCCCTTCGTCCTCTCCCAGCCTCAGAGTCAGCCGGCGCTCCGCATCGCCGGACTGGCCGACCTCCTCGCCCCCGCTTCGGCGGGGCACGCCCGTCCGGACGCCGACCCGGCGCCGCTCGATCCCGCGAGCCCCAAGCGGCGGCGGCGGCTTGGCATCGGCCGCGCCCGGTCCGACCAGGCAGCCGCCTCGGACTGACCCGTCAGCGGCCGAAGATCCCGCGACGGCGCTTCTTGTCGCCGCCGGCCAGCGCCGCCTGCTCCTGGGGGACCAGCCGGAAGACGAGCTCGCGGATCGCCCGGCTGATCTCCGCCTCCGGCTGCGTCTCCACGAACGGCTTGCCCTGGTTCCAGGCGTCGGACACCGCCTTCGGGTCGTGGGGGATCTGGACCGTCACCGGCACCCGCAGGTACTGCTCGGTGGCCTCCTTGTTGAAGTCGGAGTAGCCGTCGACCCGGTTGACGACCAGCAGGACGCGCTCGGGGTCGATGTTCAGCGACTCGAGCACCCCCAGCGTGAGGCGCGCGTTCTTGACGCTCGGGATGGTGAGGCCGGTGACCACCAGGATCTTGCTCGCCATCTCCATCACCTGCAGGATGGACTCCCCGAGATGGCTCGAAGCGTCGACCACCACAAAGTCGTAGAGCTTGCGCACCTCGGCAAAGACGGTGCGGACGTGGTCCGGTGTCACCAGGTCGGCCAGCTCCGGCTTGACGGGTGCCAGCAGGACCCGAATCCCAGCCGGCCCGACCGCGAGAATGTCGTCGAGGACCTCCGCGTCCAGGTGGTCTTGGGCGTCCACAACGTCGGTGATGCTGCGGGAATGGTTGAGGTTGAGCATCACCCCGATGTCGCCAAACTGAAGGTCGAGGTCGACCAGCGCGACCTTCGCATCGGTCTCCCGCGCGAGAGCCACAGCCAGGTTGGCGGCGATGATGGACTTGCCGACGCCGCCCTTGGCGGAGAAGACGACGAAGACCTCACCCGGGCCGGAGCGGCCCGATGTCAGGAGCGGTGGGGGTTCCGCGGTCCGGGTCAGGAAGGTGCCCTTCTTCAGCTCCATGGCGTAGACGCGCCGGATCGCCGACACCAGCTCGTCGTGGCTGAAGGGCTTGATCAGGAACTCGCGCGCCCCCGCCTGCATGGCCCGCCGCAGGTAGTCCCGCTCGCCCTGGACCGACATGATGATCACCGGGCTCGCGGGGAGATCCTGGGTGAGCTGCTCGGTCAGCTGGATGCCGTCCATAACCGGCATGTTCACGTCGGTGAGGACGATGTCCGGGTGGAGCCTCTGAGCCTCCTCCACCCCCTCCTTGCCGTCCCCGGCCGTGCCCACCACCTCGATGTCGTCCTCGAAACTGAGGAGCTTGCGCAGGTTGTTCCGTGTCGACTGGATGTCGTCGACGATGAGCAGGCGGATGGGCTGTTCAGCCACGGCGGAGCTATGCCACCTGGAGCTTCGATGCCTGTGCGGGATCGACCCTGATAGCCGGCCCGTGGGTCGTGCAGAGTGTCACCGTCTTGAGGTAGGTGCCCTTGGCGCCCGCGGGCTTGGCGCGGATCACGGCGTCCATGAGAGCCGCGAAGTTCTCCCCGAGCCGGCCGTCGTCGAAGGACGCCTTGCCGATCACCGCATGGAGATTGCCGAGGCGATCGTTCCTCACCTCGATGCGGCCGCCCTGGACCTCCCGGACGGCCTTGGCGATGTCGAACGTGACCGTCCCCGCCTTGGGGTTGGGCATCAGTCCCCGGGGGCCGAGGATCTTGCCGATGCGGCCGACCAGCCCCATCACGTCGGGGGTGGCCAGGGCCACGTCGAAGTCGATCTGGCCTGCCTGGACCTGCTTGACCAGGTCCTCGCCGCCGACGAGGTCGGCTCCGGCCTCGAGCGCCTCGCGCGCCTTCTCGCCGGTGGCGAAGACGGCAATGCGACGCGTCCTGCCGGTGCCGTGGGGAAGCACCACGGTGGTGCGCACGGCCTGATCGGCGTGGCGGGGGTCGATGCCCAGGCGGAAGTGGGCTTCGACGGTGGGGTCGTACTTGGTCATCGAGGTCTCACGGACCAGCTCCACCGCCTCCCGGGGCGGGTAGAGGCGCCCGGCCTCGACCTTCTCCGCAGCCATGCGGTAGTTCTTGCCGAATTGATGGGGCATCACCGTTCTCCCTGTGGTCCTGGCGGGCTCGGAGAGCCCTCCCACTTGCTGTGCAGACGCTGGCCTGCGGATCTCCCTTGGATGGCTACGGCTGGACTGTCAGGCCCATGGAGCGGGCGGTGCCCTCGATGGTGCGCATCGCCTGCCCGATGTCGAAGGCGTTGAGATCGGCGAGCTTGACCTCGGCGATCTCCCGGACCTGAGCCGCGGTCACGGTCCCGACCTTGTCCCGGTTGGGCTGCGCCGATCCCTTCTCGACGCCGGCCGCCTTCTTGAGAAGGTCGTAGGCCGGCGGCGTCTTGGTGATGAAGTTGAAGCTGCGGTCCTCGTAGACCGTGATCTCGGCCGGGATGACCATGCCGGCCTGAGCGGCGGTGCGCTCGTTGTAAGCCCGGCAGAACTCCATGATGTTGATCCCGTGCGGGCCCAGCGCGGTGCCCACCGGGGGAGCCGGGGTCGCCTTGCCAGCCTGGATCTGGAGGCGGACGACCGTCTTGACCTTCTTCTTGCCCATTTGCTCTCCGTCCCCTAGCGAAGCCGCTCGACCTGAAGCAGGTCGAGCTCCACCGGCGTCTCCCGGCCAAACATGTTGACGAGCACCTTGAGCTTGCCCTTCTCGGCATTGATCTCGGTGACCTTGCCATGGAAATCGGTGAAGGGCCCGTCCACCACCCGCACGCTCTCGTCGACCTGGTACTCGACGGAGACCTTGGTCGGGGCCTCGGCCTTCACCTGCTTCTGGATGCCCCGGATCTCGCTCTCCGCGAGCGGCACCGGCTTGTTGCCCGATCCGACGAAGGAGGTCACCCCGGGGGTGTTGCGGACCACGTACCAGGACTCGTCGGACATGACCATGTTGACCAGGATGTAGCCGGGGTAGATCCGCTTGGAGACCCTCCGGCGCTGGCCGTCCTTGATCTCCATCACCTCCTCGGTGGGGACCAGGACCTCGAAGATCTTGTCGTGCATGTCCATCGATTCCACACGCTTCAGAAGGTTGTTCTTGACCTTCTCCTCGTGCCCGGAATAGGCGTGGATGACGTACCAGCGGGCGTCGCTGGCCTGCGTCGTGGTGGCGGTGTCGCTCATGGTCATCTCAGTGTGGCTGGTCCGTCAGCTCGAGGCGCTCGCCGAGGGCGAGGCGGAGGGAGTCGCCGAGGCGGAGGCGCTCGGGGTCGCGGTGCTCGCCGGCTCCGCCGGGGAGCTGGTGGTGCTGTTGTTGGTGTTCTGAACGTAGATCGGCTTGACCGCATACCCCAGCGCGTAGTCCGCGCCTCCGATCAGGAGGCTGAAGAGGACCACGGTCACGACCACCACGCCGGTCATCCGCGTCAGCTCCGGCCAGGTGGGCCAGACGACCTTGCGCAGCTCCTCCCAGACACCCCGAAAGTAGGCGGTCAGGCGTCGCGGGCGGCGTCCTCCGCTCCCACTCGGCGGGAGCCCGGTCCTGGCCGGCGATCTGGCCACGTCCTCTATCGACCTCCAACGCTCGACCCGGGCCTAGCCGGCCGGGTCCGACCCGAGATGGCAGGGGCGGCAAGATTCGAACTCGCGACCCTCGGTTTTGGAGACCGATGCTCTACCAACTGAGCTACGCCCCTGTGGCCCGTCAGCATAGCGGCCTGCGGGGCCGGCTTCCCACATTGCTTGTCTTCTCCTGGCGGGGCTACTTGGTTTCGCGATGGCGCGTGTGGGCGCGACACCGCGGGCAGAACTTGCTCAACTCGATCCGGTCCGGATCGTTGCGCTTGTTCTTGACGGTGGTGTAGTTCCGCTCCTTGCAGTCAGGACACTGCAGGGTGATGATCGAAGTGCCGCCTTTAGCCGTGGCCACGTTGAAGCCCCAACACAAATAAGACCTAGCCGCGCTAGGTCAAGCGGATGATACCACAGGCCCGGTCGGCGTCAAACGCCGGTGCCGCCGAACGGAGGCCCTACCTTACCCCGCCGGAGGGCGCCGGCGGAGGTCGACGGCGGGGGCCCGGCCGGGCGAGCGGCGCGGAGCGCCAGGTGGAACGCGCCCCAGCCGTGGCAGGCCCGTCACCTCGGTCATGGGAATGTCCATTGACACGCTGAGCTTGGTGTGCCACATACTTTAGGCACCTGAGTATCCGAGGAGTTAACAATTGGCCAACGAGCCCACCCCCCTCTCCAAGCGGGAGGACCTTCTCCACCGCCTGACCTGCCTGCAACCGGCGCTCCGGCACCGCTTCCGGGCCACCATCCCGGCGGACGCCCGGGCCACCATGCAGGAGGCCATGGAGGACGTGACCGCCGCCCAGCTGGAGGCGCTCATGCTCCTCCACCAGGCGGGCTCCGCGGTCTCCATGCACCAGCTCGCCGAAGCCCAGTCGATCACCCCCAGCTCGGCCACCCAGCTCGTCGACCGGCTGGTGAGGATGGGGCTGGTGGAGCGCCTGCGCGAGGACGAGGACCGACGGCTGGTCCGCGTGCAGCTCTCCGAGGCGGCCCGCCAGAAGTTCGAGGAGATGATGCGGCTGCACCTGCGCAGCCTCGCCGCGGTGACCGAACAGCTGAGCGACGACGAGCTCCGAACCCTCGTTGATCTGCTCGCCAGACTGGCTCAGCCGGCGAACGCGGAGATCCGGGCGTGAGGCGGCTCTACTCACGCCTCGGCAAGTTCGACGTCCGCTTCCGGTACCTCATCGTCGTCGCCTGGGTGGTCATCACGGTGGTCTGCGTGAGCACCCTGCCGGGGCTCGGCTCGGTGGCGAAGGACACCGAGAGCGGCTTCCTTCCGGCGAACTCCCCGAGCATGCACGCGGCTCAGCTGCTCGACCCCTTTGAGAACTCCAATCTCGCCACCGCCACCCTGGTGGCCTCGCGCAGCGGCAGCCCGCTGACCGCCACCGACAAGCTCGCGGTCACCTCCCTCCTCGCCAAGATCAAGGGACTGCCCAACGTCGTCACCGCGCACGCCCTCGGGACATCGAGCGACGGCGAGGCCACCCAGGCTCTGATCCAGGCCAACGTCCCCCAGTACGGCGGTGGTCCCGGAACGACGCTCGTCGACTCGATCCGGAGCGACTTCTCGAAGGTGGGAGCCCCCGGCGGGCTCCAGTTCAACCTGACCGGGCAGCTGGCGACCGCCACGGACGCCGACGCCGCCTCCGCCCACTCCCAGAACGCCACCCAGCTGCTCTCGGTCGTGTTCATCATCATCCTGCTGCTCTTCGCCTTCCGCGCCCTGCTCGCGCCACTCGTGACGCTGCTTCCGGCGGGCCTGGTCCTGGCGCTCGCCGGGCCGGTGATCGCGGCCGCCTCCCACATCGGTGTCCAGGTCTCGGTGATCACGGAACTTATCCTCGTCGTCCTCATCCTGGGGGCCGGCACCGATTACGGCCTCTTCCTCGTCTTTCGAGTCCGCGAGGAGATCCGGCGCGGCCTCGCCCCCCGTGACGCCGTGGTGCGCGCCGTCGAGACCGTGGGGGAATCGATCACCTTCTCCGCGCTGATCGTGATCGGCGCCCTGCTCAGCCTGGTGATCGCGCAGTTCGGCTTCTACCAGGGGCTCGGCCCAGCGCTCGCCATCGGCATCGCCCTGATGCTCCTCGCCGGCCTCACCCTGCTCCCGGCGCTGCTCGCGATCCTCGGTCGCGCCGTCTTCTGGCCGAGCAACCTCACGGTCCGCTCCACCCCGCAGGTGGGCTTCTGGGGTCGGGTGGCCGCCACCTTTGTCCGGCGCCCGATGGTGACGGCGATCGCGGGGATCGGGATCTTCGCGGCTCTCGCCGTGGGTTCGGTGGGGACGACCACCGCCGGATTCGGCGACGAGGCCTCGGGGCCGACGGGCAGCGACTCCGGCGCCGGCCAGGCGGTCCTCAACAAGCACTTCCCCTCCGCCGGGACGATCACCTCGACCGAGGTGGTCATGCACTTCTCCAACCCCGTCTTTGACGATCCCGCCGAGCTGGTGACGGCGCAGCACAGCCTGCAGGCGGCGCCGGGCTTCCGGAGCGTCATCGGACCCCTCGACCCCAACGGGCCCACCGGGGTGACCCTGACGGCGACGGAGATTGCGGCCCTGCACCAGACGCTGGGCTGGCCGCTGAACCCCACCGCGCTCGCCTCCCTTCCCCCGGCGGTGGCGCAGGTCGACGGCGCCCTGGCGAGCTTCGTCAGCACCGACGCGCGGACGGTGGTGTTCGCCGTGGTGCCCACGGTCGGGCCGGCGGGAAGCCCGGCGGCGAGCGCCAACATCCCGGCGCTCCGCGCGGACACCACCGCTGCGGCCCATGCCGCGGGGGCGGCCGACAGCGGCATCTTCAGCCTCGACGCCTTCGCCTATGACGTCGAGAACATCTCCCAGAACGACCTCATTCACATCATCCCGACGGTGGCCATCATCATCGCCCTGCTCCTCGCCATCGTCCTGCGCAGCGGCATCGCGTCCCTCTTCCTGGTCCCGAGCGTCGTCCTCTCCTACCTCGCCGCCCTGGGCCTGGTAGGTCTGGTCTTTGTGCACCTCGGGGGCCAGAGCGGAGTGCAATTCATCATGCCCTTCCTGATGTTCGTCTTCCTGATGGCGCTGGGCTCGGACTACAACGTGCTGGTGATGACCAGGATCCGCGAGGAGTCTCATACGCTCCCCCTGCGAGAGGCGGTGAAGAAGGCCATAGGAGTGACGGGAACGACCGTCACCACGGCTGGGCTGGTGCTCGGCGGCACCTTCGCCGTGCTCGGCGTCGCCGCCGGAGGGTCGTCGCAGGCCGGGGAGATCCAGCAGGTCGGATTCGGCATCGCCGCCGGCGTCCTGATGGACACCTTCTTCGTCCGCACCATCATGGTGCCCGCGTTCGTCGTGCTGGTCGGTCGCTGGACCTGGTGGCCCTCGCGCCTCTACCGGCGGCACTCCCAGCTCGTCACCGCCGAGGAGACCGCCGCATGAGCTCCCAGATCTCCTCGCTCAAGGTCGAGCGCCGGAGTGACGCCGAGCGGCGGCGGCTCATGGTGGTGTTCGGCGCCCTGATGCTGGCGATGCTGATCGCCGCGCTCGACCAGACCATCGTCTCCACCGCCCTGCCCACCATCGTGGGCGATCTGGGCGGCCTCACCCAGCTCGCGTGGGTGGTGACGGCGTACATCCTCACCTCGACGATCTCGACGCCGCTGTACGGGAAGCTCGGCGACCTGTACGGGCGCAAGCGCATCTTCCAGGGCGCGATCGTCATCTTCCTGGTCGGATCCATGCTCTGCGGGCTCTCCCAGAACATGGCCGAGCTGATCGGGTTCCGCGCCCTCCAGGGCGTCGGTGCCGGGGGCCTCTTCGTCGGCTCCCAGGCGATCATCGGCGACATCGTCTCCCCCCGCGAGCGCGGCCGCTACATGGGGTACTTCGGCGCCGTCTTTGGGCTGGCCACGGTGGCCGGGCCCCTCCTCGGCGGCTTCCTCGTCGACCACGCCACCTGGCGCTGGGTCTTCTACATCAACGTCCCCATCGGCATCGCCGCCCTGATCGCGACCGGCCTGGTCCTCCACCTGCCCCGGCAGCGCCGCGCGCACCGCATCGACTACCTGGGCGCCAGCCTGCTGGGGGCCGGGGTCACCTGCATCGTGCTGCTCACCACCTGGGGAGGCACCGAATATCCGTGGGCATCCGCTCAGACCCTCGGTCTGGGCCTCGCCGCACTGGTGCTGCTCGGAGCATTCATCCAGGTCGAGCGACGGGCGGCCGAGCCCATCCTGCCGCTCCAGCTCTTCCGCAACTCCGTCTTCGCGGTGACCAACGCGGCCGGCTTCATCATCGGCCTCGCCCTCTTCGGATCCATCGTCTTCCTGCCCCAGTACCTGCAGATCGTCAAGGGCGACGGGGCCACCAACTCGGGCCTGCTCCTCGTCCCGATGATGGTCGGCCTGCTCATCACCTCCATCGTGAGCGGCCAGCTGATCAGCCGGACCGGGCGGTACAAGGTCTGGCCGATCCTGGGCACGGCGATCACGGTGGTCGGCCTCTTCCTCCTCTCCACCATGGGCGCGGCCACCCCCCAGATCGTGACCGCCGCCTACATGGTGGTGCTGGGCCTCGGCCTCGGCGGGGTCATGCAGGTCCTGGTGGTGGTGGTGCAGAACAGCGTCGCTCAGAATGACTTGGGCGTCGCCACCTCAACGGCGACCTTCTTCCGCTCCATGGGCGGCTCCATCGGAGTGCCGATCTTCGGCGCCATCTTCAGCAACGTGCTGATCGCCAGGCTGGTCACCGATCTCCCCAAGGGATTCCACCTCGGCGGGCTGTCGGGGGGCATCGGCAACGCCAGCCCGCAGGTCCTGGACAAGCTGCCGGCCGCGATCCACAGCGGCGTCGTGCACGCGTTCTCCCAGTCGCTCGGTTCGGTCTTCCTGGCCGGCGTGCCGTTCGCGGTCATCGCCTTCGTGCTGGTCTGCTTCATCAAGGAGGTCCCACTGCGCACGCGGGTCGCCCCGGTGCTGGAGGGGGTCGACGAGAGCTTCGGCTACACGGAGATGCCGGCGGACACGGCGACCGGCACCGAGGGCGCATCGCTCGGCCCGGTGCCCGCGGGGGATCGGAACGCACGAGGCGGTACCAACCCATGAACGGGGGAAGCTGACATGCCGGAATCCCAAGCCTGGCTCGCGGCGGCGCGCAGCTCGCACGACCGGCTGAAGGCACTCGTGGCCGACCTGGCGCCGGACGAGGTCACGGCGCGGTCGTACGCCAAGGAGTGGACCCTGGCCCAGGTGCTCTCGCACCTCGGCAGCCAGGCCGAGCTCTTCTGCCTGCTCCTCGATGCCGGCCTCACCGGGGGCTCGGCGCCGGGACAGGCGACGATGCTGCCGATCTGGCAGAGGTGGGATGCCCTCCCGCCCGAGGCCCAGGTCACCACGAGCGTCGACGCCAACGAACGGCTGGTGCGGCGTCTGGAGATGCTCGATGCCACCCTCGCGAGCGCCTTCCGCGTCTCCGCATTCGGCAGAGAGCTCGACTTCGTCGGTCTGCTGCGCGCGCGCCTCTCCGAGCACGCGGTCCACACCTGGGATGTCGCCGTGGCCCTCGATCCCACGGCCGTCCTCGCCGCCGACGCCGCGGCGCTTCTCGTCGACTACCTTCCGGAGATGGCGGCCCGCGTCGGCAAGCCCGCTGCCCAGCCGGCGACGCTCTCGGTGTCGACCACGGATCCCAAGCGTCACTTCACCCTCTCCACCGGCGGTGTCGGCCTCGAAGCGCGGACCGACCCGGCGTGGGGCGGCTCGCTCCGCCTGCCGGCGGAAGCGCTCTTGCGGTTGGTGTACGGGCGGCTCGACCCGGCCCACACGCCCGCGCTGCAGCTCTCCTCCCCCACCGTCACCCTGGACGACCTGCGGAGCGTCTTCCCCGGTTTCTGACCGAGGGCCCTCGACGGCGGGCCGGTGAGCCCCGCCTCAGCGGGTGATGCGGCTGTAGCGGCGGACGCAGATCGGTGCCACGACGATGATGATCACCATCGCCAGCCCGAAGGTGGTCGCGATCGGATGCTCCAGCGACCAGACCCCGGAGGGCGGTGGTCCGATGGTGTTGCCGAAGAGCTGGCGACCCGCTGTGACCAGCGCCGACATCGGGTTCCAGTAGGCGATGACACGCAGCCAGACGGGCATGTTGGCGGGGTCGACGAAGACGCTGGAGATGAAGCCCATCAGGAAGATCGGGATGTTGATGATGACGTCCGCCGCCTGGGCGGAACCCGCCAGCAGCCCGACCAGGATTCCCAGCCAGCCGATCGCGACGCCGAACAGCTCAAAGAGCAGGAAGGCGAGGATGGCGTTGCCGAGGCCGTCCACGGGACGCCACCCCACCGCGAGGCCGCAGGCGATCATCACCACCAGGACCGGGATGCCCAGCAGCAGGGTCGACAGTGACCGACCGATGATGATCGCGGAGCGTGCGATGGGCAGGGTCCGGAAGCGGTCGACGACGCCCTCGCTCATGTCGGTGGCCACCGCCACGGCGACGTTGGCGGCGCTGAACAGCACCGACATGGCGAACAGGCCGGGCATGAGGTAGGAGCGGTAGTTGCCGCCGGGGACGACGATCGAGCTGCCGAAGACGTAGCCGAAGAGCACCACGAACATGACCGGCATGAGCAGGGTGCCGAAGATCACGTCGGGCTGGCGCTTGCCCCGGATCAGGAACCGCCGGGTGGCCGTGTAGGCGTCGAGCACGCCCTGTTGGAGGCGGCGCTCCGCAGCGACCGCTGACTGGCTCATGCGACGCCGTCCGCAGCCGCGTCCGGTCGGGTCGAACTCCGCGAGTGGTCGGTGACGGTGCTGAACACCTCGTCGAGACTCGGATACTCCAGGCCGACCTCGTGGACCGGCACCCCGAGGCGGCCGAGCTGCGCCACCACCTCGCCAAGGGTCGCCAGGCCGTCGGGTGCGGGCGCGCTCACCGACCTCCCGCTCACCTCGGCCTCGGCACCGAGCAATCGCCCGACCCGCTCCAGGGCGGCGGCATCCGCCTCGGGGAGCGTGACCCGGATGAACGGCCGCCCGATGGACGCCTTGAGCTGCTCCGGCGTCCCCTCCGCCACCACCAGGCCACGGTCGATGACGACGATGGTGTCGGCGAGCCGGTCGGCCTCGTCCAGGTACTGGGTCGTCAGCAGCACCGTCGTGCCCGCCGAGACCAGGCTGCGGATGGACGTCCACATCTCGGCGCGACCGACCGGGTCCAGACCGGTCGTGGGCTCGTCGAGGAAGAGCACCTCCGGCTCATGGATCAGGCTGGCGGCGAGGTCGAGACGGCGCCGCATCCCTCCGGAGTAGCGCTTGACCAGCTGCTTGCCCGCGGCGACGAGGTCGAACTGCTCGAGCAGCTCCCTTGCGCGCCGGCGCGACGTAGCCGCCCCGAGGTGGCAGAAGCGCCCGATGGTCTCCAGGTTCTCCGCCCCGGTCAGCAGCTCGTCCATGGTCGCCGTCTGGCCGGTCACGCCGATCCTGGTCCGCACCAGGGCCGCCTGGCTACCGACATCGAAGCCCGCGACCTGGGCGTGCCCCGCGTCGGCGGGGAGCAGGGTGGTCAGGATGCGGACGGTGGTGGTCTTGCCGGCGCCGTTGCGCCCCAGCAGGGCGCACACGCTGCCCGGCGCCACGTCCAGGCTGACGTCCACCAGGGCCTTGGTGGAGCCGAAGGAGCGGGCGAGATTGTGGGCGGAGATGGTGGGAGCGGTCACACCCGCGAGGGTACCGGGTCGGGGGACGGGGACGGTGTGGGCCGTGCGAAGCTTCTGCGTCGTGCGAATCGGAGTGCTGATCCTCCCGACGGAGAGCTGGGCGGAGCAGGGCCAGACCTGGCGACGCGCCGAAGCTCTCGGATTCGACCATGCCTGGACCTTCGACCACCTGGCGTGGCGGTCACTCCGGGATGCGCCCTGGTTCGGGGCTGTGCCCACGCTGGCGGCGGCCGCCGCCGTCACCTCGAGGATCCGCCTCGGCACGCTGGTCGCGTCGCCCAACTTCCGCCACCCGGTGCCCTTCGCCCACGAACTGATGACGCTCGACCACATCTCCGGTGGCAGGTTCACCCTCGGAATCGGGGCGGGTGGGAGTGGCTTCGACGCCACCACCACACGCCGCGAGCCCTGGAGCCGCCGCGAGCGCGCTGATCGCTTCGAGGAGTTCGTGACCCTCCTCGATGAGCTGCTCACCGAGCCGGTCACGACCCATGACGGCCGCTTCTACCAGGCATTCGGCGCCCACATGCACCCCGGCTGCCTGCAGCGCCCCCGCCTGCCGTTCGCCGTCGCGGCGGGAGGCCCCCGGGGGATGCGCCTGGCGGCGCGCTTCGGCACCACCTGGGTGACCGAGGGCCCGCTCGAGGCGGACGGCAGCGCGCTCAGCGTCACAAGCGCCCTGCCCAGCCTCGCCGCCGAGCTGGAGCGCATCGACGCCGCCTGCGCCGAGGTGGGCCGCGATCCCGCGACCCTGGGGCGCCTCCTCTTCGTCGGGATGCGGATCTCCGGGGTCACCGCTTCGCCGGAGGCTTTCCGGGACGCAGCCGGCCGCTTCGCCGAGCTCGGCGTCACCGACATCGTCGTCCCCTGGCCGCGGCGGGCTGCCCCCTTTGCCGGAGATCTCGGCACCCTCGAGGTAATCGCTGCCGAGGCTCGGCCACGAGGAGGTGGGATGGAGCGGAAGGCGGAATCCCCCTGAACGGGGCCGGCCCTGGCAGTGGGAGGCCTGCCGGAAGCGCCCGACTGCGACTCCCCTCCCCCGCCAGGGGCGTTTCAGCCGCGGCGGAGGCGCCGTCCCATCACTGCCAGCCGCCGACGTTCCAGCCGAGCACGTACATGGCCGGCGAGCTGGGAACGCTAGCCCAGCCACCGTGGGTGCCGGCCACCTCGTAGTAGTAGGCACTGGGGGCGATGGCGATCGCGTACGGGGAAGGGCCTCCGCTCCCCGTGCCGGGGGTGTCCACCACCGTGTTGCTGCTGGTGGAGATCACGCTCACCGTGGAGTCGTAGTAGTTGGCCACAAGCACCGCCGCGCCGTTGGGGGCCGCCGCCATGCCGATGGGGTCTCCCGTGGAGCCGATGGGCGGCGGCGTGCCCTCCAGCGTGTCGGTGCTCACCGCGTAGACGTCGACCTTGTTGTTGTCGTAGTCGTTGACGTACAGGGTGCACCCGTTCGGGGTCAGGGCCAGGGCGTTGGGGTCGGGAGCCCCATCCACCCCTCCCGGGGGGAGCTGGATGGTGCCGGCCAGGGTGTCGCTGCCCACCGTGATGTCCTCCACCGTCCCGCCCTGGTAGCTGGCCACATAGAGCTTGCTCCCGTTGGGGGTGATGGCCAGGATGTTGGGGTCACCGCCACCCGAGAAGTTGCCGTCGGCCAGGCTGGAGGACGCCAGGGCCAGGGTGGTGGTCACGGTGTCCGTCGAGGTGGCGATGTCGTCGATCTGGCTGCTGGCCTGATCGGCCACGTAGACGTGCGCCGAGTTGGGGGTCGCCGCGAGGGCGATCGGGGTCCCGGTGGCGCCTCCGATGGCGATGTTGGTGACGGCGTCGGTCGAGGTGTTGATGGCGCTGACCTGGTGGGAGCCGTAGTCGGCGACGAGCACCTGGGCGCCGTTGGGAGTCACCACCATGGCGGTGGGATCGCCCTGGGTGCCCACGCTGATGGCGGGCCCCAGGGTGGAGGTGGCGAGGCTCAGAGGATAGACGCGGGCGTTGGCGGCGTCCACGATCCACGCGGTGGTCCCGCTCGGGCTCACCGCCACCGCGTTGGGCTTCGACTGCGTGCCGCCGACGGCGGGAATGCTCACCGTGCTGGTGACCGCCCCGGTGGCGGTGGACACGATCTGCACCTGGTGCGCGGCCCCCTCGGCGACGACCAGCTTGGTGCCGTCCGGTGTGACCTGCAACGCATTGGGCTCATCCCCGACGGCACCGCTCAGGGTGACCGTTGCCGCGGCGTAGGTGGACGAATTGATGCTCTGGGCTGATGCGGCCCCGTTGCCCGCCGAGACGTAGACGAGCGGCGCGGTGGCACCGGATGGGCTGGTGTCGGTGTACTGCGTGGCCGGCGGGTTGCCGCTCACGCTGCCCGCCGAGCTGTACGGGCCGGACGAGCTGGCGGAACGGAGGACGTCGTAGCCGGCCACCAGGTAGTTGCCACTCGCGTCGAGGGCCGACGAGCCGGTCCAGGTACTCACCACATTGGTCTGCCCCGCACCGCCCGAGCAGCCGCCGTTGCCGAGCGCGAGGCCGCCCGGGGTCGGGAGGGTTCCCGTCTGGAAGCTCCCCGGTCCCGCCGTGGTGGAATTGGTGAACATCGCGAAGGCTGCGCCCGACTCGCCGAGGGCGAGCACGGCCACGGCCGCTCCGAGCAGCCACGCTCGCCGAGGGTTCCCGACCAGAGGGATCATCTCGGCTCCGCCCGCCAGACGCGCCTCAGCACCTCCCAGACCACGATCCCGATGACGATCAGCAGCGCCAGGAGGTGAATCCACGGGTAGGTGACCCAGATGGCGACGTATCCCACCGAGGGGACGACCCAGCTCACCCTCCAGGCTGAGGTGCCCTCGAGCACGGCCGTCCACTGGTCGGGGGCGTTGTTGTCGTCACCCTGGGTCCGGATCTCCACCTTCTCACCCTTGTGGACCACCTGGCTGACCCGGTGGACCACGACGATGCTCGGGTCCGAGGGGGGGTGGAAGGCGAGCACCTGCCCGGCCGAGACCTGGGAGTCGGGCTCCGACACGGCGAGGATGACGTCCCCCGGCCGCAGCGTGGGCGCCATCGACCCGCTCAGCACCACATCCAGCCGGCACCAGTTGAAGGCCGTGCCGACGACGGCCAGCACGGCGAGGCCGACACAGACGAGCAGGAGGGCTTCGCCGGCCGCGCGTTTCCGGGACCTGAGGTACCCGGCACCCCTGGCCATCTGGGTGACCGCGGTCGAACGGAACGCGCCGACGGGGCCGTGCCCCTGCAGCTCGTCCCCCTCCAGCGGCGTCTCAGCCTTCATGCCCTTCAGCCTCTGGAAACACGTTGAGGGGAGCGGTAAACCCGCTCCCCTCAAGCGTCCGTTCTAGCTCGGTTACTTGCTGGCCGCAAGCCGCTGCGTGGCAGTGAAGGTGTAGGTCAGGGTCGAGGCGCACCCCTCGAGGTTCTCGGTCGCCGCGGTGCCACCCACCGTGCCGCTGCACGCTGTGATGACCAGGCCGAGGTTGCCGGGAGCCCCCGACGGGAAGGTGAAGGTCATCACCACGTAGTCCTGGCCGCCGGCCGTCAGCGAGTTGAGCCCAGTGAGGTTGGCCGGAGCGCTCTCCAGGGTCTTGACGGGGGTGGTGGCCAGCACCGTGGTCGCCCCAGTGCAGCTGTAGGTCAGAGGCGGTCCCGCATTCCGGGTCCAGGCCACCGGGCAGCTCTGCACCTGCACCTGCAGGCCGTTGGTCGCGTCGGTGTCGAGGAGGGAACTGGAGCTCGCCGAGATCCCGAACGTGATGCTGGCGTCGTTGAGGGTCGCGCCCGTCGAGTTCAGGTCGACCTCACGGGCGATGGTGTCCCCGGGCGCGATGCTGGTGGCACCCGTCGCCGAATCGTTGGTCGGTCCCACGTTCAGGATGACCTTGCCGGAGCTGATCGCCTGGGGACCGGCGTTGGTGGTGTCGGTGAAGGTGGCGAAGGCGCCGCCGAGGATCGCCCCGGTGCCCGCCACCACGACGGCGACGGTGAGGACCACCCGCTTGACGGTGGTTCGGCGGGGGTTTTCAGAGTTCTTGCCGTTTTCCATAATCGTGGTGCTCCTTGGAGACCGTGGGCGGCAAGCCGCTCTGTTTCTCCCTGATCCGAGTTGGTGAGGGGTGAGACGGCACCTGCACCTCGATGGGGCAGGTTGGTCACGGGAAGATGGTGCATCTGCGTCAGAGCGTCCTATCGCGGCGTTAGAAGCCCGCGTCCTCCACGTCACGTGGCGATCACCTGGGTCACGGCAGGCACGAATCAGTGAACTCGCTGTCAGATGACGGCAGGCTCGATTGCCCGTCCCGCCGAGGTCGTGGCGGAGATCCCGGCAACCACCCGCCTGGCCGAGGAGATCGCCGCCAGGGCATGCCAGGCGTTCGCCGCGCCTCTGGATACGGCGCACGCAGGGGACGGCTAGGATCGCGCTGCCCCAACCGGGCCGCTAACGCAGGACGCGGCAGCGGGGGTGGGTGACCCCGTCCGACGGCACGACACGGGTGCACTCCAGGGACATCGAGAGCCCGATCACCACCTTGCCCATCGCCGCCTCCCGCCCCCTCGCCGGTGTCCGAGCTTCCTCGTGCCCAGTATGGTGCCGGCGCCCCCCTGAGCTACCGTGGCTCCGTCCGGGCGGGTGCCCCTCCGCGGACAGGGAAAATTGTTCCGATGATGCGTCCTGGCGGTGGCTTCGGCGGCGGTGGCGGCATGGGGGGCGGCATGGGCCGCGGCGGTCCCATGCGCTCGCTCATCCGCGACCCCTCGGTGGTGGGCACCAAGGTGCCCAAGGGTACGTTCCGCAGGATCCTGCGCTGCCTCGCGCCCTACCGGGGGCTCCTCGCCCTCTTCTTTGGGCTGACCATCGTCGACTCCTCCATCGGGGTGGCGAACCCGCTCATCTACCGCGCCATCATCGACAACGGCATCCTGGGCCACAGCGCTCACCTGATCGTGACCCTGGCGCTCGTCATCGCCGGCCTCGCCATCCTCGACGCGGCGCTCTCGATCGGCGAGCAGCTCTGCTCGGCGCGGGTCGCCCAGGGGCTCATCTACGACCTCCGGACCAGGGTGTACTCGCACATCCTCCGGATGCCGATCGCCTTCTTTACCCGCACGCAGACGGGGGCGCTCATCTCACGGCTCAACAACGACGTGCTCGGCGCCCAGCAGGCGACCTCGGACATCCTCTCCTCGGTGGTCGGCAATGCCCTGAGCGTGGTGATGGTGCTGACCACCATGTTCATCCTGTCGTGGCAGATCACCCTGGTCGCGCTCGCCATCCTGCCGCTGTTCGCGCTCCCGGCTCGCTACATGGGACGCCGCCTGGGCGCGATCACCCGGGAGGGCTACGTGCTCGCCGCCGAGATGAACACCACCATGGCCGAGCGCTTCAACGTGAGCGGGGCGCTCCTCGTCAAGCTCTTCGGCAGGCCCGGCGAGGAGGACGCCGTGTTCTCGGCCCGCGCCGGGCGGGTCCGGGACATCGCCGTCGTCCAGGCGCTCTACGCCCGCGTGTTCTTCGTGGTCCTCACCTTCACCGCCGCGCTCGCCACCGCCCTGGTGTACGGGTGGGGCGGCCTGCTCTCCCTGCACGGCACGCTCCAGGTGGGCACCCTGGTCGCCATGACCGCCTACCTCAACCGCCTCTACGGCCCGCTCACCCAGCTCTCCAACGCCAACGTCGACGTGATGACCGCGCTGGTCTCCTTTGACCGGGTCTTCGAGGTGCTCGACCTGCCGTCGATGATCACCGAGCGCGCCGACGCCGTCGCGCTGAGACGGGGCCCGGCGACGATCGAATTCGACCACGTCGACTTCGCCTATCCCGACGCCAAGGATGTCTCGCTCGCCTCGCTCGAGTCCGTCGCCGTGCTCGAGAACCCGCCCTCCACGCAGGTGCTCTCAGACATCACCTTCCGCGCCGAACCGGGGCAGCTGGTTGCCCTGGTCGGGCCCTCCGGGGCGGGCAAGACGACCATCACCCACCTCGTCGCCCGCCTCTACGACGCGCTCGGCGGCGCGGTGCGGATCAACGGTCTCGACGTGCGCGAGGTCACCCTCGACTCGCTGCACGCGGGCATCGGCCTGGTCACGCAGGACGCGCACATGTTCCACGACACCATCCGTGCCAACCTCAGCTACGCCAAGCCGGGTGCGACCGAGGCCGAGCTGCTGGCGGCGCTCGCGGACGCGCAGATCCTCCCCCTGGTCGAGAGCCTGCCCGCGGGGTTGGACACCCTCGTCGGCGACCGGGGGTACCGGCTCTCCGGCGGTGAGAAGCAGCGGATGGCGATCGCCCGGCTGCTCCTCAAGGCTCCCGACGTGGTGGTGCTCGACGAGGCCACCGCGCACCTCGATTCGGAGTCCGAGGCGGCGGTCCAGGCGGCTCTCAAGGTGGCCCTCGCCGGCCGCACGTCGCTGGTGATCGCCCACCGGCTGTCCACGGTCCGCGACGCCGACCTGATCCTCGTCGTCGACGGCGGCCGCATCGTCGAGCAGGGGACGCACGACGACCTGCTCGAGCGCGGGGGCCTCTACGCCCAGCTGTACCAGACCCAGTTCCGCCACCAGGCGGAAGGGCCAGAGCCCGGCGATGGGGTGGACAGCCCCGGGTGAGGCTCAGACGGGCGGGTCAGGGTGATGGCGAGGGGCTCGCGAGCTGGGGTACCAGTCCCGTCCAGGTGCGCCCGCCGTCGTCGGTCTGGACGAAGTAGGCCGATCCGCCGTCCTGCTGGCTGAGGGCCTCGGTCGCCCAGCCCCGGTTGGTGGTGAGGAAGTCGAGGCTCAGGCCCACGTAGGGGAAGGCGCCCAGGCGTGTCCACGTCATGCCCCCGTCACCGGTGGCGTAGAGGTCGGTGGCACCGGCCGCACCGTCACCGGCGGTGACCAGCCAGCCGTGATCGGCGTCGAGGAAGTCGTCAGCCACCGGCGACCCGATGCTCGTGGAGCGCGGCAGCCAGGAGCTGCCTCCGTCCACGGTCGCGAAGAGAGAGGTGCTCACCCCGGTCAGGCTCTGATTCTCGGTGAGCAGGGTGCCGCTCTCCGCCGAGGTGAAGACGGGGGAAAAGGAGGTCCCCCCGGCCGGGGAGGCGGGAAGCGCTGGCAGCGTCTGGGCGTTCCAGGTGAGCCCGCCGTCCCGGGTGACGTAGAGGGGCGCCGCCGCGGTCAGGCAGGTGCCGGTGATCCACCCGGTGGAGGCGGTGGCGAAGGTGGCCGTCAGCGCGTCGCAGCCGTTCGGGATGGCCCCGGCCGCGCTCACCGCCGGGGTTCCGCTCCCGCTCACCGCCGCCTCGCTCCACTGGAAGCCTCCGTCGACGGTGCGGAAGAGTGCCGTGCCCGCGAAACCGGCCGACGCCTCGAGCTGAGAGTACCAGCCGTGCTCCGGGTCGATGAAATCCAGCGCTCCGCCGGCCGCCGCATTGAAGCCGTGGACCGCGAAGCTGCCTTCGCGGCCCCAGGTCGCTCCCCCGTCCTTCGTACCCCACGACTGCACCGTGGTCTGCGACCCCGCAGCGCTCGGAACGGTGATCACCTGGGCCGTCTCGGCATCGACGTACGCCACGACGAGGTTCTGACCGCCCGAGGGCGGTGAGGCGGCCGTCCAGCGCTGCACGCCGCGCGTGGTGTGCAGGACGGCACCCCCATCCAGCCGCTGCGCCCACCCGGTGCTCGTGCTGAACATGCGCAGGTTCCCGATCCCGTCACCGGCAGGCGCCGCCGGAACGGCTGCGGTGGGACCGTTGGGCGCGGCGGGGTGGCTCTGGGCGAGGAGGGCGACGGCGCCCGAGGCCACGCCGACGGCGACCGCCAGCCCCAACACCGCGATCAGGGTCGTCCGCCTGCCCGGGTGGGGGGCTCGGCCGACCCTCCCACCCGGGCAGGC
>CABEBF010000099.1_pt1 | contig 26346 bp, 21 predicted proteins | sample 3132511 | NCBI WGS metagenome assembly CABEBF01 (sample SAMEA5534345, study PRJEB31848) | metagenome | biome: tundra; feature: field; material: soil | place: USA | collected 2013-05 | depth 0.45 m | reverse complement strand
GCAGGGCGCGAGCCAGACCTACCCGCTGCCGGAGGCCCTTCGAGAGGCGCCCGCACAGGTCACGCGCTCGCGGCGCCATATTGACGGTCTCGAGGACACCGGCAATCCGCGCGCCGGGCGAAGCCAGGCCGTAGAGACCGGCAAACAGCTCCAGGTTCTCCTGGACGGTGAGCCGGACGTACAGGCCGGGGTTCTCCGGCATGACGGAGATGAGCTGCCGGATCTCGGCTCCGGTGGCCGCCGAGAGGGGTATTCCGGCAACCACCGCAGACCCGGAGGTTGGAGCGATGAGGGTCCCCAGCGTCCTCACCGTTGTCGTCTTCCCGGCCCCATTGGGTCCCAGGAACCCGAACACCTCGCCGCGGGCGACCTCGAAGGAGACGTCCTCGAACGCGCTGCGGTCGCCGAAACGCTTCGTCAGGTGGCTCACCACCAGAGCCGGGGCTGCCCCGTCCGTCAGCTGCTCCTTCGCCATGGGAGATGCGGCCTCTCCTGCCATATCTAGATGATATCGCCGAGCTAACGGCCAATCCTTGACGAGCCGCATCTGAACGGCTGAGCGTCTCAGACCCCTGGCCGGACGGCGGCACCAACTGTCATCAGGCTCATGACGCTGCGGCATCCCCTTCTGTCACCACATCTACAACGGCGTGCCGCTCCGCCTGATCGCCCTCATCGATGACTGCTGTGCCCACGGCAACTTCCGGACCTGGGCCAGGTTTACCCTCCATGCCCAGCGCCTCATCGAGGCGAACGGCCGGGAGGTTCTACGGGCTGCGTGGTGGTGACCCCGACGCCCGGGACCCAGAGCGTCGGTCTTTCTCCACAAGATCATCGCCGCCGCCGGCGTGACTGCCGTCCCTGCAACGGGCCAGCCGACCCGCGGCCTGGTCACGGCCGCCATCTCCGTGCTCCGTGGGGTCGGTGCTCGGGACCTCCATGTACTCCGCGCTCACCGGCTGACCCCCCGAGCTGGTGGTACTTGCTGGACATCGCGGAGTGAGTACCCCTGCGGCTCTGGCTGGTGATGCACCAGGAGCAGCCTGGCCGGGCCTAGCTGCGGGTGCTGGATGGCTATCCCGTACGCTGGCACCTTCCCTCACCACGGGCCTGGGCTCCCCTCAGACTCCCATCGTCATGGGGCGTTCGCCGTGATCGGTTCACATGTCACTCGTGAGCGCGAGCCAGTGACCCCTTCGTGAGCGTTCCAGTGACTGGGAGCGCTAACACTCGGGGTGAGCTTCGTCCACCCGAGCAACCCACGATGCTCGTTGCGCCGGCCCTTCTTCAGAACCGGGCCGCCTCCATGCTGACTAGGGGCGACCGCTCGCCTCGCTGCCGATCCAGGCCGGCGGCACAGGCCGCTGGCTCATCCTGGCTGCCCTGGCACCCGCTCCCGGAATTCTGGCTGCTTCCCAGCCTCAGGCGGGTCGACGACGGGTCTCGACTACCATGAAGCTAAACAGCATGGGGGCCGAAACTGAGAGAACGTCAGGCTGGCCGGCCGAGCACATGCCGGGGAACCCCGTGGGTCAGTTCATGCCGGTGACCGTGGCCCAGGAGCGACTGCTCGGCCTGGTTGCGTCACGCGTCACAGCGGAGGAGCTCGTGCCCCTCGACCGGGCGCGGGGTCGGGTGTTGTCACGTCCGGTGATCGCCAGGTGGGCGCTCCCCGGCTGTGACAACTCGGAGATGGACGGCTTTGCGGTCCGCGCAGATGACTGCGCCACCGCGTCGCCCACAACCCCGGCGCGGCTCCCCGTGGCCGGTGACGCCCGGGCTGGGGCGGTCATCGGGGCGCTCGCTCGCGGCACAGTGGTCGCCATCGCCACCGGGGCGGCGGTGCCCCTCGGCGCCGACGCTGTCGTGCCGATCGAGGACACCCGTCAGGATGCGGAGGGCAGCGTTCTCATTCTCGCCGCGCCACGACCAGGACAACATGTGCGCCATGCAGGTGAAGACCTCGAATCGGGAAAGGTGATGCTCCCCCCGGGGCGCCGGCTGCGTCCGGTGGACATCGCTGCCTGCGCTGCCGTAGGAGGCTCCTCCGTCTGGGTTCGACGCCGTCCTCGGGTCGCGGTCCTGTCGGGAGGCGACGAGCTGGTGCCCGTGGGTGCGGTGCCGGCGCCCCACCAAGTCACGGACAGCAACGCGGCGATGCTGTCCGCCGCCGTCGCGGAGGCAGGTGGCGAGGTTATCGCCCTCGGCATTGTCGGGGACTCTCCCGACGCCTTGCGCGAGCGGCTGCTTGGTGCCAGCGGGTGTGATCTGATCATCACCAGCGGGGGTGTCAGCGTTGGCCGGTCCGATTACGTGGGGCAGGTGGTCGGCGAACTGGGATCGATCGAGGCGTGGCGCCTGGCAATGCGCCCCGGCAAGCCACTCCTCATCGGCAGGGTCGGCGACGTGCCCATGCTCGGGCTGCCGGGAAACCCGGTCAGCGCCGCGGTGACATTCGAACTCTTCGGGAGGCCCGCGCTCCTCGCGCTCCAGGGGGCCTCCCAGGTCCACCGCCGTCACGTCGCGCTTCGAGTTGGGGAGGACCTGGAAACCCGAGCGGACCTGGAGACTTACCTGCGCGTGCGCCTCACCGACGCCAGCGACGGTATTCCGGTCGCCACCCTGAGTGGTGGCCAGAGGTCATCCATGCTGCGATCCCTCACCGACGCCGAGGCTCTGCTCATCGTGCCCGTCGGGATGTCCCGGGCTCCGGCCGGGACCCTGCTCACCGGTCTGGAACTCGGGTGACCCGATGAGCGGGAGCCCGTCGGATGCAGTGCGCGTCCTTTGCTTCGGTGCCCTGCGAGAGCGCCTCGGGACTGAGATCCTGGTCCGGGAAAAGGTGACGACTGTCCTCGGCCTCTGGTCGATGGTGACGCGCGACCATCCTGACCTTCGGGATCCACAGGGGCGGGTCAGGCCAGCCCGCAACTTTGCGTACTGCGACTGGCAGACGCCGGTCGAGCCCGGCGACGAGGTGGCGTTCATGCCTCCGGTTGCCGGTGGGTCCGTGGACGAGGAGGCGGGGCCCCGACTGCACGCGGCGCTGGTGACGGACCCCATCGACGTCAGCCGTCTCGTGGCGGAGGTGCGAGGCGACGGCGACGGCGCGATCGCGGCCTTCGTCGGTTCGGTGCGCAACACGAGCGAGGGCCGCCCGGTGCAGAAGCTGGACTACGAGACATACCAGCCGATGGCGGACCGAGAGCTGCTCCGCATCGCCGCGGATGTGACGGAACGCCATGGCCTCAGTGGCATGGCCCTGGTCCACCGTGTCGGTTCGCTGCTGGTGGGTGAGGTCAGCGTGGCCGTGGTCGCGGCGGCGCCGCATCGGCGGCCCGCCCTGCTGGCCTGTTCGGAGGCGGTGGAAGCTCTCAAGCGCGATCTGCCGATGTGGAAGCGCGAGCATGACCCGGACGGGGCACGCTGGGTGGGCGCTCGCGACCTGGATAGCGCACCGTCGCCGGACGGGCCCGCTTCCCTTGTCGGATCCGGGGATCCCCGCGGGAAGGCGGTAGCGGATGCGGCTCCTCTCGGTCATGACCCGATGCCTGCGCCTGATCCCCATCTCCTCTCCCACCTGGGCCCATCCGGCTCCTTCCTCATGGTGGACGTCAGTGACAGGCCGTCCACGCTCCGCGCTGCCCTGGCCGAGGCGGTGGTGCGCTTCAGCGACCCGGCCACGCTGGCCGTCCTGCGACACGGTTCACCGAAGGGCGACGTGCTCGCCGCCGCCCGCCTCGCCGGGATCATGGGCGCCAAGCACACCCCCGAGCTGATCCCCCTCTGCCATCCGCTTCCCCTCACCCACCTGGATGTGCAGGTGACCGTCGAGGAGTCCCCACCCGGGGTCCATATCGTGAGCTCTGCTCGCTGCGCTGGATCGACCGGTGTGGAGATGGAGGCCCTGACCGCGGCCACGGTGGCAAGCCTCACCGTCATTGACATGCTGAAGTCCGCGGATCCGTGGATGACCATCGAGTCGGTGCGACTGCTCAGCAAGAGCGGCGGCCGCAGTGGCGACGTCCACCGTCCGTGATGAGGTGGCGGGCCGCGGTCATCACCGTGAGCGATAGCCGGGCGCGCGGCGAGACCACGCATGATCCGAGCGGTGACCTGATCGTCAGCCGGCTCGCGGAACTGCCTGCCGACATCACTGACCGCCGCCTGGTGCCGGACGAGATCGAGGCCATCCGGGCGGCGCTCCGGGCCGTCCCGGTGGGGGCGCACCTGGTCGTGCTCAGCGGCGGCACCGGCCTCGGGCCCCGCGACGTCACGCCGCAGGCGATCTCACCCCTTCTCGACTACGAGATCCCGGGCATGGCCGAAGCGATGCGCCGGGAGGGCCTTCGCAGCACACCCCACGCCATGCTATCGCGACAGGTGGTGGGGGTTAGCCAGGGCCGACTCGTGATCGCGCTCCCGGGTAGCCCTCGGGCCGTTGACCAAGGGCTGAAGGCAGTCTGGAAGGCGCTGCCCCACGCACTGCTGCTGCTCGCCGGCGATACCGCTCACGGCGCGACATCACCCGCCGATGTAGGACATCTCGATCCGTCGTAACGAGGAGGTGAGGGATGCCCTCACTTCGGAGTAGCGATCAGCGCGCCGTTGCCAGCACGAACTCACAAGCTGACGCAAGTCATCGTCGCCAGCGCCGCCCCGGAGCGCCCCGCGAAGATCCAGCCCGGAGATCGCGAAGAGGCAGGTGTACAGGTGCCCGTCCGAGCCAAGCCGGGCCCGGGTGCAGTCGCCGCAGAAAGGCCGGCTCACCGAGGCGATGACACCCACCTCCCCACGTCCGTCGGCAAACCGGTAACGCCGGGCGACGGCGCTCGGCTGGCGAGCCTCCTCCACCAGCGGATGCTCGCGGCTCACCACGTCCAGGATCTCCTGAGCCGTGACCACTTCTTCGCGCCGCCAGCCGTTCGACGACCCGACGTCCATATACTCGATGAAACGGAGGATCAGCCCGGCAGAGCGGGCGAGATCAACCAGGCCGAGGATGCTGCCCTCGTTCACCCCTCGCCGGACCATGCAGTTGAGCTTGATCGGATCGAGGCCGGCCGCCTGAGCGGCGGAGATCCCCGCCAGCACCTCGGCAAGATCAACCCGTGAATCGCTCATCGCGGCGAAGATCGCCGGGTCGAGAGAGTCCAGGCTGACGGTGAGGCGGCGGAGCCCAGCGCGCGCCAGGGGACCTGCCAAGCGATGGAGCAAGGCTCCGTTGGTGGTGAGGGCAAGGTCCGGGATGCCGAGACCGTGCAGCCGGCGCACGATCTCGACGAGGTCAGGGCGGAGCAGCGGCTCTCCCCCGGTGAGGCGGATCTTGGTCACACCCAGGGAGACGAAGATGCTGGCCAGCCGAACGATCTCGTCGGCGCTGAGCTGCTCACCGACGGGAAGGAATCGGTGACCCGGACCATAGTGGTCCCGGGGCATGCAGTAGGGACAGCGGAAGTTGCAGCGATCGGTGATCGATATGCGCAGGTCGCGTAGCGGGCGATCCAGAGAATCGTGGAGAGGTACAGGACGACCTTCACCGTCCCGCGGAAACGCGCCGTCTCCGTCTGTCAGGGCGCGACGAGCCGCGGTCGCAGTACTCATCGTGGGCTCACCCCAGGTACCTGCATAGCTCCGAGAATTCATCATAGCCGAGCCGCAGTCCAGCACCGACCATCCGGGCCCAATCCCGGGCCCCTACCCCGCGCGCAAAACGAGGGGCCTCGGCGACGTGGTGTGGGAGCCGGTCAGCGGAGAAGAGGCGGCGGCTGGGTAGCCGGATGGTTCAAACGGACCCACCACCCACTGTCGAGGGGCTTGTGCTATGACTGTGTGAATGGCCAGGGAGAAGGATCTCACTGTGGGCGAGGCGGCGCGGGCGATCGGGGTCAGCGTGGACACTCTGCGTCGCTGGGATCGCGCCGGGAAGTTGCGCACCCATCGCGACGCGGACAATCGACGCCTGGTGCCCGCTGGGGAGGTGCGGCGCCTGAGGGCAATTCCGGAACGCCACCGGACGGGAGCGCATCTCTCCGCTCGCAACCGCATGCTGGGCCGGGTGCTCTCGATCGAGGCCGACGGGGTGATGGCGCTGGTGGAGATCGAAGCCGGTCCGTTCCTGCTCACGGCGGCGGTGACCCGTGACTCCATCGAAGAGCTCGGGCTTCGCGAGGGCGACGAGGTGGTGGCATTGGTGAAAGCGACCTCGATGATGATCGAGAAGAGCTGATTGCCCGGCTTCGCGAATCCGGAGCGGGCGCGAACGTAACGGGCATCATCGTGGCGAGCTGGGCCGGCGCCCCGGCGGGTGCACACGGCGCTTCGGCATAGGAAACGTGAATCCGCCGTCCGGGGCGGGTCACGGGTCAACGGAAGCGAGGGGCATCGCGGTCCTCTGCGCGCGCCCCGCGGCGCTCCTGTCCGCTATGTGGACGCATAGGCAACTCCGAGGTTATCCCTCGTGGAACTGGTCTTTGAGCCTATGCTAGAGTTATGCGCGATCAGTGATGGTCATCGATGAGGGGGCGGACGGAGGTGGAGTTCGTGCGTGCTTTTCGTTCGAGATTTGCTGTCGCACTCACAGCGCTGGTGACGTTGGTCGCGGGGGGCTGCGGGTCCGGCAGCGCCGTCTCATCCAGCCCCACGGTTTCACCCAGCACAGTGATCCCCAGCCTGGCCAACGTGGCGAGCGCCGGTTCGCTCCAGCTGCTGATGGACAAGTACATGGGCCCGCCCTTCATCGCGAAGACCGGCGACGAGTACCAGAATCAATCGGCCGGCAGCATCGGGCTCGCCCAGGAGATCGCGGCAGGCGAACTCACCCCCAACGTGTTCGTACCGATCGGGTCGGCCCCCATGGCCCTGGTGGAACCAGCGTTCACCACCTGGGCGGTGCAGTTCGCCGCCAGCCCGCTGGTGGTCGCTTACTACCCTCAGGGCCCCTACGCCCCAGAGCTGAAGAAGATCTCCGAGGGCAAGCTGCCCATGACCGACCTCTTCACCCTGATGGCGACCCCCGGCTTCAAGCTCGGCCGCACTGACCCGGCGCTGGACTCTCAGGGCCAGGGCTTTGTCGAGATGGTCGGCCTGGCGGAAAAGTACCTCGGGATCAGCGCGGCCACTGCAAACGCCGTTCTGGGCGGATCCGACGACAGCTCGCAGATCTTCTCGGAGACCGCGCTGGAGCCTACCTTGCAGGCGGGCGAGCTGGACGCCGCCAGCGCCTACCTCCCCCAGGCGGTCCAGCTTGGTCTTCCCTACGTCGCCCTTCCGGACCAGATCAACTTCGGTGACCCCAGCGACGCCTCGATCTATGAGTCGGCCTCGATGACGCTCTCGACCGGTACGGTGGTCAATGGCTCCCTGCTCGATCTCGAAGCCTCCGTGCTGAGCACGGCGAGCAATCCCGCCACCCCGGCCGCCACGGCTTTCGTGGAATTCCTGCTCAGTTCCACAGCGCGCAGCATCCTCAAGAGTGAGGGCTATACGCCGCTGCCTCCCACGCTGCTGGGTCAGGCATCGGCCGCTCCTCAACGGATACGGGATCTCACCACAAGCAGTTGACCAATCCGCCAGCTTCGATGGCGATGCACGGCGCCGGCGTGAGGGTGAGCACCGGCGCCGCAGTGATCGGAGCGCTGATCGTCTGGGTGGCTCTGCTGGGGCCGTTCATCACCCTGCTGGCCCACCTCACCCCGGCTTCCGTGATGAGCGCCCTGAGCCAACCGGGCGCCTTCCAACCGCTGCTCACCTCGGTGACGGCCTCGCTGGTAGCTCTGGCGGTAATCCTGCTGCTGGGCACCCCGCTCGCCTACCTGATGGCCCGGGGCCGGCTGCCCTTTCCCCGGATCTGGGAGGCCGGAGTGATCCTGCCACTGCTCACCCCGCCGCTCGTGATCGGCCTTCTGCTGATCTTCATGGTCGGGCCGGCCACCCCCATCGGGGCCGCCCTCAGCCACCTCAACCTGACCGCCTCGGACACCTTCTTCGCCCTCGTTGTGGCGGAGATCTACGAGTCGGTGCCCTTCTACGTGCTAGGCGCCATGGCCGCTTTCGCCACGGTCGATCCGGCGCTGGAGCAGGCCGCGGCACTCCTCGGGGACGGCCGCTGGCGGACCTGGCGGCGGGTGACGATACCACTGGCCGCCCCCGGGCTGGCCAACGCCCTGGCGGTGACCTGGGCCCGAGCCATGGGCGCCTTCGGCGCAGTCCTCATCATCGCCTACCACCCGTTCGGCCTCCCCATGCAGATCTGGGTCACGCTGCAGGAGACGGGGCTCAGCTCAGCGCTGCCCTACGCCCTGGTGCTGCTGGTGGTGGCCCTGCCCTTGCCCGTTGGCGCCTATCTCTGGAGTGCCCATGCTCGTCGCCGACTTTGAGGTAGCCAGGCGGGAGTTCAGTGTCCGGGTCGATCTCCACGTGTCGGCCGGAGAGCGGGTGGCCCTGCTGGGCCGCTCTGGAGCGGGCAAGACCACCACGGTGGAAGCGCTGGCGGGGCTGATACGGCTGACCCGAGGGGGGATCCGCCTCGGGGAGCGACGGCTCAGCTCGGCCGGCTTTCCCGCCGCCGACCTGCGTCCCGGGCGGCGCGGAGTCGGCCTGCTCCGTCAGAACCCGGGGCTCTTCCCGCACCTCACGGTGCTGCAGAACATCGGCTACGCGCCGGGCGTCACCCCGGCCGCAGCCCGGGTTGCCGGGGAGAGGCTGGGACTGGGAGCTCTCTTGGGAGCCCGACCCCGGGGGCTCTCCGGTGGCGAGGCCCAGCGTGTGTCGCTGGCCCGGGCGCTGCAGACCAAGGTGGATCTGCTCTGCCTGGACGAACCCTTCAACTCCCTGGACCGTCCCCTGGGCCTGGAGCTGCTCGAGCTGCTACGCCACGAGCTTGAGAACTCCGGCACCGCTGCCATCCTGGTCACCCACCAGTTGGAGGAGGCCCAGGCCTTCGCCCAACGCCTGGCCGTTCTCCACCGTGGCGAGATCCTCCAGGTGGGCCATCCCCGCGAGCTGGTGCTGCGACCGGCCAGCCGCGAGGTGGCCGAGCTGGTGGGCTATCGGGGCTGGCTCAGTTCCGGCGCTCAGACCATGGCCCTGCACCCCGACCGGGTATATCCGGTCGACGCTGAGGAGGATGGGGAGATCTCGGCGCGGGTGCTCGGCATGGTTCCCCAGGGAGCTAGGATCGAGCTCGAGCTCGAAGCTGTGGGGCGCTGGCGAGGACGGTTCCGCTGTCGTTCGGATCGATCAGCGACGATGGGCGAGCTGATGTGGTTCGCTTCCCCGGAAGCGCCGATATTCCGGACCCCCGCGGAGCCGGGGACTGCCCTCAGTGGCCGCTAGCCATCACGGGAGCGGAGCGATCCGGCTGACCTGGAGTCGCGAACCGACGTGGACGACGGGAACGGTGCGGCTGCTGTCAACCTGGCAGCACACCTCAAGATCCTCCTCAGCATCGATGTCCCGCAAGAGCTGTCCAGTGGAGGACGCTCGGAAAGCCGATACCAGGTCAGGGTAGGTCCACCGCAAGCGAATGGCGACCTCTGCGGAGTCACTCAGCCGGCAGGGCACTCGCCGGGCCGCGGACAGTTCAAGAAGCCGCTCCAGGAGCACTCCCGCAGTCAGCGCATCCTCCAAGGCGAAGCGGCCGTGATCTCCAGCGCACACGATGCCCACGTCGGCACCGAGCGAAAGGGCTTGCCGCAGAGTCTCCTCGGCGCAAGCGCGAGCGTTGAGAAGGCAGCCCACGAGCAGCGGCGTCATCCGGCGAAGCCGGCTGATCACAACCGTCCCGTTTGTCGTACAGAGCACCACACTCCGTCCGAGCACGGCCGTCCTGGCCAGCTCGGCCGGCGAGTTGTTGGTGTCGAAGCCCCGCGGTGTGCGGCCATCACGCTCACCGGCAAGAAGGCTCCCATCCGCCCTACCCAGGCGGCGTGCCTCCCGGAGGCTCGCCGTCAGTGAGATGTCGGTGCAGCCGAGGTCGAGGAGCGTCGTGATCGTTGAACTGGCCCGCAACTCGTCGATTACGACGCAGACAATGGATGGCCAGCGGCGGGCCTCCGCCGGCACGAACGCGACATCGATGTTCATGGTGCGCACGACGCCGCGCTATCCGCCAGGGATGGGGGGAGCAGCGCCAAGTACCTCCCGTGCAACCTATCTCAGGAGAGGAGGAGCGGCAGGCGCCGGCGGACCCGGCGCCTGCCGCCCTCATCAACCAGCTCTAGCTACGCACCATTCACTACTTTTTGCCCTTTGGTGGCGCCACCTTGAGCCGCTTGAATTCCAGGACCTGCCCTTTGATCGCCCGCTCCGTGGGCAGCCGCTCGATACTGGAAGCCCCGAAGAAGCCGTTCACGCCCGGCATCCTGGCAAGGGCCACACCAACGTTCTCGGGCTCGTCGAAGGGACCACCGTGGCAGATCACCAGCATATCCGGGCGCACGCTCCGCCCTGCCTCGGCAATCGTCAGGACTCGCTCGATAGCTTTATCAAGCGTGAGTGAGACGCCTGCTCCGATCGTCCCGGCCGTGGTCAGGCCCATATGGGCGACGAGGATGTCAGCGCCAGCTCGAGCCATCGCCTTGGCCTGGTCCGCATCGAAGACATACGGCGAGGTGAAGAGGTCGATCTCATGGGCCACATGGATGGCTTCGACCTCCTTTTCGAAGCCCATGCCGGTGGCTTCGAGGTCGGCGCGGAACCCCCCGTCGATCAACCCGACGGTGGGGAAGTTCTGCACGCCCGAGAAGCCGATCTCCTTCAGATGGCGGAGGAAGACGGGCATCAGGCGGAACGGATCGGTCCCGTTGATACCCGCAAGCACGGGCGTCTGCGTTGCGACCGGCAGCACCTCGGCCCCCATCTCCTCCACGATCGCGTTGGCGTCGCCGTAGGCGAGCAGGCCCGCGAGCGAGCCGCGCCCGGCCATCCGGTAGCGCCCGGAGTTGTAGATGATGATGAGGTCGGCACCGCCCGCCTCGGCCATCTTGGCTGAGATTCCCGTGCCCGCGCCGCAGCCCACGATGGGCTTGCCCGCCGCACCCTGCGCACGCAGGCGCCGCAGTATCTCTTCTCGTGTGAATGCCATTGTCCTTACCTCCTTGTCCCCGTAAGCTCGCTCACGGGCTGGATCAACTGTGCTTACGGCGGCTACCGCAGCATGCCGAGCAGCGTTTCGACGGCGTGCTCGGAGAACGCCGGGTCATTGATGTTCTCGGTCATCTTGATCACGGGGATGTCCGCCCGTAGGTTGGCCTCGATGGTGTTGAAGCACGTCTGATCGGCCTCGGGATCCCAGAACTCGTGCCCCTCTGAGTCGAGCATGGAGACACCGCCGAGTGGGAACAGGAACTTGACGGGCCCGGTTGCTGCGTTGGCCGCGGCGGCCAGCAGCTCGCCGATGCGCCGGTTCTCCTCCACGTTCGTGCGCAAGAGCGTGACGTCGGGATTCCACTCGTAGAGCAGCCGATCACGGTACTTCTCGGGAACGGTGGCGATACCGCCGAAGTTCGCCATGTCGACGCATCCCGGGACCAAAAGGACGGGAATCCCCGCCTTCGATGCTGCCATGCATCGTTCAGGCCCGGCGCTCAGAACGCCACCGCACACCTCATCAGCGAGCTCGGTGGTCGTCATGTCGAGCAGCGCCGTGATGTATCCGTCGGTGATCAGCTCCTCCATGGTGCGGCCCCCGGAGCCGGTCGCGTGGAAGACCAGGACCTCGTAGCCCTTGCCTTCCAGGATCTCACGGGCGTGGTCGACTGCCGTCGTGGTGTTGCCGAACATGGACGCCGCTATGAGCGGCTTCTCATCAATTGTCACGGGCAGCTCAGTCTCAACCATGCCAGCGATCGCACCGGCCGCGTTCGTATAGATCCGCCGGCTGATGCGGTTGAAACCGGCCACATCGACGATCGAGGGCATGAACGTGATGTCCTTCGATCCTGCGAAGGCACTGACGTCGCCTCCGGCCATGGTCGAAACCATCACCTTGGGCACGCCGACGGGGAGACTGCGCATCGCGGTCGTGGCGATCGAGGTGCCGCCGCTTCCGCCCATGCCGATGACCCCGTCGACCTTGCCCTCATCATGGAGCCGGCGGACGACCACGGCCAGCCCCTTTGCCATGGCCCGCATCGCCTCGTCCTTGTGCTCCCCCGTGCTGAGCCGCGCGATGTCGCCGCCTCCGGCGGCAGCCACTTCGGCCCGCAGCACATCGGGGGCGAAGACGGGCTCGCCCATGACCCCGAAGTCGACGACCAAGGTGGTGAGACCTCGCTTGTTGAGTAAGCCTTTTACGTATTCGAACTCTCTGCCCTTCGTGTCGATGGCACCCACGAGCACGACTGTCTTTGGCATCACTGGCTCCTCCTTCGCTGGCAATCACGACTCAGCCGTCGGTCGGTCTCCGCGGGGATCTGCAAAGCTACCCTCCGCGCGGAAATCTCCGAGCGCGGAAAGGTCTGTCGGGCCATGGTATTATGCGGCATCATCCCCTTGAACTCACCAATTTAATACCTCTCGCTCCCTCCCTCTGCCAGGGGGGTTTGTCGCTCACTTGACGGGGACTTACGCCCCTTGTCTGCGGGCTTGCAAGAGGGTAGAATCTAGTGCTTAAACACGCAGTTGAGACCCGCCTCGAGGCGGCGTGATTCGCCCTTTGAGGAGCGCGTGGTCAGCTCCCGACCTGGACCGCGCCCTGTTCCTCAGACACACAAAGCTGAGGTGGTCAGTTTCGGCCAGCAGATCTGGTCAGTCGCGCACCAGGAGCGCCTCGCGCAGGACCTGCTGAATCGCCGCATCGACGTTCAGACCCATGGCAAAGTAGCCCTCAATGGTCCCGAAGGAACGGGAGACCTCGTCGCGAGCGGCGTCCAGGTAGTGAGGCACGATTCCCAGGAACGGCTGCAGGAGCTCAGGGTCACCACCACGGGCTGCGAAGACATCGGTCATGGGCTCGACAAGCGGCCGCAGGTAGATCGCACTGCGGAGGAAATCCTTCATCACGAACTCGTACGGGACATCGAGAAGCAGGAGCAACGCAGCTGTCGCCCAGCCCGTGCGGTCCTTTCCCGTCGAGCAGTGGTAGAGGGCTGGCCGGTTGACTTCGTCGGCGATGCCCGTGAACAGCCGTCCGTAGGCGGCACGGGCGCTCTCGAGCCGGACGAAGTCATGGTAGAGCTCAGTCCACATGGAGATGCCTCGACCCTCTCCGAGAAGATCCCGAGCCAGCTCGGGATTGGACAGCATCTCCGTCACTTGGGCGAAGCTGCCGCGCATGGCGTCACCGATCACGTCTGCGACGACGTACTTCGTACCGCGGGGCAGCTGTTCCGGTTGCGCTTGCCGCTCGGGATCGCTGCGCAGGTCGTATACCGTCCTGATACCAAGCCGGGCAAACGCTGCAGCATCATCGCCTGCCAGGTGGTGCAGGGCGCTCGACCGATAGAGGAGGCCGGTCCGGACCCGATGGCCATCGCGGGTGAGGTATCCCCCGACGTCGCGAAGGTTGGGCGCAGACGAGATCCCCTGGCTCTTACCCGCTGCCGTGGACGTGTCGCCAGCTCCTGTGAGTGATCAGATTGATCCGCGGTGCGTCGACGTCACGCAGAGGCCATCAGGATGGACGATAGCCCATGGCTTCGGAGATTCGGCGAGCGCCACTGGTCACCAGCTCGATGACGCGATCGCCGCGTGAATTGCCCAGAACCAGAGTGGCCAGACCGCCGATGGAGATCGCGGCCGCCACCTGTCCGGTACCATCGAAGATCGGCGCACCCACCGAGGCGATGCCGACGACGACATCTTGATCGCTGACCGCATAGCCTCTCCGCAGGGTGTCCTCGAGAAGCTCCAGAACCTGGTGCTTCGTGGTCGGGGACTCTGGGGTGAGTGGGGTGAGCTTCGCCGCTACGAGGTACTCGTCCCAGTAGGCGCGGGGCAGGTGCGCGAGCAGAGCGCGCGGTCCGGCACCGAGGTGCAGGGGCAACGACCCTCCAAGTGTGAGGAGCATGGATCGGATGTGCAGTCCTTCGATCCGGTCGATGCACACGGCCTCATGATCCCGCCGGATGACGAGGTAAACGGTCTCCTCCAAGTCTCGGTGGATGTCCTTCATCACCGAGGCGGCCGCCTCTCGCACGTCGACTCGCAAGGCGACCAAGGACCCGAGCCGGAACAGCTCCAAGCCGAGCCGATAGGTCCCGCGCTTCGGACCCGCCTCGACGTATCCGAGCGCAGCGAGGTTCTGGAGAATCCGGTGGACCGTGGGGCGGGGCTCTCCGAGGCTGATGGAGAGCTCTCGGACGGTCATATCGGATCTCTCGCCCAACTGACCGAGCACCCTTCCCGCCTTGGCAATCACGTTCGGGGCTTGGTCTCCCGGGGCAGTTTGCACGCTCGGCCTCTCAAGCGAGATCGGGAAGCATCACATCACGGACCAGGGCGCCCACCCCGCCGACGGCGGCGATGAACTGACGCAAGGTGCGCACGGTCGGGCCGAACTGGTCGAACTCCTCCGTGGCAATTCCATCCTCCGCGTAGGCGCGGCGAAAGTCGACGAAATGGCGGAGAAGCAGGTCCATCAGACGCGGATCCACCGGGTCGTCGATTCGCGGGCGGACCTCGACATCACTGGCATTGAACCGCTTCTGCCAGGTGTACGGCGGCGAGATCACCGCATCCGCGCCGATCAGCTCACTCCAGTGCATATGGTTGCGGAAAGCCGCCGAAAGGAGCCGGAGCCGGTAGCCACGCTCGCGGAAAATCCCATACGCCTTCTTGAACACGGCGACCCCCGCCCACTCCAAGCACCCAGGATCGACGCTGATGCCCTGCTTGTCCATCACCACCTTGAGCCAGTCGTCGAGACGGCCGACCATGATGGTGCACATCGGACTGATCGACGCGATCTCCTTGCCCGCGGCCTCACGACGGCGAAGTCCTCGCTCGACACTCTCCGCAACGGCGATGCACTGCGGAAGCGTGAAGCAAACGGTCGCGTTGATGCTCACGCCTCGATACGTCGCCTCCTCCATGGCCGGAATGCCCGCGGCGGTGGCCGGGATCTTCACGATCATGTTGGGTGCCAGTCCGGCGAAGGCGACCGCGTTCTCGACCATCGCCTCGGGGTTCCGATACAACCGGGGATCAATCTGTATGGAGAGTCGCCCGTCGCGTCCGTGAGACGTCTCAAAAGCCGGCTCGAGGAGCTTGGCGGCTCTGATGGACAACTCTTCGACCAGCTTCCAGCCGATCTGATCCTCGGTAGCCGCCGGCAGATCAGCCATCAACTCTTCGATGCGTGATCGCGACTTCGCCAGGTCTTTCTTGAGCATCCCGAGAACAATCGCCGGGTTGCAGGTGGCTCCGACCGCGCCGTTCTCGATCGCGTAGGCCAGCTCATCAACGTCCGCGGAGTCGTTCCACAGGCATGTCGGCGTGGTCTGCGTCATGCAGTGAAGTGGGCTCTTGTATCCTCGCCGCGTCGGGTCATCCGTCATCTGCGCGAGCATCTCACTATCCTCATTCACATCGTATTCCTGGGTGGGAGCGCGCCGGAACCGGCAGCGTCCCACCCAGGTGAAGTTTCGACGACGACCGCTCGCTCAGCTATTGCCCGGGAAGACGAGGCTGAGCTTCTCGCGCAGGCCCGGGTCCGGCCAACGAACGGTGACCATCTTCTGTTGCGTGAAGAAGCGAATGCCGTCCTCCCCGCGCATCTTGAGGTCGCCGAAGGCGGAACCGCGCGTGCCTCCGAAGCTGAGATAGCCCGCGGGCACCGGGATCGGGATGTTGATCCCGATCATCGGCACGTCCGCCTCGAGTTCGAATCGCCGGCCGGCGCCGCCGTCGGTGGTAAAGATCGCCGTCCCATTGCCATACTGGTGGCCGTTGACGAGCGCGAGCGCCTCGTCGTATGTCGCCACACGGACGATACCCAGGACCGGCCCGAAGATCTCCTCCTGGTAGATCTCCATCGAGGGCGTGACGTGGTCGAAGAGTGTGGCTCCAAGGAAGAAGCCATCAGGGTGATCGGGACGGGAGAATCGCCGCCCGTCGGCGACCAGTTCGGCGCCTTCGGCGACGCCCTTGTCGATCCATTCCACGATCGCGGCCCTGTGCTCGGCCGAGTAGATCGGGCCCATGTCCATATTAGGGTCGAGACCGGGGCCGATCCTGAGCCGCTGGATCCGCTCTTCCATGAGCGGGCGCAAACGGTCGGCGGCATCGCCGACGCCGATCACCAGCGTCTGGGCCATGCAGCGCTCACCGGCCGAGCCGTAGCCGGAGGCGACCGCCGAGTCGGCGGTGAACTCCATATCGGCGTCGGGCAGGACGACCATGGCATTCTTGGCGGCCGTGTACGCCCCAACGCGCTTGCCGTGGGCGGTGCCGGTCTCGTAGACGTGCCGACCGACCGGCGTCGAGCCGACAAACTGGATGGCGTCCACACCGGGGTGCACCAGCAGCGCGTTGACCGCCTCACGCCCACCGTACACAATGTTGAACACGCCATCGGGGAGGCCAGCTTCCTTCCATAGCTCCGCCTGGAGCTGGGTCGCACCGGGAGTGTGGCTGGAGGGCTTCCAGACGAAGGTGTTGCCACAGGCGAGCGCGATCGGGTAGATCCACATCGGCACCATCACCGGGAAGTTGAAGGGCGTGATCCCGACGGCGACCCCGAGCGGCTGTCGGAGCGTGTGGGTGTCGACGTTCGTCGAGACCCCCGGCGTGTTGATCCCAGCGAGGTGCACGGGCAGCCCGCACGCGAACTCGATCGTCTCGAGCCCGCGCAGGACCTCGCCGAGCGCATCGGGAAAGGTCTTGCCATGATCACGGCTGATGAGCCGGGCCAGATCCTCGCGGTGGCGGTAGACGAGCTCGCGATACGCGAAGAAGATATGGCTGCGGGCAATGAGCGGCATATCGCGCCATGCGGGGAAGGCCCGCTGGGCGGCGGTCACCGCGAGGTCGACCTCCGGCGCGCCGCCGCGCGGGACGCGGGCGATGACCGCCCCGGTCGCGGGATCGAAGACCGGAGCCGTCCCTTCCGGCGGGACCTCAACGGGGCGCCCGTCGATCCAGTGACTCAGGGTGGGAACAGTGCTTTCGGCGACTGCTACTGGCGTCGTTGCCATCGTGGATACCTCCGCAAGTCGGCGCCGGCCGGCCGCATCGCGGACCGCCGACCCTTGATGACCATCCTACGCTCTGGTGATTCCTTTGTCCAGATGACAGACGTCGTGTCCATTATATGGACTTTATCATGGCTGCCGCATCTCCACCCGGAGTGGCCGCCCACTGCGTAACACCGGGACGGTGGAGCTGCTATCGACACTGGCGCAGATCTCAATGTCCGCCTCGGCATCCAGGCTGATGAGGACCTGCCCGCTGGAGGACTCCCGGAGCGCGGCGATGTCGTCCGGGTAGGCGGAACGCAGGCGCACCGCGGCCCGCGCGGCATCGGTCAGCTGGCAGGAGTGGCCTCGGGCCTCGGCCGCCTCGGTCACACGGCTGACGATCAGGCCGGCCGCCAGCGCATCGTCGAGCGCAAACCGCCCCCGGCGCCCGGCACAGACGATCCCGATCCCCAGGTGCCGGGCCCCGGCCTCGTCGACTGCGGCTTCCGCACATGCTCGCGCGTTCATGAAGCAGCCGATGAGCACGGCGGGCATCGTCTGCAGCCGGCTGAGCACCTTGGTGCCATTGCTGGTGGAGAGGACCATCCCGCGGCCTCCCACCCCGATGGCTCGCAGCTCGGCAGGTGAGTTGTTGGCATCAAAGCCGGGGACGATGCGCCCACCGCGCTCGCCGGCGAGGAGGCTGCCGCGCTCGCCGGCGAGCCGGCGCGCCTCATCCAGGCTGCCGGTGACGACCACCTCGGGGCAACCGAGATCGAGCGCGGCGGTGAGCGTGGAGCTGGCGCGCAGCTGGTCGATCACCACGCACACGGTGGGCGGCCACGCCAGCGCCTGCTCCGGGACCAGCGCCACGTCAAGGTCCAACGGCGCGCGCATCACCTGGTCTCCACGGTCGCGGTGTACAGCGGGGCCCATCTCATCGGTCAGCCGACCCCATTCCGAATGTCCAGCTCTCCGTATGCACCTTTCTCCCAGGTTCCATCCAGCATGTCGCCGATCAGCCGGTTGAGCAGATCTGCCAGCTCCGGATCGAGGATGTGCATGTCGACCGCCACCAGGTCGAGGTTGTCGTTGCTCGAGTCCAGATTCTCGCCCAGCAGCTTCAGCATCACGGCTGCCCGGGAGGACCAGCCTGGCCGCTCGGGATCCGGCTCCCAGGTGGGCCCGTCACCATTGCCTTCGGCCCAACCCCGCTCGCGCGTGGCCACCGCTTGGCTCTGGTCGTAGGCGGACCAGCCGCGCATCGGCACCACGACGGTGGTGGGCCCCCTGGTCCGGTTCAGCTTGTCAGCCATATACCGAGCGACCTCGCCCACCTCGTCGAGAGTGGGGACGATGATGGTGACCCCCTCGTTGTGCCGGTACGGCAGCCCGGTTCCGCGATGGGAAGGTCGCCTTCCGGCTTTGAGATCGTCGAGATAGACAGCCGGGATCGAGCTCAGCGCGCCATAGGCACACTGGTCCAATCCGCCGGGTACGACGACCTGCGGGATCCCCATCTCGCTGGCTGCCGACAACCGCTCGCCGTCCCAGCTCGCGGGAATCCCAAACGGGCTCTGGCACACAGTGTTCATGAGCTCAGCGGTGGTGATGTCGAGCACAGCGGTGATCAGGCCGGATCGCACGAGGTCCTCCATGGTGGCACCCACTCCAACCGCGTGGAAGACCGCCGTATCCCAACCGCGACCCTCCATGAAGGCCTTGCAGCGCAGCACCGTCGGGGTCGTCGTCCCGTACGAGGTGAGGGCGCAAAGAGGCCGAGAGCCGGCTGCGATCGGTCCCACCTGGGCCATGGCCACGATTCCGGCGGCCGCGTTGGCCACCATCCGGCGGGTGACCACGTTGATGCCCTGTTCGAGGGTGGGATTGACGATGTAGATGTCCTTGTTGCCGACCCAGGTGCCGATGTCGCCCGAGGTCATGTCGGTGAGCATGATCTTGGGCACCCCGAAGGGCAGGGCACGCATCACCCGCGTCGCCGTCGACGTCCCCACCGATCCCGCCCAGGACAACACCCCGTCGCACTCACCCCGCGAGTACAGCTCCAGGATCTTGGCGGCACCGGCGCCGCCTACCAGGTCGCTGGCCTCGGCCCGGGGGGCGGCGAGCACGTCCTGGATCTTGACATCGGTGCAGGCCAGAACCTCTTGGAGGGAGACGTCGGCCCAATCGACAGCGCCGCCGAGACTGAGGTCCATGATCAGGGGCCTCCCCCCCTGGGCGGCCACCATCTCGGCCAGGAACCTGACCTCGGCCCCCTTGGTGTTGCACATGCCCGTGCAGATGATGGTTGGCTTGCTCATACGTCGCACCACCCTCGCGACGGGCGAGAGCTGACGCTACACGCCAAGGCGAGCCCGCCTCAGCAGCTCGCCTCGAGTGCGGTTACCGGTCGGACGGTATCCCCGGAGCGGAACGATCTGCTCGTGAACGGCATCCAGCAGCCAGGACGGCTGCGGGAAGAACATCTCTTCCAGCTCGGGGGCGGGCGTGATCCAGTTCCTGGAGCCCACCACAACCGGCGGTCCGTCGAGATCATCGAAGCAGAGCTGGGTCAAGGTGGAGGCCACGGTCTGCATCACGCCGCCCCGCTCCACCGCCTCGGAGACGAGCAGCACCTTGCCTGTCTTGCGCACCGACTCGACGATGGGGCCGTACTCCAGAGGATTGGCTGAGCGCAGGTCGATGACCTCGGTGGACAGATCGAAGCGCTCGAGAAGCTCGTCAGCGGCGGCGATCGCCGTGTACAGGGCCGGCCCGAAGGTGACCATGGTCAGGTCCGCGCCGGTGCGCTTGACGGAGGGCAGTCCGAGCTCGATCTCGTAATAGGCCTCGGGAACGCCGGCAGTCTGGAACATCTCCCCGATGTCATAGAGCTTTTGGCTCTCGAAGAAGAGCACCGGATCCGTTCCGGCAAGGGCGGCGTTCATCATCCCCTTGGCGTCATAGGGGGTGACCGGGTAGACCACCTTGAGGCCGGGGATGTGGTTGGTGAGCGCTGTGAAGTCCTGCGAGTGCTGGGCACCGTACTTGGCGCCGACGGAAATGCGCACCACCACCGGTAGGGTCAGCAACCCGGCGGACATCGCCTGCCACTTCGACAGCTGGTTGAAGAGTTCGTCCCCGGCCCGACCCATGAAGTCGGCGTACATCAGCTCCGCGACCGCCCGGCCTCCCTCCATGCCATAGCCCACCGCCGCACCGACGATGCCCGCCTCCGAGATCGGCGCGTTGAAGAGCCGGTGGTAGGGCAGGGCCTCGGTGAGGCCGCGGTAGACCGCGAAGGCACCGCCCCAATCCCGGTTCTCCTCGCCGAAGGCGACCATCGTGGGGTCGATGGCGAAGCGGTGGAGCAGTGCCTCAAAGATGGCATCGCGGATGTTGAACACCTTCATCTTGGACACCGGTTTGCCGTCCTGGAAGCCGGTGCGTACCTTGCTCTGGATCTGCTTGACCCGGGGGTTGTCGGCAAGGTCCTGCAGCAGCTCGGGTGGACGATCATCGAAGCTCTCGACGTGCCGGTTGGAGAACATCAGCTCGCCGATCAGCTCCGAGTCGAGCTGCAGGCGCGGAGACGCTTCCAGGTCGGCGGCCAGCTGGAACATCGCGAACACCGTCTCCTGGACGTCGCGCCGCGCTTGGTCCAGGGCGTCGGCGCTCACGGCGCCGGCCTCCTCCAGGCGCAGCCGAAAGGAGCCAATCGAATCCGCCGCCTCCCAGTGCTCGAGCTCCTCCTTCGACCGATAGCTCGAGGCATCGGACGGTGAGTGGCCGCTGAAGCGGTACGTGATGGTATCGAGAAGCACCGGGCCCCTCCCCTGCAGCAGGATCTCCTTCTTGCGCTGGAAAGCATCGATCACCGCCATCGGGTCGTAGCCGTTGACCCGTTCGGCGTGCATCGCCTCCGGGTTCACCCCGGCACCGATCCGGGCGATGAACTCGCAGGCCATGGTCTCCCCGTCGGGCTGGCCACCCATCCCGTAGAAGTTGTCCATGCAGTTGAAGATGATCGGAAGACCTCCGCCCAGTGCCTGGTCCCAGAGCTTGCGGTACTGGTCCATGGTCGCGAAGGTGATCCCCTCCCACACCGGGCCGCAGCCGAAGGAGGCATCGCCGATGTTGGCCACCACGATGCCAGGCCTCCGGTTCACCCGCTTGAAGAGGGCGGCTCCGGGAGCAATGGATCCGGAACCTCCAACGATGGCGTTGTTCGGGTAGATCCCAAAGGGCGCAAAGAACGCGTGCATGGACCCGCCCAGCCCTCGATTGAAGCCGGTCTCACGAGCGAAGAGCTCGCTGTACGCCCCGTAGACGAAGAAACGCATCGCCAGATCGCGCACCGAGCCGGCGAACCCCTTCTCGACCGGAATCAGCACGGCACCCTCGCGATACGACCGCATGATTGTCATCAGCTGTTCTTCGCTGAGCCGGCGGATCGCGGAGAAGCCCTTGGCCAGGATCTCCCCATGGCTGCGGTGCGACCCGAAGATGTGGTCGTCCGGGGTCAGTGAGAAGGCCATCCCCACGGCGGCGGCCTCCTGCCCGATGGAGAGGTGGGCAGGGCCGGCGTGATTGTACGCGACCCCCCGATACGCTCCCTTCAGCTTGAGCTCGTGGAGAACCGTTTCGAATTCCCGGATGGCACACATGTCCCGCCATATGTCCAGGAAGTCCTCGGTCGAATACCGCGACTGCTCCTCCTTCACTGTTCTCTGGTATGCGTTGACCGGGATGTCGCCGAAGCGAATGACATCCTGAGACAGTGCCTCCTCCGGTTCGATCGCAAGCAGCTTGGTCACAGCCGAGTTCTCCTAACGGACCTTGAGGATGGCTTCGCGGAGCGCTTCGGACACCGTCGGATGCGGGAAGACGACCTCCGCAGCCTGCCGGGCGGTGAGCGCTGTCTCGATCAGAGCGGAGGCGGCCACGATGAACTCGCTGGAGGAGTCCCCGACCGCATGGACGCCCAGGATCTCTCCACCTCTCGCCCCGACCAGCACCTTGACGAAGCCGCTGCCGCCCTCGTTCTCGATGAGGAACCGGCCGGCGACGCCCATGGGCACGGTCGCCTTGCGGAACGGGATCCCCGCCCGGGTCAGCTCCTCCTCGGTGCGACCGGCCATGGCCACCTCGGGATGGGTGTAGATGACCGCGGGTATGGCCTCATAGCGAATCCGATCCGGGATGCCGAACATCGAGTTCACGGCGACGATGCCCTCGCGGGTGGCCGCGTGGGCGAGCATGTGCTGACCGGTGACGTCGCCGCACGCCCACAGCCCGGGGACGCTGGTCTGGCCCTGCTCGCTGATCCGGATGCCCGCGGTGCTGAAGTCGACGCCGACCTCCTCCAGGCCCAGCCCAGCGACAACCGGGGCCCGTCCGGTGGCGTTGAGGATGCGCTCCGCGACATGTGTCTTCGGGGCCCCGGAACCATCGTCGTAGCGAAGCGCTCCCTCCTCGACAGCCAGCACCCGGCAGGAGAGGTGGAAGTCGATCCCGCCTCGCTTGAGCGCCTGGAGGAGCCGAACCGACACGTCGCTGTCACAGTTGGCGGCGATCTGGGGGAGCATCTCGAAGACCGCCACCTCGGCGCCGACCTCGCGGAAGTAAGTGGCCAGCTCGAGCCCGATGTAGCCGCCGCCGATGATGGCGATGCTGGAGGGCACCTCGGCGAGGTCGAAGACGCGGTCCGAATTGAGGACGTGCTCGGCGCCAATCCCAGGTATGGGTGGGACCGTGGGCCGCGATCCCGTGGCGACCAGAACGTTCTCGGCCTCCAGCTGCTCCTCCCCGACCTGGACCCGGTGGCGTCCCACCAAGCGGGCATGGCCGCGGACGACCTTCACGCCGGAGCCCTTCAGCTTGGCCTCCACCCCCCGGCTCAGCGCGGCGACAATGCGGTTCTTGCGCTCCACGACGATCGGGGCATCAAACTTGACCCCCTCGACGAGGACCCCGAACGGTCCCGCCTCGTTGCACTCGCGATAGAGGCGGGATGAGCGCAGGAACACCTTGGCCGGGATGCACCCCACGTTGAGACAGGCTCCGCCGAGGCTGCCCGCCTCGACCAGGAGCACCTTCCTCCCCATCTGGCCGGCGTGAGCGGCGGCCTCGTATCCCCCGGGGCCGGCACCGATGACGATCAGATCGTGCACAGTGCTTCCACCCTCTCGATCTTGTCCCTGAGAGCGCTCAGGAACCTCGCTCCCGGAGCACCGTCGACCCATTGATGGTCCACGGTCAAGGACAGACCGATGGCGTCGATGAACTCGATATTGCCGTCCGGCTTGCGGACCGGCTTGACCTGGATGGCGTCGACGCCGAGGACGGCCACCTGGGGCGGGTTGATCACCGGGGTGAAGGCTTCGACCCCGAAGCTCCCCAGGTTGGTGACCGTGAACGTCCCGCCACTCAGGTCGTCGGGGGCGATCACCCCCTCCACGGCCTGGGCGGCCAGTTCCTTGATCCGGCGCGACAGGTCGCCAAGGGAGAGGTTCTGACTGTCCCGGATCACCGGTACCACCAGCCCGCGCGGCGTGTCGCAGGCGAAGGCCATGTGGACCTCCGCATGCCGGTAGACGGTGTCGTCGATGAGCTCGGCATTCAGGTCGGGAACCTCGAGCAGGGCCTGGATGGTGGAGAAGACCACCAGGTCACCGATGCTGATCTGGGCGGTGTCAGGGGAGGCCTTGAGGCGCCGCCGGAGCGCGAGCAGGGGACCGGCATTGGCCGATCCGTGCAGCGTGTACTGGGCCGTGGAACCGAGCGACTCGCGTAGGCGCCGGGCGATGGTCCGGCGCACCAGCGAGAGGCGGGCACCAGACGGCGGCCCCCCCGAGGGTTGGCGCGCATCGCCGCCCACCCCGGCGTTGTCGACCGGCGACCGAGAGCCGGCCTCGGGCGCGGCGCCGGGCGCCCGCCGCGACGTCTGTAGGAGGGCGCGCAGGTCGGCTTCCACGACCCTCCCGCCCGGACCGCTCCCCGCGACCGCCCCGGGGTGGAACTCGTGCTCGCGGCTGAACCGCCGCGCCCGCGGGCTGAGCGGTCCCGATGCCGCCACAGAGCTCGGGGTGGCGAGCGGCGGGTTGACGCGGGCCGCCGCCTCCCCAGTCGGTGGCGCTGCGGCGGCGGCTCCCCTCGCGTCCGGGGCCCGAGCGGACCCGGACAGGGCTCGGTCATCGGGCTGCGACCCGCCGGTCGCGGCCCGGAACTCTTCGACGCTCTCCCCCACCGCCCCAATCACGCACACCGCGGTGAAGACGGGGATGAGGGCGCCCGCCTCGAAGAAGGTCTCCAGCAGGATCCCGCCGGCCGGCGCGGTGAGCTCGAAGGTGGTCTTATCGGTCTCGATGTCGGCGATGACCTCGCCCTCCTGGACCGGGTCCCCCTTCGTCTTCCGCCACGCGGTGAGCAGGCACTCCTCGACGGTGTTGCCCAGCTTGGGCATCTCAACGAGCGTGGCCATTCAGCCTCACCTCGCGCTCGGCCACAGGGTCAGGAAAGGGTCGCGGCGGCACCGCCGCGCAAGAGCGTCGGCCAGGGGCCGATGACGATCTTGATCGGGGCGGTCGTGCCAAGCCTTCACGGTGCAGCCTCCTGGGCCGCATGGTACGCGGGGATCATCGGTTTGTCCAGCTGGTAGACGCGCTGTCCACTATATGGACTATGACTAGCACCCGCAGCCTCCCCCCACCGGGACCGGCCCACTCCGCGACGTGTTGCCGAGATTGGGCATCTCAACGGGCGTGGGCATTCGCCCTCGCCTCGCCTCGCGCCCGGGCAGACGGGCAGGAAGGCTTGCGGCGGCACCGCGGCGCATGGACATCGGCTAAGGCTCGATGATGATCTTGATCGCCCCGCTGGCCGGATCGTTCAAGGTCGCCAGCGCCTGGCCATAGTCGGTCAACGCGAAGTGATGGGTGGTGATGTCGCGCACCCGCATCCGACCCTGCTCCACGAGTGGCATGACGTGGCGCATCTCGCCGGCGGTGGCCCGGCAGCCGACCAGCTCCAGCTCGTCCAGGACCAGGCGCTGCATGGGGATCTCCACGCCCTTGGTCGGGATGCCCACGGCGGCGCACCTGCCTCCTTTGCGGAGCATCCCCAGTGCCAGCTGGACGGTGGCCGGGACACCGGCGCACTCGAGCACAACCTCGACACCCTGCCCGTCGGTGGCGGCCCTGACCTCGGCAACCGGATCGGGACCACCGCTGTCGACAGTCTCGAAGCCGAACGCGGCAGCCTTGGCGAGCCGGACCTTGTTGTTCTCGACAACGATCACCCGGCTGGCGCCCCGGACCAGCGCCGCATCGCCGGCGAGCAGCCCGATCGCCCCGGCCCCGGTGATCGCCACCCTGTCGCCCGGACGCACGCCGCCCCTGTTGGCGACATGCAGGGCGATCGAGGCCGGATCTATCACCGCTCCCTCGGCGTACGAGAGGCCGTCGGGCAGGTGGAAGATCGCCTTCACACCGTGGACCACGTAGGTCGCGTCCGCCCCCGAGACGTTGTGGCCGTATTGCTTGTGGAGGCTCAAGACGCCGTAGTTCTCGCAGAGGTTGTAGTGACCCTCGACGCACTTCTGGCAGACGCCGCAGGCGTCGTGCGAGGTGCCGGCCACACGGTCGCCGATCTTCCAGCCGTAGGCCGCGGCTCCCGGCCCCATGGCCACGATGTCGCCGGCCCACTCGTGGCCGGGTATGAAGGGGAAGGATGGCGGCCAGAAGCCCGGGTAGTCACCGCGGACCAGATGGGCGTCGGTGCCACAGATCGAAACCGCCCTCACCCGGGCCAGGACCTGGTCGGGTCCCGGCACCGGAACCGGCACCTCTTGGATCTCGAAGTGGTTGGGCTCGAGCACGACGAGGGCCTTCATGGCGGCGGGAACGTCGAACCCTGCCGGGGTCCGAGCTGCGTCGGTGGGAGAAAGGGACACCATCAACCTCCTCTGGGGATCAGATCGGCATGAAACAGAAGACAGCGCGCATCAATGGTCGGCGAGACACTGCCGACCTCATCATCCTGGCGAGCCCACTACACGACCGCTAGCGGATCCACCATCGAGCCGGTGGCACCGCGGATCTTCACGGGCAGAGCAACGAAAAGGAACTCGTAGATCTGGTCCCTGGCGAGCGCCTCGAGATCCAGGCTCTCCATCAAGTAGATGCCGTTCTGGATGAGCAGGAGGGTGTGCACGGGCTGGGGG
>CABEBF010000389.1_pt1 | contig 32277 bp, 27 predicted proteins | sample 3132511 | NCBI WGS metagenome assembly CABEBF01 (sample SAMEA5534345, study PRJEB31848) | metagenome | biome: tundra; feature: field; material: soil | place: USA | collected 2013-05 | depth 0.45 m | reverse complement strand
GGGAGGGTGTAGGCGGTCGGGCCGTCGATGGCGGACACCCGGGACCCGGCCACCCGGTAAAAGACGCCGCGGACCCCGAAGGGGCGGGTGACCGCGCCGCAGGCGGCGGCGAAGAGGATGCGCGGTGCCCCTGCCTCCTCCAGGGCCAGCTGCATGGTCTGGGGCCTGCCCAGGCCGATGCCGATGGGGACCCGGCTGACGAAGCGGGAGAGCAGGCGGGCGAGCGGGGTGACCCGGATCTCGTCCATCGGGAAGGAGCGCCCCTGGGTGATGGCGACCACCTTCTCGCTCATGGCGACCACGTCGCCAGGCTCAAGGGCGATGCCAGAGGCCCGCGCCTTCTCCAGGGCCACCCCCATCGCGTCGCCGAGGTCATCCCGGTTGCGCACCAGCTCGGCGCGGAGCGGGATGCGTGCCCAGGACCCGCCGTCGCGCCGGATGATCAGGTGCCGGCCGGGGTTGGGATGGGCGGTGGCGACGAGTTTCTCGGTGCCGAGTGCCGCTCCCGCCGCCCGGTCGCCATGAGCGGTGAAGGCGTACGAGCTGCCCGGCGTGGCGCCGGACGCGGAGCCGTGGGCGCCGCCCTCGAAGTACACCCGCAGCCAGAGCTCGACGTTGACCGTGCGCCAGAAGAAGAGCGACTCCTCGCTGCCCCCGACGCAGGCGACCCGGAATGCGTCGGCGACCGCGTCCGCGTCCCAATACGGCCGTGCCTGGAAGGAGGGCGACCGCATCAGCGACTGGATCGCCGACCGCTGCTGGCGGAACCAGCGGAACTCCGGCGTGGTGAAACCAATCTTGCGGCGCCGCTGGCGGATCTTCTCGGGCAGGATGCCGCGCATCGCCTCGCGCATGATGCGTCGCGACCACCCCCCGGAGACGATCGCCGAGGCGGGCAGCCGGAGGATCCACTCCACCAGCTCCTGGTCGAGGAAGGGCAGCCGCGACTCCATGGAGTGGGCCATCGAGTTGCGGTCCTCGTAGCGGAGCAGCGAGGGGAGCGAGAAGGTGGTGAGGTCCTGGAGCAGCCGCTTCTTGAGGTCGTCCTGCACGCGGGGGTCGTCGGGCGGCTTCTTGCCCCTCGTCCACCCGGGGCGGAGCAGGGAGCCGATGTCGACCTGGTGTCGGCCCTCCCAGAGCCGGCGGCGGGCCAGCCGGCCGACGGTATCCCGCGCCTTCGCGGACTCCACCGCGAACTCCCGGTAGCGGTGCTCGCGGAGCAGCTGGCGCAGGTAGACGTACTGGTAGGGAACGTAGCCGCCGAGCAGCTCGTCACCCGCCTGTCCGTCGAGGAGAACGGTGACCTTGTCACTGGCGGCGCGCATCACCGACCACATCGCGTAAGGGGCGGTGGTGATCATCGGCTCCTCGGCGTGCCAGACCCAGGTCTCCAGCTCGGCGAGCCACTCCTCCGAGGTCGGCTGCACCCAGGTGGGGTCGGCGGAGGTGACCGCCAGCACCGCCTCGACGTAACGCCGCTCGTCGATGGGGTCGCCGGGGAAGACCGCCGAGAAGGTCTTGAGACGGTCGCCCAGCGAGACCGAGTCGGGCACGTGCTGGGCGAGCAGCCGGTCCATCACGCAGACGATGGAAGAGGAATCGAGGCCGCCCGAGAGGCACGTGCCCACCGGCACGTCGGCGACCAGGCGGCGTTCGACCGCGCGGGTGAAGAGGCGGAGGAACTCCTTCGGGTCCGGGTCCGCTTCCTCGCTGATAACCGGCGTCCAGTAGCGCGTCTCCCGGGTGGTGCCGGTGGAGTCCACGGTGACGTAGGCGCCGGCCGCGACCTGACGGATGCCAGAGAAGAAGGTGAGGTCGTTGTGGTCGTAGAGGCCGAAACGGAGGTATTCGTACAGCTGCTGCTCGTCGACCTTGCGCGGGAAGGTCGGGTCCTCGAGGATGGCCTTGATCTCCGAAGCGAAGACCACCCGCTCGTCGTGCTCCGCGTAGAAGAGCGGCTTGATGCCGAAGTGGTCGCGGCAGAGGACGAGCTCAGGCTGCGCGCCGCGGCGGTCAAGGAGCGCGATCGCCCACATGCCGTTGAACCGCTGAAAAGCTGCCGGGCCCCACTGCGCGTAGGCCTGCAGGGCGACCTCGGTGTCGCTCCTGGTGGTGAACCTCCGCCCCTCCGCCTCCAGCTCGGCGCGCAGCTCCCGGTAGTTGTACACCTCGCCGTTGAAGACGATGTGGAGGCGGTCGCCCTCCGTCGACATCGGCTGGGCGCCCGTGTCGAGGTCGATGATGGCCAGCCGGCGAAAGCCGAGCGAGGCGCCATCGGTCTCGAAGAAGCCGTCGTCGTCGGGGCCGCGATGCCGGATCGACGCGGCCATGGCTCGGAGCAGAGCGGGGTCGCGGCGGCCGGTGAAGCCGCAGATGCCGCACATCTAGTGTTCCGCCCCGGGGGTTCGTTGAACAGATCGTGGCAGGGCCCCATCCGGGGGCCGGTCAACCGCCGACGCCCGGGACTCCCAGAGCAGCAGGTCGCCCTCCACGGTGCTGCGCCGGCCCACTCGCTGGAAGCCGCTCTTCTCCAGCACCCGCGCCGAGGCGGGGTTGCTCTCCAGGCATTCGGCGGTCACCCGGCGCACCTCCGGCTGGGTCAGAGCCCAGGCCACGATGGCCTCCACCGTCTCGGTCGCGTAGCCGCGACCCCAGAGGGAGCGGTTGACCGCGTAGCCGATCTCGACGGCGCCGGTCGCGTCCGGGGGCGACTTGAACCCCATGCTCCCCACCGCAAGGCGGTCCTCACGGCGGACGACCACCCCGTCGCACCACGACCCCGGATCGGGGGATCGCTCGCGGCGGGCGACCCAGATGGGGAACATCTGGAGGGCGTCCTCCCCCGGCCACTCCTCGGGGAAGTGGACGGCGAGACGTCCGTCCGGGCCGGCGGTCTCGCAGGGGCCGACCAGGACCTCGGCCAGAAAGTCCGAGAGGGTGAGCCGCGTGCGGATCACCGAGGTGGGGGTCGAGACGAAGAGGAGCCGGGGGGTCTCCAGGGTCAGCACGCGGGCAACTCTACCCGGCAGGCTCCCCACGTGGCAGGCCACGCGGGGGCCCCTCTCATTCTCACAGGGGCTCGCCGCCCCTCGCCGGCGCGGCCAAGCCGCGCTCGGCTCACCCCGCCATGGGATCGCGGTCGGTGGATTCGGCCGCGCAGATATCCTGTGCCCAGCGTCCCCCACCGACCGCCGGTCTGCTGAGGTGCTGCGCCATGGATGGTCCGTCGTCTCGGCGGCGTCGCCCTCTCTCGAGTGAGGGGACGCCCCTTCCCCATGGGAACGTCACCAGCGGGATCGTGCGCATCGGAGACACGGTGCGACGTCCGGCCGGACCGTGGACGCCGGCGGTTCACGCGCTCCTGAGACATCTCCATGCGGTGGGGTTCAGCGGAGCTCCCCAGCCCCATGGCATCGACGAGCGCGGCCGCGAGGTGCTGAGCTTCGCACCCGGGGTCGTGGCATGGCCGGATCACTTCGAGCTCGGCAGACGATCGAGCCCTGGCCCGGGTGGGACACTTGGTGCGCGACCTGCACGACGCCGCGGCAGGCTTCACCCCGCGCCCGGACGCCCAGTGGCAGGTCGGGATCCCCGCCCCCGACGGTGACCTCATCGTCCACAACGACGTGGCCCCCTGGAACCTGGTCATCGGCGACGAGGGATGGGTGCTCATCGACTGGGATGGGGCCGCACCCGGCTCGAGACTGTGGGACCTCGCCTACGCGCTGCACGGCTTCGCGCCCCTCTCCGCAGCAGTCGGCCCCGACGGCGTCGCGGTGCAGGCGCACCGTGTCCGCGTCCTCGCCGGCGCCTATGGCCTCGACGAGGCAGAGCGGCGGGGTCTGCTGCCTCTCCTGGCCCGTCGGGCGATGTCCATGCACCAGTTCCTCGCGGAGGGGGCGGCCAACGGCGTGGAGCCCTGGGCGAGGCTGTGGGCGGACGGCCACGGTGAATCCTGGCGCGCCGACGCCGAGCACATCGAGCGCCACCGGACGGACTGGGAGCGGGCCCTGCTGGACTGATGCGGAGCCCGCGCTCGTCGCATCCCCGGAGCAGAGGAGCGGGGGCTAGACCCGCGGTATGTCCCTGCGCTGGCAGTGCGTCATCATCGACTGCCGGGACCCCGAGCGGGTTGGCAGGTTCTGGAGCGCCGCACTCGGGCTGCCGCTGCAGGTTGATGAGGACGGAGACCGGTGGCTGGAGCTCGGCGAGGGCTCACCGGACATCCTCTTCCTCGAGGTTCCGGAAGGCAAGGTCGCGAAGAACCGGCTCCACCTCGACTTCCGGCCGGACGACCAGCGGCGAGAGGTGGCACGCCTCATCGGGTTGGGCGCGCGCGAGAAGGACATCGGCCAGGGGCAGGTGACCTGGGTGGTGATGGCGGATCCCGAGGACAACGAGTTCTGCGTGCTGCGCGCCACCTCACAGCCGGGCTGAAGCTCGGAGCCACCCCACGTGGCAGCCCACGTGGGGACCCCCTCTCTTTCTCACAGGGGCTCGCCGCCCCTCGGCGGCGCGGCGGAGCCGCGTGCTCGCCAGTCGCCGGGCCGTGGGGCCGCCGTCCCGCCCTGTGACTTGGTAGAGGTGTCGGCGCCAGCTCGGACTCAGAAGTCCATGTCGTCGTCGCCGCCGCCAAAGCCACCACCGCCGAAGCCGCCACCACCACCGCCGCCGCCGTGGGAATGGCCGTGGCCCTCCTCGTCCTCGTCCTCGGGCTCGGGGGCGTCGGCGACGAGGGCCTCGGTGGTCATGATCATGGTGGCGATCGAGACGGCAGACGTGAGGGCCGCGATCACGACCTTGGTGGGGTCGATGATCCCGCGCTCGACGAGGTTTCCGTACTCCTCGGTCACCACGTCAAAGCCGTCGTCACCGGTCAGCTCGGCGACCTTGTTGACCACGACCGCCCCCTCCAGCCCGCCGTTGGCCGCGATCTGCTTGAGCGGCGCGGAGAGCGCTTGGCGGACGACGCGCGCCCCGGCCAGGGCGTCTCCCTCCAGCGTGAGAGCGTCGATGGCGTCGCGTGCCCGGATCAGGGAGACACCGCCGCCGGCGACGCAGCCCTCTTCGAGGGCGGCACGGGTGGCATGGAGGGCGTCGTCGACACGCCCCTTGCGCTCCTTCATCGCCACCTCCGTGGCGGCCCCCACCTTGATCTGGGCAACCCCTCCGACCAACCGGGCCAGCCGCTCCTGCAGCTTCTCCCGGTCCCAATCGGAGTCGGTCTCCTCGATCTGCTGGCGGATCTCCTCGCAGCGCGCGTCAATGGCCTTGCGATCGCCACCCCCACCCACCACCGTGGTGTCGTCCTTGGTCACGGTCACGCGGTCGGCGGTACCGAGCTGATCGGGAGTGACCCCGTCCAGGCGGATTCCCAGCTCTTCGCTGACCAGGCTGGCCCCGGTGAGGACCGCCAGGTCCTGGAGCATCGCCTTGCGCCGGTCGCCGAAGCCGGGGGCCTTGATCGCCACCGCGGTGAGCGTGCCCCGCATGCGGTTGACGACGAGGGTGGCCAGGGCCTCGGCGGTGACGTCCTCGGCCACGATGAGCAGGGGCCGCTTGGCCCCGGCGACCAGCTCGAGCACCGGCAGCAGGTCCCGCACGGCGCTGATCTTCGCGTCCGTGATCAGGATGGCCGGGTGGTCCAGCTCGGCGACCATCTCCTTCTGGTCGGTGACCAGGTACGCGGAGACGTAGCCGCGGTCGAGCTGCATCCCCTCGACCACCTCCACGGTGGTCTCGATGCCGTCGGCGGATTCGACGGTGACCACGCCCTCCTTGCCCACCTTAGCGAACGCGTCGGCGAGCATCTCACCGATCTCCGCGTCGTCCGCGCTGAGGGTGGCGACGCGGCGGATGTCCTCATTGGTGTCGACGGGATGGGAGCGCGCCCGCACCGCGCCGGCGGCGGCCGCGGCGGCGGCCAGCATCCCCTGGCGCAGCTCGACCGGGAAGGCACCGGCGCTGAGCAGGCGCAGTCCCTCATCGATCATCGCCCGGCTCAGCACGGTGGCGGTGGTGGTGCCGTCCCCGGCGAGGTCGTTGGTCTTGACCGCGACCTCGCGGAGGAGCTGGGCCCCCATGTTCTCGAAGTGGTCCTTGAAGTCGAGGTCACGGGCGATCGTGACCCCGTCCGTGGTGATGAGCGGCGGTCCGAACTTCTTGTCCAGGACCACCGAACGCCCGCGCGGGCCGAGCGTCACCGCGACGGCATCGGCCACCGCGTCCACCCCGTGGCGGAGCAGCTGCCTCGCCTCGGTGTCGAATCGAAGTTGCTTAGCAGGCATGCTCTCTCAGCTCCTTTGACGGGCGACGGCGGGGCGAGCTTGGGCGGGCAGTGCCGCCATCACGCCGGGCGACGGGACGGCCGCTGGCTCAGGCCTTGACCTGGACGACAGCGAGGATGTCCTTCTCAGACAGGATCAGATAGTCGACGTCGTCGATCTTGACCTCGCTGCCGGCGTACTTCGCGTACATCACCCGGTCTCCGACCGCGACGTCGAGCTTTATCCGCTCGCCGGTGCGCTCGTTGTACTTGCCGCTGCCGACCGCCTCGATGATCCCCTCCTGGGGCTTCTCCTTAGCGGTGTCGGGGAGGACGATGCCGCTCTTGGTCATTTCCTCACGCTCGACGGGTTTGATGACAACGCGATCAGCCAGGGGGCGAAGCTTCAAGGCCACGGTGCGACCTCCACTTTTAGCACTCGGGACGGGTGACTGCTAACACTCTAGCGAATCGAGTGCCAGGACCGCAACTGCCGGCGGGTGCCAATGAGCCGCGACGCGGCCCCCCGGCTCCCCGCAGGCTCAGCCGCGCCCACCCTCCGGCTCGGCTGCGGGCACCTCCGGACCGGCGTCTCCGACCGGTGGCCGCAGCCAGCAGTGGACCGGTCCCGCGACCTTGATCGTGACCGGAGCACCGGGCTCGAGCCGCCTGCCGCCGACCACCCTGGCGACCATCGGCGAGGCGGCGGCACCCTCCGTGACCAGCCGCACGAGGGAGTCATGGCCGTGGAAGCCGGTCTCGACCACCCGGGCGGCGATCCCGGGGCCTCCCCCCTCGGACGGGGTCACCCGAAGCTGTTCCGGGCGCACCAGCACGGTGACCTGCTGGCGGGCGGGCCGGTGACCGTCGCGGAGCTCCAGCCAGCCGAGGGGCGTCTCGGCGGTCGAGCCGTACGAGATGCCCTCGATCAGGTTGGCCTCGCCCACGAAGCCGGCCAGGTCGGGGTCGGCCGGGGACCCGTAGAGGTCACGGGGCGACGCCACCTGGGCGACGACGCCGTCCCGGATCACGGCCACCAGATCGGCGATGGAGAGGGCCTCGTCCTGGTCGTGGGTGACCAGCACGGCGGTGGCGCCGGAGCGCTGCACCGCGGCCCGGACGTCGGCCCGGACCGTCGCCCGCAGGCCGGCGTCCAGGGAGGCGAAGGGCTCGTCGAGGAGGACGATGCGCGGCCGGACGGCCAGGGCTCGGGCCAGCGCCACTCGCTGCTGCTGGCCCCCGGAGAGCTGATGGGGGTAGCGGTGCCCGAGGCCGGAGAGCCCGACGCGCTCGAGCAGCTCGGCGATCTCCGCCTCCCGGCCCTCGCGCGCCCGCAGTCCGAATCCGACGTTGCCCGCCACCGTCAGGTGCGGGAAGAGGCTCCCCTCCTGGGCGACGTAACCGATGCGGCGGCGCTCGGCGCGGAGGTGGTGATGGTCGTCGTCGAGGATGACGCCGCCCACCGCCACCACCCCCCGGTCGGGCCGCTCGAAGCCGGCGAGGATGCGGAGGAGGGTCGTCTTACCACTGCCGGAGGCCCCGAGCACTGCCGCGAAGGCGCCGTCCGGAACGGTGAGGTCGACGCCCCGGAGGACGGCATGGTCTCCGAAGGCCTTGTGCAGGTCGGTGGCGGTGAGGCCCTCGGGAGCCGTGGGAGCGTCGGGCTCGGGCATCACGAGCCGGTGCCGGCCCGGCTGGGCAGGCGGTCGAAGTAACGGGCGAGGACGTAGCTGGGCACGGCGGCGATGGCGATGATGAGCAGCGCGAAGGGCGCGGCCTGGCCGTAGGAGAGGTTCTGCTGATATGCCCAGAACTGGGTGGCAAGGGTCTGGACACCGGTCGGCACCAGGACCAGGGTGGCGGTGAGCTCGGTGGCGCAGGCGAGAAAGACGAGACAGAAGGCGGCGGCGAGCCCCGGGCCGATGAGGGGGAGGGTCACCCGCAGGAAGACCTCGTCGGGACGCCGGCCGAGGGACCGGGCGGCCTCCTCGAGGGCCACCGGGGCGTGGGCCACCGATGCCCGGACCCCGACCAGGGCCAGCGGGAAGAAGAGGATCGCGCAGGCGGCGATCAGCAGCGCGGCGCTCTGGTATCCGAACCCTGCCGCGTAGCGCTCGGCGAAGTAGCTGATGGCGAGGGCGATGACGAGGCCGGGCATGGCCAGCACAAGGTACGTGCTCCGCTCGAGCAATCGCCCACCGCGACCCGAGTGGCGGACGGCGAGCAGGGCCACGGGCAGGGCCAGCAGGGTTGCGAGAGCCGCGGCAACGCCGCTGTACAGGGCGGTGTGCCAGCCCGCGTCGAGGACGGAGACACCTGTCAGAAAGGGGACCCCGCCGGCCAACATCCAGTAGACGCTGGCGCCGACCGGGACGCCGAGGGCGAGAGCGACCAGGACGGCGAGCGCGGCGTGGACCGGCAGCGTGGACCGGCCGAGCGGGTGCCGGCGGATCGCCCGCTGGGCCTGCGCACCGGTGCGCACCGCCCGACCCTTTCCCCGCGCGACTGGCTCGCCACCGAGGATCAGGCCGCCGAGCACGACCAGCACCAGCGAGAGGGCGCAGGCGGTGGGCACGTTGAAGGAGACCTGGAACTCGGTGAAGATCTCCGTGGTGAAGGTCTGGTAGCCGAGGATCTCGAAGGCGCCGTACTCGGCAAGGATCACCAGCGCGACCAGGACGCAGCCACCGAGGATGGCGCCCCGCGCCTGCCCGACGGTCACGCGCAGGAAGGTGCGCACCCGGCCCAGCCCGAGGCTGCGGGCGGCGTCCTCCAGGCCCGGGTCCGCGCCGCGCAGGCTGGCGGCCACGGGGAGGTAGACCAGCGGATAGACGGCCAGGGTCATGACCAGCACCGCACCCTGGAACCCCTGCACCCAGGTCGAGATCGACGCCCACCCGAAGCTGACCACGAAATCGGGGATGGCGAAGGGGATCACCAGCAGCACCGCCCAGATGCGGCGGCCGGGGAGGTCGGTGCACTCGACCAGCCAGGCGGTCAGGGTGCCGATCACGGCGCAGAGCGCGGTGACCACTACCGTGAGCCGGACGGTGTTCCAGAGCAGGGTGGCGGTCAGCGGCCGCCAGATGAGCTGGGCGATGGTGCCGACCCCGGAGCCGCTCGCCTCGATGAGGAGGAAGAGGAGCGGAGCCAGCAGCACGACGGCGACCGCGCCGCTCGCCCCGAGCAGGAGGAGCGGGGGCAGACGTCGGCGTGCCGGGACAATGGGATTGGCGACCGCCGGACGCTCGGCGACGACCGCGTTCGCGGTCACGGGCGGCTCGGTCCGGGACCTGAGCCCTGAGCCCGCGACCGGACCGGCGGGCTCACAGCAGGCCCGCCTGCTGCATCAGCGAGATCGCCTCCGACCCGTCGCCCAGCTCGGGGATGGTGATGGGGTTGGGCTGGAGCTCCCCAAAAGGTGTCTCCTTTTGGGCGGTCGTGACCCCCGAGTCGATCGGGTACTCGTAGCTGGTGGAGCGGGCGATGATCTCCTGGCCCTGCTTCGAGACGAGGAAGGCGAGGAACCGCTGGGCCGCGGCCTGGTGGGTGCTCGACCTCAGGACGGCGGCGCCGGAGACGTCGAGGACGTACCCCGGGTCATGCGGGGCTAAGTAGGCGATCTCAGAGTGCAGGTTGGAGGCACCGAGCTCGGAGCCCATCCGGTACCAGTAGTACTGGTTGACGACCCCGAAAGCGACCACTCCCCGGTTGACCTCGTCGGCGATGGTCTCGTTGTCCGGGTAGATATGGCTGCCGGCATTGGCCTTGAGCCCGTCGAGCCAGGTGAGCGCCGTCGCCGACCCGTAGGCGCGCGCCACCGAGGTGACGATCGGCTGGAAGTCCGTCTCGCCCGGGGCGAGTGCCAGCTCTCCCTGGTAGCGGGGATCGGCGAGTTGGAGGATGGAGGTGGGCAGCTGACTCTCCGAGATCAGCGACGGATTGTAGACGAGGACGCTGACCCGGGCCGAGACCCCCACCCAGTCGCCCCGCGGGGAGTCGTACCGGCTCGGGGTGTCGGCGAGCGTGGAGGGGTCGGCGGCGGCCAGCAGGCCCTTGGATTGGAGGTATTCGAGAGCCGGGGAGTTCTCCGTGTTGATGACGTCGGCCGGCGAGCGCGAACCCTCGGAGACGATCTCGTCGGCCAGGGTGTCCTCGTCGTCGTTGCGGACGTTGACCGTGATCCCGGTGGCCGTCTCGAAAGCGCTGACCAGCGATTCGGTGGTCTGCGGGTGCTGGCCGTTGTAGAGGGTGATCGAGTCACCGCCTCCCGACGACCCGGCGCAGCCCCCCAGCAGCCATCCCACCGCCAGCGCCAGCACGAGCGCGCTCCACCCGGCGCGGAGCACACGAGGCTGGGCGGCTGTCATGCGGAGGTCTCGTCTCCGGCGGGGCCTGCGTCGAGATGCGCCGCCGGCGGGGGCCCGTCCTCCCCGGTCGAGGGCGGCAGTTAGCTTAGTCTAAGCTAACTGAGGGGTGCAACCCAGACCGCCCGCGCCGCGCCGCGGTCCAATTCGACCGCGTTTCCCTCCACCTCCACGCCGAGCGACGCCCCAACGGTGCAGACGGTCACTCTCCGGCCGGGCGTGACGTCCAGCTCATGGAGCAGCCGGAGCAGCTGGGGAGCCTCGTGCTCGGCGACCTCGGAGATCCTCACCACCTCCGCCGGCTCCCCGGGCGGCAGCAGGTCGAGGCGGACCAGGCCGGCGGGGATGGTGCCCCGGCCGGGGACGGGGTTGCCGTGAGGGCAGGAGCGCGGGTGCTCGAGGTGCTGGTCGAGACGGTTCACCACCTCGTCCGAGACCCCGTGGACGAGCGAGGACGCCTCGCGATCCCCGGCGGCCCAATCCAGGCCGAGGACGTCGACCAGCCAGCGCTCGAGAATGCGGTGGCGACGCACCAGGTCGGAGGCCGCCGCCTCTCCCGCGGGGGTGAGGCTGATGCTCCGGTCCTCGGCCACGTCGACCCAGCCGTCCCGGGCCAGCCGCTGGAGGGTGACGGTCACCGTCGGCCGGCTCACCCCCAACCAGTCGGCGAGCCCGCCGGGACGGGCCACGTCGCCCTCATGCGCGATGTAGTAGATCGCCTCCAGGTAGCGTCCGGCGGTCTCGCTGAGGTGCCCGGCCTCGGGAGCGGGAATCTGTGCCATCGCTGAAACCGATGGTGACATCCCGGGAGCGATTCAGGCGAACTCGGCGAGGGACGGGTCGACGTCGAAGCCGTCGGTGTCGGGCCCGTGCACGGCCAACCGGTGCCAGCCGGCGGCACCGATCATGGCGGCGTTGTCGGTGCAGAGCCGGAGCGGCGGGACCGAGACCCGGAGCCCAGCGAAGCGGCGGGCCACCCGCTCGGCCAGCGCCCGGTTGGCGGCGACCCCGCCCACCACCGCGACGGAGGTCGCCCCGGTCTCCTCAACCGCCGCCTCCAGCCCGTCCACCAGCTGGGTGAGAGCTGCCTCCTGGAAGGCGGCGGCCAGCGCGTCGCGGACCTCGGCACGGCGCGGGATGCCGTGGTCGTCCAGCTCCTCCGCCGGCAGGTCGCGGATGGCGTAGCGGACCGCCGTCTTCAGCCCGCTGAAGGAGAACGCGCCCTCCAACCGGGTGCGCGGGAGGGGGAAGGCGCGCGGGTCCCCGGTGAGGGCGGCCCGCTCCACCACCGGCCCCCCCGGGTAGGGGAGCCCGAGCATCCGGGCCACCTTGTCGAAGGCCTCGCCGACGGCGTCGTCGCGCGTGCTCGCCAGCCGGCGCGCCTCGCCGTGCCGGGAGAGCTCGATGGTGTCGGTGTGGCCGCCGCTCACCACCAGCGCGACGAAGGGCGGCTCCAGCTCCGCGTCCGCCAGCCAGGCCGAATAGACGTGGCCGGCCAGGTGCGAGACGCCGGTGATGGGGAGGCCCCGAGCCCGGGCGGCGGCCTGCGCGTAGGCCGCACCCACCACCAGGCATCCGGCCAGGCCCGGGCCACGGGTGACGGCGATCGCGTCGACGGCCTCCCAGCCGCCCTCCACCCCGGCCAGCGCAGCGTCGACCACGGGCGCGAGCATCTCCAGGTGGGCGCGCGCCGCCAGCTCGGGGACGACACCCCCGTGGGGAGCATGCAGGGCGATCTGCGACGACACGTGGCTGGAGAGGATCTCCCGGCCGTCGCGCACCACCGCGGCCGCCGTCTCGTCGCACGAGGTCTCGATGGCCAGGAGGTTCACGGCCGGGGGCACGCGCTCACGCCGGCGCGAGGACCTTCACGGATGCGGGTATTCGGAGGGGGGCGGAGGCCCCATGCCCACGATCTCGATGCCCTGGAGGATGTCGACGAACCGGCCCTTGAATGCGGGCGCATGCAGCGAGTCGCTCCACATCACGACGGCGTCCTCGCCGTTGTCGGTGTAGTAGCCCCGCCGGCGCCCGATCGCTTTGAAGCCGAAGCGCTCGTAGAGGCGGATGGCATGCCCGTTGGTCGCCCTCACCTCCAGGGTGATCCAGTGCGCGCCGAGCTCGTAGCTGCGCTGGACCAGCGCGGCGAACATCCCGGTGCCGAGACCCTGGTGCTGGCTCTGGGCGCGCACGCCGATGGTGGTGATGTGGGCCTCGTCGGAGACCTTCCAGAGGCCGCCGTAGCCGATGATGTCGCCCCGGCCGGCGTCGCGGAGCACGAAGTAGTGGGCCTGGCGGTTCTGGGAGAGCTCGGACGCGTACGCATTCCGGGGCCACGGCGAGAGGAAGATCTCACGCTCTATCGCCTGGACTGCGGGGATGTCACCACTGCGCATCCGCTCGATGAGGAGGTGCGGCGCGACCTTCATCGCCGTCGATAATACGCGGGGGCCCCAGATAACACTGCGACAGCCCTCCTACGCCAGTCTGGCAGCTGCCCGGCCGTCTCAGTACACGCAGCGGTACTGACCGCTCCTCCGCTCGGACTGGGAGTCTCCGGCTCCCGTCCTCGCTCCGTCACGGTCAGTCGAGGTAGGTGGCGGCCAGTCCGGCAAGCGCGAGCGGCGGGCGTGCCAGGGCCGCGGGGATCGCCGCGGCGAGCGCCCGCACCGGGTCGCCCGGGCGGACGCCGGGGAGGTCGAGGGCGTCGAGGGTGACCGGCAGGGGCTCTCCGAGGGCCACCGACGCGAGGCTGACGCGATGCGCCTCCCCGCGCATCTCCAGAATACCTGCACGCCGGAGGAATCGGCCGGCATAGGCCCCGCCCCGGCCCGCCTCGACGAGGGCGAGCATCTCGGTCTCACCGTCCGGGGCCGATCTCGCCACCACCTCGAGGCTGCTCACCCCGTGGAGGGGAAGGCCGAGGGTGTGGGCCACGCCCAGGCCGACCGCGATCCCCGCCCTCAGGCCGGTGTACGAGCCGGGACCGGTGACCACCACCACCGCCTCCAGACCGGAGACCCCGAGCTCGACCAGGGAGCGGTCGAGCCACGGCAGGGCGGCGCCACCGCCGGCCGTCCGGGCGGCGACCAGCTCGCCGCCGCGACCGGCGCGCAAAACCACCAGCCGGTGACGGGAGGCGGTGTCGATGGCGAGGACGCTCATCGCGGCGACCGTGCGGCTCGGGTCACGTTCGGAGAGAGCGCGAGGCGGTTCCTGCCCAGAGAGCGCGCGGCGCGGGTCACGTGCCGGCCACCGCGACGCGCCAGGCCGCGACCAGCCGAGCGGAGGCCTGCTCCGGGTCGCGCGCCTCGATGTGGCGGAGCTGGTCACCGGCGATGTCAAGGAGGAGGCGGAGCGGCCGCCACGGCCGGAGGTCGGCGTAGCCGGCCCACTCCACCGCGGCCGGGGCGCTCTCGAGGAGACCGTCCAGGTCCAGGAGACCGATACCAGCGCCAGGCCCGAGCCGGTAGAGATCCAGGTGGTGGAGACGCGGCGGCGCCCCGTAGACGTGGTGGAGCACAAAGGTGGGGCTCCGCACCACCCGAGGGTCGACCCCCAGGCCGGCGGCGAGGCCGCGGACAAAGGCCGTCTTGCCGGCGCCCAGCTGCCCGTCCAGGGCGATCAGGTCGCCGGGGCGCAGCCCGGCCGCCAGCCGTGCCGCCAGCGCCTCGGTACCGGGGACCCCGTCGGTGGTGAGCGCGAGACCGGCGCCGCTCATGGCTGCCGGAAGTGCCGGGAGGCGACGGGCGGCAGCGGGAGCTCCTTCCCGTCGCGGCAGTCGAGAAGGCGAAGTCCCGAGCCGGGGGTGAGCCGGCCGACGACGTGCAGCGGCTCCAGGCCGGCGGGCCAGCGGGCGAGCAGCCCGTCCAGCCGCTCGGCGGCGACGGCCGCCACCAGCTCGAAGTCCTCTCCCCCACCGAGGGCCGCGTCCACCCAGCCCGCGCCGAGCAGGGTGCGGATGTCCGGGTCGGCGGGGACGCTCTCCAGCCAGATCTCCGCGGCGCAGCCCGACGCCTCGGTGATCCGGCCCACGTCGACGATGAGCCCGTCGCTCAGATCACCAGCACAGGCGACGCCGAGCCGGACCAGGGCCTGCCCCTCCCCCAGCCGGGCCCGCGGCCGGAGCTGGCGCCCCAGCCAGCGCTCCTCCGCATCGGCGCCCGCATGGGCCGCTGCCGGCGGGCGGTCGTGTCCCTGCAGCACATGACCGTGCGCCTGCGCGCCGTGGCGGTGCCCCTCCGGCGCGGGGGCGAGGGCTCGCCGCCCGTCCAGGAGGAGCCGCAGACCGGCCGCCGCACCGCCCAGGCAGCCGGTGACCACCAGCAGATCCCCGGGCCGACCGCGGTCGCGACGGAGAGCCCGCCCGGGGTCCACCGTCCCGACCACCATGACGTCGATGACGAGCGGCCCGGCGATGGCGCTGACGTCGCCACCGGCGACCCCGCATCCCGCCTCCGAGGCGACGGCGCAGATGCCCTCCTGAATGGCGAGAAGGTCGTCGATCCGGCTCGTCCCCGGGGCGCAGAGGGTCACCATGCAGAGCGCGGGACGGGCCCCCATCGCCGCGAGGTCGGAGAGGGCGACCGCCAGAGCCCGTCTCCCCACCGCCTCGGGGTGGATCCAGCTCCGCAGGAAGTCCTCGCCCTCGACGATGGCGTCCTGGCTGAGGACGATCGCCGCCCCGCCGGGCGGCCGCCACACCGCTGCGTCGTCGCCACTCGCCACCACCAGCCGGCGATCGTCGCCGTGCCGCCGGGCGATCGCGGTCAGCCGCCGGAGCAGCTCCGCCTCGCCGATCTCCTGAAGGGTGGGGCCCCCGGCGTCGAAGCCGTGCCCTGGCGGCGGGGATGCGACATCCATCTGCCCAACTCTAGCCAGCCCGCCCTGCCAGTCCCCGCGTGACGGGGTCACCACCCGCGCACCGATCCGGAGAAGGGCAGCGGCCGCATTCGGTGACCCGTCACGCGCCCCGCGGGGAACTGTCACGCGCCCTGCCTGGAGAAGGTCCTCGCGCTCGCCCGCAGAAGGGCAGCCCTCCCCCGCCACATGAGCGGCGTGCCCTTCGAGCGGGGGGCGCGGGGCGCCAAAACTCACATTTAGTGATAACGGTGATGTCACGTAGGGTTGACCGCGACCGCCCCCGACCCGTAGAGTCCCGCGAGTTTGGTCCCCGCGATCCGGCTCCGCAAGGCGTCGCCAGACCGGGGAGATGACAGGGGAGATCATATTGCGGGCTACCCGAAGGGTGATCCCTGCCTTCATGGCAGTCCTGGTGGTTGGCCTCGGCCTACCTACCGGAGCCACCCCGGTCCGCGCCGACACCACCGCCCAGCTCCAGGCGGAGCGCGCAACGCTCCTCCAGGAGCTGGCCGCCATCAGCTCTCAGCAGAGCGCCGCCACCGGGGCCCTCAACAACGCCGAGGACTCCTTCAATCAGGCCACGGCGGCCCTGAACTCGGAGCGGGCCCAGCTCGCCACCCTCAACTCCGAACTGGCCACCCTGAACGGGGAGATCCAAGCCGACCAGGCGCAGGAGGCCGCGGCGCGCAACGCCCTCTCGACCCTCACCCGGGCCACCTACGAGAGCGTCTCGGGCAACACGGTGATGACCGCGGTGCTCAACGCCAAGGACTTCACCGCGGCGATGGACAGCCTCTCCGGGGCATCCACCGTCACCGCCCAGATCCAGGGGCTGGAGACCACCCTCGGTCACGACCAGGCCGACCTTCTCACCAAGCAGGGCCAGCTCCAGAACGACTTTGCCCAGGCATCGGCGCTCGAGGGCCAGCTGTCGACCCAGTCCAACCAGCTGCTCACCATCGTCTATCAGCGTGACCAGATCCTCGAGCAGTTCTCCGGACCGTCGGAACAGCTCGCCGAGCAGATCGACGAGATCGACAACGAGCTGGGGGGGACGGCGGCCGTGCCCAACAGCACGAGCTGCTCCGACAGCTTCGCCTACGGCGACTGCACCTGGTACGTGGCCACGCAGCGCTGCATCCCGTGGGGCGGCAACGCCAACGCCTGGTTCTACAACGCCTCCAAGATGGGGTACGCCGAGGGCTCGGTCCCCGAGGTCGGCGCCGTCGCCATCTGGAACCAGGGCCAGGGCGGGGCCAACGCCTGGTACGGGCACGTCGCCTACGTCGAGGTGGTGGGACCGGACCTCGGGGTGGGCAGCGTCGCCGTAGTACCCGCCGGCGACTTCGAGATCTCGGAGATGAACTGGGGCGCCTGGGATCAGGTCGACTACCGGGTGCTCCCCGACACCGCGAGCTACCTCCAGGGCTTCATCTACGGGCCGAGCTGACCCTCACCGGCGTCGACCCGGAGGCGCGGCACCCGGGCTGACACGGCGCAGAGGACCTCGTAGCTGATGGTGCCGACCGCGGACGCGACGTCGTCGGCGCCGAGCCATCCGCCCCCCTGGCGGCCGAAGATCACCGCCTCGTCGCCCGCCCTCACCCCCTCCACGAGCGAGACGTCGGCGGTCAGCTGATCCATGCTGACGCGCCCGATGATCGGGCAGCGGTGGCCGCCCACCAGCACCGAGCCGCGGTTGGACTGTGCCCGCTGGACGCCGTCGGCGTAGCCGGCCGCGATGGCCGCCACCCGGGTGTCCCGCTCCGCCAGCCAGGTGCGGCCGTACCCGACGCTCTGCCCGCTCCGCACCGTCTTGACCTGAGTCACCCGGGCGTGGAGGGACATCGCAGGCCGGAGCCGGGCCGCCCCCTCGGCGCCAGCAGGCGCGTATCCGTAGATGGCGATGCCGCAGCGGACCAGGTCGTGGCGGGTCGCGGGGAGTCCGAGGGCAGCCGCGCTGTTGGCGGCATGGAGGAGCAGACCCGGCCAGCGCCGGCGCAGCATCGCGGCCGCCTCGAGGAACACCTGGTCCTGAGCGAGGGTGAATTCGGGGTCGTCCTCGGCGTCGGCGAAGTGGGTGAATGCCGCCACCGGCTCGACCGTGGTGCCGGCCCTTTCGACCGCCGCCATCAGCTCCGGGAGCTGGGCGGGTAGAGCGCCGAGCCGGCCCATGCCGCTGTCCAGCTTGAGGTGAAGGCGGACCGGCGTGCCGGCACCGGCCGCCGCGGCGGCGGCGACCTGGTCCTGGTCCCAGACGGCGAGGTCGACACCGGCGGCGACCAGCGCGGCGAGGTGCGCGGGATTGGCCGCCCCGACGATGAGGAGGGGGCAGGTGAAACCCTCGGCCCGGAGGTGGAGGGCCTCCTCCGCCGAAGAGACGCCGAGCCAGGAGGCGCCGCCCTCCAGGGCGGCCGCCGCGGCGAGGGTGTCGCCGTGACCGTAGCCGTCGGCCTTGACCATGGCCATGACCGCGACGCTCTCGCCCACCACCTCGCGGATCACCCCGAGGTTGTGCCGGATCGCGGCGGCGTCGACATCCGCCCAGCGGGTGTACTGCTGCCCGCCGGTCGCGGGCGCGGCCGGCGCTCCGGTCATCCCCGCGCGCGCCGCTCCAGGGCGCGCCGGAGCCGCTCCTGGGCGGTGGGGAGCATCTCGACGACGTCGCCGGCAACGGCTCCCGCCCTCCCCCGCTCCGCCTCGACCAGGCAGCCGGCCTCGGCGTGGATGGTGACCGCGGCCACCGCCGCGTCGAAGCCGTCCAGGCCGGCGGCGAGCATGGCCCCGCAGACACCGCTCAGCACGTCGCCGGTCCCGCCGGTGGCGAGAGCCACGGTCTGGTGCCGGTCGACGTGGAGGCGACCGTCCGGGGCGGCGACCACCGTCTCCGCCCCCTTCAGGACGAGGGTGACCCTGTGATCGGCGGCGAACCTGGCGGCCAGCCCGGCCCGGTCGGCCTGGACCTCGGCCGTGCTCAGCCCGGCCAGGCGCGCCATCTCCGCGGGGTGAGGGGTCAGCACCAGCGGCGCCGGGCAGCTCCGCCAGTCGAACCGGGCAGCGGCGGCGAGGTTGAGAGCGTCGGCGTCGACCACGGTGGGGACGGTGAGCGACGTGAGCAGCTCCAAGAGGGCCGCCTGGGTGGCGGGGGCACGCCCCAGACCGGGGCCGATCACCGCGGCGTCGGCCACTGGGAGGTGGATCTGGCGGAGCGCCGCGACCCCGGCGGCGTCGAGCCAGGACGTGCCGGACTCCCCGAGGGGGTGGGCCATCAGCTCCAAACAGAGCGCGCCGACCGCGGGGAAGACCCCGTCAGGGACACAGACGCGGACCAGCCCGGCCCCAGCCCGAGCGGCCCCCCGGCCAGCCAGCACGGCGGCGCCCGCCGTGCCCACCGCTCCGGCGATCACCACCACGGTGCCGAAGGTCCCCTTGTGGGCAACGGCGGGACGGGCGGGCAGCCGCAGCCCCTCGGGCGGGGGCAGCGCCGGCGGACCGCCGGGGCCGTCGAGCGGGGCCGCCGCCACCGCGATCGCCATCCCGGCGTCGTGGGTCATGCTGATCGCGATCTCGGTGGGCTGGCCATGCACCCGGACCTCGGGGGCGCCGCCCCGCCGATTGACCACCTCGATGGCGCGGTACGGGGGGATGCGCAGGCCGGCCCCGCCGTACCACTTCATCACCGCCTCCTTGGCCGCCCAGCGGCTGGCGAAGCGCTCCGGCTTTGACCCGGCGCGGCGGCGCTCCGCCTCGGTGAAGATCCTCTCCGCGAAGCGCGGGTGCCGCCGCATCGCGGCCGCGATGCGGTCGATCGAGGTGACGTCCACGCCGACCACCAGCCGGTGCATCTACTCGACCGTCACCGACTTGGCCAGGTTTCGGGGCTGGTCCACGTCGCAGCCGCGCTCGACGGCCACGTGGTAGGCGAAGAGCTGCAGGGGCACGACGTTGATGAGTGGCGAGAGCAGCTCGCTGCACTCCGGCACGCGCACCAAGTCGCGTGCCAGCTCCGGATCCACCGCGGTGTCACCCTCGGTCACCAGGGCTATGACCGGTGCGTCCCGGGCGCGCACCTCGGCGATGCTGTTGAGCGTCTTGGTCAGGGTGGCGGAGCGGGTGGCCACCGCCACCACCGGTACCTCGGAGTCGAGGAGCGCGATCGGCCCGTGCTTGAGCTCGCCGGCGGCGTAGCCCTCGGCGTGGATGTAGGAGACCTCCTTGAGCTTCAGTGCTCCCTCGAGGGCGGTCGCGATGTTGATCCCGCGAGCGATGTAGATGGCGTTGCGGACGTGGGCGTAACGCTGGGCCATCTCGGCGAGCTGGGGCTCCAGCTCCAGGCAGGTGCGGATCCGCTGGGGCACCTCGCGGAGCTCGGCGACGATCTCGCGATGCCGCTGCGCCGAGAGGGCTCCGCGCGCCCTGGCGATGGCGAGCGCGATGAGCAGGCCGCAGACCATCTGGGAGATCAGCGTCTTGGTGGCGAGCACGCAGATCTCCGGCCCGGACTGCATGAAGAGCACGGCGTCGGCCTCCTGCGAGAGGGCGCTGCCGACGACGTTGGTCACGGCCACCACCTTGGCTCCGCGGCGCTTGGCCTCGCGGACCGCCGCCAGGGTGTCGGCCGTCTCGCCCGATTGGGAGATGGCGATGACCAGGCTGCGCTGGTCGACGATGGGGTCGCCGTAGCGGAACTCGCTGGCGTTCTCCACGCCGGCGCGCAGCCGCGCCAACTGCTGGATGGCGGTCGCCGTGTAGAGCCCGGCGATCCAGGCGGAGCCCATGCCGATGACGCGGACCTCGTCCAGATCCGGGATCGACACCGCGTCGAGCAGGCCCACCAGGCTGACCTCTCCTTGGACGTCGACCCGGCCGCGGAGGGCGTTCTCGACCGCCTCGGGCTGCTCGCTCATCTCCTTGAGCATGAAGTGCGGGTAGCCGCCCTTCTGGGCCTGCTCGACGTTCCAGTCGACGTCGATGGTGCGCGGGGTGACCGGGGTGCCGTCGAGCGAGGTGATCACCAGTCCCTCGCGCGTGCCGGCGACCACCTCGTCCTCCCCGATCAGGGTGACCCTGCGGATGTACGGGATCAGCGCGGTGATGTCGCTGCTCAGGAAGGCCTCACCGTCGCCGAACGCCGCCACCAGTGGGGCGTTGCGGCGGGCGCCGACGATGGTGCCGGGCTGGTCGGCGGAGATCACGACCAGGGCGTAGGAGCCCTCGACGCGGCGGAGCGCAGCCCGGGTCGCCTCGGCGAGGTCCCCGGTGAACAGCTCCTCGATCAGGTGGGCGAGAACCTCGGTGTCAGTCTCGCTGCGGAGCTGGTGCCCGCGGGCGACCAGCTCGGCGCGGAGCTCGCGATAGTTCTCGATGATCCCGTTGTGGATGAGCTGGATGCGCCCGTTGCAGTCCTGGTGCGGATGGGCGTTGACCACCGTCGGGCGGCCGTGGGTGGCCCAGCGTGTGTGACCGATGCCTATAGTCCCCTCCGGCACGCCGTCGCGCTCGCAGCGGGCGACCAGGTCGGCCACCTTGCGGTCGCTCTTGACCACGGTGTGACGCCCGCCATTGGCCCCGTCGAGGACCGCGATCCCCGCGGAGTCGTAGCCGCGGTACTCGAGGCGGCGGAGGCTGTCGAGGAGCACCGGGGTCGCTGGGCGCGCCCCGACGTAGCCGATGATGCCGCACATCAGCGGCGGGCTCCACTCACAAGGTCTCCCTCCAGGTTCTCCCGCCCCCTCCCAGGTGCAACGGGCGCGGCCGCGCCCCGGTTACGCCTCATGTGGCGGCGCCCGAGCTGGGCGACGGCGAGGTGACGGCCGGGGTCGGGGTGGGAAGCGGGGTCACCGTGACCGTCACCGTCACCGTGGAGGGGTTCGCCGTGATCCCGGTCGGGGTCTCGATGGGCACCTTGTAGGTCACCGTCCCGATCTGGCCGGCGACGTCGATGCCGCCGGTGGTCACGGTCGCCAGCGAGGCCCCGTTGATGAGGTCCTGGGAGCCGGTGAGCGTCACCGTCATCGGACTGTAGGTGAAGACCGGCGTACCGTCCGCCGCCCCGGTGATGTCACCGAGCACGACGGAGCTGGTCCGGGTGGTGTCCACCCCCACCACGGTGATCGACACGTTGACGCTGGCGGGAGTGAGGTTGACGTCGGCGAGGTACCGGCCCTGGCTGCTGTATGGGTAGACCTTGATGGTCGACGCGGGGAAGTTTGCCCGCTGGTTGGAGAGGTCGATCGGCAGGGTCTTGATGACGATGCCGACCAGCTCGTGCTCCGGCCCGGTCGCCGTCACCGTGGCCGGGGTGGCCTGCATGGTGCTGTCCTGGTAGCCCGGCGGCGGGGCATGGCTCACCACCACCTCGACGGGCTCACTGGCCGACCCCGAGCTGTCGACCTGCGCCTCGATCGAGGTCGGCGGGTCGTCGAGGTCGATGTTGGGGTCGGTGTTGGTGATTCTGACCGGCAGCCGGACGGCGGCGGGGACATGGGCACCGACCGCCCGGATCGCGTCGTAGTCGACGGTGACCTGGAGGCTGGATTTGCTGAACGAACTGAGGTGGTTCTCGGTCCCGGTGATATCCACCGCGAGGTTGGGGATCGCCTGGGTGAGCAGGTAGCCGGCGGGCAGGCTGACGTCCAGAGACGGGGGCTGGGGCACGGCGATCGACACCGACCTGGTGCCCGGGGGGTTGGTCGCCAGGACGACCCCGGCCCAGCTGACGATGGCCAGCACGATGGCGAGCAGCTTGAGCCGCCAGTTGCGCTTGACAAAACCGGGCATCAGGGGTTGCGCCGCCCCAGCGCCCGCAGGGCCGCCCCGCTCCGGACCAGGGGCCGGATGCCGGCGCCGGTCCGACGGGTCACCGGTCGGAGCACCAGGGCGGTCAGCATCTCCTGGAGCTTGTCGTGGTCCAGACCGCGGTAGAGCTTGCCGGCGTAGGCGAGGCTGATCAGCCCGGTCTCCTCGCTGACGATCAGGATCACGGCGTCGGACTGCAGGGTGAGCCCGAGTGCGGCGCGGTGCCGCGTACCCATACGGCCCACCCCGGGGAGCGCCTCGGCGAGGGGAAGCACGCAGCCGGCGGCGATCAGCCGGGTGTCGCGGATGATGACGGCCCCGTCGTGGAGCGGCGAGCCAATGTAGAAGATGGTGGTGAGGATCTCGGCGGTCACGTCGCCATTGACCCGCACCCCGCTCACCGCGACATTCTCCAGGCCGGTCTCGCGCTCGAAGACGATCAGCGCCCCGGTCCGCCCCTCACTGAGGGTGGCCGCGGCCCGGATCACCTCCTCCACCGTCCGCGCCACCGGCTGGGTGGTGTGCCGCCCCAGGATGAAGCGGACCGTGCCCAGCCGCCCGACCTGGTCCAGTGCCCGGCGCAGCTCGGGCTGGAAGAGGACGATCACGCCGATCAGGATCGCCGTCCCGGCGTCGGCGAAGATGAACTGGAGGAGGCGGAGCTGGAAGGCCTGGGCCAGCAGCCCGATCACGAGCAGCACCGCCAGCCCGACCAGCAGCTGCACCGCCTGCGTCCCCCGGATCAGCTTGAAGAGCTGGTACAGCAGGAAGGCGACGATGACGATGTCGACGATGTCGCGGATGCCGACCGCGCCGAGGAAGACCAGGGCGCTGTGGATGAATTCAGTCATGAGGGAATCACGCTGCCCCGGCCGGCGGTGCGGCCGTTCTGGAGCTCACCGCTGAAGATCAGGCTGAGCAGCGCCTCCTGCGCCCAGAGCCGGTTCTCGGCCTGGTCGAAGACGACCGACTGGGGACCGTCGAGGACCGAGTCGGTGATCTCCTCGCCGCGGTGGGCGGGCAGGCAGTGCATGACCTTCGCAGTCGGCGGAGCCTGGGCGAGCAGGCCGTCGTTGACCTGCAGACGGGCAAAGTCGTCGCGGCGCTGCTGCTGCTCCGCCTCCTGCCCCATGCTGGTCCAGACGTCGGTGTAGATGATCTCGGCGTCCTCGAGGCTCTCGGCCGCCTCATGGGAGTGGCGGACCGGCGAATGGCCTCCGGCGAGCACGTCGGCGCGCTCCAGCACCACTGGGTGAGGCTCGTAGCCCTCCGGCCCGACCACGCGCAGGTCGATCCCGAGGAGCGTGGCCGCGTAGATCCAGGAGGTGCAGACATTGTTGCCGTCGCCCACGTAGCAGACCCGGGCGCCCGCCAGGTGGCCGAGCAGCTCCCGGATGGTCAGGCAGTCGGCGAGCACCTGGCAGGGATGCTCGCGGTCGGTCATGGCGTTGACCACCGGCCCGCGGGCTGAGCGCGCCATGGTGACCAGGTCGCGATGGTGGCTGAGCCGGGCCACGATGCCGTCGACGTAGCGGTCGAGGATGCGGCTGATGTCCGCCGTCGACTCCCGCTCGCCGATCTGGATCTCGCTGTTGAAGAGCGGGATGGGGTGGCCGCCGAGGTGCCGCACGGCCACCTCGAAGGACACCCTGGTGCGATTGCTCGGTCTCTGGAAGATCATGGCCAGGTTGCGGCCGGCCAGTGGGCGGCCGGGATCCGCGCCCGCCTTCAGCGCGGAGGCCACGTCCAGGACCTCGGTGATCTCGGCTGCGGAGAGATCGGCGATTGAGATCAGATCGCGTCCCGCCAGGGAACCCATTTGGGGCCTATGTTCGCACCCCACGCCGCCAGCGGCGTGTGGGTCCCGCAATTCCCCCTTGCATCATTGCTACGGTTACGCCCGCAATGAGAGTGCTGGTGCTGGTGTGGGGCCGTCAGGTGGAGACCCTGCAGGCCTCGCCGCTGCTGCGGACGCTCGCCGCCGGGTCCCCCGCGGCGGAGATCACGCTCGCGTGCGCGCCCGCCGCGGCCCCGGTCGCGCGCGCCCTGGCGGGGGTGGGCGAGGTGATCACCCTCCGGGGCCTGGACCCCTCCGCCTCGCCGATCCAGGGGCTGCTCGCGTGGGCCCGGCTCCGGCGCATGCGCTTCGACATCGCGGTGATCTGCGGCACCGCGGCGAGGCCCCGCATCCTCGTCTACCTGGCGGGATTCGCCCGCCGGCTCGGTGTGGGGGGCGGGCTGACCGCCGCCCTGCTCAGCGACCATGTGGCACCGCGGTCCGGCGAGAACCAGTCGGTCACGTGGCTCCGCTTGGCGCACCTCCTGGGCATCACCGCCGAGCGGCATGAGGCCCGCCTCGACCCCGGTCCGGCGGCCTCCCAGCAGGCTCTGGTCCTGCTCCACAGCACCTCCGTCTCGGACGGCAGGCTGCTGGTCGCCCTCGCCCCGGGTACCGGCCACGCCGACCTGCGCTCGCCCGCCTCCCGCACCACCGCCTGGGAGCCCGAGCGCTGGGCTCACCTCGCCAACCAACTCGCGACCCGCCACGGGGCCGCGATCGTCTTTGTCGGAGCGGCGGAGGACGAGGCCGCGGCGACGACGGCGGCGACCGACATCGCCGCCCCTCACGCCGACTTCACCGGCCAGCTCGATGTGCTGGGGACCGCCGCGCTCCTCCAGCGCTGCGACCTGGTCATCTGCGGCGACTCGCCGCTCCTCCACCTCGCCGCCGCCGTGGGGACGCCGACCATCGGCCTCTTCGGCCCGACCGACGGGCGGCGGCGGGGCGCATACGGCGCCGAGCATCGGGTGGTCCAGGCGCTGCCGCAGCACCGCGGACACCATCTGATGTCCGGGCCCGACGGGATGATGGAGCAGATCCGGGTGGAGGACGTGCTGGCGGCGATCGAGACGGCGCTCTGACCAGCTCCCGGTAAGAACGAGGGCGCTCCTGACCGAGGCGCCGCTCGTGCTGGGCCTACCGGATGTACATGAAGGAGCGGCGGAGCACGTCCAGGTTCTCGACGGCCGCCTGGGTGCCCCGGATGACGCAGGTCGGCGCGTCGGGGGCCACCCGGACCGTGATGCCGGTCTGGATGCCGAGGTAACGGTCCAATCCCTCCAGCCGGGCGCCGCCCCCGCAGAGGGCTATCCCCTCCTCGAGGATGCCGCGGCGGAGCGGGATCGGCGTCTCGTCGATCACCTCCTCGACCGCGCGGCCGATCTGGCGCGCGTGGGCGTCCACCAGGTCGGCGATCTCGGTGGAGGCGATGCTGAGGGTGACCTCCCCCTCCCCCACCCCGGCCCGGACCGGCATCCGGCGCTCCTCGTGGGGGCCGACGCACGCCAGGGAGGCCACGATGTCCTCGGCCGCGGCGGGGTCGATGACGGCGCCATGGGTCTCCTCGAGGCGCCGGGCCACCGCGTCTCGCAGGGCGTTCCCGGCGGTCGTCAGGGTGCGCCCGGCGATGGTCCCCTCGGAGGCCAGGCTGGCCACGTCGACGGTGGCAGCGCCGATGTCGGCGATCAGGTAGCCACGGCTCCCGCTCGGCGCGTGCCCCGCACCCATGGCGGCGGCGATCGGCGAGTCGATGAGGTACGCCGTCCGGGTGCCGATCCGCGCGCAGATGTCGAGGATGGCGAGGCGGTCGTCGCCTCCCATCGACGGGCAGATGGCCATGACCACGTCCGGGCGGAAGATGCGTTGCCTCCCGGCTGCCCGGTTGACGAGCTGGTGGAGGAGAGCACCGACGGCTTCCAGGTCGGTGATCGCCCCCGCGCCCACGGGCCGGATCAGCTCCATCTCCGGGTCGCCGGCCAGCTCGGCGGCGGCCATCCCGGCGGCGGCATAGCCACGGCGCCGGTGCCGCACAACCACCGACGGTTCAGTGATGGTCAGCCCCTCCCCGCGCACCACCGCCCGCACGCTGCCGGCGCCCAGATCGATCCCCAGCCTCTTGCCGAGCATCCGCAGCGGTCCTCCGATCAATCTCCGATGACGCCCGAGAGGTCGCGGGCCGACGACTCGCCCGGCCCCGGACGGACCCGTTCGAGGGTCACTCCCAGGGACCGCAGCTTGGTCTCCAGGCTGTCGTAGCCGCGGTCCAGGTGAAAGACGTTCTCCAACTCTGTCGTGCCCTCGGCGCAGAGTGCGGCGATCACGAGCGCTGCTCCACTCCGGATGTCGGGGATCGAGACGGTGGTGCCGTGCAACGCGGTCGGGCCGGTGATGATGGCGCTCCGCCCCTCGACGGCGATCCGGGCGCCCATCTTGGCCAGCTCCGCGACGTGGCGAAAGCGGTTCTCGTAGAGGGCCTCGCTGATGATGCTGATCCCCGCGGCCTGGGTCATCAGGGCCCCGAACTGCGGCTGAAGGTCGGTGGCGAAACCGGGGTGGGGCCAGGTGGTGACATCGACAGCGCGAAGCCTGCCGCCGGTCACCCGCACGTGGTTGCCTCCCTCGACAACGGTGCAGCCCGCGGCCTGCAGCTTGTTGCTGAGAGAACGCAGATCGCTGGGACGCATCCCGTGGACGGCGACGTCGCCGCCGGTCGCCGCCGCCGCGGTCATGTAGGTCCCGGCCTCGATGTAGTCGGTGGTCACCCTGTGGTGAGTGCCGTGCAGCAGGCTGCTCTGGCCCTCGACGACGATCAGCTCGCTGCCGGCACCGCTGATCCGCGCTCCCATCCCGACCAGGCAGCGGGCGAGGTCGTAAACGTGGGGCTCGCGGGCGGCGTTGCTGATCACGGTGATGCCGTCGGCGAGCACCGCAGCCATCATCAGGTTCTCGGTACCGGTGACCGTCGGCATGTCGAGGTAGATGTGGGCGCCCCGGAGCCGCGTTGCCCGAGCCACGAAGCTGGTGGCGGTCTCGGCGACCTCCGCCCCCATCAACCGCAGCCCCTCCAGGTGCTGCTCGACCCGGCGCATCCCGATGTCGTCCCCGCCCGGCTTGGCAATCTCTGCCTCACCGGTCCGTCCGACCAGCGCTCCGAGGAGGAGGAACGAGCCTCGCATGCGCCGGGTGAGCTCGGCGCCCACCGCAGCCGCCTCGACCCGCCCGGCGTCGAGCCGCCAGCGACCGTCGCCGATCTTCTCGACGGCGACCCCCAAGTGGCCGAGCATGGCCGCCATGGTCCCAATGTCCTCGATGTCCGGGACATTGGTCAGCTCGAGCGGCTCGTCGGTGAGGAGGGCCGCGGCCATGACCGGAAGGGCCGCGTTCTTGCTGCCGGAGATCGCGACCTCACCGGTGAGCCGGCCACCGCCGGCGATGCGGAGCAGGTCCATTCCGCCTACGGTACATGACCGCGGGGCGGGAGAATCGGGCCCCCCGCAGGCCGCTCCGAACGCGTCATTCTGTTCGGAAGTCACCGCTCGGGCCGGATGGGGGAGAATTCGCCCGCAGCCCCTTCCCGGAGGACAACATGGCAACGGCGACGTCAACCCCCCTGAGCAACGTAGAAGAGATTCTCGGCGAGGACGCGCAGGACCTGCTGCAGCACCGCTGCCAGACGGTGAGCAGCGACCAGCTCCACCTGCCCGGACCTGACTTCGTCGACCGGGTCTGGTCGATCAGCGACCGCAACCCGCGCGTCCTCCGCAGCCTCCAGACGATCTTCGAGCACGGCCGCCTGAGCGGCACGGGCTACGTCTCGATCCTCCCCGTGGACCAGGGCATCGAGCACTCCGCGGGCGCTTCGTTCGCCCCCAACCCCATCTACTTCGACGGCGAGAAGATCGTCGAGCTGGCCGTCGAGGGCGGCTGCAACGCGGTGGCCTCCACCTTCGGCGTGCTGGGTTCGGTGTCGCGGAAGTGGGCGCACAAGATCCCCTTCATCGTCAAGCTCAACCACAACGAGCTGCTGACCTACCCCAACAAGTTCGACCAGGTGATGTACGGCACGGTCCAGCAGGCCTGGGACCTGGGGGCGGTCGCGGTCGGCGCCACCATCTACTTCGGCTCCGAGGAGTCGACCCGGCAGCTCCAGGAGGTCGCAGTGGCCTTCGCCGAGGCTCATGAGCTGGGCATGGCCACCGTCCTCTGGTGCTACCTGCGCAACTCCGCCTTCAGCCGGGACGGCGTCGACTACGGGGTCGCCGCGGACCTGACCGGGCAGGCCAACCACCTCGGCGTCACCATCCAGGCCGACATCATCAAGCAGAAGCTGCCGGAGAACAACGGCGGCTACACCGCCCTCAAGTACGGAAAGACCAGCAAGCTCGTCTATGAGAAGCTGACCACCCCTCACCCCATCGACCTCACCCGCTACCAGGTGGTCAACTGCTACATGGGCAGGTCCGGGCTGATCAACTCCGGCGGCGCCTCATCGGGAGCGGGCGACCTCAAGGAGGCGGTCCGCACCGCCGTCATCAACAAGCGGGCCGGCGGTACCGGGCTCATCAGCGGCCGCAAGGCCTTCCAGCGCCCGATGGCCGAGGGCGTCGGCCTGCTCAACGCCATCCAGGACGTCTACTTGAACAAGGCGGTCACGGTCGCCTGACAGGTAGCCCCCATTTCCGCCCAGCTCCGCGTCGGCTCCATGCTGCGAAGACGCCGGCCCGTGGGGCCGCCGTTCCTTGATCTGAGCGGCCTGGGGGCTACCTGACCCAGCATGTGTAACCCGGTGGACAGGCGGGGTACCGTAACCTAGAGACGACCGATCTCCCCATCTGGAGCCTGAGATCCCACATGTTCAACATGAATGGCGGCACGGGCGGCGGTTCCAACCGCAGCCTCTACAACCCCTTCTCCTCCCGTCAGGGCTACGGAGAGACCCACGGCTGGGCAAACCCGACCATGCAGGGGGCGATCAGCCTGCCCGAGAAGGTGATGGGGCTGACCTGCCTGCTGGTGCTCTGCGCCCTCGGCGGCATCCTCCTCGGAGGCGCCGGGCTCAACACCATCTACTCGGGCGGCAGCTTCCTCTGGTTCATCGCCATGATCGTCCTGGTGATGGCCACTCAGGCGCTGGCCGCACGCCCCGGGATCGGCATGGTCTTCTTCCTCGCCTTCGGGGTCGTCACCGGGATCGCCGTCTCACCGCTGCTCAACCTCATTGCGCTGAACGGCGAGCAGTACATCGTCTACGAGGCCGTGGCGGCCACCGCGGTCACCACCGGCGGGATCACCCTCTACGCGCGGACCACGAGCCGCGACTTCAGCCGGATCGGGGGATGGCTCTTCGCCGCCCTGATCGGGGTGGTGGTGGCGATGGTGATCGGCATCTTCGTCCAGTCGACGGCCTTCCAGATCTTCATCTCGGCCGCCGCGTGCGTCGTCTTCTCGCTCTTCCTGCTCTACGACATCCAGCGGGTGACAACCACCGGCAACGCCCCGGGGAACGCGATCCGGATGGCGCTCAAGATCTACCTGGACGTCTTCAACCTCTTCCTCAACCTGCTGATGATCCTGATGATGACGCAGGGTGGAGGCAGCTCCCGCCGGTGACGGCGTCCCGGCCGCCCGTGGCTGCGTCGGCTCGTGCGCCAGCTCGGTCACGCACGTCAGTGCGTTCCCTCGCTTTGCTCCTCGCCTCCTTGCCCTGAACGACCGGGACGCCGTCACAGCTGCCACCCGGGACCTTGTGCCTTCCGAGTTGATGGCCGCCGCCTATAGGTTTCAGCAACCCGGGTCAATCAGGATGGGGGGATGAAAGCATCCACCCAGGAGCGTGCCCTCCCGACCGCAGCACGTCCCATCAGCGACGTCGCCGCAGAGGTGGGGATCGGGCCGGAGCTACTCGAACCGTACGGACAGGGCGTGGCCAAGATCCGCCTGGAAGCGCTCGATGCGCTGCCCGCAGACCGGACAGCGCGCTACGTGGTGGTCTCGGCGATCACCCCCACTCCCCTCGGCGAGGGCAAGACGGTGACCACCATCGGCCTGGGCGACGCCCTGCGCCGGATCGGCCGGCGTGCCGTGATCTCCCTCCGGCAGGGCTCGATGGGCCCGACCTTCGGTATAAAGGGTGGCGCGGCGGGCGGTGGCCGGAGCACGCTGATCCCCTTCGACAAGGTCGCCCTCCACCTGACCGGTGACATGCACGCGGTGACCGCGGCGCACAACCTGCTCGCCGCCATGGTCGACAACCATCTCTACCAGGGCAACGCGCTGAACCTCGAGCCCGGCAGCATCTCCTGGCGGCGGGTGCTCGACGTCAACGACCGGGCGCTGCGCAACGTGGTCATCGGTCTCGGCGCCCCGCAGGACGGCGTGCCGCGCCAGAGCGGCTTCGACATCACGGCGGCCTCCGAGGTGATGGCCGTGCTCGCGCTGTCCACATCGCTGCGCGACCTGCGGAGCCGGCTCGGCCGCATCATCGTCGGCCACGCGCGGGATGGGAAGCCGGTCACCGCCGACGACCTGCACGCCGCCGGCGCGATGACGGTGCTGATGCTCGAGGCGATCAAACCCAACCTGGTGCAGACGCTGGAGGGCACCCCGACCATCGTTCACGCCGGGCCCTTCGGCAACATCGCTCACGGCAACTCGTCGGTGATCGGCGACCTCATCGGCAGCCGGGCCGGCGACTACCTGGTCACCGAGGCCGGCTTCGGCGCCGACATGGGGGCCGAGCGCTTCTTCGACATCAAGTGCCGGGTGAGCGGCCTGCGCCCCGACGCCGCCGTCGTGGTCGCCACTGTGCGTGCCCTCAAGGCGCACTCTGGGAAACACCGCATCGTGGCCGGCCGGGCCCTCCCGGCCCAGCTGTTCCAGGAGAACCCCGGCGAGGTGGAGGTCGGCGGAGCCAACCTGCGCAAGCAGGTGGAGAACTGCCGGCTCTTCGGCGTCCCCGTGGTCGTCGCCATCAACGCCCACCCCGAGGACCACCCTTCCGAGCACGCCGCCATCCGCCGGATCGCCGAGGAGATGGGCGTGCGCTGCGCCCTCCACACCAACTACGCCGACGGCGGCGAGGGGGCGGTGGAGCTGGCCAGCGCGGTGGCTGCTGCCTGCGACGAGGAGTGCGACTTCCAGATGCTCTACGCGGGCTCTGCCAGCCTGGAGGAGAAGGTGGCCGCGGTGGCAACCCGGGTGTACGGCGCCGACGGCGTCGCCTACGACAGCGCGGCCGCCCAGCAGCTCCGCCAGTGCGAGCGGGACGGATTCGGCGGCTTCCCGATCTGCATCGCCAAGACCCAGCTGAGCCTCTCGTCCGATCCCCGGCTCAGGGGGGCCCCCACCGGCTGGACGCTCCCCATCCGGGAGGTGAGGGCAGCGGCAGGCGCGGGCTTCGTCTACCTTCGCAGCGGCGAGATGCGCACCATGCCCGGTCTCTCGAGAGCCCCGGTCGCCGAGCGCGTCGACATCGACGATGCGGGAAACATCGTCGGGCTCTTCTGACCTGGATCGGTGGGTGCCACTCGCATCTCATCCCGCCCCAGCCGGATCATCCCGGCGTTGCCTCCTGGGAACCTGATGGGGCCAGGAGGTTCGGCCCTCCCGGCCGGTGGGATCGCCGCGCCTGCCTCGCTACGGCGGTCCTCCGTCATCGCCTACCATCCCGGTCTTACCGTGCATCGGACCCGTTGATCGGCAGGGGCATCGCATGAACGCTGGGACCGGAGGCTTCGATCCGCAGGGGGACGTTCGCCAAGCCCTGGCGGCGGTCGTGAGCGATCACGGGCCCGCCATCCTGTCCGACCCGCGGCACCTCGGCAGCCTCCTCAACATCCTGCTCCCCACCGTGCCCGAGGAGGCCGGCATCCTGGTCGCCGCGGCGAGGGCGGACGCCAGCGCTCAGCTCGCCCAGCAGGCAGCGACGGTCGGCCCGGGCGCGGCTCTCGAGGCGGTGTCCGGCAACCTTGCCCAGAGCGGCGTCCTCGACCCGCCGGCCAGCCGCTGGGCCGTCGGGGAGATCGCGCGGGCCATCGGGTTCCCGGTCAGCGACCTGGCACCGCTGGCACCGCCGGCACCGCCTCCGGGGGCGATGGCTGTCGGGCCGGGCCCGGGGGCGGTCCCGGCACCGCCCCCGGCGGCTC
>CABEBF010000387.1_pt1 | contig 32550 bp, 30 predicted proteins | sample 3132511 | NCBI WGS metagenome assembly CABEBF01 (sample SAMEA5534345, study PRJEB31848) | metagenome | biome: tundra; feature: field; material: soil | place: USA | collected 2013-05 | depth 0.45 m | reverse complement strand
GCCCGTCGGCACCGCGCGGGGCGGGCTCCGACCAGCGGGGCCGCGAACTGCAGGCCCCGGGGGTCAGCCCGCGAGTGGCGTGGGACGCGGCGCAGGCCGCGAAGGGAGACGCCACCCCGGTCCCCGGCGCTCACGGGATCATGAGCCGGCCGCCGAGCATCGTCGGCCCCGCGGTCCGGGGCGATGGGGGAGAGGCGGCATCTGCAACGGCCAAGGATCCGCCGACGGCCGGCGCACCCGCGACGGGGGAGGAGCCCGCGGCGAGCGAGCCGCCCGCGCTTCTGACTCCGGTCAGGTCGCGGAGGCGCCGCGCGTGAACGTGCTCCTCGCCATCCTGCTGATCCTGGCCGCGATCTCCGCCCTCGGGGTGGTCTTCTCCTCCCAGACCATCTACTCGGCGCTCTCCCTGGTGCTGACGGTCGGACTGCTCGCCGTCGTCTTCCTGGTGCTCAACGCCCAGTTCCTCTTCGTGGTCCAGCTGATCGTCTACGCCGGGGCGGTCATGGTCCTCTTCGTCTTCATCATCGCCCTGCTCGACCCGGCGGCCGAGGACCGGCCGCGGCTCCTCGACCTCCGTCTCATCCTCGGAGTGCTGGCGGTCGCAGCGCTCTGCACCGCGGTCTTCGTCGCCGCCCGCAACGACGTGACCTACGACACCTCCTGCACCACGCAGGCGGTGACCTGCATGCACGGCTACACCGTCGGGAGCCTCGCGGCCACCGGTGACCCGGCCGCCGACCCCTTCCACACCTTCGGCTTTCCGGAGAACGCGGTCAACCGGGCCGGCAACGTCCAGACACTGGCCAACCAGCTCTTCCACACCTACGTCATGCCCTTCGAGATCACCTCGCTGCTGCTGCTGGTGGCCGCGGTCGGCGCCGTTTACCTGACCCGCCGCGTCGCGGTCGGGCCGAGACGCGACCCCCAGGCCGAGCAGCGATGGCGGGACGATCTGGTGGAGGGCGCGGACTGATGCTCTCCCAGGCGATGTTCCCGTGGCTGCTGCTCACCGCCGCGTTCCTCTTCACCCTGGGCGCCCTGGGGGTGCTGATCCGGCGCAACCCGTTGGTCGTCTTCATGTGCATCGAGCTGATGCTCAACGCGGTCAACCTGGCCTTGGTCGGCTACTCCAGCTACCTCAACAGCGAGGAGGGCCAGGTCTTCGCCTTCATGGTCATCGTGGTGGCCGCCGCCGAGGTGGTGGTCGGCCTCGGCCTGCTGACCCGGGTCTTCAGCATCGGTCGCGAGCTGGACGTCGACGACCTCGATGAGCTGAAGCAGTGAGCCCGTCGACCGCCGCGCTCCTCGCAGGCCTGGTGCTGCTCTTTCCGCTCGCCGGCAGCGCGCTCTGCGGGCTCATCGGGCCCGTTCTCGGCCGCCGCTTCGTCAACCTGGCCGGCACCCTCTCCATCGGGGCCGCCTTCGCGGCCACCCTGGTCATCTTTGTGCAGGTGCTGGGCGCAGCGTCGGGCCATCAGTCGACGACCGCGACCCTCTGGAACTGGCTCGACCTGGGTCCCGGAAACCTCAACGTCTCGGTCGACGTCACCATCGACCAGCTCTCGGTGCTGATGCTGCTGGTCATCACCGGGGTCGGACTGCTGATCCATGTCTACTCGGTCGGCTACATGGAGCACGACCCGGGTGTGGCGCGGTTCTTCAGCTACATGAACTTCTTCATCTTCTCGATGGCGCTCTTGGTGCTGGCCGCCAACATGCTCATCCTGATCATCGGCTGGGCCGCGGTGGCGCTCTCCAGCTACCTGCTGATCGGCTTTTGGTACGAGCGCGAGAGCGCGGTGCTGGCGGCCCGCAAGGCGATGATCACCCAGGTCATCGGCGACGTCGCGCTGGTGATCGCCGCCTTCCTGCTCTACCTCAACGTGACCGGGCACAGCACCGGCGTTTCCGCCACCGGCGCCCACCTCTACACCCTGAGCCTGCCCCAGATCTTCGCCAACGCAGGCTCGCTGGGCACGGGCAGCCCGCTGATCACCCTGATCTGCATCCTGCTCGCGGTGGGGGCCTTCGCCAAGTCGGCCCAGTTCCCCCTCCACACCTGGCTCCCCGACGCCATGGAGGGCCCCACGCCGGTCTCGGCGCTGATCCACGCCGCGACCATGGTGACCGCGGGCGTCTACCTGATCGCCCGCTTCCACCCGCTCTTCGACCTGGCCCCGATCGCCTCCGGGATGGTGGCCTGCGTGGGCATGGGCACGGCGGTGATGGCCGGCTTCATCGCGCTCTCCCAGGTCGACATCAAGCGGGTGATCGCCTACTCCACGATGTCCCAGATCGGGCTGATGATCTTCGCGGTGGGGATCGGCGCCTACGCCGCCGGGATGTACCAGTTCCTGCTCCACGCCTTCTTCAAGGCGCTCCTCTTCCTCGCCGCCGGCAACGTGATCCACGCCGTCCACGACGAGCAGGACATCCGCGAGATGGGCGGGCTCGACCAGCGGATGCGCGTGACCGCCTGGTGCTTCCTGGTCGGGTCGCTGGCGCTCGCCGGTTTCCTCTTTGCCGGCATGTTCTCCAAGGAGGACCTGCTCGGCTTTGGCCTGCTCAACGGTCCCGGCGCACCCGCCCTCTACATCGTCGGCATCGTCGTCAACGTGCTCACCGGGCTCTACGCCTTCCGTCTGTACGGCACCGCCTTCCGGGGTGAGCCGCGCTCGGAGGCCGCCCGCAACGCCCGCGAGTCGAAGGCGGTGATGCTCTGGCCGGTGGTGATCCTGGCCGGGCTCTCGGCGGTCGCGGGCTGGATCCTGCAGTGGCCGGTCGCCTTCGGGCCCCACCTCATCGACGCCTTCCTCAACCCCGTCTTCACCAGCCCCGGGAGCGGGCCGATCGCCCGCGCGCCGGACCTCGGGTGGGGGGTGATCGGCTTCGCGATCGGCCTGACCTGCAGCCTGATCGGCATCGCCATCGCGCTCCGCATCTGGGTGCGCCGCGACCTGGACCCGTCGCGCTGGTTGGCGCGGCCGGGGCTCCGGCTGCTGCCGCGGCTCTCCTTCAACAAGCTGTACTTCGACGAGATCTACGACGCCCTGCTGGTCCGGCCCACCCGGGCCCTGGCCCGCGGTCTCCGCCGGGTCGGTGACCCGGTGATGGACAGCTGGATCAAGGGGGTCTCCGGTGTCGCGACGGACTTCAGCTCCGCCTTCCGCACCATCCAGACAGGTCTGATCCGCGACTACGCCTCGTACATGGTCCTCTTCGTGGTGATCTTCACCGTCGCCGTCATGCTCGCGGCGGGGCTGGCCAAGTGAGCGGATTCCCCTGGCTCACCGCCATCCTGCTGCTTCCCGCCGCCGGGGCGCTCGTGCTCCAGTTGATCCCGGGGCGGGCCGCCGACCTGATCAAGGGCGTGACCGTGGTGGTGGCGGCTGCCGAGGTGGTGCTGGTCGCGATCGTCGTCTACGGGGTGGCGACCACCAGCGCGATCGGTGGCGGGCCGCTGCCGATGCACTACGTCGAGCAGGCCAACTGGATACCGGCCATCGGCGCCTCGTACCACCTCGGCGTGGACGGCGTGTCGGCCTGGATTCTCGCCCTCAACGCGGGCGTCTTCCTGCTCGGCGCCCTGGTGGTGCCGCGGCGCTCCACCGAGCGGCTCAAGCTCTTCTGCGGGCTGATGCTGCTCGCCGAGGCTGCGACCACCGGTGTGCTGATCAGCCTCGACCTGCTCCTGTTCTACGTCTTCTGGGAGGGGATGCTCATCCCCCTCTACTTCCTACTCGCCTTCTACGGCAACGAGAACCGGGGCCGAGCGACCCTGAAGTTCGTCATCTACACGGTGGCGGGCAGCCTGCTGATGCTGCTCGCGATCCTCTACCTGCACTTCCAGGCGCTGGCGGGCGGGCACAACACCTTCGACCTCGAGGTGCTGCTCCAGAACCCGCTGCCCGCGCAGGCTGGGGTGCCGCTTCCCTTCACCGCCATCCAGACGCTCTCCCCGGCGATGTTCGCGTTCCTCGCCTTCGCCCTCGCCTTCGCGATCAAGCTGCCGATCGTCCCCTTCCACACCTGGCTCCCCGACCTCTACGAGTCGGCGCCGGCCCCGGCACTGGTGTTCTTCGCCGGCGCCGTGAGCAAGATGGGCGCCTACGGCTTCATCCGCTTCGGCATCACCCTCTTCAGCGGCCCCGTGCATCAGCTCCAGCCGCTCTTGGTCGCGCTGGCGATCCTCAGCATCCTCTACGGCGCGATGATGGCGCTCAGCCAGACCGACCTCAAACGGATCGTCGCCTACGCGAGCATCTCCCACCTCGGGTTCATCGCGCTCGGCATCTTCAGCCTCAACCAGAACGGCATCGACGGGGCGGTCATCCAGATCCTCAACCACGGCATCATCATCGCCGGCCTCTTCCTGGTGGTCGACGTGGTCGAGGCCCGCACCGGGACCCGCGACATCCGCGAGCTGGGCGGACTCCAGAAGCGGATGCCCTGGCTCTACGTCTTCTTCCTGGTCATCACCCTGGGCGCTCTCGGGCTGCCCGGGACCAACGGCTTCGTCGGCGAGGTCACCATCATGCTGGGCGCCTTCCAGTACTTCTGGCTGCTCGCCGTGCTGGCCGGCGTCGGGGTGCTGATCGCCGCCTGGTACATGCTGCGCATGCACCAGGGGATGATGCACGGGCCGGTCCGGGCGGTCACCGAGAAGGTGCACGACCTGCACTTCCGCGAGGGGCTGGTGCTGGCCCCGCTGGCCGTGCTGATCGTCCTCCTCGGGGTGTACCCGCACCCGGTGGGAGATGTCACCGCGCAGGCGGTGCCCGGCTACGTGACGCTCGCCGACGCGAGCCAGTCCCCGGTCGCGATTCCGACCGCCGTGCGCTACGGAGCCGTGCCGTGAGCGGTGTCACGCGGGATCTGACCACCCGCTCCCGGATGGTGACGGGGCGCGCCCTGTGAGTGCGCTCGCGGCCCTCCCGCTCGCCACCGCCACGCCGGGATGGCACGACCTCGTCGGCCTCCTCCCCGAGCTCATCGTCGCCGGCGGTTTCCTGCTCCTCATGCTGCTCGACCTGGTGATGCCGCCGGCCCGGCGCACCTGGCTCGCCGTCTTCAGCGGGGCGGTCCTGGTGGGCGCCCTGGCGGTCAGCGTATGGGGCTGGTACGACGCCGGCTCGGCCGGCCGCAGCGTCTTCTTCGGCGCCTTCGCCTACGACCGGCTCGCCGAGTTCGCCAATTGCGTGATCCTCGTAACAACGCTCCTCACCGTGGTCATCAGCCCCGGCTACCTCAACCGCAGGAGGCTTCACCACGGCGAGTACTACTCGCTGCTGATGGCGGCGACGGTGGGGATGATGCTGCTCGCCGGCGCCACCAGCCTGATGGTCATCTTCCTCGCCATCGAGCTGCTCTCGATCTCGCTCTACATCCTGAGCGGATTCTCCCGCCAGGAGGAGCGCTCCCAGGAGGCGGCGGTCAAGTACCTGCTGCTCGGCTCCTTCGCCTCCGCGTTCCTCCTCTTCGGGATGGCGCTGGTGTATGGCGAGACCGGGCACACCCAGCTCGCCCAGATCGCCGCGGCGATGAGCCGCTCCCTGCCGGTCGACCCGCTGCTGGTCGGCGGGATCATCCTGATGTTCGTCGGCCTCGCCTTCAAGGTCAGCGCGGCGCCCTTCCACGCCTGGACGCCGGACGTCTACCAGGGAGCGCCGACCTCGGTGACCACCTTCATGAGCGTCGCCACCAAAGTGGCGGCGTTCATCGTGATCATCCGCCTCTTCGACGACGCCTTCGCCTCCTACTACAGCCGCTGGAGTGCGGTGGTGATCGCGGTCGCCATCCTCTCCATGGTCGTCGGCAACCTCGCCGCGCTGACGCAGAACAGCATCAAGCGGATGCTCGCCTACTCGGGCATCGCCCAGGCCGGGTACATCCTGATCGGGGTCGCGGTCGGCGTCGGCATCCCGCTCGGCGTCCAGGGTGCCCTCTACTACCTCGCCGCCTACGCGTTCACCAATCTCGGCGCCTTTGCAGTGGTCACGGTGATGAGCGGCCGGGGCGAGGATCTCGACAGCTACGACCACCTGCGCGGGCTGTGGCACCGGCGGCCATACGTGGCCGCGGCGCTCGCATTCTTCCTGCTTTCACTGGCGGGCTTTCCGTTCACCGCCGGCTTCATCGGCAAGTTCCTGGTCTTCGCGGCCGCCATCCAGGCCCACAACGTCGCCCTCGCGCTCTGGGGGATCGGCACCAGCGCCGTCTCCGTCTTTTACTACCTGCGGGTGACGCTGATCATGTTCCAGCGCCCCAAGGAGGAGGTGCCCGCGTACGCGTGGCCGCGCACCGGCTGGGCCGGGAGCGCCGTGCTACTCGTGAGCGTCGCCGGCACGCTGGTGCTCGGCGTCTTCGTGGTCCTGGTGCTCACCGTCGCCAGCATGGCCCAGGCGGGGACGCTTCCGGGCACCTGATCGGCGGCGGGTCGTGCCGTCGCGCCCCAAGCTGCGGGCGACCGTCACCGGGCGGTATGGCCGCCGCTCTCCGTCCCCGGGGCCGTGCCCGGCGCGCCCTCAGGCTCCGCCGTCGTCTCTCCGGCGCGGTGCCCCACCAGCCTCTCCTCGACCGGCGCCGCCAGCTCGACCTCACCGTCGCTCGCCGTCAGCTCGATCTCTCCCGCGGCGGGCAGCTCGCCACCACCGGACCTGAGCGGCAGCTCCACCCAGAAGGTGGAGCCCTTGCCCACCCGGCTCTGCACCCCGATCCGGCCGCCCATCGCCTCCGTCAGTGACTTGGAGAGGGCGAGCCCCAGACCGGTGCCCTCGACACCCGAGGTGGCTGCCGAGAGGCGCTCGAAGGGCGCGAAGAGCCGCTCCATCTCCTCGGCCCGGAGCCCTGGTCCGCTGTCCTGGACGGCGATCCGGCAACTGCCGCCGCGGATGGCCGCGGTGATCTCCACCCAACCTCCGCGCCGGTTGTACTTGATGGCGTTGGAGATGAAGTTGAGCAGCACCTGCTTGAGCCGCTGGTGGTCGGCTGCGACGATCAGCTCCTCCGAGATTCCCGTGACCCGGACCGTGGTCGCCAGCTCGCCGGCCATGGGACGGGTGAGATCGAGCACCTCGCCGACCAGGTGCCGCACCGCGACCGGCTCCGGGGTGAGGGAGAGCCGGCCCTCCTCGATCCGGGAGATGTCGAGGATGTCGTTGACCAGGGCCAGGAGATGGTCGCCCGCCTTGAGGATGGTGCGGACGTGGTGCTCCTGCTGGGGATCGAGAGGCTCGGTGAGGAGGAGGTCGGCAAAGCCGATCATGGCGGTGAGCGGGGTGCGCAGCTCGTGGCTGAGACGGGAGAGGAATTCGCTCTTGGCCTGGTTGGCGGCCTCGGCCAGGTCCCGGGCGTTGCGCAGCTCGGCCTCGGTCTCCACCGACAGCTCGGCCACCCGCACCCGGTCCAGCGCGATGGAGAGCGACGCGGTGTAGCCGGCGAGCCAATCGGCTTCCTCGGCGTCGAAGGTGGGGGAGAGGGAACCGGCCAGGACCACCAGGACGCCCTCCCCGGCGTTCATCGGGAGGGTGTGGACGATGGCGGTGTGGGAACCGCTGCGCAGCCGCACCAGGGTGGCCTTGGAGGGGAGGGGCAGCAGTGCCAGGATCTCGCGCGCCTCCGAGTCGAAGATGCCCTGGGAAGCGAGAAGCTCACCGCCCGAGTCGGCGATCAGCCCGGCGCCGCCGCCGACCAGCCGGATCGCCCAGTCGAGGCCGCGGCCGGCCAGGTCGGCCCGGTCAGGGCTGTACAGGAGGAGGTCGTGGATGGCGTGGCGGAGCCGGTCCTCCTCGGGCCGGCGCCAGATCCGGCGCAGCCATCCGGGCGGCGCGAATCCCGCGTAGAGCGGCGGGACACAGACCAGGGCAAACGCCTGCAGCGCGATGGCAAGGCGGTCGCCGCCGATCGTGAAGGCCACCAGGATCAGGGCGGCCACGATCATGATCCCGCCATACCCGGCGGCGATCGAGCGCATCCGGGCGCGCTGCACCGCGGGGAGGTCGACCGAGAGGCGCGCCAATCGGTACGCGGGCTCCGCCACGGCCAGACACCAGACCACCAGGAGGAGGTCGAGCGCCAGCTTCTGCCCCGGTGTCGGCGCAACGCCGGGACGGGCGGCGACCGGCAGCCCCACGATGAAGCTGAGCGCGGTGGCGCCGGCCAGGGCCAGCCCCGCCACCATGAGGGCCCACAAGGGGAGCGGCAGCACCGAGTGCCGGTACATGACGAGCGCCCCGGCTGAGACCATGGAGGTGACGACCAGGACGCTGGCGAAGGTCGCCGGGTGGCCGACGAGCGGCTCGATCCAGGCCCCGAGCGCCACCAGCCCCAGGCTTCCCAGCGCGATCGCGAGATAGCCGCGCCGCCCCTCCCGGCCCCGCCACCAATCGCGGAGGGCGAGCACCCCGATGAGGAGGAACGCCGCCGCGTCGACGATCTGGAGGATGCGCAGAGCGAGGTCGGTCACGGGCGCCAGCCCTGCAGGCGGGGCACGGGGGTGGTGGCGATGACCTCGCGGAGGCCGGGGTGCGGGCTCACTCGCTGCAATCCTCCCGCTTTCAGGGTCAGGTGGCGAGCGGGAGATGCTCCGGAGCCGCGATCCAGGTCCCCCAACCGTCGAGAGCGCGGGCCAGCGCGCGCTCCCCGCGGCCGTCGCCGAGGACCACCGTAGGCACGCCACCCTCCAGCGCGCGCCGGGCGGCCAGCAGCTTGACCCGGGCCCGGCCCCGCGCCAGGGGCAGGTGGGCCTCGATCTCATCCGGGACGAGGCGCGGGACGAGGCTCGCCTCGTCGGCGGGATCGTGGAGCAGCCCCGGCACGTTCATCAGGATCAATAGGCGCTGCGCGCCCAGCGCGATGGCCACCTCCGCCGCCAGGCGATCACCGTCGACGTTGATCGCCTCGCCCTGGTCGGAGATGGCGGGGGGCGTGAGCACCGGGAGCCGCCCGGCGTCGAGGAGGAGGTGGAGCAGCGAGGCGTCGACCGCCTCGATGGTGCCGGCGTGGTTGTCGTGGAGAAGGCGCCGGCGGTCGCCCTCGACGATCCGGAGGTCGGGCTTGCGCCGGCCGGTGGCGATCCCCCCGTCCATCGCTGAGAGCCCCACCGCATCGGCCCCCTCGCGGCGCAGTCCCTCCACCAGCCGCTTGTTGACCAGGCCGCAATACGCCATCAGGAAGTGGTCCATGGTCTCCCGGTCGGTGTACCGGGTCACCTCGCCGCGGACCGAGGTGACCATCCGCGGGGGATGGCCGAGCCGTGTCGCCAGCCGGTCGAGCTGGAGGTGGGCGCCGTGGATGAGGACCAGCCGGCCCTCGAAGTGTGCCAGCTCGGCGAGCAGGGGCCCGGCCTCGGCAACCTCCAGGCTGCCGCCGATCTTGACGACGGTGGTCACAGCGGGTAGATGGCGCCGAGCTCCAGGCCCGCCGTCTCCGCGAAGCCGAGCCGGATGTTGGCGGCCTGGATCGCCTGTCCCGCCGCCCCCTTGACCAGGTTGTCGATGGCGGCGGTGACCACCAGACGGCGGGAGTGGGGGTCGCGGCTGAAGCCGAGATCGCAGAAGTTGGTGCCGGTGACCAGGCGCGGATCGGGATGACGGTGCAGCCCGTGGGCCTGCTTGACGACCCGGAGAAAGGGCTCCGCGGCGGTGGCGGTGCGCAGCACCCGCCAGATCTCCCGCTCCTCGAGCGGCGCGCTGAGCCAGAGGTGGGCGGTGACCAGGATGCCCCGGACCGCCTCCACCGAGGTGACGCTGAGCGCGACCTCGCCGACGTTGCCGAGGGCGCGCAGCTCCTGGAGGACCTCGGCGGTGTGGCGGTGCCCGGTGGGGGCGAAGCTGTGCATCGCCCCGCTGCGGTGGGGGTGGTGCGAGGTCGGGGTCGGCTCGGAGCCCGCCGCGGAGGAGCCGATCAGGGCGTCGACCACGATCGGCATGTCCGGGTCGACCAGCCCGACCCGGACGAAGGGCGCCAGGGCGAGGACGCCGGCCGTCGCCACGCAGCCGCCGATGGCGAGCCGGTCGCTGCTCGCGATCTGCTCGCGGTGCAGCTCGGCCAGGCCGCTCACGAACCCGGGCAGCAGCTCCGGGCAGGGGTGCTCCCACCCGTACCAGCGCGGGTAGTCGGTGGCGTCGTGGAGCCGGAAGTCCGCGGAGAGGTCGACGACCAGCGGCGCCAGGGCCAGGGTCTCGGCGATCCGCGGCGCGGACTCCCCGTGCCGGAGCGCCGAGAAGACGACGTCGGCCGGCTCGAGGTCCTCGCGCCCGCAGAAGCGCAGGTCGCTGCGGTCGCGGAGCTGGGGGTGGACGGCGGCCACCGTCTTGCCCCGCAGCCGTTCGGAGGAGACCTGGGTCACCTCGATGCCCGGATGGCCGGCGAGCAGCCGGAGCAGCTCGCCCCCGGCGTACCCGGAGCCGCCCTGTACGACCGCTCTCACCGGCTCAGCTCCTCCAGGGCGCCGTCGAGGACCGCCACCGCTCGCTCCAGCTCGGCGACATCGACGGCCTCCTCGGGGGTGTGGTCGAGATGGGAGTCGCCGGGACCGTAGGCGACGGCGGGGCAGCCCCAGCGGGGGACCAGCAGGTTCATGTCGGCGGTTCCCGTCTTGACCTTGTGCCGCGGGGCCCCTCCCTGGTGGCGGATGGCGCGGGTGAGGGCCCGGGCCACGCGGCTGTCCCGGGGAGTGTGGACCGCGTCGGTGGCGAATTGAACCAGGAGCTCGGCCTCGCCCCGCTCCCCGTCCAGCCAGTCGAGCAGGGACGCCGAGCCGAGGTCCGGGGGCAGCCGGAATTGGATGCGTGCCACGGCGGTCTCGCGGAGGCCCGTGTCCTGCACCTCGAGCCCGGTCACGCGCAGGTCGGCTCGGTGGAAGGGGCTCCTGCCGGCACCGCGCTCGTCGAGCTGCGCCTGCAGGCGGGCGAGCAGGGCCACCAGCCGGTCGGCCACCGTCGATTCGGGCGCGGCCCGGTGGCGGAGGGCGTCCTCGATGCGGAGCTCGGCGCGGACGATGCCCCGGTATCCGACGGTCACCGCCTCCCAGCCGCTCGGCTCCAGGACGATGAGTGCGGCGGGGGAGGGGCGGGTCGCGACCTGGCGGGCGCCGCGCGAGTCGCCCTCCTCGTCGATGCAGCCGATCACCGTGAAGCGCACCGGGCCGCCCCTCGGCCGGCGCGAGACGGCCGCGAGCGCCGCCGCCAGTGGGCCCTTGGCGTCGACCGAGCCCCGGCCGAAGATGCGGCCGGCCTCACGCCGCGGTGGGATGGTCCCGGGTACGGTGTCCAGGTGGCCGAGCAGCATGACCTCGCGGGACCCGTCGCCCCAGCCCGCGACGACGTTGCCGGCCGGGTCGATCTCGGACTCGAAGCCCGCGCCGGACAGCCGGTCGCGGAGCGCGCCCGCCAGGCGCCACTCGCTCCCGGTCGGGCTCGGGATGGCGAGCATCTCGAGCAGGAGGTCGCCGACCGCGATCGTGGTTGCGGCAGTGGCGGTCACGATGCGTCTTCCGGGTGTGCGCCGACGGGGCGCGTCGTCTTCGGGGGGACCGGCGTCGGACAGCTCCGCTGTCCGCGCCTCGTTCTCGGCGGCGTTGCAACCGCCGCCTGCGAAAGCCCCCCTTCGACGACGTGCCCCATCAGCGCTCCACCCACTCTCGTACTCATGCCGCACCCACGACGGGGTGGCTCTGGGCCAGGGCGAGGACGTGGTCGGCCATCCGGCCTGGGATGTCGACGCCGGTCGTGTCGATGCTGTTGCGGAACTCCATGGTGTGGTTGACCTCGGAGATGAGCAGCTCGCCGTCGCCGCGCTCCAGGAGGTCGACGGCCACCATCCCCCCGCCCACAGCATCGGCGGCGCCGCGGGAGAGGCGGTCGACCTCGGCCGTCACCGGACAGTTGGAGGCGTGGCCGCCGCGGGCGGTGTTGGTGATCCAGTGCTCCGACTCCCGGTAGATGGCGCAGATGGTCTCGCCGCCCACCACGAAGCTGCGGATGTCCCGTCCCGGCTTGTCGATGTGCTCCTGGATGTAATAGACGGAGTCGGCGGCGGAGCCGAGGGCGCGCTTGTGCTCGAGCACCGCCTCGGCGGCGTCGCGGTCATTGAGACGGGAGACCATCCGGCCCCACGAGCCGACCGCGGGCTTGATCACGACGGGGTAGCCCAGCTCGTCGATGGCGCGCAGCGCCGCATCGGGGGTGAAGGCGACCAGGGTTCGCGGGGATGGCAGGCCGTGAGCCGCGAGGGCCGCGCTGGTCGCGAGCTTGTCCCCGCAGATGGCGACCACCGCGGCGGTGTTGACGGTGGGCACCCCCTGCCCTTCCAGGACGCGGAGCGCGGCCAGCGCCCGGGTCTGGCTGAGGCTGCGGTCGAAGACGACGTCCCACCAGGGCGGGTCGGCGGCCGGGCCGCGGATGTCGAGGACGACCTGCTCGTCGTCGATCCGCTCCGGCTCCGCGCCGCGCGCGCGGAATGCCTGGAGGAGCAGCTTCTCCTCGACGCGGATCCGCGAGCAGAGGATGCCGATACGGGGAGAGGTCACTCGCCCCAGTCCTCCTCTTCGGGCGGCGCGACCTCGAGGCGGCCCGGGGTCAGCCCCCGGATCTCCAGGTCCGCGCCGCACTCCGGGCAGGAGACGATCTCACCGACCTCGGCGTCGCCGCCGATCGCCACCTGGGCGTCGCACTCAGGACATGCAGCGGTCACTGCAGCCATGGTCAGACCTCCTCAGCGTTCGGCATGGTCAGACCACCTCTTCGATGGCGGCCCAGCCGTGATTCTTGATCAAATCGACAAGCGAGCCGGCCTCGCTGATCCGGCGGGCGACCGCCGAGGGCGCCTCGCCCTGAAAGGTCCGGCCGCCGGCGACGATGGTGCCGTGCTCGATGTCGACCACGACCTCGTCGCCGTCCTGAACGGCGTCGTGGAGATCGGCGCAGCGGATCACGGGAAGCCCGAGGTTGACCGCGTTGCGGTAGAAGATGCGGGCGAAGGACCGCGCCACCACGGCGCTCACCCCGCTCGCCTTGATCGAGAGCGGAGCGTGCTCCCGGGAGCTGCCGCAGCCGAAGTTGTTACCCGCCACGATGACGTCGCCGGCGCGCACCGTCTCGTGGAAGTCGGGGCGGTTCTCGATGAAGCAGGCCTTGGCGAGCGCGGCTGGGTCGGTGGTCAGGTTGTAGCGGCCGGGCATGATGGCATCGGTGGAGATGCCGTCCCCGAAGCGGAAGACCCGCGCCATCAGTTCTCCTCCCGTGGGTCTGCGATGACCCCGGCCAGGGCGGACGCAGCCGCCACCGCCGGGTTGGCCAGGTAGATTTCGGCGTCCGGGCTGCCCATGCGGCCCGGGTAGTTGCGCATGCTGGTCGAGAGGGCGCGCTCGCCGGGGCCGAGAGTACCGTGCTGACGGCCCAGGCAGGGGCCGCAGCCGGCGGCCATCACCACGGCGCCGGCGCGCACGAAGGTGTCGATGTAGCCGCGCTCCAGCGCCTGCACGTAGGCGGTGCGGGTGCCCGGGATGATGATGGTCCGGGTGGTCGGGCTCACCTGCCGGCCCTCGAGCATGCCGGCGACGATCGCCATATCCTCGATCCGCCCGTTGGCGCAGCTGCCGATGAACACCTCGTCGAGGCGGGTGCCGGCCAGCTCGGAGAGGGGCCGCACGTTCTCGATCGCGGGCGGCGCCGAGACCTGGGGTTCCAGGTCGCTGACGTCGACGCGCAGCACCCCGGCGTAGGACGCTTGGCTGGGGCGCAGGTCGCCTCCGTCGGGGAGGTGGAGGTACTCCCAGGTCTTGGCGTCCACCTCGCAGAGCCCGCACTTGGCACCGAAGTCGACGGAGAGGTTGGAGAGGGTGAGCCGCTCCGAGAGTCCCATGGCGCTGACCGTCGGCCCGCCCCACTCGACGGCGAGGTAGTTGGCGCCCTCGGCGCCGAGCTGGCGGATGACGCTGAGGGCGAGGTCCTTGGCCTGGACTCCCCGGGCCAGCTTGCCGGTCACCTCGATGCGGAGGGTCTCCGGCACCCGGAACCAGGAGCGGCCGGTGGCCATGGTCACCCCGATGTCGGTGGAGCCCATGCCGGTGGCGAAGCATCCCAGCGCCCCGTAGGTGGTGCTGTGGGAGTCGGCGCCGACCACCACGCCGCCGGGGCGGATGAAGCCGCGCTCGACCATCACCAGGTGGCAGATCCCCTCGGCGAAGAGGTTGCGGATCCCGAACTCGGCGGCGAACTCACGGATGCGGCGGTGCAGCTCGCTGGCGGCCACGCTGTTCGAGGGGAACACGTGGTCGAAGCTGAAGACGGTCCGCGAGGCGTTCCAGATCGGCATCTCCAGGCTGCGGAAGGCGTCGATGGCGAGCGGCCCGGTGACGTCGTGGGCCATCACCGCGTCGACCTCGGCGACCACCGTGTCGCCGGCGTGGACGGGCCGGCCCACGCGCCGGCTGAGTATCTCTTCGACCAGTGTTCCCATCTCGGTTTGGATTCTCCTGACGTGTGGGTTAGGCGGCGGGGCTGGGCCAGCGGAGCAGGAGATCGTCCACCTGCTCGTCGGCGAGGGTTGCGGAGTCGGCGAGTCGCTTGATCTCGGCGGTGGCAGCGGCGATCTGCTCCTCGTCGAGGTCGAGCCCGAGGCTCGCGGCGCGGTCGCGGATGGCGTTGCGGCCGACCAGACGGTGGCCGATGAGTATCTGGCGATCCAGGCCATAACGCTCGGGCTGGAGCACCTCGTAGCTGCGCGGATCGCGGAGCACCGCGTTGCTGTGCATCCCCGCCTTGTGGGTGAAGGCGAAGGCACCGGTGATGGGGGCGTTGAAGGGCACTCCGATGCCGAGGGTGGCGGCGACCTGGGCGTCGAGCTGGGGGAGGAGGTCGAGACGGTAGGACTCGACCCGCTCGGGAGACACCGTGCCGATCCTGGCGATGAGCCCGGAGAGGGAGGCGATCCCGTTGCGCTCGCCGATACCGAGCACGGTGGTGTCGATGTGGGTGGCGCCGGCCTCCAGAGCGGCCAGAGCGTTGGCCACCGCGCAGCCGGTGTCGTTGTGGCCGTGGAACTCGATGTCGCAGCCGACGGCGGCCCGCACCGCCACCACCATCTCCTCGACCTCGCGCGGGGTGGCGATTCCGACCGTGTCGGCGATGCCGACCCGGTTGGGTCCGCAGGCGTCGACGGCCCGGTACACGGCCAGGATCTCCTCGAGGTCGCTGCGGAAGGCGTCCTCGCAGCTGAAGCGGATTTCGCGGCCGGCGCTGCGGACATGGCTGATGACCCGGCAGGCGATGTCGATCACCTCGTCGAGGGAGCGGCGGTGGCTCGCCCGGCGGAGCACGTCGGAGGTGGCAAAGAGGACGTTGACGCCGTCCGCGCCGGCGGCGAGCGCCCGGTCCACATCCTCGATGGAGCAGCGAGTGTGGGTGAGCACCCGGGCCCGGGGACGGGCGGCGACCGCGGCCCGCAGGTCGGCCTCCGACTGGGGCGAGGCCGCCGGGGAGGTCATCTCGATGTAGTCGACGCCGAACTCGTCGAGGGCGGCGATGATCTCCAGCTTCTGGTCGGTGGTGAAGTCGGCCCCGGCGAACTGCTCGCCCTCGCGGAGGGTCGAGTCGATGATGGCCATGCGCTCAACGGTCATGCCCGCGCCTCCCCATCGGGCAGGGGCCCGACGGGGACCCCGTTACCTTCAGAGGGGCTCGCCTCACCCCGCCATGCTGGAGGCGCCTGCGACATGGCGTCGAGCACCGCCGCGGTCATCTCGCCGGTCGAGCTGGTGCCGCCCAGGTCGGGTGTGCGTGCTCCGGCGTCGAGGGCCGCGTCCACCGCGGTGCGGATCTCCGCCGCCACCTCGGGGAGCCGGAGCGAGTGCTCGAAGAAGAGGGCGACGCTCAGGATGGAGCCCACCGGGTTGGCGATGCCGCGCCCGGCGATGTCCGGTGCGGTGCCGTGGATCGGCTCGTAGAGGGCGGGGCCGCCGTCGGGATTGAGGCTGGCCGAGGCCATCAGGCCGAGCGAACCGCTGATCGCCGCCGCCTCGTCGCTCAGGATGTCGCCGAAGAGGTTCTCGGCGACCACCACGTCCAACCCTGACGGCTGCTGGAGCATGCGCAGCGCGAAGCTGTCGATGAGCTGGTGATCGAGGGCGACGTCCGGGTTGTCAGCAGCCAGCTCGGAGGTGACGTCGCGCCAGAGCCGCCCGCTCCAGAGGGCATTCGCCTTGTCCACCGAGGTGAGGTGGCGGCTCCGGCCGCGGGCCAGTTCAAACGCGAAGCCGACGACGCGCGCGATCTGCTGGCGACTGTAGGTGATGGTGTCATGGGCGCGCTCCGAGTCGCCCTCGCCGCTCCGGCCGTGAGCGCCGTAGTAGGCGCCGGCGGAAAGCTCGCGTACGACGATGAAGTCGGTGCCGCGGGTGACCTCGGGCCGCAGCGGGCCGCAGCCGGAGAGGGCGGGGAAGGCGCGGACGGGGCGGAGATTGATGCTGAGGCCCAGCCGCTGGCGCAGCCCGTGGATGGCTGCTCCCGGCCTCGCGTCGCCGCGCAGATGGTCCCAGCGCGGGGCACCGGCAGCGCCGAAGAGGACGGCGTCGGCCTCCCGGCAGAGCTGCAGTGTCGCTTCGGGGAGGGGGCGTCCCTCCGCCTCGATGGCGGCTCCGGCGATCGGCCGCTCGGTCAGTTCCAGGGGGAGATGGCGGGTGGAGGCGGCGCGTTCGAGGACGCTCACCGCGCTGGCGATGACCTCCGGGCCGATGCCGTCGCCGGGAAGGACGACGACACGGATCGCGTGTGATTGCGACTGAATGCTCATGGGACTCCCGCGGACTGCTTCTGAACTGCTCTGGACAAACGAAGAGGGCTCCCTCGCTCTGGGGGAGCCCTCTTCCGCGGCGGCGGGAGCGCCTGGCGGCGCGCGCCTCTACTTCGTACCGGCGGATTTGGCCCCTGCGAGGGCTTTACGTCCGGCGAGCTGTTTCGAGGCAGGCGCGATGTGCATCGTCGGGCAACTATACGGGTTGACCGGTTGCGGCGTCAACTTGTGACGGCCGCAGGGTACTGGGAGCGGGGAGAGGGCCCGGGTACACTCCCCACCAGTGGACGCGAGCCTCCGCCGTGCGCTCACCGAGGCCATGGGGCCCGACTCGGTCCGCCCGGGTGGATCGATCCTCGCGCCGCGGACCCCAGCCGGAGTCGCTGTGGCACTGAAGATCGCCCAGGAGCACCGGCTGCCCGTCCACATCACCAGCGGGGCCGGTGATGCGGCGACCGCTCCGGCGGGGGGCGCCGTCCTCAGCCTCGCCCGTCTCGCGGCCGTCCGCGTCGACGCCTCCAACGGCGTCGCCCGGGCCGAAGCCGGGGCCACTCTCACCGCCCTTGCCACCGCCCTCGCGAAAGCCGGCATGGCCGTCCCGGGCCTCAGCGCCGATCCCGGCTCGGACCACGTCGGCGCCCTGATCGCCCGCGGCGGGCTGCCCCGCCGGAGCCTCACCGGGATCGAGGCCGCCCTTCCCGGCGGCGACCTGATCCGGCTGGGCGGAGCGGTCCTCAAGGACGTGGTCGGCTACGACATCGCATCTCTGCTCCTCGGGAGCCGGGGCAGGCTCGCGGCGATCGTCGCGGTCCACCTCCGGTTGGTCCCGGCCGCGGTCGCCGTCGAGGTCGCCGCGCCGGCCGGCCCGTGGGACGTCGGCGAGCTGACCGGCGTCTTCGATCCGGAGGGGATCCTGGTCAGGCCTGAGGGCTGATCAGACCGGCGCCGGGGGGGCGGCGACCTGGGGCGGCACGTAGGTGACCTTGGCGAGCTTGCGGTTCTCGTAGTCGAGGGCGAGGAGCCCCCCCTTCGCGCACTGGAGATGGTGCAGGGCCCAGGGACGGCGGTGCAGGTACGTGATCCAGAAGGCCTGGATGGGGTCACCGTGGCTGACGCAGATGCCGGTCTCGTCTCCCACACTCTCCAGCACCCGCTGGAGCGACCGTTCCACCCTCGCCGCCATCGCGCCGACCTTCTCATCGCGCCGGAGGAGGCCGGGGTAGGCCATGTGCACCCACCAGAGTGGCCGCCGCCACGGTACCTGGGGATAGGGGACGCCCTGGAGGTAGAGGCTGAACCGCGCCTCGACCAGATCGTCGTCCACGACGACCTCGGGGCCGTCGAGGTGCCGGGCGATGATCGAGGTCGTTTGGCGGGCCCGCTCCAGGGGGCTGGTCCGGATCACGCGGATCGGCTGCCCCGCCAGCCTCTGACCGAGCGATTCGGCCTGGGCGAGGCCCTTTTCGCTCAGGCCGAAGCCGGGCAGGTATCCGTAGAGGACCCCGCGCGGGTTGGCCACGTCGCAGTGGCGGACGAGGTAGAGCCGGATCCTCTGCTGCACTGACGCGATGCTAGCAGCGGGCGCGCAGTCCCCCGGCCTCATCGCGTAACCACACACCCGTCACCCGGTCCCCGAGATGCCGCAGGGCGTTCACAGTTCGATGACGCGCTCGTTCGTCCGCCTTGACGGCCCGCCACGATCTGCAGAGCGGATCCACAAGGACCGCCAAAAGCCCATCGGGTCTCCCGCGTGGCTCGGAGCCCGAACGGGTGCCCATCGCGGAGTCACAGGTAGGAAACAGTGGCTGTAAGTGCCCAGCGACGCCGCCGCGTCCTCGTCGCCGTTGTCGCCGCTCTGATCGCGGCCGGGGCGTTTTACCTCGCCATCGAGTACACCAACAAGACGGCGGCGCCCGCGACGGGGGCCACGACCACCCCGACCGCTCCCGCCGTCACGACCGCGACCGTGGTGGTGGCCAGCTCCGACATCCCCGTGGGCACCCTGCTGACCGCCAGCAACCTCAAAACAAAGCCCGTCGCGACGGACGCCCTGAGCCTGCTCACGGCCGCCGGCGGGGCTGATTACCCAACCATCGCCGCCCTCACCGCGTCCAAGGAGTACGCCGCCTCCGCGATCGTCGCCGGGTTGCCGATCCTGAGCTCGGAGGTGACGGCCACCCCGGCCGCCGCCGCGGCGGCGGTCGCCGGGCTGCCCGCCGTGCTCCCGACCGGCTATGTCGCCTTTGCGCTCCCCTACAGCCCCGCCGCCAGCAGCGGCACCGGCATGGGCACGGGCGGCTTCATCCAGACCGGCGACCGGATCGACATCCTGGTCAACGGGGGCGGGACCACTACCTGGGCATACGAGAACGTGCTCGTCCTCGCCCTCGGTCAGTCGAACGGCGCCCCGGTGGCCTCGTCGAGTGCCTCTCCGGCGGCGTCGTCCAGCGCCGGCGCGGCCGCCGCGCCCGCCCTGGTCATGGTCGAGCTGTCCCGCCAGGATGCCGCTGCCATGGCGGCGGTCGAGGACGACACCTGGACCATCCAGTACCTGATCGTCTCCTCCAGCGACTACCCGAGCGCGGGCGCCTCGCCGGTCCCGGCCATCGGTGCCGGACCCGGGAACGTCACCGTTCCGAACAGCTTCTTCACGGGCTGAGCGCCCTGAGCGCCGGTAGCGATCTGAGATGACGTCGCCCGCCATATTCCTGGCCGGTGGTGGGGCAGTCGCGCTCTTTGCCGCGATCCTCGTATTCATCCTGCCCGGCGGCGAGTCGATGCTCTACAACCGGCTGCGCAACCTCGGGGAAGTCGCGCCGATGGTGCCCAAGGAGGCGGCGGCCCCCCGGGACCCCCTCGGGCAGATCCGCCACGTCGTGCAGTCTGCCGTCGGCAGCCGCTTCGAGCGGACCGACCGCGGCTCGCAGATGGCCGATCGCCTGGCGCGCGCCGACCTCAAGGTGCGGCCGACGGAGTGGGTGTTGATCTCGATCGGAGCGGCCTTTGCGGTCGGAGCCCTCGCGTACCTGCGCTTCGGGGCGCTTCTCTTTGGCCTGATCGGCGCCGTGATCGGATATGTGGCAGCCCAGTTCTTCGTCCGCTTCCGGCAGTCCAAGCGGACCAAGGCGTTCAACGCCCAGCTCTCCCCGACGATCCTTCAGCTGAGCGGCTCGATGAAGGCCGGCTACACCTTTGCACAGGCCATCGACCTGACCTCCAAGAACATGCCGGCGCCCATGGGCACTGAGCTCGGACGGGTTACCCGGGAGGTCCAGCTTGGCCTGCCCATGAACGAGGCGCTCAGCCGGATGGTCCGGCGCAACGACTCCGAGGACCTCCGCCTATTGCTCATCGCCGTCCAGATCCAGTCGCAGGTGGGGGGCAATCTCGCCCACATCCTCGACACCATCGAGTTCACAGTGCGGGAGCGGGTGCGGATCAAGGGCGAGATCAAGTCACTGACCGGGCAGGCTCGCGCGCAGGGCTGGGTGCTGATCGCCATGCCCTTCGGCATGGCCGGGATCCTGATGCTGATCGCCCCGAGCTACTTCGACCCGATGATCCAGAAGACCGCCGGCCAGGTCATGCTCGGGGTCGCCGGTTTCCTGATTCTGTGTGGCTATGGCCTGATCCGCCGCCTCGTGAACATCAAGATATGAGCAGCCACCTCGTCATCCTGGTGGGCGCCGGCGCCGTGATCGCGCTGGTCGTCTTCCTGGCGGTCTGGCGCATGGTGCCATCCGCCCCGCTCTCCAGCCTGCTCGAGCAGCGGCTCTCCAGCGTCCCCAACGCCGCCGCTTACGACATCGACCTGGACACCGGCGACTTCACCCAACCTGCGTTCGACCGGCTCGTCCTGCCGATCCTCAGCGTCATCGGCGGCGTCATCGCCAAACGGACAAAGGACGGGCAGCTCCAGCAACTCCGCAGGTTGGTGGCCAGGTCCGGGTCGCGTCAGAGGCCCGAGACCCTGCTGGCGCTTCGCCTGATCCTCCCCGTGGCCGGCGGTGTCATCTGCTTCGGGCTGTCGCTGCTGGCCGACCTCGCGCCTCCCCAGAACTACCTCTTCATCGTGGTCGGAGCCGTCGCGGGGTATATGTACCCGACCCTCTCCCTGGAGAGGAAGGCCAAGCGCCGGCAGAAGGAGATCCTGCTGGCGCTCTCCGGCGTCCTGGACCTGCTCACCGTCTGCATGGAGGCGGGGCTCTCGCTCGACATGGCGATCATGCGCATCGGCGATGCCGACGAGAGCCTGCTCGCCCTCGAGTTCCAGAAGCTGCTCAACGAGGTCCGGCTCGGCCGCCCTCGAGGCGAGGCTCTGATGGCGATGGCCGAGCGCAACGAGGTCGGCGAGCTGACCGAGTTCTGCCGGGCCGTCGTGCAGGCGGAGCCGCTCGGTGTCAGCGTCGTCAACGTCCTCCGGATCCAGTCGGAGGAGATGCGCCGCAAGCGCAAGCAGCGCGCCGAGGAGGCCGGCCACCGGGCTCCGGTCCTGATGCTGCTGCCGATGATGGGCTGCATCTTCCCATGCATCTTCGTGGTCCTGCTGGGCCCGGCGCTGATCGAGCTCTTCTTCAAGTAACGGGTCGGCAAGTAGCGCCTTCGGCCGGCGCCGGCCGTCAGGACCGCGGCGGGCCCGATCCCCTCAGACGACCTGGGCGACGCGCCCGGTGACGAAGTCACGGTCCTTGCAGAAGCCCGCGATGGCGTCCGCGACCCGCTCTGGGGAGACTGCCTTGGCGAGCTCGGCGGCGCTCATCCAGGCGCGGTTGGCGGGAGTGTCGATGGTCCCCGGCGCCACAGCGTTGACCCCGACCCCGGTGCCCTTCAGCTCGTTCGACAGCACCTCCGTGAGCGCGTGGAGCGCCGCCTTGGAGACCGCGTAGGCGGCGGCACCCCCGCGCAGCTCGACGCCCGCCGCCGAGCCGACGTTGACGATCATCCCGCCTCCGAGGCCCGTCATCCGCCGGGCCGCCTCGCGGCTGGACCACCAGGCGGTCTCCAGGTTCACCCGGAGCATCTCCCGGACCACGCGGGGGGAGGTCTCGACCACCCGGCCGCCGGCGAAGCCGCCGGTCACGTTGACCAGGCGCCGGACCTCGCCGAGGGTGTCGATGGTCCGCCAGAGGGCCTCAACGGCGTCGGGGTCGGAGAGGTCGGCGCGCAGCCACTGGACATCCGAGCGCAGCGCGGCGAGCTTCTCGGGGTCGGAGCGCGGCGACGCGACGCCGACCACTGGATCGCCCAGCGCCGCCATGGCATCGAGGACCGCGGGACCCAGCCCACCGCTTGCGCCGCACACTACCGAGAGCCCGAGACCCATCACCGGAGACGATAGCCCGTGCCCCGGTCGGCCGGGAGGGCCACCTCTGCCCCCAACCCCGGTCGCAGGCGACGCTCGCTCTGGCGGGGGAGAACGGGTCCGGCAAGTCGACCCTGGTCAAGCTCCTCTGCGGGCTGTGCCTGCCCACCTCCGGGCGGGACCTGGTGGACGGCGCCGACCTGGCCGGCTTGGACCCCGCCGCGCCACCGCCAGCTGGTGGCGGCGGACGGTCTCTACGCCGAGCTGTTCCACCTCCAGGTGCGGGCCTACGCCGGAGCGGGACCACGTCCTACACTCGTCGCATGCCAATCGAAGGTGAGTACGAGCCCAGCCCCGCCCAGTGGGTCCGCGACCAGGTCGCCGAATACGAGAGCTCCGGAGGCCAGCGTGGAAACATGCTGGGCAACACGGAGATGCCCGTGATCATCGTCACCATGCGTGGACGCGTGAGCGGCAAGGTCCGCAAGCTCCCCGTGATGCGCGTGGAGCATGGCGGCCAGTACGCGATCGTCGCCTCCAAGGGTGGGACCCCGGAGAACCCTGGCTGGTACCACAACCTCGTCGCCAATCCCGCTGCGGTGGCGATCCAGGACGGCCCGGCGCCGTTCGACGTCGAGGTCCGCGAGGTGAGCGGCGACGAGCGCGTGGCGTGGTGGGAGAGGGCGGTCGCCGCCTACCCCCCGTACGCCGAATACCAGACCAAGACATCACGGGTGATCCCGGTCTTCGTCGCCACCCGGGTCTGAGCCCTCCGGGGATCGGCTGCGGCCGCTCTGCCCGGGCGCGTGCGATCGCGTCGGACGCACCATCTCCCGCTGCGGACAAGCCCAGAGGACGCATTTCGGGGAGATTGGGGTACCCTAGTCTCAGCCGCTCAAATCGGGCGGAAGTCGCTCGTGGTCTCCCTCCTTCTCAACGGACCCGCGCGTCGTGAGTAATCCGAGAAGGACCAGGAGAGACCAGCCATGACTGGTACCGTCAAGAAAGTCGTGCAGGAGCGCGGCTTTGGTTTCATCACCGCTGAGGATGGCGCGGAGTACTTCTTCCACCGCAGCGGTCTCGACCCCTCGCTCAACTTCGAGAGCCTGGCGGTTGGCGAGCACGTGAGCTTCGCCGTCGAGACGAGTGACAAGGGCCCGCGCGCACGTCAGGTTCGCGCCGCCTAACGCTCGGGACTAGGCCATCCGGCCGGTGTGGGGATCCGCACCGGCCGGGGGCCGAAACCTCTGACCGGGTCAGAGAAGACCGTTGAAGAGGTCCCGCTCGGACCTTTCCGGTGCGCTCGCTCCGCGGGCGAGGACGAACAGCCTCCGGTAGCCGCGCGGAGGCGCGTCCAAGCATCAGGGCGGTTCCCGGCCCGCGTCTGCTCGTTCGGGCCCGGAGCCAGGCAGGAGTCAGTCGAGAGCCAGGCGCATCACGGCGAGATGCCGCACCACCGCGTCGGGACTCCAGCCGTGGCCCCCCAGCTTGTCGACCACCAGCTCGACGTTCTCGAGCGGGGCGACCATCTCGCGGAGGCGCTCGACGTTGACCAGGCGATCATGCTCGGGAACGATGATCATGGTCGGCTTGGCGCGAGTCCGGACCAGATCGAGATCCTGACGCCGGAGCGCGTCGGCCAGCCACTCGCGGGCGGCGCGCGGGTTGGCACGCCGCTGGTTGAGATAATTGACGTCGGCGGTGTACGGATCGACGACCTTTCCCTCGATGGCGATGCGCTTGTAGAGGTCGCTGACCGTCCGGCGGCGGCTGAGCCATGCCACCTGCGCCCAGAGCGGCCGGACGGTCAGGATGCGCACCTGCCACCGGTACTGGGCACGGATCAGCCCCTCCCCGAGGAGGGGGGTGTGCAGGATCAGATGGTCGACGGCCGCCTCGTTGTCGGCGGCCATGGCGCAGGCGACCGACGCACCCAGGCAGAGGCCGGCGAGGTCGAAGCAGTGGATGTCGAGGTGATCGAGCAGCGCCCACACTGTCCCCGCCATCGCCTCGGCGGTGTGGCGGCCAGGGAGCGGCGACGACTGTCCGTTGCCGGGCAGATCAGGGGCGATGAGGGTGTGCTGGCTCGCCAGCGCCGCGAACCGGCCGCCGAACTCCTCTCCGGAGCTGATGAAGCCGTGGCAGAGCACCAGCGGCTTGCCGGTGCCACCGATGAGGAACCGAAGACGGCGTCCGCCGAGTTGGATGTACCGCTCCTCCATCCGCGGGATGGCGGCGATTGCGACCGTCAAGCGCTCACGCTCGATCTCGGAGGCGCGACTACTTCGGTCATCCGCGTCAGAAATATCTGGATCAGTGGTTTTGTCGAGCCACGTGCCGTGACGCGGTTACCCGCCTCCCCGTCCCGTTTTGCGCATGAAGGATCGGACAGTGTCGATCTGATGGCACCTATGGTGCCCCATGACGCGGTGAGGCGTCTGCTCGCCGACGTACCGACCAGGGCGCGCTCCGAGGATGCCATCAGTGCGCGCCCGGATGATGGGTACCGTTGCGGGGAGGGGTCCCGACGCGGTCGAGCTCTTGCTTGATGCTGCCATAGCATTCGCACGCGACGCCCTCCAGTCCCTCACGGTCAAGGATGGAGATGTGCCCCCGGTGATAGCGGATCAGCCCGGCGGCCTGGAGGAGTCCCGCTGACAGTGTCACCGTCGCGCGCCGCGAACCGAGCATCTGACCGAGGAACTCGTGGGTGATGGCAAACTCGTCGACGCCGACCCGGTCGTGGCTCATCAGCAGCCAGCGGCTGAGTCGCTCCTCGCTGGTGTGGAGACGGTTGCAGGCGGCGGCCTGCGAGATCTGGCCAAAGAGAGCCTGCAGATACTGGTGGACCAGCTCGCTGAACGCGCCGGCACGGGCCACCTCGGCGAGGAAGGCGCCGGCGTCCATCCGCAGTGCGGAGCCCGACACCTGCGAGATCGCCCGCACGGCGAGCGAGCCGCCGGGGACGAGGGGCACCCCGACGATGCCCTCGTTGCCAACCGTGGCCACCTCGACGATGGCACCGTCGTCCAGAGGCGTGACCAGCGAGACGACGCCGTCCAGGGGAAAGTGGACGGCCCGGATCGGCTCGCCCGGCTCGAACAGGACGGTCTTGATCGGCAGCGCCACCGGGACCATGTTGGTGACGAGACGGTCGCGGTCCTCCGCGGGCAGGGCCCCGAGGATTCGGTTGGAGTGAAGCCCGTTAGGGCCGTTGAGGGATGTCATCGGAATCTCAGCGGAGCCGGTCTCACCGCCGCGTCAGCCCCCAGGTGGGCGCTGGCCGCCGCGAGGCCCGGATCTGATGGTTGCCGCCCCATTCTACCGCCGCCCCGCGGCCCTCACGCGCCTCCCGGGGGGGCGGGTCACGCGGCGTGGCGGGATTGCCGGTGGTGGCCGCCGCGCTGGTGGGCGGTCGCCTCTGTGCCCCCGTCCGGCTCCGGCGCCTCGCCGTCGGAGGACTCCGGCTCCGGTCCCGCCGGAAGGGTGAAGGCGACGGTGGTCCCCACGTGGCCGCTGGCGGCGATCCAGATGTGGCCGCCGTGGCCATCCACGATGCGGCGGCAGGTGGCCAGGCCGAGCCCGCTCCCCGGGACGGACGTTCGGCCGCGTGAGAAGGGCTCAAAAACCTGCTCGCGGGCGTCGTTGGGGATCCCTTGGCCGTTGTCGCGGCAGCGGATCTTCCAGGCGTCTCCCTCGCGGACCGCGTCGAGCCCGATCCTGGGCCGGCGCTCGCCACGGTATTTGATGGCGTTCTCGATGAGGTTCTGGAGCACCAGATCCAGCTCCATCGGTCGTCCCGGTACGGTGGGCAGCTTTCCGGTCTCGATGAGCGCCCCCTGCTCGGCGATGCTCGACCCGATGGTCGCGATCACCCGGGCGGCGGCGAGGTTGAGATCCACCGGCTCCGGCGAGGTAGCCTTGCGGTCGAGCTCCGCATAGTGGAGCAGGTCGCTGACAAGCTCGTCGGCGTATTCGGCCACCTCCTTGATCTGTTCGACGACCAAGCGCACGGGCCCCGCCTCCTCACCCGGGCCGGCCCGCATTTGTGCCACCGAAGCCCACATGGCGATCGTGGCCAGGGGGTTGCGGAGGTCGTGGGCCATGGCATGGCTGAACGTCGCCAGGTCGGCGTTGGACCGTTGGAGCCGCTCCGTCATCACCTCACGCTCGATGGACACGCTGAGCAGGGCGCCTTCCTCGAAGAGTTCATAGTTCTTGATCTGGGTGGGGTCAGCGGGCGTCATCAGGGCCAGAAGTCCCATGTCCATGCTTCGCGTCTTGACGGGGAGGACGACGGCGATCTCCCCTGCTTCCCACTGCAGATCCTCGAGGAGGGCGTCAGGCGGGAACTCCTCGATCCGAGCCTGCGAGGGGATGCGCAGCTGGCCTCCGTGCCGGACGTACGAGCCCACGATGTCCAGGCGACCCAAGTCGCGTTCACCGGTCCCATACCCCGTGGGCCACAGCCCCAGGCATCCCGCCCGGGCCGTGGTGTGGGAGAGCCAGCCGAGCGACCTCGGGCCTCCCTCGTCGCTGCTCAGGAGAGAGATGCTGAGCCGGGCTCCCAGGTTCACCGACCGACGAAGTGCGGTGCGGGCACCCACCTCCGCTCGCGCCAGAGACTCGGATAGCTCCACCGCCAACTCGGTCGCTTCGACCGGTTGAAACCCGCCCCTGCTAGAGTGTCGAAGCGCTCTCATGACGAATCCTCGCTCCACCCGGGTGACCCTGAAGACGGTGGCGCAGCTGGCAGGCGTGTCTCGGTCGACGGCTTCCCGAGTGTTGACCGGTCACCCCAGCGTGAGCCCGGAGGTCATGCGTGCGGTCAAGAGGGCCGCCCGGACGCTCGATTACGTTCCCAGCCAGGCAGGTCGGGCTCTGGCCACGGGGCGCAGCGACGCGGTGACCCTGGTCATCTTCGAGTCCACCACGTTCCTCTTCGGAGACCCCTTCCTCGGCCGGCTGGTGCACGGCATCGACGAGGTCCTAGCCCTGGGCGAGCGCCAGCTCGTGCTGCTGGCCCCGCATGCGGGATCGGAGCCCGACCGCCTCGATAGATACTTGGCGGGCGCTCACGGTGAGGGGGTGCTCATGGTCTCCCTCCACGGCTCGCACCCCCTCCCAGGCCGACTCGCGGCTCGTGGCATCCCCGTCGTCTTCGGCGGTCGGCCTCCCGACCCGGACCACTTCAGTTACGTCGACGTCGACAACCGGGGCGGGGCGTTGGCCGCCGTCTCCCATCTGGCCTCTGGAGGTCGGCGGACCATCGCCACCATCACAGGTCCTCAGGACATGCCCGCCGGCTATGACCGCATGCTCGGATGGCGATCGGCCCTGGAGGCCGCCCACCTGGCCGCAGATGACGACCTCGCGGAGCCTGGCGACTTCACGCGCGCGGGGGGCGTCCGGGCAATGCGGACCCTCCTCCAGCGCCGGCCTCGGCTGGACGCCGTCTTTGTGGCCTCCGACACGATGGCGAGCGGCGCGCTACAAGTCCTGGCCGGCGCCGGCCGGCGGGTGCCCGAGGACGTGGCCGTGGTCGGCTTCAACGACGACCCGCTGGCGGAGACCACCTACCCGCCGCTCAGCAGCGTGAGGCAGCCGGTCGAAGAGATGGGACGTGAGATGGTACAGCTCCTCCTCGAGCTCATCCGCACCCCCCACGGCGCCCGCCGCCGGGTGGTGCTGAGCACTCAGCTCCAGGTTCGCCGCTCTTCTGCCACGCCGGGCCAGGAGGGGCCCGGCGTGACAGAGGGCTACCGGATCGAGGCGATTCACACGGATATCGACCGCCAGCTCACCCGGGCACCGCGAGACGGCCAAGCTCTGCTCCCGCGGTAGTGTGAGGCTCGAGCCGCCGACCCTGCGCACGACCCCAGCGGCGTCGACATCACTTGCCACGCCCTGAGAGTCACCTCCGTACGCAGCAAACGCGAGGCAGCGAGGTCCTCCACGCACCGTGCGCGGTCGCTGCATCCTGATCTCGGCAGCGCTCCCCGCCCTCGCCCCCTTGACTTTCACATCGGATCGCCCCTCCCGCATTCTCTACTCCTTGCGCAGGGGGATCGACAGCCGGGCAACCAGCACGTTGCGACGGCGCCGGAGCGCGGCGCTGAGGACGAGGTCCAGATGGTTGTGGAGCGCCTGGTGCCAGAAACGCCGGGGCAGGACCACCGGGATGAGGACCACCACCCGGTGGGCGGCGGAGGGCTTGAGGGAGCCGATGTAGCGCAGCAGGGGACGGACCACCGAGTGGTACGGGGAGGGGAGGATCACCAGCGGCACGCCCGGGTCCCACCGTGCCCAGGCCGCCTCGAGCTCTGCACGAGCCCCCTGGTCCTCGGGAAACTCGACCGTCACTGCCACCACGTGGTCGCCCATGGAGAGGGCCTGGGAGAGGGCGAGGCTGGTGAGGCGGGAGAGCTGGGTGAAGGGGACCACGACGGTGGTGGAGCCCGGCGTGGGGCGCGACGGCCGCTGGCCGAGGTGGATCTCCGCCGCCAGCCTGCGGTAGTAGGTGCTGATCCTCACGAAGAGGAGGATCAGGAGCGGGATCGCCACCACCACCACCCAGGCCCCTTCCCGGAACTTGCTCGCCACGAAGATCAGGGTGGCGATGCCGCTGGCGACGCCCCCGAGGCCGTTGATCCCGCAGCGCCACCACCAGCCCTGCGACCTCTCCCACAGCCAATGGCGGACCATTCCCGCCTGAGCCAGGGTGAAGCCGGTGAAGACGCCGATGGCGAAGAGCGGGATCAGCGAGTCGGTGTCCCCGCCAGTGGCGGCCAGCAGGATCGCGGCGAGCAGCGCCAGCGCCCAGATGCCGCGGTTGAAGACGAGCCGGTCACCGCGGATGGCAAAGCCATGGGGGAGACGGTTGTCCTTGGCGAGCAGGCTGGCCAGCACCGGCAGGCTCCCGAAGGAGGTGTTGGCGGCGAGCGCGAGCACCAGGGTGACCAGGATGGAGATGCCGTCGAAGGCCCAGCCCCGACCCAGGGCATAGCCGACGATCTGGTTGAGCACCGCGTCACCGGTCCTCGGCTCCACGTGGAAGCGCTGGATCAGCAGCGCGAGCCCGAGCAGCATCACGGCCAGCAGGGTGCCCAGCATCAGCTCGGTCTGGCGCGCTCTGGTCACCTGGGGCCGACGGAACAGGGGGACGCCGTTGGCGATCGCTTCGACCCCGGTGAGAGCGCTGCACCCGGCGGCGAAGGCCTGGAGGACCAGCAGCACCCCCACCGTCTCCAGGGTGTGGGTGGCGACGAGCGGTGCTCCCGGCGCGGTCAGGTGCGGGGCCAGGGGATGGATCAATCCGACCGCGATCACCACCAGGATCGCGGCGATGAACGCCAGGGTGGGCACCAGGAAGGCTCGGGCTCCCTCGGCCAGGCCGCGGAGGTTGAGGAAGGTGATCACGGCGAGCATGCCCAGGCAGATGGGGAGGGTGTAGGGCGCGAGCGGGCTGAAGGCGGAGGTCAGCGAGCCGACGCCGGCGGCGATCGAGACCGCGACGGTGAGGACGTAGTCCACGATCAGGGCAGCCCCCGCCACCAGCGACAGCCCGGTGCCGAGATTGGCCCGAGCGACCGCATAGGCCCCGCCTCCGCCGGGGTAGGCGGAGATCACCTGGGTGTACGAGGCGACCAGCAGCACCAGCAGGGCGACGATGGCGAGCGTGATCCAGGGGGCGAGCCCGAGGGCCGCGAGACCACCGGCCCCCAGTGCGACCAGGAGCGCCTGGGGGCCGTATGCCACCGAGGTGAGCGCGTCCAGGGAGAGCGCCGAGAGCCCCTCGACGGGGTTGATCTGCTCTTTGGCCGCTTCGCTCGGCCGGAGGGGGCGGCCGAAGAGGGCGCGGGTCAGCGGCATCCGGTCACATGGGCCTGAGCTTGGATGGTCAACGGTGTCGAGTCTGCCCCCTCTCCCAGGGTGGGTGGCTCACCGGGACGCGCGGATCTCGGCCGTTTCAGCGTGCCCCGTGACGACCGGTCGGTACTGTAACGCGCCGACGCCGGCCGCGAGCCGGTGCTAGCGTCGCTGCTCACGCCGATCAAACCGGCGGGAACGGGGCGGTCTCACCGTGGTGTCCGCGATGGTCAAGGTTCGGAGCCCCTTTTGGCGATCGATCGGATGCGGTCGACCCCACCACCTGTGCCGGGAGCGAAACCCGGCCAGTGCGTTTCGGGGGCCATCTGTGCGCCCTGGTCGCCCAGGCTGACGACGAGGAGTGCCGGCTCCTGGAGAGCGCTCTCCAGGGCGGCGGCTTCGACGTCAGCCCTGCCGAGGACGGTGTGGCTGCGCTGGAGGTGATCTGCGCGGTCGGGCCCGACGTGATTATCGCCGACCTGGATGGACGCGACCTCGAAGGGCTCGTCCTCTGCCGCGTGCTGCGGAGTCTGGCCGCCCACGCCATGCTGCCGGTCCTGGTGCTCACCAACGCAGCCTCCGAGGACGCCCGCGCTCGGGCAATGGCCGTGCTCGGCAACGTTCGGGTGGTGCGGAAGCCGGCGATTCCTGTCCTCGTGCTGGCCGCGGTGGCGGAGATGCTCAACATCGTGCCGGTGGTGTCGCGAAGGGTTTCTCTGACTGGTCGGGTGGCGCCTTCGATCGCGAGCATGCCGCGAGCGGCGGTCACGGGCTGGTAACCGGGGTACGGGTCTCGGCCGGGGCGAGGGTAACCATCCTTCAGTGGGTCCGGTTTCACACGGTGTGATGTCCGTACAGCGTCTCGGACTCCTGGTGCGAAGCCAGCCACTGCCAGAGGCCAACCGCCGCCGCGCCACCACACTCACGCAGCGACACTCCTCGCGCTGCCATTGAGCATCGCGGTCCACCGGTCGCGCCGTCGCTGCACATGGGTGTGGGCATCACGACCACGCCGGTTGGGACATCTCGGTGGAGACGCCGTTCGTCGTAACGCGGCGACATGGTTACATCCTCATGCGGCGGCTGGGCGGGGGTAGCAGATGCACGATGCTCGAGGCGTACTCGGTCATGAATGACCTGTAAAGGACGGGCCGCCGAACCCGTCAGGATGGCGCTGGGGTAGAGCGGTTTCCGGGGCCTTCCGGACGCTCGCGGGCTTGCGCGCGGCGAGCGGTTAGATTTCAGACGCCGCGACAGCTGGGGGTATGCCGCAGGAGGATGCCGCGTGGCCGCGTGTCGAACGCCACCGCGGGTGGGTCGACCATCGCCACCAAACCAGGCTCATCCGATCTAAGCTTCACCCGTCAGCTCTGGAGCCTGAGGTTCTGGGGGAAGGTGACACTGAGATGTCGAACTTTGCGAAGCGGAGCCTGGCGGCGCTGCTGGTCGTCGCCTCGGTGCTGCTCGGGCTTACGGGAGCGGAGTGGCTGGTGGGCTTCGTCCTTCAGGTCGTGTTCAACCGCGGACCATCCGGCTCTCCTCTCCTGCCGACGGTGTTGTTTGCCCTGGTTGGCCTCGTGCTGTTCGCGGCCGGCTTGGGACTGATGCGAGGGGCAAGGCACCTGCTGCGGCCCTGAGCGGCGTCGTAACCGTCTGGCAGACCCACGAGCAACCGGCCCTTTCGGCATCGTGAAGCTGCCAGTGTCGCTCACGGACGGCACCGTGCTGACCGACGGCGTCCTGCCGGGCGAGCCTTGAGGTCGCGGATCATCCGTCGGTAGACAACGGCCGCGAGGTGGCGCCGAACGATGCGGACGGCTGACGGCGCCTCCACCAGGGGCGCGACCCCGCGATCCGCCCAGGCGTTGACCTTGACCGCGACCTGGGGGTGGCGCGGCGTGCCGCTTCTGCTACGAGCGGGTGGTTCGGCGTGGGCCATAGCCGGGGGTCACCGAAACTGACCCACTACCTTTTCAGCAGGATGAGGAACTCCTGCGCGCCCATGACGCGATGCGCCCCGCTGACCCGATCGTGCCGATGAGCGGCGGCCTCGACCACGACGGGCTGCTAGCTCTTGCCACCGAGCTCGCGGCGGTGCCTCCCGCGCCGGGCCATACCGCCACTCTCGCCCATCTGTCAGTGTATTGCGCGAATCTCCTTTAGATGAAGGGGCATGGAAGGGGCACGGATCGTCGTTGCCCGTTTGGGATGATGGGGAGGTTCAATGGATTGGCGATGGTATGGCCAGCGCAACCCTGCCGCTCGCCTGCCGTGGGGACTGTGGGTCTGGTCGGAGGTGCGCGGTGCACGCTCGTGGAGCTGATCGGCGTCGCGTCAGCCGCAGGGACTGGCGAGCCGGCGCCGCCGTGACGGCCGCGATCAGGGCTCGGACCCTGTCGTGCCAGTCCCAACCGAGTTCCGATTGAGTCCCAACCGGGCCCCCCACTCATGCCCCAAGTCGCTTGCCTGGGACGCCCGGCGAATCCAAAATGCCTCTGCTCGCCCCCCTCTGCCACTTCTCCGGGGGACTTGACCATGAACCGGCGCGGTCCATATGATGCTGGCATCCGGTCATTCTTAGCGGCTCC